>Ga0209494_1000006_pt1 | contig 318624 bp, 314 predicted proteins | sample EN1Hudseemescosm_FD_184628 | JGI IMG/M metagenome (GOLD analysis project Ga0209494, IMG submission 184628) | Methane-oxidizing microbial communities from mesocosms in the Hudson Canyon - EN1B Hudson Canyon (SPAdes) (version 2) | ecosystem: Environmental > Aquatic > Marine > Cold seeps | place... | reverse complement strand
TAAATGAATTCACGAGTCGTCTGTTTGATCGTTGCCTAAACAATGTTTAGGTCTTATTGCCAATCCAACAAACGCCCACACGAATTACTTGATTAAATTGTTAAAGAGCGGTCGATTGAGTGTTCTGCTGCGAAGCTGTCTGCTCAACCGAGGGGCGTATTATAGACACATCAGATTAAAGCGCAAGCACTTAGCTAATAAAAACACATAAAAAAAGACGCTTTTCACGTCTTTTTTTAAATCGTTATATCACCTGTACCTTTCACATCACCAAATGGCGAATATCGCCCAGCACTTTTGCTAAGTATTGAGTAAATCGAGCAGCATCCGCGCCATTAACTGCCCTATGATCATAGGACAAACATAAGGGCATCATTAAGCGCGGCTCAAACTGAGCACCATCCCAACGCGGCTGCATCTCCGCTTTAGAAACACCTAAAATAGCCACCTCGGGGGTATTAACGATAGGCGTAAACGCCGTACCGCCGATACTACCCAAACTGGAGATGGTAAAGCAGCCACCCTGCATGTCGGCCGGCATCAGCTTTTTGCTTTTAGCCTTGGCGCCCATCTCAATCACTTCAGCCGACAAGTCCCAAATGGACTTCTTATCAACGTCACGGATAACCGGCACCACTAGACCTGCTGGCGTATCGACAGCCACGCCAATATTGACGTAATGTTTTTGAATCATGTGTTCGCCGTCGTTATCCAACGACACATTAAACTGAGGGAACTGGCGCAACGCCATAGCGCAGGCTTTGAGCATAAACGGTAACGGCGTTACCTTGGTGCCCTTTTGCTCAGCCTCAGCCTTAAGCCCCTTACGAAAGACCTCTAGCTCGGTAATGTCGGCATGATCAAACTGAGTGACGTGGGGCACGTTGAGCCAGCTGCGCGTCATGTTTTTGGCGGTAATTCGCTGTATCTTACTCATCTTAATCTTATCAACTTCACCAAACTGGCTAAAATCGATTGCTGGCGGCTGCTCAATACCTTGCCCTTGAGCTATTGCCGCAGGGGCGCGCTGCAAACTTAGCTTAACAAACGCCTGCACGTCTTCTTTTAATACTCTGTCTTTGGGGCCCGTGCCAGCAATGCCTGCCAACTCAACCCCCAACTCCCTAGCCAACATGCGCACTGCGGGACCCGCATGAACCTTACTTTGACCGGAATTGTCTGGCTGTGGGGCCACCACAACTGGCGCTATGGCTGGCGCGGGGGCCGTTACCTGCGGTTTTACAACTGACTCAACCGGTGCCGGCACAGGAGCCGCATCCTCAGCAACTGCCTGAATCACTAATTCGGTCTTCATCAAAGCGAGTGCATCACCAACATTAACACTACTACCCTCGCCCACCTTAACCTCTACCACGGTGCCAGCAAAAGGTGCCGGTATTTCCATAGACGCCTTATCGGTCTCCAGCACCACCAGAGTGTCACCTTCGGCAACCTCATCACCTACCTTGACCGATACTTCAATCACTTCAACGTCGCTTGCTCCACCTAGATCGGGCACAGCCGCAATTTGTTCGGTAATTTCGGCCTTAGCCGCGGCTACGACAGGCACTTCTTGTTGCACCGGTTTCGCCACCTCCGCAACAGCCACCTCTACTGCAACCGAGGGCGCCTCTTCTGCTGCACCACTGGCACCGGAAACCTCCACCACAATCATAGGATCACCAGTATTACAGGTGTCACCTTCTTTCAAATTGATGGCCGTGATCACGCCTGCACCAGTGGCCGGTATTTCCATTGACGCTTTATCTGTTTCAACTACTACAATTGAATCGCCATCACTAACTGCATCGCCAACAGCGACACAAACTTCAATAACTTCTACGTTTTCTGCGCCGCCCAAATCAGGGATGGTCATGTTTGATGTTGCCATGTTGTCTGTCCTCTTTTCGTCAGCAGCTTACAGGTGAACCGGGTTAGGCTTATTACTGTCGATATTGAACTTTTTAATGGCGAGCGACACCTCACTAACCTTAATGGTGCCGTCTTCGGCCAGCGCTTTAAGTGCCGCAACCACAACGTAATAACGATTGACTTCAAAGAACTCTCGTAGTTTTTCACGACTATCGCTACGACCATAACCGTCGGTACCAAGCACTTTGTAATTGGCAGGTACAAATTCTCGAATCTGCTCTGCAAACGCCTTTACATAATCTGTTGCTGCCACCACCGGGCCTACTTGGCCAGCCAAACACTGCTGCACATAACACTGCTTAGGCTCTTCTTCTGGGTGCAACATATTCCAACGACCCACATCTTGCGCGTCGCGGCCCAACTCGTTAAAGCTGGTCGCACTCCATACGTCAGCGCCAACATCAAAGTCGTCGGCCAAGATCTGCGCCGCCGCTTCCACTTCTCTTAAAATAGTACCACTGCCTAGCAGCTGCACCCGCTTCTTGGCTTTGGGTTTAACTTCCTTGAGTAAGTACATGCCCTTAACGATACCGGCCTCACAGCCAATCGGCATTTCGGGCTGAACATAGTTCTCGTTCATCACCGTAATATAGTAAAACTTGTTCTCTTTTAGGTCATACATACGGCGCAGACCATCTTGAATGATAACGGTTAACTCGTAAGCATAGGTTGGGTCGTAGGTCACACAATTGGGAATGAGATTTCCCATAATATGACTGTGGCCATCTTCGTGCTGCAAACCTTCTCCGTTGAGGGTAGTGCGCCCCGCGGTGCCGCCTATAAGGAAACCACGCGCCTGGCTATCGCCAGCGGCCCAAGCCAAATCACCAATACGCTGGAAACCAAACATCGAATAGAAAATGTAAAACGGCACCATGGCGTAGTTGTTGTTGCTGTACGACGTTGCGCAAGCCAACCAAGCCGCCATTGCCCCTGCTTCGTTGATGCCTTCTTCTAAGATTTGTCCAGCCTGATCTTCACGGTAGTACATTACTTGGTCGGCGTCATGTGGCACATATTTCTGCCCTTCAGCGGTATAAATACCAAGCTGGCGGAACATGCCTTCCATACCAAAGGTACGCGCTTCATCGGGCACGATCGGCACCACTCGCTTACCAATTTCTTGGTCTTTAACTAGCGTAGTCAAGGTGCGTACAAACGACATGGTTGTCGAGATTTCACGTTTGCCACTAGATTTAAGCTGCCCACCCATCGCTTCCAAGGCTGGCACCTTAAGGGATTCAAAGTCATTACGTCGGCTAGGTACTGCACCACCCAAAGCTGCTCGGCGCTCGCGCATGTATTTCATCTCTGGCGTATCGGAGGCCGGACGATAATAAGGCACAGTTTTGATCTGTTCACTGGTCAGTGGAATATTAAAACGCTGACAGAAACTTTCCATTTCGTCCATATCTAGCTTTTTAAGCGAATGGGTTGGGTTTTTAGCCTCACCCGATTTGCCCATGCCGTAACCTTTTACAGTTTGGGCCAAAATAACGGTCGGCTTGCCTTGGGTGTTTACCGCTTCGTGATATGCTGCATACACCTTATAAGGATCGTGACCGCCACGGTTGAGCTTCATGATGTCTTCGTCTGTATAGTCTGCCACGATGGCTAACAGTTCAGGATACTTGCCGAAGAAATGCTCACGTGTATAAGCGCCGCCCATGGCCTTATAGTTCTGCAATTCACCATCGACCACTTCGTTCATACGCTGCTGCAATAAGCCATGGGTATCACGCTCCAGCAACGGGTCCCAATGACGACCCCAAAGCACCTTGATTACGTGCCAACCGGCCCCCTTAAAGATACCTTCGAGCTCCTGTACAACTTTGCCATTGCCACGTACTGGGCCATCTAAGCGTTGCAAGTTACAGTTAATCACAAAGATGAGGTTATCTAACTTTTCGCGTCCAGCCAAGGAGATGCAACCCAAAGATTCCGGTTCATCACACTCGCCGTCACCCAAGAAAGCCCACACCTTACGATCACCATTTTCAACCAAACCACGTTGTTGCTGATAACGCATAATGTGCGCTTGGTGAATCGCCTGCAACGGGCCCAGCCCCATTGAAACGGTTGGAAACTGCCAATAATCCGGCATCAACCAAGGGTGCGGATAAGACGATAAGCCATTACCATCCACTTCACGACGGAAGTGATCCATCTGCTCATCGGTTAAACGACCTTCTAAATAAGACCGAGCGTAAATACCAGGAGAGATGTGGCCCTGGAAGAAGATTAAGTCGCCTTCTTGCTGGTCGGTATTGCCGCGGAAAAAATAGTTGAAACCCACATCATACAAGGTTGCCGATGACGAAAAGCTAGCAATATGGCCGCCTAACCCATCGTCATTATCATTAGCACGCATCACCATGGCCATGGCATTCCAACGAATCAAAGAACGAATACGGCGCTCCATGAATAAATCACCGGGCATGTGCTGCTCGTCTTTCGGCGCAATGGTATTAACGTAAGGTGTGGTAAGACGATTATCTAACTGAGCACCTTTCAAACGCGCCTGTTCTCCCAATTGAGAAAGAATAAACCGAGCCCGCTCTGGGCCCTCGTTCTTAATGACCGATGCCAAAGCATCTAACCACTCTTGAGTTTCGATTGGATCGATATCTGAATGTGACTGCAACACGCTATTCCCCTGTCCGAATACGAGAAAGGCCCTGCCATCGGCAGAGCCCTTATAAATAATATGTAGTAATACTACATCAAAGGTCTTTTAATTGCCATAAAAAAACCTCCAGAAGAGATAAAGGTAAATAATTTACAAATATTGTTAGTTACTAGAGCGTCGCATTGCGCGCTCTAAGCGCGTCGACTCCTTACCCTGCTCAATAATTGCCTCTTCTACAAACGCCAAGTGGTCATGGGCCGCATTACGTGCCATTTCCGGATCACCCACAACAATAGCGTCTAACAACACCTTGTGCTGATCATGGATGCGTTCGCGGGTGTCTCGTTTGGGGTAAACACTTTCTAAGTTAGCATAAATGTTTTTATGTAACAGCGTAAACAGCGATCTCATAGTGTGCAGCAGCACCGCGTTGTGTGATGCCTCAGCAATTGCTAAATGAAAGTCTGCATCAGCACGTGTTTCTTGCTCAAACAACTTTTCATCATGCGCCGCTTGCAAGCAAACATAACACTCCTGCAAGCGGCTCTTATCGGCCTCCGTGCAACGCATGGCGGCGTAATAAGCCGAAACTCCCTCTAAGGCATGGCGGAATTCCAATAAATCATACTGCGCCTCTGGGTGGGTGGAAAACAATTCGGTAAGTGGGTCTACCATACTACTACCGATATTTTCAGATACAAAAGACCCACCACCCTGACGGCTAACAATGAGCCCACGCGCGGATAATTTTTGTAACGCTTCTCGCAACGATGGTCGCGACACTTCAAACTGATGCGCAAGCTCCCGCTCTGGCAGTAACTGCTGGCCTGGTTTTAGACTCCCCTCCAAGATCATGGATTCTAACTGCCCCATGATTACATCGGATATTTTCGGCTGTTTTACCCTTTGATACGCCATATTACCTTCTTTATTGGTATTACCAATTTATATATGGCTTACAAAGTACCTCCAATCCACATCAATGGTCAAGTTAACGGACATATAGAAAGGCGTAGCACCTTTCATTGTGTTGCAGCTAATCAGTATATTTGCGCTGTTCGCCTGGCCAGAAGTGAGCTTATGGTTATCCGCAGTAGCCTATGGCAGTGGACCAGACTAACGTCTAACCTTTATAATTTGAGCCATTAATCGTCACTATTGTCATTGCAATATAGGAACTCATGGATCAGAGCATTTTAGAGAGAGTTTTCGCCACCGTGTTTCCTCTGGTGGCTATATGCGCCATTGGTTACGGTTATGGCCGTTGGCGCAAGCCCGACCTTAAGCTGATCAATCAAATAAACATGGAGGTTTTTGTGCCTCTTTTGGTCTTTGTGGTGCTCGCCGACCAATCGGTACCTATAGGTCACCTTGGGCCCATAGCATTGGCAGCAGCAGTGGTCGTGCTAGGCTCAGGTTTAATGCTATGGCCTGTGGTTGCCGCATTACCTTGGTCCAGCAAAACGTTTTTGCCTCCCATGATGTTCAACAATGTTGGCAATATGGGCATTCCACTTATATTACTGGCCTTTGGAGATGATTTTTTAGCCATTGCCGTGGTATTTTTTATTGTGGAAATGACCCTACATTTTAGTTTGGGGGTGTTTATGATCAACCCCAAAATGCGACTCATCAGCCTACTACAGCAACCGGTTATGTTAGCCACCATAGCAGGCTGTGCCTTTGCCGTTACCGGCATAGGGTTACCCAGTAGTGTACATATACCTATTGATATGTTGGGGCAAATTTGCATTCCCTTAATGCTATTTACCCTAGGCATTCGCCTTACCAGCATTGAGTTTAATGAGTGGAAAATAGGCCTTGTGGGCGCCATCTTGTGCCCGCTTTCTGGCATTATCGTCGCCGTTGGCGTGCAGCAAATATTACAATTACCCAATGAGCAATATGCAGTACTAATTGTGTTTGGTGCGCTGCCCCCTGCGGTACTCAATTACATGGTCGCCGAGCAATTCCAACAAGAGCCCAAACGGGTTGCATCCATTGTACTTATTGGCAACTTAATGGCCCTAATCAGCATCCCCTTAACCCTCACCTTTGTTCTTTGAGGTTTGTTATTTGCTTAGGCAGCTGTGATATCATGGCGCTCATACTACGCCTCATACGTTTTCGCGGAACAAGCCCTCATGATCGACCTTCTTCATCTCCAATACCTCAAGGCAGACCTACAAGCCAACGTGACTGCAGCTTTACTTGAAGATATGGGCGACGGCGATATCACTGCCCGCCTTATCCCCGCTAACGAGCAGGCATCTGCAGGTATTATTACCCGTGAAGATGCCATCATTTGTGGCGTAGATTGGGTTAACGAAGTGGCTCGTCAGGTTGATGCGACTATTACCATCGATTGGATGGTGGCCGATGGCCAAATGGCCGAAGCTAACCAACTGTTGTTTCAAGCCCATGGCAACGCCCGCAGCTTACTCACCTTTGAACGTTGCGCCCTGAATTTTTTACAGTGTTTGTCGGGCACTGCGTCCATTGCTCATTATTACGCCAGTTTAGTGGCAGACACCAAAGTGAAGCTGCTTGATACCAGAAAAACCATCCCAGGTTTACGCAAAGCCCAAAAATACGCCGTAGCTTGTGGCCACTGTTATAACCACCGCATTGGTTTATATGATGCGTTTTTGATTAAAGAGAACCACATAGCCGCCTGCGGTGGCATTGCTGCAGCCGTTAGCACTGCTCGCTTGCAAGAAGCCAACAAGCCTGTGGAAGTTGAAGTGGAGTCTATGGACGAACTACAGCAGGCCTTAGATGCAGGCGCAGACCGCATTATGCTAGACAACTTTACCTTGCGCGAAATGCGCGATTCTGTGGCCTTGGCCGCCGGCCGTGCCGAACTAGAAGCCTCAGGCGGCATCACCGAACAAACCCTGCGCCCCATTGCAGAAACTGGGGTGGATTATATTTCTATTGGAGCCTTAACCAAAGACTGTCGCGCCATTGATTTGTCCATGCGCTTTGCTTAAAACAGCATCAAATGATCGAGCGACAGCTTGATGCCAATTTCTTCACCAATCTCATGATTGTGATGGGAGTCGGCAAAACACGATAGGGTTTGGTTGCCTGCCACTAACACGCGGTACAAAAAGTGAGTACCTCTAAAACGCTTGCTGATAATGCGGCCGGTAATAGGGCTGTCATCTAGGTGCAATACATCATCTGGCCGTATAAAAACCTCAGCCTCTTGGCCAGCGCTAAAACCGTGAGGGCGCTCACTACACAGGTGGCCAATGGGTGATTCCACACAGGTATCACTGGCTACCTTACACGCCAAAAAGTCACCTTCGCCAATAAAGTCGGCCACAAACCGACCATCGGGTTTGTGGTAAATATTATAGGCCGTATCCCATTGTTCAATGCGCCCTTGATTCATCACAGCCACATGATCCGCCATGGTAAAGGCTTCTGTTTGATCATGGGTCACCAACAGGCCTGAAATTTGTTCTTGGCGCAAAATAGCGCCTACTTCGGGCACCAACTCTTCGCGCAACATTGCATCTAAACCCGAAAAAGGTTCATCCAATAACAATAAGCTCGGTTTAGGCGCCATAGCACGCGCCAGCGCCACACGTTGCTGTTGGCCACCGGACAAAGCATGAGGATAGCGCTCTTGATAACCACCAAGCCCTACCAAGTCCAATAGTTCTTCTACCCGCTGCACCTGCTCCGACTTAGGCCAATGTTGCAAACCAAACGCCACGTTGGCGGCAATAGTCATGTGTGGAAATAACGCCACATCTTGAAACACCATACCCACATTGCGGGTTTCTGCGGCTAAACAAAAATCGTCTTTTGCCAGCGTTTTACCCGACAAACTAATGCTGCCCGATTGCAAAGGTACAAAGCCTGCAATGCCGCGCAACAAGGTTGATTTACCACAGCCACTAGGGCCTAACAAGCAGCCAATTTCGCCCATGCCTACAGCCAAGCTTACGTCGTGTACTATGGCTTGTGAGCCATAGGCTATAGTCACTTTATCAATTAACAAATGCTGCTTAGAATTATCAAATGTCATGGTCATAATTTTTCTCCCACGCTACTGTGGACGGCGACGCGCAATGGATTCATGTAATAACAAAACCGGAATCAAGCCTACCAGTACAATCATAATAGAGGCTGGCGCAGCATCCACTAAGCGTTCATCAGACGCTAATTCGTAGGCTCGTACAGCCATAGTATTAAAGTTAAACGGGCGCAATATTAAGGTGGCGGGCAGCTCTTTAAGTACATCTACAAATACAATCAACACCGCCGTAAGCACCGAACTACGCATAAGTGGCACGTGAATTTTACGCAAAATGGCCAACGGGCTATGTCCCATAGAGCGGCCGGCATAATCTAAACTGGGCTTTATTTTTTCTAAGCCTGCTTGCACACTGCCCAGAGCTACAGCTAGAAACCTTACGGTGTAAGCAAATAATAAGGCAATTAAACTGCCCGACAGGATCAACCCTGGGCTGTCCCAGCCCCAACCTTCAAATAGCTCAATAATCCGATGATCAATCCACGCCAGTGGAATCAGTACACCAATCGCAATAATGGTGCCTGGTAAGGCATATCCAAAGCCAGACAGAGACAATACGCCACGCACGGGTTTTATGGGCCGCGCGCGCTGCGCATACGCCAACAAAATAGCCAAAATCACAGCTACTAAGGCTGCTAAGAAAGCCAAACTAAACGAGTTCCAAGCTAGGCTTACAAATTCCCAGCCTAACGGTTCGGCTTCGAATACTGCCCACCATAACAATTGACTAGCGGGGATCACAAAACCGAAGCCTAGTGGCAACAAACAGATGATCAATGCTAACAGTGCTTTGTTTCCAGTCAGTGGAATTAGATCTGCTCGTGCCCTAGATTCTGCCGCCGAATGATACTTTGCTCGACGCCGTGAATACCGTTCGAGCATCACCAATAAAATAACAAAGGCCAATAAACTGGCCGCCAACTGAGCTGCCGCGGCGGTATCGCCGTAGCCATAAAAAGTACGAAAGATTCCGGTAGTAAAGGTACTCACACCAAAGTACTGAACCGTACCGTAATCGGCTAAAGTTTCCATGAGTGCCAAAGATAAGCCCGCCACAATAGCTGGCCTTGCCATCGGTAACGCTAATTTCCACAGCGCTCGCCAACGGGAATACCCTAAACTGCAGCCCACTTCTATGCTGCTTACAGACTGTTCTAAAAACGCGGCTCGTGCCATTAAATACACATAAGGGTAGAGTACTAACGACATCATCACTATGGCGCCGCCTAACGAGCGAATTTCAAAAAACCAGTAGTCACCATAACCTAGGCCAGTGGTGTCCCGAATCCATGTTTGTACAGGCCCCGCAAAATCCAGCAACCCAGTATACGTATAAGCAATGATATAAGCAGGCACAGCCAAAGGTAATAACAACGCCCAACTGAGCCAACGGCGACCAGGAAAGTCGCACATGCTGGTCAGCCAAGCCGTGGGGACACCTAATAACAATACGCCCGAACCCACGCCTACTAACAACAATAAAGAATTAACTAAATAGTCGTTCAACACTGTTTCGAACATGTGTTGCCACAGAGCGCCGTCGGCTTTTATCAGGTAGCTTAGAATCACCAGCACAGGCAGCATCAACACCGCCGCCACTGTAACCGCAAAAACACTTAACCCATGACGTTTTAGCATCTTCTCAAGGTACCTTAACGCCAACCGGCTCGATCCATCAACTGCACCGCTTGGCGATTGTTTTCACCCAAAATTTGTAGCGCAATCGGATCCATTTTATAGGTTCCGAAGCTTGCCAAGGTGGCTGATATTTCTACACCGGGTACCACAGGGTATTCATTATTAATGTCTGCGTACCAACGCTGCGCAACATCGGACGCCAAATAAGATAACAACTGCTGCGCTTGCTGAGGATGTTTGCCGTACTTAGTTAACCCCGCGCCACTCACATTAAAATGGGCGCCACGGCCCAAACTGCCCGCGCCAGACTGGTTAGGCCAGAACACGGCCAATTGATTAGCCACCTTTTGGTCAGGTGCTTTATCACTTTTTATCAAGCGGCCTAAGTAGTAGGTATTGGCAATGGTGACATCACACACCCCTGCTGCCACCGCTTTAAGTTGATCGGTATCACCACCGGCGGGTGGTTTAGCCAAGTTTTCAACCATACTCTGCAACCAATCTTGAGTCGCTTCTTTACCGATGGCATCGATGCTAGCTGCAACCAACGACTGGTTATAAACCGATTGAGACGAACGCAAACACAGTCTGCCATCCCAAACACTATCTGCGAGCGCTTCGTAGCTGGACAATTGGTTGATATCAACCCGATCTTTGGCATAAATAATCGGCCTTGCACGCAAGGTTAAGCCATACCAATAACCATCGGCGTCCCGTAGCGCCGCTGGAATACGCTGCTCTAATGCAGGCAAAGACATCGGCTTTAACACACCCGCTGCTTTTGCTCGATGTAAGCGGCCCGCATCTACAGTAATAAATACGTCGGCTGGGCTGGCACTACCTTCCACCTGTAAACGTTTGAGTAAGGCGTCGGCCTTGCCCGTAATCAAGTTAACCTTGATGCCTGTATTGGCACTAAATTCATCTAATAGTGGTTTAATAAGTGCTTCTTTGCGCGCTGAGTAGACGTTTACCACATCAGCGGCTTGAGTTTGGGCGCTTAGCGTTACGCTAGTGGCTACGAGGATAGAAAGAAGTGTTTTGTTCATGGGTTGTCTCTTGCCATATAGTTAATGACGAGCATCATAAACAATCTTTATTGGTAATGCAAATCATTCTTATTTAGATTAGCATGATTTTTTTACGGTATTTTTCATTCGCTTAAAGGTTGCGATTTTTGATAAAATCAGCGCCTTTACAGTACCCATAAAACACTCAAACTGTTAGAATGCGCGCCTACACTGTCCCAGTAGCTCAGCTGGATAGAGCAGCCGCCTCCTAAGCGGCAGGCCGGAGGTTCGACTCCTCTCTGGGACGCCATTCACCTGTTTTACCCAGTTCTTTCCAGACCTATTCCACCCCCCAAACCCCTTGTATAGCCCTATATATAGGTATATTATTTTCCTATGCGGTAATTTTCGGTATCGGGGAAGCCGATACTCTTTGGTACACAGGTTGGTACACAGAATAGTGGAAGCCGACTTGTGTACCAAAAAATAGACTATGTTGAAAAAATCTGTGTACCAAAAACCCGCCTTTCGGACACATAAAACTAGTTTTTTGGTACACAAAAACACTGGAGAATGACCATGCCAAAAACAGTGAAACCCTTAACAGACAACCAGTGTAAGCATGCTAAGCCCAAAGATAAGCAATACACATTATCTCACGGGGGCGGTATGGGGTTACGCATCATGCCGAGTGGCAAAAAGGAATGGATTTTAAGGTACACAAAGCCATACACCAAAGATCGTACCGCCATACAACTTGGTATTTACCCTGCCACCAGCCTGAAAAAAGCACAGAGCGATCGGGACAAGTGCCTAGTCATGCTTGCCGACAATAAAGACCCACTAGAGGTTCGTGACGAGCAAGATCGTAAGTCCGAGCAATTAAAAAATAATACGTTTCGCCGTGTTGCGGAACTATGGATGGAAGATAAACGCAGAAAAGGAAAGGCCAATCCTGAGACGGCTAAAGATATTTGGAACTCATTACAAAACCATATCTTCCCCAAACTAGGCAAGCGTCCAATTAATGAGCTAAAGCCTAAGCTGGTAGAGGCAGTAATCAAACCACTTGAGGCCAAGGGTTCGTTAGAGTTAGTCAAACGCCTATGCCAACGCATCAACGAAATTATGGCCTTCGCACTCAATGAAGAATTTATCATAGACAACCCACTAGCCCACATTAAGAAAAAATTCAAAGCACCAAGCACCACACATAATCCTTCACTAGAACCTAAAGACCTACCTGTATTAATGGAGGCAATCACGAGCGCCAGCATGGCGATACCAACTCAACTATTAATCGAATGGCAGCTACACACGATGGTAAGGCCAAATGAAGCGGCTGGTTCTAAGTGGGCAGAGATCGACCTAGATAACAATATCTGGACAATACCCAAAGGCCGCATGAAAAAGATCGGAACTACTAAACAATGGGAAGAACGAAAAGACCACGTTATCCCACTTACTATCCAAGCCATAGCGATACTCAAACAAATGAAGCCGTTTAGTGGTCATCTTGAATATGTATTCCCTAACCAACGTGATCGCCAACAAAAGGCAGGCCCAGACTCCGCAAACAACGCTTTGAAGCGAGCAGGATTAAAGGGCAAGCAAACAGCCCACGGAATGCGGACAATGGCTAGCAGCACCTTGAACGAAGAAGGGTTTAAATCTGACGTTATCGAGGCAGCCTTGTACCACCTCGACCCTAACGAGCAACGACGCACATACAACCGCACTGATTACTTCAATCAACGACGAATAATGATGGACTGGTGGAGTGAACGTATTGAGAGCGCCAGTAACGGTACGATGGAAGAACTTAAAGGCAGCCACGGCTTACGGGCCGTCAACTAACCAGTTTTACTATGTCTAGGCTGATCCCCGAAAAAGCGGCATACCTATCTGCCCTGGCATAGTATCTTTTTTTTGTAGGTCGCAGAGGTGCGCTATGGGCGGTAAAAAAATCTATCATATTTCTGACTTACCTGAATGGTTTAGCCTTGAAAATTACGAAGCTACTGAGAGTTTTAATGCTGCTAATTGGGCCTATCCTTTGGAACGGAGATTTGTAGTCCACTGGTTGTTAAATCAACACGGTTCATATTACGATGATCGCGCGCAAGACGAGTTTTCGAGAATATTACTAGAGGATCTTCATAGGCCAGAATGGTCTAGCAAGGAAGTGCTTGCTCAAGCCGCTAAGGACATTGAAAGCATTATAGAGAAGGATTACCTTTCTCATAATACAGGATTTCGTCCTGGCTTCACCTCTGGTTTACCTGGGTTCGTACAACCAATAAAATGTGGCTGGGCTTGGTATATGGCCCAAGATCTTGAAGAACACTACGGACTGAATAAAGATGGAGAGTTGGATGATATTGGCACTCCAATCATTAAATATTATAAAGATAATAATCCGAGAGGTTTAAACACCGTTCCAATTATGATCGATCTTAAAGGCTCTGATGTAGATATTAAAAACGAATTTAGCCGATTTCTTCAACACGCCAGAGATTACACTAGTATTAAAAATAAGAAATCTCACATTACAGATAGTGATCTAGATAAACTTCAAAAGTATCGTATATTGCCATACGCAGACCTAAGACTTTGGGGGGACATAAACAACAGAACTATAAGTGCTAAAAGTATTCTAGATGCTTTATTTTCCAGTGATGAAGACATTCAGGCCGTAGGGGAACCATTCATAGCTCAGACACTTAAGCCGTTTTACGAAAAAGTTATTACTGAGGATTTTATTTATGCTCTTGACCACTACATCGAAAAATAATTTGGGAAATATTCGATATTAATTATCGAAAAAAAACATTTAAACTACTCTATTCTTAACCAGAAGCAGCCGCCCTATGCTAGCCGTGTCATTAACGAAACGCAGAGGGCGCTATGCCAAATCAAAACCACGACAACAGCTTAAACCAGTCCAATATTGTCTACCTTAGGCGCCAAGAGCTTGAGGCTAGATACCAAGTCACCAAAACAACCATATACGCATGGATTAAAACGCGAGACTTTCCAGCACCAATACACTTTGGCGCTAATTTAGTACGCTGGAACTCAGCTCAAGTAAGTGCTTGGGAAAACGAGAAGAAGGCCGCATGATAGCTTCTAAACAGAATGCGATAGTCGCCAAGGCTAAAAGTAACGAACCTCGTATTGATTCACGGTTGATCGCTGGTGGTCTTGGGGTGAGCCATAACCACCTTATCGAGCAAGTAGAAAAGTATAGCGAACGGTTAAAATCCTTGGGTATTGTTCGGTTTGAAACCGAGAAATTAAACAGCAGTAGAGGCAGGCCTGAGCGCCTTGTGTACCTAAACGAAAACCAATGTTATTTCATTGTGACGCTTTCCAAGAATACGGAGCGCGCTGTGGATTTGAAGTTCGCCATAGTCATGGCTTTCTCAGAACTCAGAGAGAACTTAGCCGCAGTCACAGACTACTTACCCAATTACAGGGAAGCCCACGACAACTTGGCACAATTGGTGAGGCTTAATGGTAGTTCTGTAGCTGAAAGTGTTCACCACAGTAACCTCGAGCGTATGATTAACAAAGCATTAAGAGTCCCTACAGGCTCACGCAAGCAATTACCACCTGCGATAAGGTCAGCAGTGGCAGTGGCCGAAGGAATCGCTAACGCAGCGTATAAAGAGGCTTTAAATACAGGCCAAGACCACAAGGCAGCTTACAAAAAGGCTAAAGCAAGTGTTTTACGCTACGCAGAAACAGTAGTACCCACGTTGCCCCTGCTGGAGTATGCCGCATGATGCAGTCGCTTCGAAATGTTGCCAACCGACCTGCTGGAAGGTGTGGCTAATGGCTAGATCTAAACATAAACAAAAAGCCAGTTTTGCTGGCATACCTAGGGTGGTGATGGAGTGCCCTGATTACATTAACCTAAATGGCAGCGCAGTTAAGTTACTAATCGAGATGGCTTGCCAATTCAAAGGTGGAAACAATGGGGACTTGTGCCCTGCCTGGACGCTGATGAAGGAGCGAGGATTTTCTTCAAAATCCACACTATCAAAAGCGATACAAGAATTGTTGGCGGCAGAACTGATAATACTTACTAGGCAGGGTCAATTCATCCGAAATAAAGCGGGATTGTACGCTTTAACATGGGAGCCAATTAATGAATGCCTAGGGAAGCATCTTGACGAATCACCCACACGTACGTCACCAAGAAACTTCTCACTTGAACGGCAGCAAGGGTGGCCAAGAAAATTAGATCGTCCAGTACAGAAACTGTACCGTAAGGGTACGAAAACTGTACCCAAAGTGTTTTTAAGAGCAATCAACTAGTACAGAAACCGTACCCTATTAGGGTCTTTTTACTATGTCCATGGGTACAGAAACTGTACATCTATATATTAATAGCCATACCTATAGGTTCATTTAGGCAGTGGTATACAGTAAGTGAGGTTTTATATGGCCACGACCAAAGCTAAGCATATAGTAGCAGCCAAGCAAAGTGACCCTATTATGAAGCTGGTCAAACAAATAGGTGCAGAAGATATTGCCACCGATGTAATCAACGCAATCATGAGTCCCCTGATGAACCTAATTACTACTCAAGGTGAAGACACAGAAAGTGCGTTTAATAAAGCAACCACCCTCATAGCCGCATCCGACCCAAAGAATCAGCTTGAACTCATGCTAGCTACACAATTGGCCATGACTCACATTACCTTAAGCAAAAGCGCACAGCTATTAGATCGTAATTATTCACAGGTTAAATCTACCAACAGCTTGGGCAACCTATACACCAAACTATCGAGGTTAGGCATAGACCAAATCAATACACTTGAACGGATGAAAGGCAAAGGCCAACAAAAAATAATTGTTGAAAAGGTGAACATTGAGGCTGGGGGCCAGGCGGCCATTGGCGTGTATGAACAGGGGGGTGTTAATGCTAAAAAAGGACTATAAAGCCCATGTAGCGGCCAATCGGTTTGACCTAAACACATTACCCGTTTGCGGGGCTAGAACGCGCTCAGGCGGCTTGTGTAAGCATAAGGGCAACCTTCGTAATGGTCGGTGTAAGCGCCACGGAGGAGCCTCTACAGGGGCGACGAACCAGGCCTTTGGAAGGGATCACCACCGCTATGTTCATGGGCTAAGAACTAAAGAAGTGATCGCAATGCGTAAGCTGGTAGCAGAGATGAGTAAATCACTTAGAGGCGTAATGCCGAAGAGCTATAGCTAAGCAGCCTTAACAATTCGGGTAGCCACTTTCTAAGCAGCGGCTAGGCATTCCTCGTGCGTCCGATGTGTCGGTGGGCATGTTTTTTTGAGCCTAGCCGAATAACAACATACAGCCAAAAAGTTTGTTAAGACTGCCATGATCGACCAAGTGTGGTGGGTAAATAGTGTCGTTTCCCGCACTATTTAGGTGCTGTGTTAATTGGATTAAATCGGCAATAACTTGCAGGCATAGTTGCCTGTAACTTAATTCTCCCTTGCTTAAATAACGAGTGTAGCTGTATTGAGCATGCGGCGATTGCTGCAGTGACGTTGTTGGTAGGTGTTCTATAGAAGTCGCGGGTATCGTGAATAGATCATTTGAATGAGGGTGAACTGTGAGTTGCCAGTCCCCGTGTTGATGTTTTGTGTTGGTGAGTTGCTGCCGGAGGTAGCTGGCGAATAACCTATCGTGGCTGGACGCTGCCAGTGAAAGGTTAACTTGAATTGCATCAGATGTAACGGGGACCGCACTTTGTTGGACCGTAATTGATAGGCCGAAGTATACGCCAGATGCGGTCTCTTTATACATTGTTGGTGGTGAGTTATAGCTTCCTAAGGGACTATAGTTGCAGTAGTTCATGACCCAAAACCAAAAAACTGCGCTATCCATTGGCCCACAACGGCGCCTTGGTGAGGGGTGTTTAGCGAGTCTATGGACTGTTGATAGATGCTGCCAATTCTGTCTTGTCGGCGCTCTATTAAGTCTTGGCACAATTCAGCCGTAAACTCGGGGTGCTGTTGAATGGCGAATAGCCGATGCGCTTGGTAAAAGCCTGAAATCGGGCAGAAGTCGCTGCTTAAAAACACGTCGCAATGAGGTGGCAGTTGGGTCACTTGGTCTTGGTGCATGGCCAACAAGTCGAGTTGTGCTGGCTGTGGCTGCATCCACTTGGGTAGTTGGGTAGTTTGTAATTGGTTTATACCCACCCCCCAGCCGCCAATAAAGCGTTCTACTTCTCCCCCGAGCGCATGGGCAATGGCTTGATGCCCATAGCAAATGCCCGCCAGTGGAACTTTGTTAGCATGCACACTGCGAATGAAATCAAATAACTGATATTGCCATGGAAGATCCTCAAACACTGAATACTTGCCGCCTGTGATGAGGTAGCCATCAAACAGACTGGTATCGGTGGGTAGTGCATCTTCAACGCAGTTAATTACCTGCCACCGAGTCTCAGGCATGAATGGTCCGAGCAAATTTTGAAAGCGCACCGGCGAAGGCTGGTGTTTAGAGGTCACAGCTGGGTTGGCAAAACCAATGTGTAAAATACAGATATTCATGAGGGATCTAACCAAATTAACGTTAGGCTCACTTTAAGAGTAATTAATTAACTCGACAATCCTATAAGCTTAGCCTAAATCTTCATAATATTAACTTATATGGACATGGCTAAATCAAGCGTCTCTGCAATGGGTGTGATCACGCATTTAAGGCTGTCTAAAATGAGTTGTTCTGTAGGTGTGCCCTCTAACCAGGGTGGCATGGATAAGTAAAAATGGGTTTCGTGGTCAAATTCTTCAATCGGTCGCCAAGTGATTTGGTTGTTATGTTGACATACGAGGTGGGCGATCAAAACGTTGTTGATGGATAGGGCATCAAGCTGCGCGAGCATTGCCATGGAAAGAGTGGCAAACGGGGATTCCAGTAGTTTACGGTATTGCACACGGTGGTTATGGAAGAGCTTTCTGTGTTGATCGTAGGAGCTGTCGGTACGCGAGGTCATCATCATTTTTTGGTTTTTTAGATCTCGTATTGACAGCTTTTCTTTTGTTGCCAAGGTATGTGTTCTAGGTAAAACACATACTTCTCGAGCGCTAATGAGCTTTTTACTGACGATGTTAGAGTGGCTCAGTGCTTTGGTAGAAAGGGAAAAGTCGACATTGCCGTCCATAATGGACTTGCCCATGTTGGCAACAGGTAATGAGTTAACGTAAAAAGAAATGCTAGGTTTGCTCTGGTGCAGATGGGCCAGTATTTTTGGCAATAGCTCGTTAGTAATCGACATATTGGCCGAAAAACGCACGGTGCTCATGGTGCTGGTGCGGCCAAAGTTTAGTTGCATTTGGATTTTATCTAACTGCATCAACAGGTCATCAACGTCATCACGCAGGCTTTCTGCTCTAGCCGTGGGGTAGATGACGCCATTGCGTCGCACGAACAAAGGCACCCCCACAGAGTCTTCTAATTTTTTTATGAGTTGGCTTACGGCCGGTTGCGATACACCAAGGTGTTTTGCTGCTGCCGAGATGCTGCCGCAGGAAATGACCGAAGAAAAAGCTTCGATGTATTTAAAACGGTTAATTTTTTGGGTTTGGCTCATGGTTGTGCATCCTACATGGGCTTTGAATTCCCAAATACTATATAACTAAAACTTATAGATTGTTAGCCCTACTTAATAACGTTGTGCCCGTTTATCTTCCACTTTAATCTGTCTTCAGTTTCACCAATTATTCACTCACAGATGAGTAGGCGACAGACACATGAGTTACATACAAGTGAATGGCCAACCCCAGGCGAGCATTAAAGTAGAAACCGGCGCACGCTCAGGTGAGCATTTGATTACGCCGTTATTATTGAGCTTTCCCCATAGTGGTGAGGTTTACCCTGATGATTTTGGGCCTAACCCCTCGCTACCTTTTGAAGTGCTCGATTTTCCAAACGACAAGTATGTTGATGAACTTTACCACGCGCGTAACGGTTTGGGTTTGGCCTCGGTACACGCCTTGTTTCCTCGGGCCTATATTGACGTTAATCGTCACCAACACGATATTGATGCAGCTATGCTGGAGGATAGTGATAACTGGTATGGCCGCATGCAGCCAACCGGGCTGAAATCTGGCACCACTTTGTTTTGGTCGCGCACCAAAGAAATCCACAATATTTATGATCGGCTATTAAGTAATCAAGAATTGAAACAGCGCTTGGCCCATTGTTTTGTACCTTACCATCAATCCATCACCTCTCAAATTGAGCAAATGCGCCAACAACACGGCTGTGCGTTTGTGTTGGACTGCCACTCCATGACCCAAAAGGATGCCCAAGCTCGCGGTGGCAAACAACGTCCTCAAATTGATATTGGCGATCGCCGCGGCGAAGCCTGTAGTCCGGCCTACACCGAAGCAGTGGCAGACGCCTTTAGCGACCAAGGTTACGATGTCACCGTTAATGGCCGCTTTGTTGGTGGGGAAATGATTGTGCGCTATGGCTGGCCAGAAATTAACCAGCATATATTGCAGGTAGAAATTCGGCGTGATCTTTATCTAGATGAAGACACCCGCGCCAAAACAGGACGTTTTGGTCAAATGCAAAAAGATTGTAGTGCAGCCTTAGGCCAAATTGCAGCTTTTGTAGATCAACAAAAGAAGTAAAACAATAACCAGGAGTATTTTATGCAAATTAATTATTTTAAATTGGCTACCGCGGTAGGAGTTTGCTCCGCGTTATTGGCCTCTAGTGCAGGTGCTGATACCTTGCGCATGGCTTATTCGGCCGCGCCTTCTACGGCAGACCCGTTCAAGAGTAGTGCCTCACCTACCGCATCACTTAACGAGCACATTTACGAAGCGTTAGTGTCTCGTACAGATCAGCCATTGTTGGCTACGTCCTACGAATGGAAAGACAATACCACGTTGTTATTCCATTTGCGTGAGGGTGTAACCTTCCACAACGGCGCAGCGTTTACAGCGCAAGACGTGGTGTATAGCGCCTGCCGCATGATGTACCGTGTAGACGGTAAAAAGAACATGCTTACTAGTGCCATGAGCCCATTAACCGATGTTAAAGTGATTGATGATCACACCGTTGCTTTTACTACACTGAAAGCCTACCCAGTGTTGCCAGAAAAGCTCAAGTCGCTCTCTATTTTGTCTGCTAGTCAGGCCGATTTTACGGCGCCGTTACAATACGACAACACCGGTGATTGTGGCATTACTCGTTACCCAACGCGTGCCCAGTTTGAATCTGGAGAAATGGCCAATGGCACGGGCAAATACACCCTTGAAAGTTTCGCCAACACAGGCGATGCTGACCTAGTACGCAACCCTAATCACTGGAGCGATGGCGGCAATTGGGATCGCGTTGAAATTCGTTCGGTGAAGAACTCTGGCGCGCGAATGGCAGGCTTATTAGCAGGTGATTTTAACCTTGTTGAAAACCCCACCATGGAAGATTTAGAAAGCCTAAAAGACAACGACGCTTACAGTTCAACCAGCACACCATCGTGGCGCACTATCTTCCTCATCCTAGATGTAGGCAGTGAGCAAGCCCCTGGTGTTACCGCTGCAGACGGCAGCAACCCATTAGCCGACTTGCGCGTACGTAAAGCATTATCTTTAGCGGTTAACCGCGAAGCCATTGTTGAGCGTTTGATGGGAGGTATGGCCACCGTGGCGTCACAGTTCTCGCCAAGCTATCGTGAAGGTGCAGACCCAACCATGCCAGATTTAACCTACGATCCAGAACAAGCCAAAGCCTTGCTGGCCGAAGCAGGTTATGCCACTGGCATCAAAATGGAGCTTAATGTACCTAATGACCGTTACATTAACGGCACCCGTGTGGCCCAAGCCATTGCCCAGTACTTTACCCGTGTGGGTATTGAGGTGAGCTTAAAAGCAGAGCCATGGAGTGTGTTTAAGAAAGGCCGTAAGAACCGTGATTTTGGCGTGTTTATGTACGGCTGGGGACACCCTCAAGGTGCGGCACAAATGATCTCCTATGCCTTTGCTTCGCGCAATAAAGACCTTAACTTAGGTGTAAGTAACTACTCCAACTACCACAACACAGACTTTGATGCGGCTATGGAGAAATGGGCCGTAGAAACTGACAAGCAGGCCTCTCATGGGTATTTGCAGGCAGCTATGCAGGTGGCAGTGGATGAGTTGCCGGGCATTCCGCTGTACTATCAGCACAGTATTTGGGCCCACGACAGCAACCTAACCGTTGTTGGCCGTCCAGATGAGCGCACCTTTGCCGATATGGTAAGCCCTAAATAACGTTACTTAGGTTTAGTAACGTAGGTGCAGTTAACCGCCAGTATTACGTGTAATATTGGCGGTATTTTTTTTAGGAGTGTGGCTGGTGTTAATTTATATTGCAAAGCGTATGTGGCAAAGCCTGATATTGGCTTTTATTATGTCACTCATCGTTTTCATGGGTATGTTTGTTGTTGGTGACCCGGTTGAAATGCTGGCCGACGAAGACTTTACCGAACAAGATAAAATTGATCTGGCTATTGAGTTAGGCTTAGATAAGCCCCTTTATGAGCAATATTTCACCTTTGCTGGCAACATATTACAGGGTGATTTTGGCGTTTCTTATGTACATAATCGCCCAGTATTAGAACTGATTATAGAGCGTTTGCCGGCCACCTTAGAAATTGCCTTGTTAGCCATGTTTATAGGTTTGAGTATTGGTATTCCTATGGGCATTTACTCTGGTATTAAAAGTAGTAGCAAACCTTCACGGCTGATTAGTTTTTTAACCACCGTGGGTTATTCCATTCCCAATTTTTGGCAAGCACTGTTACTGATCTTAGTATTTGCCGTGTTTTTAAAGTGGTTGCCGGCGTCCGGACGCGGCGACACTAACCCCTTATTTGGTATCGAGTGGTCACTATTATCTATCGATGGCCTTCGACACATGGCCTTGCCGGCCATAAACCTTGCGATATACAAAATTTGTATGCAAACACGACTGGCTAAGTCGGGCACTCAAGAAGTGTTATATCAAGAGTATATGACCTTTGCACGAGCCAAAGGCATTAGCAAGCAACGTATTATTCGCCGTCACTTGTTACGTAATATTTTAATTCCCATCGTTACGATTACAGGCTTAGAAGTTGGTGGGCTCATCGCGTTTTCAACAGTCACAGAAACCGTGTTCGCATGGCCTGGCATTGGCAAACTGTTGCTCGATTCTATTCACATGGTAGACCGCCCCGTAGTGGTGGCCTATCTCATACTCATCACTTTGATGTTTGTGTTTATTAACTTTGTGGTGGATGTGCTCTATGCCATCTTAGACCCACGTATTCGTTATCAAAAGTGATGCCTATGTCTACTATTAAACGCATGTCTAATATCTTGTGGCATCAGTATAAGACCATATTTGCACACTACCCATTGGCTCTAATGGGGCTGGTGGGTGTAGGGCTATTTATTTTGGTGGCATTGCTAGCGCCTTGGATTGCGCCGCAAAACCCATACGACTTAATGACCTTAGACATTATGGACGGTTTGTTGCCGCCCATGTCTAAATTAGGCACCGGCACCACCGCATGGCTTGGCACCGACGCCGTAGGTAGGGATATTTTGTCAACGGTAATGTACGGCCTAAGAATCAGCCTATTTGTGGCTTTTTCGGCGGTTATTGTAGGCACTATATTGGGTGTGCTGCTAGGTTTGTTAGCCGCTTTAAAAGGTGGCTGGGTAGAAACCATTATCATGCGCGCCGTAGACTTAAAGGTGAGTTTTCCGGGCATTTTGCTGGCGCTGATGTTGTTGGCCATATTTGGTACGGGTGTCGATAAGGTGATCTATGCCTTGATCATTGGTACTTGGGCCAGCAAGGCTCGTTTAACTCGGTCTTCGGCTTTGTCAGAGATGCAAAAAGAGTACATCGACGCGGCACGCTTGGCAGGTTTAGCCAATTGGCGCATCATGTTAAGGTTTTTGCTGCCTAATAGTATTGCGCCGGTTTTGGTAATGTTGCCTATGAGCTTATCCGGTGCCATAGGTGCCGAAGCCACTTTGTCTTTTTTAGGCGTTGGTGTGCCCATTACCGAACCTTCCCTTGGTTTACTAATTGCTAACGGCAACGATTATTTATTGTCTGGTAAGTGGTGGATCAGCATTGTACCGGGCCTTGTATTGGTGACATTGGTGCTGTGTATTAATGTTGTGGCAGACCGTATCCGTGAACACAATAATCCATTTTTGCAGCCTAGGGGTTAATGATGAATTCTTCAACCTTATTAGAAATTAACAACCTTAGTGTTAGCTACCCTCTCGCTAAACAAGAGGATGGGGATGACGCGGTTGATTTTTTTGCCCTAAAAAACATATCCATCACCGTTAATGCTGGACAAATTGTTGGCGTGGTGGGCGAAAGCGGCGCGGGCAAGTCTACTATTGGTAAGGCTATCTTGGGGCTGCTCGACCCACGAGCTGTGGTTAACTCTGGCCAAATTTTGATGCAAAATAAAGACTTATTAGCATCTACTGAAAGTGCATTAGAAACCTTGCGCGGCCGCCAAATTGGATACATCTATCAAAACCCAATGACTGCCCTCAATCCGGTACTAACGATTGGCGAGCAAGTGATAGAAGCCATTGAGGCCAATACCGATATGGCCGGTGCTAAAGCCAAAGCCTACGCCATTAAGTTACTGCAACAAGCCGACGTGTCAATGGCGGAAGATCGGCTCAGTAAGTACCCTCACCAGCTATCAGGCGGGCTTTGTCAGCGTATTGTATTTGCCATTGCCATTGCGGCCAAACCACAACTCATTATTGCCGATGAGCCAACTACTGCGTTGGATGTTACGGTGCAAAAGTCTGTTCTAGAAACCTTACTTAAGCTCAGCCGACGCAATAACGTTGCTGTTATCCTCATTACCCACGACATGGGTGTGGTAGCAGAAATGTGCGAATACCTTTATGTTTTACGCCATGGCCAACATGTTGAACAGGCTCCAACAGCGACACTGATTAATCATCCAAAGCATGCCTATAGCCAGGCTTTGATGGCGTCGGTGCCACGTATTGAAAAGCGTATTGAACGATTTGTTTTACCCCAAGCTGAGCAAGCAACCATTGCAAATGCAGCGTTGGAGTACTTGCTAGATAAGCAAGTTGATACAGACGTGGCTGAGGTGCCGGTACTGGAGGTAAAGCGGCTAGCCAAAATATTCACAACCCCGGCAAGTTTGTTTAAACCAAAGCAAGACTTTTGCGCCGTTAAAGATGTAAGTTTTCAAGTTCACAAAGGCGAAACAGTGGGTATCGTGGGGGAGTCTGGTTCTGGCAAATCTACCATCGGCCGTCTCATTTTAGGGTTGCATGAAATCACGGAAGGGCAGGTGATTTACCGTGGACAAAACCTTGCAACGCTTACAGATCCTAAGGACAGACGAGACTTATGTTTGTCCATGCAATGTATTTTTCAAGACCCATACTCGTCACTCAATCCGCGCATGACTGCCGGTGAAAATATTACCTATGGGCTCAAAGTACATGGGCTGATTGGCGCACATCAAGCCAAACGCCTCGCCCAAGATTTAATGCAGTTGGTGGGTTTGCAGCCGCTAGATTCCGATAAAATGCCTAATGCCTTTTCCGGCGGAGAACGGCAACGAATTGGTATTGCGCGTGCTTTAGGGTACAAGCCAGATTTCATCTTCTGCGATGAGCCGACCTCGGCTTTAGATGTATCTGTACAGGCTGAATTGCTTAACTTATTGAAAGATTTGCAGCAACAGCTTGATCTTACCCTTTTGTTTGTAAGTCATGATTTGGCTGTGATTCGTCAAATGTGTGATAGGGTTATCGTCATGAAAGATGGCGAGGCATTGGAACAAGGTGATAACGATGCCATCTTTGAACAGCCTCAACACCCGTATACAAAACAGCTATTAAGTTCCATGCCGCGCCTTACCCAATTACAGTGATAAGCAAGCACATTATGATGCTTAGGACGACTAAACTCTGAGGTCACCATGATAAAACCTCAATATAAGTAGACGGATTGCGTTTTTGGTACACAAGTTGGTACATAGCACACTCAGTTAAAACACACAACACACTAAATACAAGACATACAGAGTAAGACACGCCGTCTCTCTGGGACGCCATTCAGCCCTTATTGTGGAGATATTCCAGTAATTCTACCCCACGTTTTAGCGTCGCTAGACATACGCCAAAATAGGTGGGTTTAAGCGTTCAGAGCTAATCGTTTGACTTTACAAAAAACAGCACAGCAAAAGCTCCCATAATAACCGGAGAACTGTAGTTTTGAGCGGTGGCGAGCATTACGCTATCCGCAAGGAAGTATACGTTAAGCAACGCAAAAGCTGCCCAAACATATGCCGCAACACGACCAAACTTCGCCATATTTTCGGTAGCCCACATAGTGACTGTCCAATTAAAAATAGCTACGGTTAACGCGGTCAAAGCGGTAATCTGCATCTGTGCCTTTAACGGTGTGGTTAGATCAACTCCCAGTGTATCGCTAGCTACCATTGATGGAACAAACGCCATCATCAACACCCAGATACCTATGTAACCTGCACTTAAACGAAATATTAAAGATAAACTCACTGTTACTCTCCTTATAAAATCATTGGCTCAGCCCTAAGGTGGCCAACTTTAGAAGCCCAACTAGCCCCATGCCATTTGAGCTTCAGCTCACAGAATCCTAAGTTAACGGTCGCCGATTAATAGCAATTACTCTAAGAATTGATCAGACCTCAGAGTGCTGATCGAAGCGCCTGAAAATGGGCTAGCCAAAAGAAATCGTAACCTCGACCTGTTAGCCAACAGTTTGTATGTAACTTTAGAATATCGCCATCAGCTGCACCGCAGCAACCACCACGAAGATTAGCGCAAAAACAAACTTGAGAACCGATAATGGGACCGCTGTCATTCCTGCGCCATAATTCGTTGCTCTCATACTGTCATCCATATCACTCACCAAGTATTCCATATTGGTTAGCAATCTAATGATGCCAAATGCACCCAGTAGACACGGCCCAATTACAGATGCAGCAACTACACTTTCTTTACCTGTAATATCAGCTAAAACGATTACCATCATAGTTGATAGTTGTGAGATTGTTACAAGCACTATACCAATCATAAAGTAGTAAAATGTACTTGTTTGTATTGAGGCTCTCAGATTTTGATCCATAGTTATTTTCCTTACCCCTTTAGGGCTATTATTAGTGTATAAACCAGTTTTACTGTTGTCTCCAACAACCCAAGCTTACAGAAAGAATACTAAGAATTGTTCTGATCTTTAATCTTGATCACAACCAAGCCTTTGGAAAGAGTCACCACCGCTATATCGAGGAGAGCCCATGGTTATTAGACAATATGATTAATTTGATGATCCAAGAACACGGATTGGATGTCAGCAATCCACTGATGAATACTTATATGCCTGACGATTTAGAGAAAACCCTTCCCTTCTAGCGAATTTCTTCAATGCTATACTTCTTACTTTTGATCAACGGCATAATGAGGGCATAACCTTGCATCTGTAGTTGCACTAGGTCTGTTGGCGCTGAGGGCACTAAAGAAACAAAGTCATAAATGTCATCGGGCTGGTAGTTATAGTCATGGGCGGCTAGGCTACAAGCACGAAATTGCACACCTAGTGCATGGTAGTATTTCATGCGTTCTACGGATTCTTGGTATTTTTCGTAATTGTGTTTTGCTAAGGTAACAATTTCGGTGCCGTGGATCATAACCACCACATCCATCATTTCTGGGGCCATGTTGTAAGGTTCGTCTAACAGCGGACTAATGGTCGAACGCACCCAGTAGAGTGCTGAGGCAATGTGCTGAGGATCTTCAAAATAGAAGTCGAATACAACTTTTGGCTCTTCATATTCTGGGGTAATGACTTGGGCCGCGTGACTAAAACTGGGGTGGGCCATAAGGCTTATAATTAAGACCCAAGATTTGTATAGGTTAGGCATGATTATGATCTCGCTTTCTTTGATGCGAGTTATCAGCATACTCTTACTTGCACAAATTTAACAATTCCTAGATTTAATGGCTCACGCCAAGTGCTTACGACATATGCTGACCACCATTAATGGAAAGGTCAAATCCGGTGACATAACCACTGTCAGCACCGGTCAAATAAGCTACCGCCTTGCCAATTTCTTCAGGCTCTCCTAAGCGCCCTACTGGAATGCCTGCGGCAATTTTTGTCACCATAGGCGTCATTACATAATCAGGTGACATGGTGTTCACTGTTACTCTTTTAGCCGCAACTTCTTGGGCTAATGCTTTTGTAAAGCCATGGATACCAGCTTTTGCAGCAGAATAGTTTGATTGACCAAACTGGCCTTTTTGGGCGTTTATAAACGATATATTTACAATCCGCCCGCTAACTCGGGGCTATGCTCAACACCCGAAGTGCAAGCGTCATTTTTAATCACTGGCCGGTACGTCTTCCATCATCTACCAGGGCGTGAAGACTATAGCGTACCCTTAGCAACTGACTAAGAGTATCTTGTGTAAGCCTATACTGCCTTTCAAGATAATAGATCCCTAAGGCTGTTCACTAGCGCTCTAGACGCACTACTTTCAAGTCGGTGAGAACCAGAATCAACCACCAGATGGCCCGCCACAAACACGTCTTTCACTGGATTGTGGTTAATACCAAAAGTCCAGCGGTTGATGAGTTGATCAGGCTTGGCAGTGGCTAACAGAGGGTGGCTAGTATCTAGGGTGATAAAGTCAGCGCGAGCACCCACGTGTAAACCTGAATTTACATTACAGGCCGCATTGCCACCAGTGGCACTAGCTTGGTAGATGAAGTCGCCTACACTAGGTTGTGCGCCACTATAAACACGGTTACGTTGCTGGTCTCGCAAACGTTGGCCGTATTCTAACAAACGCAGTTCTTCAGCTACCGAGATACACACGTGGCTGTCGGAACCAATGCCCAAGCGGCCACCTTGAGCGACTAGGTCAGTAATAGGGAAGATGCCATCGCCTAGGTTGGCCTCGGTACTGGGGCATAAGCCCACCACAGCTTGACTTTTGGCAATGGTCTGGACTTCCTGCTCATTAACATGGGTGGCGTGTATCAAACACCATCGAGCATCAAAACCCACTTCATTGGCTAGCCACTCTACTGGGCGCTGTCCACTCCAAGCCACACAATCATTCACTTCCTTCATCTGCTCGGCTATATGGATGTGTACCGGCCAATCTTGCGGCAAGCTAGTTAATGCAGTTTCAATTTGTGCTTTTGTTACGGCCCGCAATGAATGGAAGCACAATCCCTGATTGTGGGTAAGGTTATTCATATTTTGCCCCAGCTGCTCTTGCAGAAGCAGGTACGCATCTAGATCGTGAATAAAACGAGCCTGACCTGAGTTAGGGGCTTGGCCACCAAAACCTGAATGGCTATATAGCACGGGCAACAACGTTTGGCCAATACCCGCTTCGACTGCCGCTTGGCGCACTTGCAAGGCCATTTCTGCTGGGTTGTCGTAGGCTTGGCCACTTTGTTGGTGGTGCAAATAATGAAACTCCGCCACTTGGGTATAACCGGCTTTAAGCATCTCTATATAGAGATAGGTGGCAATTTGCCCCACTTGCTCTGGGTTCAATTTAGCCACTAGCCCATACATAAGATCGCGCCAGCTCCAAAAGCTGTCTTTTGGGTCTAAACAAACTTCTGCCAAACCAGCCATCGCGCGCTGAAATGCATGTGAATGCAAGTTAACCATGCCCGGCAGCACCGGCCCCTCAAGCACCATACAACCGTCGCTGCTTTGATTAGGTGTAATCATCGCAATAACACCATCAACTACGTGAATTTTAACGTCTTGTTGCCAAACGGAAGCGATCAATGCCTGTTTGGCAAAATAGGTTTGATTCATAATGGTGCTCTCACAGGCCTATGTACTTAACTTGTATAGACAATACAGGAATTGGCATAGTCAAGTCAAGGCGGTATACTCAATACACGCCTTGCCGCCATTGTCGGTTAAACCATTAGGAACCCTCGTGAACACTCCTTTGTCTGTTATAACTCAAAGCCTCCTCGATGCCTTGCTTGATGCCTTACCTAGCACCAACGCACCGATATATGCACGCCTAAAAAGCGCCATTACCGATAACGTTAATAACGGTATTTGGGTAGCGGAACAGCGCTTGCCGTCTGAAGCCGAAATGGTACAAGCACTGGGTGTTAGCCGCATGACAGTGAACCGTGCTCTGCGCGAGCTCACAGCTGCTGGGGTATTACATCGACAACAGGGCGTGGGCACCTTTGTGGCACCCAAAAAAGCCCACTCGGCGTTATTTGAAGTCCACAACATCGCTCAAGAAATTGCAGACCGCGGGCACACTCACAAAGTAGAAGTTCTTATATTACAAGAAGTTAAAGCAAGCACTGATGAGGCGCTTCGACTTGGCGTCCGCACCGGCGAGGTAATTTACAAGTCGGAACTCATTCACTTTGAAAATGACCAACCCATTCAGCTAGAAGAACGGATTGTTAACGCCAGTCTAGCGCCAGATTACAGCCAACAAGATTTCACCAAGCTCACTCCCTACGCCTACTTAAATCGTATAGCCCCGATTACCGAAGGTGAACATTTGGTTGAAGCCGTTACAGCTAACCAACACGAAGCCAGCAAACTAGCCATTGATATGCACCAAGCGTGTTTACAAATTAAACGCCGCACTTGGTCCAACCAGCAAATTGTTACCAGCGCACGGCTCTTATCTCCCGGCCACCTATTTCATCTTTTTGGTCATTTTGGTAGGTCTTATGAGCCGTACTAGGCTTGCCTGATTCCATAAATAGGCGTATCTTAGCGACTTGTATATACATGTAAGCTAAATATTTCTTGGAGACAGCTATGTTAGACACTGCAGAACTCACCGCGCGCCGCACTCGTGCTGGCACTATTACCGCCCCTACTGGCACCACAATCAGCGCCAAAAGTTGGATGACCGAAGCGCCGCTGCGTATGTTGATGAACAACTTAGACCCCGCAGTGGCAGAAAACCCCAATGAACTCGTGGTTTATGGGGGTATTGGCCGTGCCGCTCGAGACTGGGCCAGCTATGATCAAATTATTGGCTCGCTCAAAGCCTTGGAAGACGACGAAACTTTACTTGTACAGTCTGGCAAACCCGTGGGTGTGTTTAAAACCCACAGCAACGCACCGAGGGTTCTCATTGCCAACTCCAATTTAGTACCCCACTGGGCCACCTGGGATCATTTTAATGAGCTGGATGCCAAAGGCTTAGCCATGTACGGTCAGATGACCGCGGGCAGCTGGATTTACATCGGCAGCCAAGGCATTATTCAAGGCACCTACGAAACCTTTGTTGAAGCCGGCCGCCAACATTTTGGTGGTAGCCTTAAAGGACGCTGGATCTTAACCGCAGGCCTCGGCGGGATGGGCGGGGCTCAACCCTTAGCTGCGAGCTTAGCAGGTGCTTGCTCGCTTAACATTGAGTGTCAACAAAGCCGCATCGACTTCCGTTTACAAACCCGTTATCTAGATGAACAAGCAAGGGACATTGATGATGCCCTTGAACGTATTGCACACTACACTAAAATGGGCGAAGCTAAATCCATTGGCCTATTTGGCAATGCAGCCGATATTTTGCCCGAGTTAGTAAAACGTGGCGTGAAACCAGACTTAGTGACAGACCAAACCTCTGCCCACGACCCACTTAATGGCTACCTGCCACAAAATATGGATTGGGACACCTATCGTCAACAAGCCCAAACCAACCCAGCGGCCACAACCGCAGCGGCCAAGGTTTCTATGGCCGTTCATGTACAAGCTATGTTGGACTTTCATAACCAAGGCATTCCCACAGTAGATTACGGCAACAACATTCGCCAAATGGCGTTAGAAGAAGGTGTGAGCGATGCTTTTGACTTCCCAGGCTTTGTGCCTGCTTATATCCGCCCACTGTTTTGTCGCGGCGTAGGCCCGTTCCGCTGGGTGGCGCTGTCTGGCGACAAAGAAGACATTTACCGTACCGACGCCAAGGTAAAAGAACTCATCCCGAACGACGCCCATTTGCACAACTGGCTCGACATGGCTCGCGCTCGCATTCAATTCCAAGGTTTACCAGCGCGTATTTGTTGGGTTGGCCTTGGCCAGCGCGCCAAGCTTGGTTTAGCCTTTAATGAAATGGTTCGTAGTGGCGAACTCAAAGCGCCTATTGTGATTGGCCGTGATCATTTGGACTCTGGTTCTGTAGCCAGCCCCAACCGAGAAACCGAAGGCATGCAAGACGGTTCCGATGCCGTGTCAGACTGGCCGTTACTTAACGCCATGCTCAACACGGCTTCTGGCGCCACATGGGTGTCTTTACACCATGGCGGTGGAGTAGGCATGGGATTCTCCCAGCATTCTGGCATGGTGATTGTGTGTGATGGCACCAACGAAGCTGCCGAGCGCATTGCCCGCGTATTGCATAACGACCCAGCCACTGGTGTGATGCGCCATGCTGATGCTGGGTACGACATTGCCATTGATTGCGCCAATGAGCAGGGTTTGAACCTGCCTATGATTAATAAATAGATCAATCGAGACACCCTATGTATACATTTGAAATTCAACCCGGCCAGATTACCTTAAACCAATTACGCCAAGTGGCACGCAACAAGGTTCATGTAACCCTTGCCGCCAGTGCCATTCCTGCCATCAATAAAAGCCAAGCCTTGGTTAACCAAATGATCGCCGAAGACCACACGGTATATGGCATTAACACGGGTTTTGGTTTGTTGGCCAACACCCGTATAGAAGTTGAAGACCTCGAAGAGTTACAGCGTTCTATTGTTTTGTCGCATGCGGCTGGCATAGGTAAGTTTATGGAAGACTCCACTGTGCGCCTAATGATGGTACTTAAGGTAAACAGCCTATCACGTGGATTTTCTGGCATTCGTTTAAGCGTAATTGAAGCCTTGATGACTCTCATCAACACCCAAGTATTCCCGTGTATTCCAGAAAAAGGTTCGGTTGGCGCATCCGGCGATTTAGCCCCTCTAGCTCACATGAGCGCGGTATTATTAGGCGAAGGCCAAGCACGTTATCGCAGCGAAATTATCTCTGGCCAAGCGGCCCTTAAGATTGCTGGATTAGACCCCATAACCCTGGCCCCCAAAGAAGGCCTAGCCCTTCTGAATGGCACCCAAGCATCCACGGCCTTTGCTTTACAAGGGCTATTCCATGCCGAAGACCTGTGGGCCTCTGCTACAGTATGTGGTGCTTTGTCTGTAGAGGCTGCTTTAGGTAGCCGCAGCCCATTTGATGCCCGCATCCACCAGGTACGTGGCCATCAAGGCCAAATTGACGCGGCGGCGGCCTATCGTCATTTATTGACCGACACTAGCGAAATTGGCGCATCACACGATGGCTGCCATAAGGTTCAAGACCCTTATTCGCTCCGCTGCCAACCACAGGTCATGGGTGCTTGTTTAGAGCAAATTCGCCATGCCGCTGGTGTATTACAAGTGGAATCTAACGCCGTGTCTGATAATCCGTTGGTATTTGCCGACCAAGGCGATATTATTTCTGGCGGCAACTTCCATGCCGAACCTGTGGCGATGGTAGCCGACAACCTTGCCATTGCGATTGCCGAAATTGGCAGCCTTTCGGAGCGCCGCATGGCCTTGTTAATCGACTCGGCCCTGAGCCAATTACCGCCTTTCTTAGTCAACAACGGCGGCGTAAACTCAGGCTTTATGATTGCGCAGGTTACTGCAGCTGCTTTAGCCAGCGAAAACAAAACCTTCGCTCACCCTGCCAGTGTAGATAGCTTGCCCACCTCAGCTAACCAAGAAGACCACGTATCCATGGCCACCTTTGCGGCACGCCGTTTACGCGACATGAGCGAAAACACCCGTGGCATCTTGGCGGTAGAATTATTGTCTGCGGTTCAAGGTTTAGATTTCCGTACTGGCCTGCTCTCCAGCCCATTACTAGAACGGGCGCGATCGGGTTTACGAGCACAAGTCGCGTTTTACGACAAAGATCGTTATTTTGCCACAGACATCGCTAGCGCCAACGACTTGCTGGCGACAGCCTGTCACAATGACATGATGCCTGGGCAAACGTTACCCAGCTTAGGCTAGTAGAGCACCCGCTTTAAACGAGGAGTTAACATGGCACAGGCATCATTTGAGCAGGTTTACCACGGCTTTCACGCGGCCACTATGGACGCTACTGACCTCACACACAGCAATGGTTACGGCATTATCGAAGACGCCGCTATCGCTGTGGCCAAAGGCAACATTGTTTGGATTGGTAAAGCCATTGAGCTGCCAGTCCATAGTGCACCAACAAGTCATTTAGGGGGCGGTTGGGTGACTCCTGGCCTCATTGACTGCCACACTCACCTCGTTTTTGGGGGAGACCGTGCCACCGAATACGAAATGCGCTTGCAAGGCGCAAGTTACGAAGACATAGCCAAAGCCGGCGGCGGCATTGTGTCTACAGTTACCGACACTCGTAAATCCTCCGAAGCTGAATTATTCGCCAGCGCTAAGAAGCGTTTGAGTGCATTAATGAGTGATGGCGTCACCTGTGTGGAGGTTAAATCGGGTTACGGACTAGATTTGGCCACCGAGACCAAAATGCTGACAGTGGCACGCCAGTTAGGTAACGATTTACCTGTAACCGTACGCACAACTTGCTTAGCTGCCCATGCATTGCCACCAGAGTACAAAGGACAAGCGGATGCTTACATCAACCTCGTATGTGAGCGTATTCTTCCCTCAATTGCTCAAGCAGGGCTTGCAGACGCTGTAGATGGCTTCTGTGAAGGCATCGCCTTTTCTGTAGAACAAATTGAGCGAGTATTTCAAACTGCGCAAGCCCTTGGCTTGCCCGTTAAGTTACACGCCGAACAGCTGTCCGATTTAGGCGGCTCTGGCCTTGCCGCCAAATACAACGCCTTATCGAGTGACCACTTAGAATACCTAAGCGACGCAGACGCTGTGGCCATGGCTAAAGCAGGCACTGTGGCAGTGATATTACCCGGCGCATTTTTTTGTTTAAAAGAAACTAAACTACCGCCTATTGCCCGCTTACGTGAACTGGGCGTCGCCATGGCCGTTGCGAGTGATGCAAACCCAGGGTCTGCCCCAGTATTGTCATTGCGGTTAATGATGAGTATGGCCTGCACCTTATTCGGTTTAACACCGCTGGAAGCCTTACAAGGCGTCACCATTCACGGCGCAAAAGCCTTAGGACTGGGCGACTCTCATGGTCAGCTTAAACAAGGCTTTGCTGCCGATTTTGTATGTTGGGACATTAACAAACCAGCAGAGCTTTGTTATTGGCTAGGGGGCCAGTTGGTAAAACACCGCGCCGTGGCCGGAGAAATGACGTGAGCACTGATACAAATAACGTCACTATCCATACGCCAAACGACTTTATTACCATGCCTTGGCGTAACGGTTTAGGCTCCACCATTGAACTACTTAAACATCAGCCAGATGATTCCTTTACATGGCGACTAAGTATGGCCGACGTCACGCAAGACGGTGCCTTCTCAGACTTTGCTGGTCATGATCGGTGTTTGATTTTGGTGAGTGGCGAGGGTATGACATTAACCGACGACCAAGGCCAAAGCTGGTCCCTTGAGAAGCAGCTAGATACAGCCCACTTTAAAGGCGAAGACAGCATTGATGCCCGGCTGCATGATGGTGCCATTCGCGACTTTAACTTAATGACTAAACGGCAGGACTGCACTGCTACAGTGTTCACTAGCCAACAACAACACCAACAACAAATCGCCTTGAATGGAGACCTGTTTTTGCTCTTCTGTGTACAAGGGCAAGCAATTTTCAAGCTCAGCGGTAATAGTGAAAAAGCACTAACTGAGCAACACTTAATGCAACTCTGTCAATGTTCGGCTGACTATATCACATGTTCAGGAGAGTCATGGATAGGCATATCTATCCGTTATATTTAGCTGTTACAGTGACAACATATCAAACATATCAACTGAGGATCACACATGACACTCAACCAGGTTATCAACCAAACTGCCCACCCCATTGCCAACACCCGTTATCAGCAACTGAGTAAACAACAGTTTGACCAAGAAGGCGTTTTAGTGCTCAGGCAATTCCTTACCCCCGCTGCCCTTTCTGCTATTGTGGACGAAGGCAACAACAAACAAGACTTGGCCTTTTACACTGAATCTGGTCACAATGTTTATCTCACGCCATCGGACCCTCTATACCCAATTGATCATTCTCGAAATAAACACGTGCAGTCTTCTAAAGGCTGCATTACCGACGACCAAATCGATACTAATTCAACCTTACGCACGCTGTACGACGCAGATGAACTCAAGTCATTTTTGGCGTTTGTGCTCAATGAGGAAAAACTTCATCCCTATGCCGACCCGCTTTCATCCATTAACTTGCACTACGCAAGCGAAGGCCAAGAGCTCGGCTGGCATTTTGACAATTCATCATTTGCTATCACCCTGTTAATTCAGAGCCCAAAAGCGGGCGGACAATTTGAATACGTGGCAAAGCTTAGAGACTCTGGCCAAGGCGATATGAACTACGAAGGTGTGTCCGAGGTACTCAGTGACGGTGTTAAAGGTACAAAGCTTGCCATAACAGCCGGAGACCTCGTGCTTTTTAGAGGCCGAGATGCCCTCCACCGCGTTACCCCAACCGAGGGTGATACCACCCGCATGTTGGTGGTGTTGGCCTATAATTCGGAGCCCAATGTCGAGCTGTCCGAATCGGCGCGTATGACTTTCTATGGCCGCCTGCAATAAATCAAAATAAAGCTTCGCTTTAAGTCAATCACGTGCTGTGGCAACCGATATACTGGCCCTAAATTATCACAAGGATTTTAGTTATGACCAATTCCGTCGTTAACATCACTCGCAACGGTGCCATTTTTGAAGTTGAGCTTAATCGCCCCAAAGCCAACGCCATCGACCTAACCACCAGTCGCCTGTTAGGCCAAGCCTTTAAAGAGTTTCGCGATGATCCGGCTATGCGCGTGGCCATTATAAAAACTGCTGGCGATCGCTTTTTTTGTGCCGGATGGGATTTAAAAGCCGCCGCTGGTGGTGACGAGGTAGACGGTGATTACGGCGTGGGGGGGTTTGGTGGTATTCAAGAATTACGTGATTTAAATAAACCTGTCATAGCCCAAGTCAGTGGCATGGCCTGTGGTGGTGGGTTTGAACTGGCATTATCAGCTGACCTTATTTACTGCACCGATTCATCGTCCTTTGCCTTGCCAGAAATCAACTCCGGCACAGTAGCCGATGCCGCCAGCATCAAATTGCCTAAACGCATTCCCCACCATGTGGCCATGGAAATGTTATTTACCGGCCGGTGGATTGATGCAGAAGAAGCCCGCCGTTGGGGTTTGGTGAACGAAGTTTTGCCGCAAGATCAATTGGCTGCCCGAGTCCAAGAAGTGGCCCAAAAACTTGCCAGTGGGCCGCCTCTAGTCTACGCAGCCATCAAAGAAGTGGTACGAGAAGCCGAATCAATGAAGTTTCAAGACGCCATGAACTGGATCACCAAGCGCCAGTTTGCCACCATAGATAAGCTCTACGACAGTGAAGACAACATGGAAGGCGCTCGTGCCTTTACTGAAAAACGCGATCCAGTTTGGAAGGGGCGATAAATTACTAAATCGCTGCTATAAAGGTATGTATAAAAAAAGGGTGCTGTTTAAAGCACCCTTTTTTGTTTTACTTCACATCATTGTCAGTTAAGCGAACCACCAGCGTTCAGCCGCTTTACCACCGTCTAATTCCCAGTTAGCAGCCACATCACCATGGGCGAGTTTCTTGCTTAAGGCATGGACGTTGTTGGCAAACATAGGAATCAGAGCACCGCCGTCATCATTCACTAAGGCTTGACACTCGTAGTAGATTTCGCGACGTTTAGCCAAATTAACTTCGGCTCGGCCCATAATCACAAGCTTATTAAAACGATCCGCTGCAGCGCCAGTACGCCATGCCGTGTCGTTCCATTTACCATCGGCCATATAGGCTGCTGTAAACATCCAATCTTCCGTTGGACGGCCACCCCAGTAACACGCAGACCAAGGTTTCTTATTCCACACGTTAGACCAGTAACCATCCTTGGGTTCGCGTACCACTTCGATATTAAGGCCCCCTTTTGCGGCGGATTCTTTAATCAACAATGCAGCATCTACGGCGCCAGCAAAAGCGGCGTCAGAAGCTGACAATTGTACTTTAGAACCATCGTAGCCGGCTTTTTTAAGGTGATAAGCGGCTTTATCTGGGTCATAAGCCCGCTGTGCCAATTCGCTATTGTGATACGGGTTGGCGGTAGAGATTGGATGGTCGTTACCAATGGCACCATGACCAGACAGGATTTTTAGCACTAATTCTTCACGGTCTACCGACAACTTACATGCCATGCGGAAATCGTAATTATCAAACGGTGCCGCGTCGACTCGCATTGGGAAGGTGTAATGCAAAGTGCCTGTGGTTTCTAAAATATCCAAGTTAGGGTTACGTGCTAACAAATGCACGGTCTTTGGGTCAACTCGGCCAATAGCGTCCACATCACCATTCATAATGGCATTTTGGCGGGCTACCGTGTCGAGTAGTACCAACAGCTCTATTTCATCAAAATGTGCTGCATCTTGTTTCCAATAATTCGGGTTACGGTAGAACTTAGCACGTACACCTGGCTCGTAGCTGTCCATGATATAACCACCGGTACCGATACCAGAGGCCCAATCTAATTGACCATCACGCACAGGTAAAATTGGGAAGTGATAATCACTCACTATAAACGCGAAATCGGCGTTTGCATTGCCCAGAGTAAACACTACGTCATTACCGTTGGCGCTAATATCCGTCACGTCGGCCAATAAGGATTTACCGGCAGATTTAGTATCTTCGCCCATATGGAAACGAAAAGAAGCAATAACATCAGCGGGCGTTAGGGCCTTGCCGTCGTGGAAGGTTACCCCTTGACGAAGTTTAAAGGTCCATGTTTTAGCATCGGCAGAAGCTCCGTACTCGGCTGCTAGTTCAGGGATCAACTGGCCTTCTTTGCCTACTTCTGTAAGGTGGTTTGCGTAAGCAAAAAGTACATTCTGTCCCATGCCGTTTTCAATGGTGCCTGGATCCAGAGAGTCCGTGGTGGAACCGTGGCCCATACCTAGGCGAAACTTACCGCCTTTTTTTGGTGTGCTTGCCACTGCGTTGCCGGCCATTGCCATTGCAGTGGGTAATACGATACCAGCAGCTAGACTGGTGGTTACAAACTGACGGCGATTCAGATCGGTCGTCAGAGGGTTTTTAAGATGATCGGTGTAAATTTTAGACATTGTTTTTATTCTCCAATTAAATAACTAACTAAACAGTATACGCTGAGTTCAAAAGTTAACCGGTGGTTTCCAACAACTTGGAAGTCGATAATTCGCAACATACAAATGACATGAACCAACAAGCTAACACAAAACAATGCTCATGTTAATCATTTGAACTTATTTTGAACGCATATTCAAAAATAAACAAACCCCCTTTTTTTACCCTTGCCATTCACTATGTGCTGGATTTAGTATGGGGCTCTAGTGTTTATATTTAACCTCGTTCACGGAGTAATGATTCACGTGCATCCCATTCTCACCACTGTTATTCAGCGCCTAGGGTTAGGCCTGCTCACCTTGTTTGTGGTGTCTATCATCATTTTCAGTTCGTTAGAATTTTTACCCGGCGACTTTGGCCAAGCCGTGCTCGGTCAAGCCGCCCTGCCAGAAACCGTAGAAGCCTTTCGCCGCGAGCTCGGCTTAGATAAACCGCCCATAGAGCGGTACATAAACTGGGTTGGTAATGTGATTAGTGGCGACTTAGGCACTTCTTTTTCAGGACGAAATTCATCTGGGGTTGACCGTTCACGGGACGTTTGGGAGCTTATCCAACCACGCCTCGCCAACACTATATTTTTAGCATCCATGACTGCCCTAATCGCCGTACCACTGGCATTAGCCTTAGGCATTACCGCTGCCTTGTATCGCAATTCCATTTACGATCGGGTGGTTAACTCAGTCACCCTCACTACCATTTCTTTTCCTGAGTTTTTTGTGGCTTATATATTGATCTTGGTATTTTCTACTTATTTTAAAGTCTTTCCTTCGTTAGCCAACATCTCCGATGCCACGCCATTTTTAGAGAAAATATACCGTTCTTCATTACCCGCCTTGGCCCTCACCTTAGTGATTGTTGCACACATGATGCGCATGACCAGAGCAGCCATCATTAACTTATTAGCCAGTCCCTATATTGAAATGGCACAGCTCAAAGGTACTTCTAAAGCTAAGGTTATTTTACACCATGCCCTACCTAACGCTTGGGCCCCTATCGTTAACGTGATCGCCTTCAACTTGGCTTATTTGGTGGTTGGTGTGGTAGTGGTGGAGGTGGTATTTGTTTACCCAGGCCTTGGTCAGCTTATGGTAGATGCGGTGTCGAGCAGAGACATTCCCGTAGTCCAAGGCTGCGCACTGATTTTTGCAGGCACTTACATATTACTCAATTTATTTGCCGACGTTATTTCCATCATCACTAACCCAAGGTTGTTACATCCACGATGAATACACCAACCACACCCAACGGGGGTTATTCCGCAGCCAACGAAGTCACCATGGTGAAAGCACGAAGAACCTTTGTGCAAAACCTTTGGCGCACATTAAAAACGGCGCCACCAACGGCTTGGTTTGGCATGTTGGTTATTTTTTTGTATTTGTTTGTGGCTTTTTTCGCGCCATTATTGGCTCCCCATGGCCAGGCAGAAGTTTTTCCTATGGCTTATGCGCCTTGGAGTGATGAGTTTCGCTTAGGCACCGACGCCCTCGGCCGCGACGTATTTAGCCGGCTCATTTATGGCGCTCGCAATACCATTGGTATTGCTGTGGCCACCACCTTTTTAGCGTTTTTAATTGGCGGCAGTTTAGGGCTAATGGCCGCCATTAGCCGCAACTGGTTAGATCAAGTATTAAGCCGTTTTGTTGATGTGCTCATGGCAATACCCAGCCTTATCTTTGCACTGATGTTGCTGTCTATTTTTGGCTCTAGCGCGTTTAACTTGATCTGTATCATTGCAGTATTGGACGCCACACGTGTGTTCCGGCTGACTCGTGCTGTGGCTCTTAATGTAGTGGTCATGGACTACGTGGAAGCGGCTAAACTTCGTGGCGAAGGTTTAGTCTGGATTATGCGCCGAGAAATTCTGCCCAACATCATGCCGCCTTTGGTAGCGGAGTTTGGTTTGCGATTTTGCTTTGTATTCTTAACCATTGCTGCGCTTTCTTTCTTAGGTTTAGGCATTCAACCGCCCACAGCCGACTGGGGCTCGATGGTACGAGAAAATGCGGGGCTCATTCAATTTGCCGAATACGACTTAACCGCCGCCTTAACTCCCATGATCCCTGCTGCGGCTATTGCTTTATTAACGGTAGCCGTCAACTTTGTAGTGGATTGGTTTTTACATCAAACAAGTGGACTGCGCGATGAGCACTAATGACGTTTTACTCACCCTGCGTGATGTGCGCATCGATGGCTTCAGTGATGACCGCTGGCATCAAATTATTAAGGGCGTAGATATCACCCTCAAGCGCGGGGAAATCCTCGGCCTAATTGGCGAATCTGGTGCTGGCAAATCGACCCTTGGTCTGGCGGCCATGGGATTCGCGCGGCCTGGTTGTAAATTTATGGGCGGTTCTATCGAGTTTGATGGCATCGACCTGCTACAACTAACCAACGCAGAGCTAAGGAACTTACACGGTTCGCGTATTGCTTATGTCGCGCAATCCGCGGCAGCGTCGTTTAATCCCGCACACCGGCTCATCAATCAAACTATAGAAGCCACTGTATCCCACGGTATTGCCGATCAAACCTCAGCCAAACAAGATGCCGTGCAATTGTACACAGACTTACAGTTACCCGACCCAGACACCATTGGTGAACGTTACCCACACCAAGTGTCTGGCGGGCAGTTACAACGAGTGATGACGGCCATGGCTATGTCATCGCGACCGGACCTGATCATTTTTGATGAGCCCACCACAGCGCTGGACGTCACTACTCAAGTGGAAGTGCTGACCGCCATACGCGCCATTGTAGAAAAATACAACACAGCGGCCATTTACATCACTCACGACTTAGCCGTGGTTGCGCAAATGGCAGATAGCATTAAAGTACTGCGTTATGGTGAGACCGTTGAAGACGCGCCTACGCGAGACATGGTGTCGGACCCTAAGCAAGCCTACACCCAATCCCTTTGGGCCGTGCGTTCCATAGAGAAACCACCACAACCGCAAGTCGACAGCATCCTAGAAATCAACCACGTGGATGCCAGCTATGGCAAAAGTGTTAAAGTGCTGAACGATGTAAATATTAAGGTTCCACGGGGCCAAACCATTGCCATTGTGGGTGAATCAGGTTCTGGGAAGTCTACCACTGCAAGGGCAATTACGGGCTTGTTGCCGCCCCTGACCGGCGACATTATATTTAATGGCCAAACGCTACCGGCGGCGTTAAAAAACCGCACCAAATCTCAGTTACAGTCGATTCAAATGATCTACCAAATGGCAGACACGGCCATGAACCCACGGCATACGGTACGCGACATCATTGGTAGGCCACTGAACTTTTATTTAGGTTTAACGGGGCAGGCTCAAGATAAAAAGGTGATGGAATTATTGCATCTGATTGAATTAGACGAGAGCTTTTTGGACCGTTACCCAAGCGAATTGTCTGGTGGGCAAAAGCAACGTATTTGTATTGCGCGGGCCTTAGCTGCAGAACCAGAATTAATCATTTGTGATGAAGTGACTTCGGCTTTGGACCAAATCGTCCAGGAAGGCATTCTTAAACTGCTCTTACACCTACAAGAAGAACTGGGCATTACCTATATATTTATAACCCACGACATAGCTACGGTGCGCGCCATTGCCGATCAGGTGGTGGTGATGTTTCAAGGCAAAGTAGTGGAGCAAGGTGATAAACAAGAAATCTTCCAGCCCCCCTACCCAGCTTATACTGAGCTGTTGTTGTCATCCGTGCCAGAGATGGACCCGGACTGGTTAACTCAACTGCAGGAAAAACGCGCTGGTTAGCACCTGTCATTGCGAAGGCTGCGAATTAAAACCGGTCACCACTATAGCTCACTTTATGGTCTGCTCGAGCCAGCCATTCGGCATCCACCTCAATACCCCAACCCGGCTTGTGGGGCATGATTAACTCACCATTTTGAATGTCGAAATTGGGTTTAAATAAATTTGCCTGCCACGGGTAATAATCCAAGCCTTCTATAGAATATTCTAGGTACTTACCGGCATTAGGTATAGCACCCATGATATGGGCCGAAAACAAGGTGACTAAAGACAGGTTGGCACAGTGGAGGGTAACCGGCATATTAGCCTTTTCGGCCATACGGGCCACCTCTAAGGTGCGAGTGACACCCCCCATGTAGCACACGTCCGGCTGTAGGATGTCCACCACTTGTGTGTCTAACATGTGCCGCCAAATACGCAGGTCGTTATCTTGTTCTCCACCACTTACGTCAATGTCGAGAGCGTCTTTAACTTTCCGCGTCCAGTCCGGTTGCCAATACGGGCAAGGTTCCTCGAAATGACTGACGCCATAGTCTTGTAACATACGCCCCACTTCAATAGCTTTTGCTGGTGTGTAGGCACTGTTAGCATCGACTAACAGTGTTACATCATCACCTAACTGTTCGCGTACCCGCTTAACAATAGCCTCGGTTCGGCCGGGCCACTGATCTATGTCGTGCCCACATTCTTTACCAACACGAAACTTAAAGGAGTGGTAACCAAATTTTTGTTTGAGGGCCAAAAAGCGTTCGGCTTCGGCTTCTGGCGATATTTCACGCTGCATACTCGATGCATAAACAGGCACTGACTTTGCATTACCTCCTAACAACTGACATACGCTTTTGCCAGCACGTTTTGCGTGGATATCCCACAATGCGGTGTCTAACCCGCAAAGAGCACGGTATAGATAAGTGCCAGGAAACTTGTGCTCACGCTCTAACACTTGGTGGTTTAAGGCCTCAATATCGCCAGCAGCACAACCCAATACATGGGGTGCCACTTGCCTATGCACCACTTGAGCAGTGATATCGGCATTGTAGGTGCAGGTTTGCCCCCAGCCCTCTTCACCTGTGTCCGTGCGCAATCGCAGCAAGCCTACGTATTCATTAGTAAAGGTTTCTATGCTGATAATTTTCATGGACACTTACTCGAGTTCAGACAAAATCAGATGCGCCGCCTTTTCAGCCACCATGATAGTCGCTGCGTTGATATTGCCACACAACACATTTGGAAAAATAGCGGCATCCACTACCCTCAAACCAGTTAAGCCATGCACTTTTAGCCGACTATCCACCACGTTGTCCTGTGGGTCTGGACCCATACGACAAGTCCCACACGGGTGAAATACCGTATCAGCGTTATTACGGATATCTTGTATTAATTGCTCGTCGGTTTTGCAATCCATGCCTGGGCGCATTTCGTCCAAAGTAATAGCCTGTAACTGTGCGGTTTGCGCCAACTTACGAATCAGCTTAACACCCTCCAACAAGTCTTGCACTTCGTCATCATGGGCAAGGTAATTGGGTTCAATTTTGGGTGCATCACTAGGGCTGTTGGACACAATATTAATCTGCCCTTCAGACTTAACACGGCAGTTTGACACGCCTAACAAATAGGCGGGAAACGGATCTGGGTTCATCATCGGTCGTTCGCCTAACGGCGCTTTAGTGTAACTCACCGGAGAAAAATACAGTTGAATGTTGGGCCGGTCCAAACCTTCACGAGTGCGTACAAAACCACCCGCCTGATTCACGCTGAGGCTCAACGGGCCACCTCGAGTTAACACATAACGCATGCCGTGCAGGAGTTTGCCCCACCAGGGGCGTAACTGTTGGTTTAATGTGGGTTGATTAGCCCGATAAAAGTAACTATGACCTAAGTGATCTTGTAAATGCTGACCCACAGCTGGGCTTTCGTGGACTTGTGCCACACCTGCATCGCTTAACACTTGCCCTGGGCCAACACCTGACAACTGTAACAACTGAGGTGAATTGACAGCACCTGCACTTAAAATCACTTCTCTATGAGCCGTAACTTCATAGTTTTTGTTTTTATGCCGGTACTCCACTGCTACGGCACGTTTATTAGCAAATACGATACGCTGAACTAGGGCATTACAAATGACCTTTAGATTAGGCCGGTTTAGCACGGGTTTTAAATAAGCCCGCGCAGACGACATACGCTGGCCTTGGTGGGTCGTGAGTTGGTAGTGACCCACTCCGTCCTGTACGGCGCCGTTATAATCCGCATTATAATCAATGCCACAGGCCTGAGCCGCCGCCACAAACGGCTTACACAAGGGGTGCAATTTACCGGCCACGTCGGCCACATTGAGTGGGCCATCGCCGCCCCGATAGTCATCGGCTCCCTGTTGCCAAGACTCCATACCTTTAAAGTAGGGCAGTAGATCTTGGTAACCCCAGCCTTTGTTACCTGCATCACGCCAGTCATCGAAGTCTGAGGCATTACCACGCACATAAACCATGGCGTTAATCGAGCTAGAGCCGCCTAGCGTTTTACCCCTTGGCCAATAGCTAGCGCGCCCGTTGAGCCCTTCGCTGGCTTCACTTTGGTACATCCAGTTAACTTTAGGCTGGTAAAACGTTTTGCCATAGCCAATAGGCATTTGAATATAAAAACGCCTGTCACTTGGGCCGGCTTCTAACAACAATACCTTATGCTTAGGGTTGGCACTGAGCCGGTTGGCTAACACGCAGCCGGCCGACCCCGCTCCAATAATAATATAGTCGTAGATTGCTGGTTGCTTCACTGAGCCAACTCTTTAACAGCCGCGCAGATGGCGGCAAAATTGGCTGCTGCTCGGTCACTCATATTGCGCGCCCGTAAATGTCCGTGCACCAAGCCTTGACCCACGTCCACATGGTTGCTCACGCCAACATTAGCGCTACGTAAAGCCTGCGCATAGAGTTCACAATCATCCCGTAAAGGGTCTACTTCAGCAGGAAACAGATGGGTGGGCGGCAGGCCACTAAAGTCCGATGTATGCATAGGAATATATTGCTCATCTTGGTGTGGAATTTGGCTTATATCACCACCCACACGAATGGGTAGATAGTAGTCCATATCGGCTTTGGTGAGTAACGGCGCATGCGCATGCTCGGTCATGGACGGTGTATCGGCCCCTCTGTTCAATGCCGGGTATATTAACACTTGGCCTAACAGCGCAGTGCCTACAAACGACTTGCGAGCATTCGCTACGCAACCGCCTAACAACCCGCCAGCACTGTCGCCAACCAGAATCACTTTGCTGCCGGCCTCTAACGCCTGATCTACCACCGTAAGGCAATCATTAATATCAGCAGGGTATTGGTGCTCTGGTGCCAAACGATAATCCACCGACACTAAATTTAGGCCAGTCTCGTGCACCAACTCACCACAAATATCGTGATGGCTGTCTAACCCGCCCACCACAAAACCACCCCCATGCATAAATACAATCAGCACGTCATCATCACCATGAGACTCTTGGGCTTGGGCTTGGGCTTGGGCTTGGGCTTGGGCTTGGGCTTGGGCTTGGGCTTGGTGTTGATAACGCCTAACTGGCACAAAATAACCGTCCTTGGCGAGTACAACGTCATCTTTTGCCGATATGCCTGGCGCTAAAGGCGTGGCAAAACCTTTACACAGGGCGTTATACCAGAGCCTTTGTTGATCAACGTTCGAATCGGTGGCATCGGTTGGGTAGTAACTTAAACTTTGGTCCACAAAAGCCTGCACCTGTGTATCTAATAGACTCATACAAACTTTCTCGGCACTGTTTCCTGCCACTGTTTGAGATGCACTTGCTGGCCGTTTTCTAGAGCCTCTAAACTGGCATCAAGATAAAAATAATCGGCGTCGCAGGTCACCTTCAGACTGGTATACGCTTCTATTTCCCAGCCGGGCCTTGCTTGTCGTGAACGCCATTGGCACAAACTCGTGGCCGCGTGTGGGTCATGGGGCAATATTGAGTGTTGTTCATGGCACACTTCGCCTACGGTGAGGTTATGCTCAACAAAGGTGAACTCACCAAAGTCGTCATCAATCACCGTAGTGTGTTGGCCATTAGCCGCGTTAACCTGAGTTGACCGTGTGTGTTTTTCTGGCCGAATTTCATCAATATCATTCACTGGACAAACATAACCATGGCCTAAGTCGCGTTTTAGTGTGCCGCTGCGATCATGGAGAGAAACAGTTAACTGCGCGCTATTTAAGTCCAAACTCAAATTAGCTTTTCTAGGTGTTGGCCACAATAATGGAAAATAGGCCGTGGATACGGCTAAGCGTAATTTGTGACCTTGGGGCAGTTCGTAGCCCACATCATCCAACTTAATGGTGACGTCCATGGCTTGGCCTGCAACCACTGCTTGGGGGTCGCCTAAGCCTGCGCGCATGGCTAAATTAAGTACGCCATAAGTGATGCGGGTGCTGCTGCCGTCGGGTGCCACATCGCATAACCGCAAGATCATCTGGCCACAATCTTGGTCGCTGGCAACCCGTGCATTAAACACGGCGCCACCTAATATAGAAACCGCAGCAGCCAAAGGTTGCGTATCAAAACAAAGGCTATTGGCGTCGTCTTGTCGTTGCTCCGTGGAAAAGTCTGGGCCACACCAAATCACACAAAACTCACCACTCGCTGCACCCGTAGTGAGCGGGCTATTCACCGTTGCTTGCCCACTAGATGCAGCCTGAATTAATTGGCCAGACTCACTTAAACCCCATTGCATGGTTGTTGACTGCATAGGCCATTGATTAGCTTCCACCCAAATGCCCGGCCTTTCATCGTATGCAGCCTGAGGTGGCACACCGTCTTGTATGTATGCGGCAATGGTCGGTTCCAACATAATGCCGTTGTCTATGCCTTTAAGCCAATAGTCCCACCAACGTTTGGCTTCGCCTAAAAAGTCCATTTCTGGTTTTGGAGAAGCGTAGTTGGGGTACTTGTGAGCCCAAGGCCCTATCATGGCTTTTCTAGGGCAACTAAGTCCCTGCATCATGCGCGGAATCGCTTCTGAATAAGAGTCTCCCCAACCCCCAAAACAATACACTGCGGCTTTAATGGCATCATAATCTTCGTTAATGGACCCGTGTTTCCAGTAGTCATCCTTGTGGCTATGCTGCAGCCATTTTTTGGCTAAAAAAGGCATATTGTTTAACCGATCTAGCCATTGCTCACGCCAAGTATCCGGTAATAATAGAGGATCTGGTGCTTTGGCCATGTAGCAGGCCATAGTAGATGCCCAGCTAAAGTTTTCTAACAATAGTGCGCCGCCGCGGTAATGAATGTCGTCGGCATAGCGATCATCAGTGGAACAAACGGTGATAATGGACTTTAGTGCAGGAGGCGCCATAGCAGCCACTTGTAGGCCATTAAATCCACCCCAAGACTTCCCCATCATGCCCACGCTACCACTACACCAAGGCTGCTCGGCTAGCCACTCTATCACTTCAACAGCGTCGTCGAGTTCTTGCTGCAAGTACTCATCCAACATGAGGCCTGTAGATTCACCACAACCACGCATATCGACCCGTATACAGGCATAACCAAAACCGGCCCAATAAGGGTGCATTTGTTCATCACGAATAGCCGTGCCATCACGTTTTCGATAAGGGATATATTCTAAAATCGCTGGTACCGGAAAGGACATAGCATCTGTCGGCAACCAAGCCCTAGCAGCTAATCGACTACCGTCGGCAAGGGGTATGAAAAAATGGCTCCTTTCTTCAACTTGGTGGGTGAAATCAAGGTTATTCATCATCGGTTGTTGCTCCCAGAAAACCGCAGGTCGATCACGCGTTAGCGAAGCAATAACATACCACTGGAATATTACGCAGGTATAGCTATATTTAATCAATTAAACTCGTAATTGATACCTGAAATCATGATGCATACAATAATTTATGAGGGTTTCATAATGGTATCGAACTCGATTACAGCAAGGACCTAGTCAATCGACTAAAGCATGGTGTCTCTATTGCGTTATATATACCACTAGGGGAGAACGACCTAGAATCATTAGTCTGCGCAAGGCGAACAAAAGAGAGGGAAAGCCTATGGACTTAACTACTAATGCGGATCGTAAGGTCTACCTGCCTAGCGATGAAGAAGACACAAAAATAAATGCGGGAATTGCAGCCGACCCGGATGCTCGTGAAATAATGGACGAAGAATTTACGCGAATGCGCCCAGTAGGACGACCTAAAGCCCATAGCCCCAAAGAGCGCATCAGTATTCAACTATCGCCAGAAGTAATGAGTTATTTTCGTAATACCAGCAAAGGCTGGCAAACACGCATTGATCAAGCGTTAAAAGGCTACGTGCTGGCTAATAAGGGTTAATTAGCCCACATTTTCTCGCTAAAGTGGCGACGGCAAAGTGACTGGTATCGATCATTACCGCCAATCACCACTTGCTCACCATCTTTAATCACGGTGCCGTGCTCATCGGTACGTACCACCATAGTGGCTTTGCGGCCACAGTGGCACACGGTTTTAAGCTCTACCAACTTATCCGCCCAAGCCAACAAATATTGGCTACCGGGAAATAACTCACCTCTAAAATCGGTGCGAATACCGTAGCACAACACCGGGATGTTGAGGTGATCTACCACTTGCGTGAGTTGTTTAACTTGAAGCTTGCTTAAGAACTGACTTTCGTCAATGAGAACACAGTCGATGGGTTGCTGGTGATTTTGCTTGTCTAGAAGACTAAACAGGTCATCTTTACTGCTAAACAATTGAGCGTCGGCCGCTAAGCCAATACGCGACGTAACTTTGCCAATACCATAACGGTCGTCTAACACCGCCGATAAAATATACGGGTGCATGCCACGTTCTTGATAATTGTATGCCGATTGCAATAATGCCGTTGATTTACCGGCATTCATCGAAGAGTAATAAAAATAGAGCTGGGCCAAAACAAAAACACCTGAACAAAGATCACAAATTGTAGCGGATGAGCCTAATCAGCTCAACCAAGATATTTGCTTAAGCACCAGCCAAAAACAACCCCGAGGGGTTATGTCAGAGGTCAACCCAGCCAGTCGTACAGCCTACCGCAAAAATGGGGATAGGACGGTAGTAGTGCACATTAGCTTGGCTACCAATAGTTGCGCCAGAAATCGCGATAAAGGCGCGGATTTCAAAGCCACCTTGGCCCGCATCCTGCCATGTTTCTTCGTCTGTATAACTCAGTAATGCGTCCTTGTCACCCGCACACCAACGCTCCAAAAACTCTTTATCCCAGGCTGCATTGATTTTGCCGGAATCAGGCGTGGCCGGCCAATGTGAAATACCACCCGTAGCGACTATGGCAATACGCTCGGGCACCTCGTCACAGGCCTTACGCAAGGCCTGACCAAAGGCCCAAGCACGGTGTAACGGCGACAAAGGCGGACCTTGGCAGTTGATGTTGACGGGGATAATATCTAACTCATACTCAGGGGTAAGAAAATGCAGTGGTACACTGATACCATGGTCAAATTTCCATTCCTCTGCGTAAGCCACATCCACATCTTGCATCACTTTGGCAATGATACGTTTTGACAAGTCAGGATTACCCGGAATCAGGCGTCGCTCAATACCTAACCATTGAGGGTCTTCGATAGGCCCTTCATACTCATCGGCCGCACCAATACAGTAGGCTGGCATATTGTTCATAAAAAAGTTGGCAAAATGCTCCGCCGCGATGACAATTAAGGCGTCAGGCTTACTGGCTTCTAAGGCTTCACGCATGTCATCAAAGGCACTGTAGAGGGTCTCTTTGTCATCTGGGTCTGCCATGTGGGCGCGACCGGTAATTCCTGGTGCATGGCTGCACACTCCTGCAAAAACTAAGCTCATACAGCCCCCTTGCCATCTGTAGTTACATATAATCCGGCTCTAACGTTGCCGTGAACCGCTAACGCATCACGCATGGCTTGAATATATTCTGGCCAAGCTAAGCCACACATGGCGGCAAAGTGCATTAATATTTGGCCATTAACACCCAAAATATACAGCAGACCGATATCTTTGTTGGCTAAAGCATCATGTTCTTCTTGAGTGAGTTTGAAGTCGCTCAGTATGGCTTCATGATCGGCCAAAAATGATGTTTGCATCTGCACGTCTTTATTGAGTTGATATAACAGTTTTTGAGTCTGATACAAGCTCATAATGTCTCGCCCTTTCTAGTGATCTGGTAGTGAGGCACAGCCTATTGGCCTGACCCTAACTACAATAATAGATAACATGTTAATAATTATTGACTAGCAAAGCTAGCATTCTTGGAAGTTAAATTAACTTGTTAAGTATATTGTCAAAATCACGTGATCCCAAACTGACCAAAATACCGCTATAGGTTCTGGGAATATAGATGAGCTAAATTAATAAGCATTTGATACAAAAGGAAATAAATGGTCGGGACGGCAGGATTTGAACCTACGACCCCCTGCCCCCCAGGCAGGTGCGCTACCAAACTGCGCTACGCCCCGACAAACTTCCGATGCGGTTCGATGAGAACCTCAGAAGAGGGCGTATATTACTTCAATCGCGGTGGTTTTGGAAGCGATATGAGCTTTGGAATAAGTGAAATCTGGAATTAAATCAAGTCTTTGACTCAATCATTCACAGTCACTAATTTTCTGTTTCAACCCGATCTTTAAGTTTTTGACCTGGCCTAAAGGTAACCACCCGGCGCGCAGAAATAGCCACTTCTTCACCCGTTTTAGGGTTACGTCCAGGGCGTGAGCGTTTGTCACGCAAATCAAAGTTACCAAAACCTGACAACTTAACCTGTTCGTTATTAATAAGACTGGAGGAGACCTCTTCAAAAAAGGCCTCTACCATGTCTTTTGCGTCGCGCTTACTAAGCTGCTGTTCACTACTGAGACGTTCTGCCATATCGGCTTTGGTCAGTGATCCCATGCTTGGGTCCTCGGCTTTTGTTTATTATTATTAGCCTCTAAGGCTTGCACCGGCATTTTCAGCGAGGTGTGTTACCACCTGCTCAACCCACTGGTTTACTTCATCATCCGTAAGAGTGCGCTCTGGGTGCTGCCACGTCAAGCCCAAAGCTAGACTTTTTTGTCCATTTTCAATGCCTTGGCCTTGATACACGTCAAATAAACGTACTGCATTAAGCCATTTTCCTGCACTAGACTCTATGTAACTAGTCACCTGGGCCACACTGGTCTTCTGGTCCAAGACAATGGCCAAGTCACGGCGCATTTCTGGAAACTTAGACAAGGTTTGGTAGGCCGGTAGCACACCAAGGCTAATAGCGGCTAAATCCACTTCAAACATAAACACAGGCCCTTGTAGGCCTATGTCTTTAACTAAGCCAGGGTGCATTGCGCCCACATAACCCACCACTGCGCCGTCAAGTTGAATGTCTGCACTTTGGCCGGGATGAAGGGCTAAATGTTCGGTCGCCACAAAGGAAAAGCGTTGACCGCCAATTGCCAATAGCGTTTCCAAATCACCTTTAATATCGAAGTAATCAACATTTTCGGCTTTGCCGTGCCAGCTTTCTGGGTTGCGAGAACCATAAATCAAACCAGCAAACACATCCTGCTGTCGTAACCCTTGGTCGCTTGGAATAAAGCGCTGGCCCGTTTCAAACAAACGGATACGCGATTGTTGACGATTTTGGTTGTGCTGCAACGCCTTGACCAAACCAGGCCACAAGGTAGTACGCATCACGGCCATGTCGGCAGAAATAGGGTTCACTAACTCCACCGGTTTGTTTTGATCGTCAAACTTAGCTAATAAGCCTGGTTCAACCATGCTGTAAGTAATCGCCTCTTGATAACCACGGCTCACCATATGGCGGCGCAAGATAGACAATGGCCGTTGCACTTCGGCGTTGGCCGGAATTTCCATGCTCGCCACAGGGTTAGTGCTTGGTAAGTTGTTGTAGCCGTACACACGGGCCACTTCTTCGATTAAATCGGCTTCAATGGCCATATCGAAGCGCCAAGAAGGGGCGCTGAAGGTCCATGAAGCGTCGTCTGAGGCAACCAAGGTTAAACCCAGACGCGTAAGTATATCTAGCACTTGTGCATCGTCGATTTCGTGGGCTAACAAGGCTTCTAAGCGGGCTTTACGTAAGCTTACCTGTGACTCCGTTGGCAAGTGATCTGCTGACACCTGCTCAACAATAGGGCCTGCTTCGCCACCCACAATATTCTGTAGTAACAACGTGGCGCGATCCATGGCCTTGCGTTGTAGGTCATAGTCTACGCCGCGTTCAAAACGGTGAGACGCGTCGGTGTGTAAACCATAATTGCGGGCTTTGCCCGCAATACTAATAGGGTTAAAGAAAGCTGCTTCTAAGAACACGTTAGTCGTGCCACTACCCACACCTGTGTCTGCACCACCCATAATGCCGGCTAGGCCTAACACGCCTTCGTTGTCTGCAATAACCAGTGTCTCTTGGTCTAACTCAACTTGTTGACCATCAAGCAAGGTTAGGTTTTCACCTTGGCTGGCCATACGTACAATGACAGAACCGTTGAGCTTGTTGAGGTCATAGGCGTGCATAGGCTGGCCCATTTCTAACAAAATGTAGTTGGTCACATCAACCACTGGGTCAATGCTGCGCACACCACAACGGCGCAATTTTTCTTGCATCCATAATGGCGACGCTTTAGTGGCATCGATGTTGTTAAGTACACGGCCCAAGAAGCGCGGGCAATGTTCTGGCGCACTTACTTTAACTGGGAACACATCTTCAATTTGTGGCGCCAGTTCTTTTAGCTCAGGGCCTTGTACATCAACCGAATTCAACACACCCACTTCACGGGCTAAACCCGCAATACTTAAACAGTCGCCGCGGTTAGGTGTTAAATCCACATCAATGATTTGGTCGTTGAGATTAAGGTAGTCACGAATGTCTGTACCTACTGGGGCATCAACTGCCAACTCCATAATACCATCGTTTTCTTCGCTAATTTCTAGTTCAGCGCCAGAACACAACATACCAAAGGATTCTTGCTGGCGTAGCTTGGCCTTTTTGATTTTGAAATTACCTGGTAACACGGCGCCCACGGTAGCAAAAGCCACCTTAATACCTACTCGGGCATTGGGGGCTCCACACACTACTTGTGTTTCTGTAGTGCCATCACTGACCTGACAAACACGTAATTTGTCGGCATCTGGGTGCTGCTCGGCACTCACAATTTCCCCAACAATTACGCCACTGCATTCGCCAGCGGCGGCTTCAATGTCGTCTACTTCTAAACCGGCTAAGGTGATCTGGGCAACCAATTCGTCGCTGCTGATTGCAGGGTTAACCCATTCGCGCAGCCATTGTTCACTAAATTTCATGTCTATATCTCGTGCGTTGAATTCAGATTAACTAAATTGGGCCAAAAAACGTAGGTCGTTTTCAAAGAACATACGTAAATCTTTTACCCCGTAGCGCAACATCGCTAGGCGCTCAACGCCCATGCCAAAGGCAAAACCGGTATAGGTTTCGGGGTCGATGCCGGAATGTTCAAATACCTTGGGATGCACCATGCCGCAGCCTAAGACTTCAAGCCACTTTTGCTCACCGTCTTCGCCTTGGTAACCGATATCTACTTCAATAGAAGGCTCAGTAAAAGGGAAGTAAGATGGACGGAAACGCACTTGTAAGTCACGTTCAAAAAACACGTTAAGAAAGTTATGCAAAATGCCTTTTAGGTCTGCAAAACTAATGTTGTCATCCACTAACAAACCTTCGATCTGGTGAAACATAGGTGAGTGGGTTTGATCAGAATCACAACGGTACACACGCCCCGGGCAAATAATGCGAATCGGCGGTTGTTGTTTTTCCATGGTTCTTACTTGTACGCCTGATGTGTGGGTACGTAATAAGGTGCCATCACCAAAATAGAAGGTATCGTGCATGGCACGTGCTGGGTGATGGGCAGGAATATTTAGGGCTTCGAAGTTATGGTAATCATCTTCAATTTCTGGGCCTTGGGCCACAGAAAAGCCAATTTGAGCGAAGAAATTTTGAATCCGCTCAATCGTCATAGTCACAGGGTGTAAACCACCTGTAGCCTGACCACGACCCGGTAATGTGACATCAATGCTTTCTGATGCGAGCTGCTTACTAAGGGCGTTAGCCGCCATCATAGTGCGCTTAATGTTAATGGCATCTTGTACTTGTTGCTTGGCTTCGTTGATCTTGGCGCCAGCGGCAGGCCTTTCTTCGGCCGACAATTTACCTAAACTCTTAAGCTGTGCGGTTAACTCGCCTTTTTTACCTAAGTACTGAACCCGAACTTGATCAAGGGCTGATTCGTCTGCCGCTTGAGCCACGGCGTCTAAGCCTTCGGTGACCAGTTGCTTGAGGTGTTGCATATTATTCTCCGGTATAAATAGAACAGGGGAAGAGTTTGCACTCTTCCCCTGTTGGCATCCCGATGGGATTGCGAACTTAGATTAGCCAAACCGAGGTTTGGTTACCCAGATCCAACTTAAGCGAGTGCCGCTTTAGCTTTCTCTACGATCGCTGTAAATACCGCTTTGTCGTGAATGGCTAAATCAGCCAATACTTTACGGTCGATCTCGATTGAAGATTTCTTCAAACCTGCAATCAAACGGCTGTAGGATAAACCGTTCATACGCGCACCGGCGTTAATACGGGCAATCCATAGAGCACGGAACTGACGCTTACGTTGACGACGGTCGCGGTAGGCATATTGGCCAGCTTTGATTACAGCTTGTTTAGCAACACGGAAGATACGGCTACGTGCACCGTAATAGCCCTTGGCTTGCTTGAGGATCTTCTTATGACGACGGTGTGCTTGGACACCACGTTTTACGCGAGACATTATACTTTCTCCTTACCAGTGACTATTTAGATGTACGGCAACATGCGCTTTACTAATGGCTTATCCGCAGAACTAATCTGCAGAGTGCCACGTAAATGACGCTTACGCTTGGTACTCTTTTTAGTCAAAATATGACTGGTGAAGGACTGACGGTGTTTAAAGCCGTTAGCAGTTTTCTTGAATCGTTTTGCAGCACCGCTGCAAGATTTCATCTTAGGCATTACATTTACTCCACGCATTCGTTGATTGTTAATGAAGACGCAATTAAGAACCTAAACTCTTAACCGGTCTCCCGATTGCAACTATTCACTAAAAGTGAAGGCAGTTACTTTCTTTTCTTTGGTGCCAACACCATAGTCAATTGACGGCCTTCCATCTTCGGGTATTGCTCTACTCCAGCGTATTCAGCCAAATCGACCTCTACACGCTTGAGTAGTTCCATACCCAATTCTTGGTGTGCCATCTCACGACCACGGTAACGCAAGGTTACTTTCGTCTTGTCACCATTCTCTAGGAAACGGATCAGGTTGCGTAGTTTTACCTGATAATCTCCTACATCAGTTCCTGGTCGGAACTTGATTTCTTTCACTTGCGTCTGCTTTTGCTTCTTTTTAGCAGCTGCTTTCTGTTTTTTAACTTCAAACACTTGCTTGCCGTAGTCCATGATCTTACAGACCACTGGCTCGGCGTCAGCTGCAATCTGAACTAAATCCAGTTTGGCAGCTTCTGCCATTTGCAGTGCTTCAGCAACAGAAACAATGCCGACTTGTTCGCCGTCGGCACCGATGAGACGACATTCTGTCGCTTCAATGTGTTCGTTAATTGTTGGGCGTTTTGCTTTGCCCTTATTGTATTCCCGTTTAATTTCGGTATCTCCGTTAGTTCTATATTTGAAGCGTTAACTTACGCTCCAGTGCGGCCGAGCTTAGCGATGTCTGCATTAAGCAAAATTTCGAAAGCTTCTAGGCTCATATTACCCAAATCTTCACCAGTACGAGTACGTACAGTAACCGTTTGAGTTTCAACTTCCTTATCGCCAATAACTAGCAGGTAAGGAACTTTAAGAATTGTATGCTCGCGGATTTTAAAGCCTACCTTTTCGTTTCTCAAGTCCGCAGCGGCTCTAAAGCCCATTTTTGTCAAGTTTTCTGCAACTTCTTGGCAAAAAGGTGCCTGTTTGTCGGTAATATTCAAAATCGACACTTGTTTTGGGGCTAACCAAGGTGGCATAGCGCCAGCAAAGTTTTCGATCAAAATACCCAAGAACCGCTCAAACGAACCTAAAGTTGCACGGTGAAGCATCACCGGAACTTCACGATCACCGGCTTCGTTAACAAACTGAGCATCAAGACGACCAGGCATAGAAAAGTCCACCTGAATGGTGCCACATTGCCACACGCGGCCAAGGCAATCCTTCAACGAAAACTCGATCTTAGGACCGTAAAAAGCACCTTCGCCTGGCAAAATATCAAACGGTAATTGCTTGGCATTTAGGGCTTCTTCTAACGCGGCTTCAGCACGGTCCCAAACTTCGTCGGCACCTACGCGCTCTTCTGGGCGTGTAGACAGCTTCAAAATCACATCGTCAAAACCAAAATCTTTGTACACGTCGTACAAGAAATCAATAAAACGAGCCACTTCATCCTGCATCTGACTTTCAGAACAAAAAATATGACCATCATCTTGCGTAAAGCTACGCACACGCATAATGCCATGCAAGGTGCCCGAAGGCTCATTGCGGTGACAAGAACCAAATTCTGCCATACGAATAGGCAGTTCTTTGTAGCTCTTTAGGCCTTGATTAAAAATCTGAATGTGGCACGGGCAGTTCATTGGTTTAACCGCATATTCACGGTTTTCTGATGCTGTGGTAAACATCATGGCAGAGAACTTGTCCCAGTGGCCAGAGCGCTCCCACAGGCTACGGTCTACAACCTGTGGCGTCTTTACTTCTTGATAGCCACCTTCAATCTGGCGCTCGCGCATATAACGCTCAACCACCTGATAAATAGTCCAACCATTGGGGTGCCAAAACACCATACCCGGTGCTTCTTCTTGGGTATGGAATAAATCTAGTTTTTTACCTAGCTTACGGTGATCACGCTTTTCAGCTTCTTCTAAGCGGTGTAAGTAAGCTTTAAGGTCTTTCTTATCAGCCCAAGCTGTGCCGTACACACGAGTTAACATGGCATTGTTAGAATCGCCACGCCAGTATGCACCAGCCACTTTCATCAATTTGAATGACTTAATGTGGCCCGTAGCAGGTACGTGTGGACCACGGCATAAATCGGTAAAGCCACCTTGGCTATAGAAAGATAAGTCTTCGTCGCCAGGGATGCTGTCGATGATTTCTACTTTGTAGTCTTCGCCTAAGTCTTTAAAGAACTCAACCGCGGCTGGGCGGCTCATAATACGACGCTCTACCTTAAGATTTTGTTTTACCAAAGCCTTCATACGAGCTTCAATTTTGATCAAATCTTCTGGAGTAAATGGGCGCTCGTAAGCAAAGTCGTAGAAAAAACCATCTTCGATTACAGGGCCAATAGTCACCTGAGCACCGGGAAATTCGTCTTGTACGGCTTGGGCCATCATGTGAGCGCAAGAATGGCGAATAACCTCTAGACCTTCTTCGTCACGGGCGGTAACAATAGCAAGGGCTGTATCTTCGGTGATGACATAACTAGTATCTACAATTTCGCCAGCCACTTTGCCAGCAACCGCGGCTTTAGCAAGGCCAGGGCCAATGTCAAAAGCAACATCATAAATTGATACAGGCGCGTCAAAAGCACGCTGACTGCCATCAGGAAGAGTAATTACAGGCATGAAATGTCCTTGCTCAGTGGTGGCCCCTACCAAAGGCCACTTGGGGTGATAAAAATGAGAGGCGTATTTTACCCTTATTGAGCCCTAACAACAAGACTTCCACTAAGCTACGCAGCAACCCATAGCCCGTGGCCTTGTATGGTTTCGCTACGCTGACAAAGACGCTCGACTATGAGGGGTCATAAAGTCGATCCGCGGGCCAGTCGGCACGATCAAGGTTGGATTTATGGTTTCGTGGCTGCCATAGTAGTGCGCCTTAATGTAATCCATGTGCACCGTTTCGGCAATGCCAGGAACCTGATACAAATCCCTTACATAGCCCCATAAATTTGGATAATCGACAATACGGCGGAGGTTACATTTAAAGTGGCCGACATAAACCGCGTCAAAACGTACCAAGGTAGTAAATAGCCGCCAATCCGCTTCTGTAATTGTGCTACCTGTGAGATAAAGGCGCTCGGAAAGGCGGCCCTCTAGGTTATCCAAGGCATTAAACACGTCGGCAACGGCCTCAGCATAAGCAACCTGAGTAGTGGCAAAACCAGCCCTGTAAACTCCGTTGTTAATGTTGTGGTAGATAAAGGCATTAAGCTCGTCGATTTCAGCCAGTAATTCAGGTGGCGAAAAGTCGCCTTCTACGGCACCCACATCATCAAACGCCGAATTGAACATACGGATAATTTCGGGGGATTCGTTACTTACGATAGTGTCAGTGTGCTTGTCCCATAACACCGGCACTGTGACCCGCCCTGTGTAGTCGGATAGCGCCGCTGTGTAGACCTGATGCATACGGCTAGCATTATGAATTGGGTCGGCGATCACCTGATCTCCAGGCTCAAAGGTCCAGCCTTCGTCACCCATATAAGAGTTAACTACAGAGATGGAAATCATGCCTTCCAAACCTTTAAGCTTGCGATAAATCATAGTGCGATGAGCCCACGGACAGGCCAGTGACACATAAAGGTGGTAACGGCCAGGTTCGGCTTTAAACCCACCCGTGCCCGAAGGACCTGCACTACCGTCGGCAGTAACCCAGTTGCGAAAGCTGGGCGCTTTACGCTCAAAACGTCCGCCGCTAGATTTGGTTTCATACCAATCCGTATGCCATTGCCCATCTATTAATAAACCCATGCTTTTCTCCTAAAATCTATTATTTTGAAAGTCTTCAAATGCCTGTAGCACTTCGGCTTTGGTATTCATAACGAATGGCCCGCCCCGTGCCACACTTTCATTGATGGGTGTGGCCGCAACTAATAAAAACTCAGAGGCGCTATTGCCTGCGGCAACCATAACCTCATCACCTTCACCCAACACGCCAAGCTGTTTAGGGGCCAAGGAGCGAGCCTCAACACCCACCAGCAAGTCGCCTTCAATCACATAAATAAAGGCGTTATCACCGGCCTTTATATTTTGCTTAAACTCGCCACCTGCCGGTAAGTTGATGTGCATATAAATGGGCTTAATATCATCACGCCTAACTGGGCCCGTAGTTCCGCCATTGGTAGCACCTGCAATCACTCGGGTTTGACCACCGTCAGTGCGCATTTCTACTGCAATGTCTTGAGCGTCAAATTCTTGGTAACTCGGTTCACACATTTTGTCTTTGCTAGCTAAATTTACCCACAACTGGAACCCCTTCAATAAGCCGCTCTCTTGGTCTGGCATTTCTGAATGCACTATGCCCTTACCTGCTGTCATCCATTGCACACCGTTGGCTGAAATAACACCTTCGCTGCCCATACTGTCTTTATGGCGCATACGGCCTTCTAACATATAGGTTACGGTTTCAAAGCCGCGGTGTGGATGATCCGGAAAACCGCCTATGTAGTCCTGCGGCTCATCACTTTCAAAGGCATCCAGCAATAAAAACGGGTCTAACATATTGAGCTGCGCAGTGCCGATAATGCGGGTCATTTTGACCCCATCACCGTCGAAGGCGGGCATGCCCGGAGTGCTATACAGCAACTCCCGAGACGAACTGTTTTGTTGTTGATTACTGGGCATATAAACTCCCTACGATTGCTTAGACTTTACGCGATTGTCCAGTGCGTATGGTCCTGGGCCTTGGGCTACTAGCAACAGAAAGCCACCCGCAATAGTCACATTCTTCAAAAAGCTGCTCATTTCGGCCTGGTTAGAGAAGTCGGCATGGAACAAGATCGCCGATAACACACTAAATCCCGCTAAGGCAGCGGCAAAAACACGTGTATTCCAGCCCAAAATAATAGCCAAACCACCGAACGTTTCAAGGGCAATAACTAAGGGTAACAAAGCGCCGGGGACGCCCATAGCATCCATGTAGCCTTGAGTGCCTGCGTAGTTACCAATTTTCATCAAACCAGACATGAAAAACATCATAGCCAATAGTAAACGTCCGGTAGGTGCTGCAAAAGTTTGTAGTTTGTTCATAACAGTAATACTCCATTTTTAATGTGTTTGAGCCACTCATTTGCTGGCTCGCTTTGTGATTCGCTTTAACTTGATATGCATCTTACATCTTGACTAAATAGAGAAAAACACAAACAATACGGAAACATTGTTCGCAAAACGAGAACTATTGCCGTGGGTCAATTAGAAGAAATGCAGGTATTTGTCAGAATTGTTGACGCCGGAAGTATCACCAAAGCCGCAGAACAGTTGAGTTTAGCTAAATCTGCCGTTAGCAAACGTCTAAGTGACTTAGAAAACAGATTAGGGTCTAAGCTCCTTAACCGGACTACTCGTAAATCGAGCCTTACCGAATCTGGCAGCCAGTATTATCAACGAGCGAAGCTTCTATTAAGTGAAGTTGAGGCGTTAAACGGCGACATAACATGCACCACTAAGGTGTTATCTGGAACTTTGAAACTAGCGGTGCCGCTGTCCTTTGGCATTACTCACCTGACACCTGCCATTGATCTATTTATGCGGCAGCACCCAGAACTCAAAGTTGAATTGGATTTTTCTGATCGCAAGGTAGATATTATTGAAGGCGGATACGACTTGGCCTTGCGCATTGGCACACTACAAGATTCCAGCCTACAAGCGCGTAAAATCACTCCTATAAAACACGTATTGTGCGCCAGTCCAAGTTATTTAGAACAACACAGCCTACCCAGCGAACCACAACAACTCAAACAACACAAAATACTTAAATATGGCAGCCTGCCTTTGGCGGGTATTCAGTTAGAAGATCAAGCAGGGCAAACTCATTTGGTGCACCTAGAGCCTCACCTTATTGCCAACAATGGTGACGCCATAAAGCAGCTAGCCCAAGCCGGACATGGCATTGTGGTCTTGCCCACCTTCATCGCATGGGATGCCTTGGCTAAAGGCGAACTAGTACCCGTGCTGGAGGATTACTCATTGCCGAGTATGATGGCTTATGTCATCTACTCACCCAACCGCTACTTACCCCAAAAGGTAAGACGTTTTATTGATTTTCTGCTTCAGCGTTTTGGCGATCACCCTTATTGGGACCAATACTAGCCCTGAGCTTCCAATAGCGACATTGAGTACTGTATATGTTTACTTGCAGCCTGCTGCGCAGCCACAGCATCACGACGCATAATAGCGTGGTAAATCGCCTCATGCTGCTCATGCACACGAGCCACCCATTGTTCCGGTGCACTTAACGTACGCGCCAAAGTGCCGTAGATGGCATTAAAAAACTGGGTATAAAGTAACTGACTTAAAGACACCACAATCAGATTGTGACTCGAGTGAGCAATGAGCATGTGAAACTGCAAGTCAGCCTTGGCTCGCTGCAAGGGGCTGCCTTTACGCTTCTGCATGGTTTGGTATTCGTCATCAATACACGCTAGCTGTGCATCCGTTGCCCGCTCACACACGTATTTTGCCGCCTCACTCTCCAACACCAGCCGCATTTCCATCACTGCCAACTGCAGTGCCACCGAATCTAATTCCACACCCGACGCAGAACCTAAAAAAGCGCTGGCAAACTGACCCTCAAATAAGTTGTTCACATAACAACCCGAACCATGTCGACTGGTCACCAGCCCCTTAGCCTCAAGCACTGTAATGGCCTCTCGCAAACAGGTGCGCGACACTTCAAAACGGCGCATTAATACCAGCTGCCCCGGCAACTTATCACCAGGCAACAACTTACACTGGCGAATATCCTGCTCTATGACCCCACTGACTTGCTCGACTCGATTCATAACATGCTCTTTGATTTATGGTCAGATCACTTTAACCCATACATCCCCAACCTACTAGAGACAAATTCCTTGCAGGGGCATAATGCCTTAAGTCATTGTATCGTCACCCACCAATTGCAATGTACGATCTACCCGGTATTAGGCAACAGGTAATTTATGTCAATTTCTCCCTACTTACAGCCCACGGCAAATACTATAACCCAACCCAAAGTAGCTTTGTTTGTCACCTGCTTGGCAGACTCTATGCGACCAAGTGTGGCCTTCGCCACAATAAAGCTACTAGAGGCTGCAGGTTGTGAAGTACACGTGCCTAAGGCGCAGACGTGCTGCGGCCAACCTGCATTTAACAGCGGCGACCGTAACAATACCCGCCTTATTGCCCAACAAACCATGGCTGCGTTAGCAGGTTACGACTACGTTGTGGGACCATCGGGTTCTTGTATTGGTATGCTGCACCAGTACCCAGACTTGTTTGAAGAAGGCAGCAAAGACTACCTATCTACCCAAGCATTGGCGCGCCAAGCTTATGAAATAACTAGCTTTTTAGTTGATGTGATGGCATTTAAACTGCCCCCAAACAACACCAAGGCGCAAATCACTTACCACGATTCCTGCGCCGGCTTACGCGAACTCGGCATCCACCAACAACCCAGAAAACTGTTGGCGCAGATGCCTAATATTCAACTCAAAGAAATACCCGAAGCCGATACCTGTTGTGGTTTTGGCGGTACCTTTTGTATTAAATACCCCGACATCTCCAACCGTATGGTAGAAAACAAAGTAGCCCATGCGCAATCTAATAAAGCGCAAATGCTGGTAGGCGGTGACCTAGGGTGCTTAATGAATATGGCAGGCAAACTCAAACGCCAAGGCAGCGGCCTACAGACTCGTCATATTGTGGAGTTACTGGCAGATTTATTACAACAACCTGCCCTGGGCGAAGCCCGTAACACCCCACTTAGGTCCGCCACCATCGACCTAGCGTACGAGGCATAACACTCATGGACATTAACAGCCCCGACTTTATTGCCCGTTCCAAGTCAGCATTAGAAAATGCTGACTTACAAAAAGCCTTAACCAACCTTAAAGCAGGCTTTCCCGGCAAACGCAAAAAAGCCATGGCACGCATGCCAGAATTTGACACCATGCGTGACCAAGCCGTTGAGATTAAAAATAAAGTCATTGAGAACCTCGACTATTACCTAGAAACCTTCGAAACTAAAGTGCAAGACAATGGCGGCCAAGTTCATTGGGCCCGAAATGCAGATGATGCCTGCCAAACCATTCTAGGCATCTGCCGTAGTGTCGACGCGAAGACGGTTACCAAGGGTAAGTCCATGGTGACGGAAGAAATCAACCTCAATAAGTTCCTAGAAAAACACAGCGTTACCCCAGTTGAAACTGACTTGGGCGAGTATATTTTACAATTACGCGGCGACCACCCCAGCCACATTATCGCGCCTGCCATTCACCTCAACTTACCGCAAGTAAGTGACATATTCGCCGAAAAACACAAATTACCACGCAAAGAAGACCCTGCAGAACTGATGCAGGAAGCCCGTGACATCATGCGTGATCACTTTGTTGCCGCGGACGTGGGCATCACCGGCGCTAACTTTTTTGTGGCCGAAACCGGTAGCACCATGATCGTCACCAACGAAGGTAATGGTGACCTGACGCAAACCTTACCCAAGGTGCACATTGTAGTCACCAGCATCGAAAAATGCGTGCCTACACTGGAAGACTTAAGCCTATTTATGCGCTTATTGTCGCGTTCGGCCACGGGCCAAGAAAGTGCCGTTTACAACACCTTATCGAGCGGCCCAAAACAAGCCGGCGACCAAGATGGCCCAGAACAGTTCCACGTGGTGCTAGTGGATAATGGCCGCAGTTCCATGGTGGGCGACGAGCAACAAGACATGCTGCGCTGTATTCGCTGTAGCGCCTGTATGAACCATTGCCCTGTGTATAGCCAAATTGGTGGCCATGCCTACGGTTGGGTCTATCCGGGCCCTATGGGTGCGGTGCTCACCCCCAAGATGATTGGCATTGAGCAAGCGGGCCACCTACCCAACGCATCTACTTTTTGTGGCAAGTGCGAGGCCGTTTGCCCAGTCCGTATTCCGCTGCCGAGCCTCATGCGAACGTGGCGTGAGCGGCAATTTGATAAGGGCCAAGGCCCTGCTGCCAGTCGTTATGGCATTCAAATTTGGGCGGCCTTGGCTCAACGCCCGTGGCTTTACCATGCCATGACCCGCATCGCTATACCCATGATGAAGCTTTGGTCTGGTCAAAAAAACCGTATATCTAGCCTACCCCTAGCTCGCGGCTGGACCATATGGCGCGACCTTCCTGCACCCGAAGGCAAAACCTTCATGCAGCAATGGAGCAAGAAAAACAAGGAGCAGCAGCCATGAGCACTGCAAGACAACAAATTCTCGGCCGCATTCGCAGCGGCCTCAAACGCGGCCCTTTGACTGAGCAACAACAAGCGCATTTGTCACAAGAGCTGAAGTCAAGAAAGCGCACCACACAGCCTGCTAGAGCTAAAGTCACCGGCCAAACAGCCCTAGATGACTTTAAAGCCATGGCCATAGAAGTGGCTACAGAAATCGTTAACCTCGCTAATTTAGAGGAACTACCACAAGCCATGAGCCAGCTCATGCAAGATTCAAATTTAACCCAACAACCGTTGGTGCTAGCGAAGGAACCTGACTTAGTGGCACTAAACTGGGCCGCTGCGGGCATCACCACCGACATACGGGTGTCCACCAAAGGCGACTCAGTGAGCCTGACTAACAGCCTGTGTGGTGTGGCCGAAACCGGCACCTTGGTGCTACGTTCAAGCCCCAACAGCCCCACCACGCTCAACCTGTTCCCAGACATCCATTGCGCGGTGTTACACAAACACAGTATCGTGGCGGGTTACGAAGACGCGTGGGATTGGGTACGTGATGGGGGTATTCCACGCACCGTCAACTTTATCACCGGTCCATCACGCAGCGCAGACTTAGAACAAACCCTACGCATGGGTGCCCATGGACCAAAACGGTTGGTTATTTTTTTACTGTAGGCTGTTAAAAAAGCCCTAGTTGGCGTTCGGTAATGTTAGCAAAACTGTCGTTTAAAAACGGTAAAATACCATCCACCACCGGCTCTATTTGGCGTTCAATGTAATGCTCGTAGTCATAGTTAACAGGTCCAATTTCTAACGGTTGTGGGCCTGTGAGAGTAATTACATATTCTATCCAGCCACCCTTAGCGTAGGCCGACGGCAAGTTGTTGTTTAAGCGCCAGGTTTCGGCTTTGCGCGCCGCCTGCACATGGGGCGGCACATTCTTCAAGTACTCCACCAAGGGCCTGCGCAATCGTTTCCGGTACACAAGTTTATGATCTAGCTGGCCAGTTCTTACCTGCTCCAATAAAGGTTTAATCAAATCGAGGTAAGGTTCATCATTAAAAATACGCTGATACAACTGCGCCTGTAACTCCCGCGCTAGCTTAGTCCAGTCGGTGCGCACTTGTTCCAAACCTTTAAATATCAACTTTTCTGTGCCATCTGGAGCAACGGCAACGCCCGCATAGCGTTTCTTACTACCAGTTTCTTGGCCTCTAACAGTGGGCATTATAAAACGACTAAAATAGGTTTCAAATTCTATTTCAAGGTGGCTTTTCAAGCCAAACTCTTCTGTTAAATGGCGCGTCCACCACTCATTGAGCGACTGCGCCAAGGCACTGCCTTTGGCTTGCACTTGTTCTAGCTCCAGCGTTTCGTCTCCCAGCCATACAAACACAGAATCGGTATCGCCATAAATTACCTGCATATCCTGTTGTTGAATAAGGTCTTTAGTTTGATTCAATACAGAATGGCCACGCATAGTGATAGAACTCGCCAAGCGCTGATCATAAAAGCGACACACACTCGAACCTAACACCCCGTAGCAGGAGTTCATTACAATCTTTATAGAAGTCGACAAGGGTGTATTATTATTGGCTTTGGCCACATCACGAGCGGCCCACAAATCGCCGATAATGTCGGGCAATACCGTTTGTGTACGGCTGAATTGAGCGCCTTTATAACCCCTAATGGCATCGGCCTCTTGCAAACCTTGGATCAGCCCCAGCGGGTCAATTTTGAAGCTACGGATGATACTGGGGTACAGGCTTTTAAAATCCAACACCAATACATTACGATACAAACCCGGCTTAGAATCCATGACAAAGCCGCCCGGGCTTTCGCCAGCCTGACCCGAGGCAAACGCGGGCGCCACGTACCCTTGCCGATGTAAACGCGGCAAATACAAATGGTCGAAGGCTTGGGACGAGCCACCCACACGATCCATCGGTAGGCCCGTAAGCCGTGCACGTTCGATCAAAAACGCCATCAAATCGGCCTTAATAAAAATATCCCACACCAAACGGCAATCTTCTAGGTTATACCTTACCAACGAGTCAGGGTCTTGCCTGTACATACGTTGAATTTCTTCGCCTCGATCTTGGGGTTTAGTAATGTCTTTGCCACGGCCTAATAGTTTTTGGGCTACATTTTCTAATGAAAAAGACTCAAACTGCCAAGTTGCTGAACGCATCACCTCAATGCCGTCCAAGGCCACACGACCCGGCATATACAATTTGGCTGGGCGATTGCCTTGACCCGCCCGCCAACGAATTTCTTCACCGCCACGGCCTAAGCGTAAACGCACACCGAGTTCACGCGCTCGAGCGCACAAAATTTGAAAATCAAACTGCACCACTGCCCAACCAATAATCGCATCTGGATCATACTCTTGTAACCATTGGCTAAACTGCTTCAGCAGTTGCCTTTCATTACTACACACACAGGTATAGTCCGGCACCGATGCAACAACATCGTTATCCATCCTCTTAGGCCAGTGTAACCACACCCGCTCTACCGATGTGTCGCCTTGTTTGCCGTATACCGCAATACTATGAATGATTTTGCCATCCATGGTGGTTTCTATATCTAAAGAAACGGCCTTGATATGGGGCACAAAATCACTCGATTTAACACGAACGTCGGTCAATTCGCCGTTTAACGGTTTAGTATCCGCCATCAAACTGGAGCTAATAAAGCGCTCCATTAAGTAACGTTCTTGGGGTTGAATGTCCTGTTCCATAAGGCCAATACTGGCGTCACGCAAGACTGAGCAGGTCTGCTGAAATAGCTTATGGTTAGTCATATAAAGAGCCACGGCCTGCTCTTGTTGAAAGGTTTTAAGCGCAATAGACTCAAAGCGCCAAATAGACTGAGACAAACCCATCGACTGTAATAATTTTTGCGCATGGGACTGTGCAGATGCAGGTAAAAAACACACCGATTCTTGCTTTGTTTGGCGTAAACACACCGCCCCGTCATCTGTAACCAGCCAATAGGTCAGGTTGATGCCGTGCTCGGTATCTTGGTTATGGCGAGAAAGTACAAAACCTTCCATGGTCAAAGCTTCCTATCTTGTCTATTCGACCACAGCGTCGCTACAACACTCTTCTTGCAAAAAATCGATGAGGGCGTTGAGGTTGGTGTACTGGGCTGTACAGTTAAGTACCCGCCCGTCTCGCTCCTGTTTCACCAGACCCACTGATGTGAGCTTAGCGATGTGATGAGACAATGTTGAGTTTGGTACTTGTAGGTTTTCCTGTAACCGCCCCACGGGCAACCCGCCATGGCCGGCTTTAACCAGAAGGGTAAAGATACTCAAACGTGTGGGGTGGCCGAGTTCTTTGAAGGCGTTTGCTGCGTGTATGATTTGCATATTTCCATGATAACAGAAATATATTGACCAACAGTATAAAACTATATATATTTCCATTATTCTAGAAATATAAGATAATTAACACATGACCGCCATCACCCAACAGTCCTTGCAAGACGCTTGGGCTCTGTTTACCTTTCTTCTGGTAGAGCTAACCGCGCTATTTATCGCCATCAGTTATTTAGTGGGTGTGTTGCAGCTGTATATACCGCCGGCGAAGATACGCAATGTATTGAGTTCAAAACATGGTAAAGGTTACGTTATTGCAGCATTAATGGGCGCCATCACACCCTTTTGCTCCTGCTCTACCATCCCATTTTTAAAGGGTTTAATCAGAGCTAATGCCGGTTTTGGGCCGATGATGGTATTCCTATTCTCTAGCCCACTCCTAAACCCTATTTTGATCGTCTTGTTTGCCGTGACCTTTAGCATAAAAATCGCCGCCATCTACTTTATTATATCTATAGGCATATCCATATTGGCGGGTATCACACTGGAAAAACTAGGCTTTGAAAAATACATTATTGTTCCAGATGAAACCCCTGACGGAAGCTCTGGTTGTTGTTCAAGTGCCGTCACTAATAAGTGGGAAAAGCTCTGGCTAGAAGTCTGGCAAGACTTTAAACAGGCATTTCCATACCTGTTAGTAGGTGTGTCCCTCGGTGCTATTATCCATGGTTTTGTACCTACGGACTTTATTACCAGCTATGCGGGAAGTGACAATCCGCTGGCCATTCCTTTCGCCGCCGTTATTGGTATACCTCTGTACACCCGCGCCATCGTTATGATCCCGCTAGCGGCAGCATTTGTTGCTAAAGGCATGGGTATTGGAGCGGTAATGGCGTTTGTGATCGGTAGTGCTGGGGCCAGTATTCCAGAACTTATACTGCTACGGTCACTGTTTAAAACACAGATGATCGTGGCCTTTGTGTTTGTGGTGCTGAGCATGGCCATCGTTACTGGCTTTGTATTTTCCTATGTTTTTTAGATAACAAACCGATACTCTGCCCAGGCTACATCCCATACTCACGTTCTACCTTACAGATTCGCACTTTAAACGACTGATACCATGTCTCACGTCCCATGCGTTGTGCTTGCAAGTGCTCTACATTGGCCTTCCATTGTTTAATGGCATCTAGGTTAGACCAATAGGACACGGTAATACCTAACCCGTGTGAGCCATCTTCCCGAGCAGACTCAATACCCAAAAAACCAGGGTAATCTTCTGCCAGCTCAACCATCCTGTTGGCAGCTTGGTCATAACCAAGGTCGTCCTCAGATCTGGAGGAGGTAAACACAACCGCGTAATACGGCGGCTTAGGAGTATTGGCTATGACCGACATATGGGTCTCCAATGAGTAACGGTCCGCTTCAATTGTGCCTCAACTAAGCATCAACTAAGCGCATAAAGTTGTTATACAGTTGTTCGGCGCTCGAAAGAAAATCAGGCATATTTTTAGCTGCGTCGCTGGACATAGTGTCAACGGCACCTTCACCCATAGCACTAACTAACGCCGTATGATAAGCGGGTACGGTCGACCAATTGAACACCGTATCAGGCTCCACCTCCACATGGTACTGCATGGACCAAGCGTTGGCCCCAACACGCATTGCCTGCACTGGGCATATGGGCGAACTAGCCAATACAACTGAGCCCTCGGGAGGCTGGGTAACCTGAACAGAATGCCATTGAAGGCACTTTTGTTTGGTGGGCAACCCAGAAAACAGAGCGTCTGTCCGACCCTCCTCTGTCAAGGCGACGTCGAAGACACCAATTTCTGGTGGCACTTGTGCACCGCAGGCACCGCCTAGTGCATCCGCCAGCAGTTGATGCCCAAGACAAAAACCTAAATACGGTTTCTTTAGCTCTCTCACCCAAGTTCTAATAGCTTCTTTTTCTGCAATTAACCATGGGTGCTCGTCGATGTCCCATACATCCATAGGGCCACCCATGACCCACAAAGCATCGTAGTTGGATAAGTTAGGGATTTTATCGCCTTGATCCAATTCAACGGTGTCGCAGATAACATTATCCCACTTTAGAAAAGCCCTCAATGAACCCGGGTGCTCACAACCGATGTGTTGGAAAATTAATAATCTCATTATCATGGCCTCTTGGTCGGGCTATAGGGATTCATAGTTCGAACTGGCGCGCTAACTCATTATAGCCGTCAATGAAGTTAAAGGAAGCGCTGTTTAGCCGAATGGCGAGATGACTTGGACGTCTGGAAATGCAGCTTGTACATCAGTCTGATGCTTTGCTTCATAGAGGAGTTTTAGGTTAGGGCCAGCGTCCATGGTGAGGTAAAGCGGTAAGCCCTGCTGGCGTAGTTGCCACACTTTTTGCATTTGGATTAGCGATTCTGGCTGCCAATACACCAATGGAGGCCATGCGGCTGCCATGGTGGCGTGCATGCTCATGGCATTGTGTTCTGCCGTTGCCGCCATAGTTTCAAAGTCGCCTTCTGTAATGGCGGATTCAATGGCGGCAAGATTTGTTTGAGCTTGCTGGGGCCATTGTTTGTACAGCGCGGAGGTGGCGATGGTTCTGGCCATGCCCTCGCGGGAAGACACGGCTTTGATTTGGCTTGAGATGGTTAACAAACCAATTCTAAGTTGCGGCCATTGCTGTGTTAGAGGGAAGGCAATACTATCACTGCCATCTTCTAGCTGCCCGGCTTGCCATTTGGCAAAGCCATGCCATAACGACCGGCTGGCGCTGCCACTGCCTAACCGTGCAAGTGCAGACAACTGGTGTTCTGGCAGTTGCCAGCCCATAAGCGTGTTAGTGGCGAGCGTTAGGGCGGCAAAACCACTGGCCGACGAAGCTAAGCCCGCTGCCGTGGGCACTGTATTATGGGTGTCGATACGCAACTTTAAATCGCTTGGCAACACCCGATCTAACCACTGGCACACTTTAACCGCAAAACTACTGTTGGCATCAATGGCTGCACCGTTAAGTATGACTTGATGCTGGGGCGCATCGATGACCGATAGACCTGTCCTCGTGCCATGTTGTGCCAAGGATATAGACAAGGAGCCAGTGATCGGCAGGTTAAAACTTGTTTCCCGCTTGCCCCAATATTTACTCAGAGCGATATTGCTCGGGGCGTAAGCACTAGCCTGTGCTGCGGGAGAATTGTGCTTTTGTTGATCCAGCATCTGGTCTACCCAGGTACATACGGCGTCAGCATTGGTTTGGCTCATTAGGGTTCCTGCCGATGGCTATGGTGATGGTTAGGCAAATAGGCTTCTGCTCGCACACCTTGTGGCTCCAAATTCAAGGCCATTTGGATTTCGGGCCAGCCATTAATCCCAGCTGTACCCAGTAATAATACACAATCACCCAAACCAGAACCTGATATTTTACCGGCAAACTCGCCTGCCGTTGGCGCTTGTTGAAGCCCTAGGTTCAAGATTTTTTCAATGGCATCATCACTGACACCCAGGTCGCGCATGAGGCATTGATACTGATTCATGTGAGCACCAAATTGCGGCCAATCCTGCTGTGCCAAAGCCAGCATTGAGGCACTCACGCAGGCCCCCATTTGTGCATACAGGGCAGCGAAGTACTGGGGCTGTTTAGCGGCGGCTAAGGCCACCTGTGTAATCACGACTGGGGTTGGCGTTTTATAACCACAGTACACCAAACACATGACGGGTGCTTGCTGCCATACATGATCCGGCAAAGTCACCGAGTTGGCACTAATTGGGTTAGCAGTATATTCCACGATACCGCCCAACGCAGACGCGGCCACATCCGCACCAGAACCACGGCCCTGAACACTTCGCACGAGCGCAATGGCTTTATGCATGATGGTTAGCGGCTCTAAGGCTTTTTGTTTTAACAAGGCCATGGCCGCTAGGGTGGCAACACTAACCGCTGCAGAAGAACCTAAGCCTAAGGTATGACCAAAGTCCGAACCAATCGTAATAGTTAGACCACCGGTCTCTTGATGAGAAACGGCAATGGCGTGTAACACAAATTCAAAGCGTTGGTCTGGGGCTGGCGAAGTTATCGCCGCTTGGTAATGGCCTATCTCAGACTCGATCACCAACTGCCCATCTGTTCTTCGAGCGGCTTGTACATATATGCGCTGCTGCAAGGCGCAAACCAAGGCGGGGTAGCCAAACAATACCGCATGTTCGCCCATGAGCATGGTATTGGCAGGTGCCGAAGCAACCGCCACTTGTGGTGCCTCTGCATTACTCAACATATTGCACCCCTTGAAGGTCTGGCAACATGAGTTGGTAGGTGTAGTCATTGTTTTGACTGAGTGCTGCCATCGCCTCAAGTTCGATACCCACCACCCATACCAAGCCGCCCTGATCACCTGCCACACTACCAGCACCACAAATTTTAGCGGCCCCACCGAACTGCTCCACCTGTTGAATGAATTCAGCTACAGCCATAGGCACCACACCAATATGTTCTAGCAAGCGTTGGTTCTGCGTTACTGCGTTAAGAAGGTCGGGGGCCGAGCTTTGTTCCAAAGCTTGTAACATCCTCGCTTCCACCTGAGCAAACTGCTGCCATACTTGAGCAGCCAAGGCTCGCTTTTTTACCGCCTCCACACACTCGCCGGTCGAACTTTGTGGCCGACCCGTCGAGACCAAGTAGCTCTGGTTGATACCACCTATATTATGGGCCAGCCCTTGCCCCAACTGGTATTCTTGTAAGCCACCGCTAATACATACAAACGGGTCTAAGCCAGACGACTTGCCATGTTGCCAATGCTCACTTAGGGTGGTTTTAGCAATTAGCCTTTGTTTAGAGAGCGGCTCGCCCAAATGTTTGAACACCGCCGCTAACATAGCCGCCACCAGTGCCGCTGACGAACCCATACCGCCGCCCACTGCGAGGTCGGTAGTTAAGTCGATGTGCAAGCCGTGATTTGGTTGCATCAGGTCTAGTACCGAACTTGCGCCTAGCGCAGCAGCAAAAAAATCAGCTGGATTAGCTACAACCTGCTCCAAGGGTAATCGACTTTGAAAAAAATTTTGATGCCGTGCGTGTGTTGCCAGTGCTAGCTGTTGCAACTGCGGTTGAGTGTAATATTGATCAATAGAAAAGTCGGCAATGGTAAGCCGAAACCCACTGTTAGCGGAGTCTTGCACATTGGCGTAGGCATAGTTTTGAATAGCACAGGCGAGGGCTTTTGTGCCGTAGACCACGGCATGTTCGCCGCTAAGAATCACCTTGCCTGGGACTCGAACCTTGGTGACACAAGACCGAGCCGTTGGCGAAGTTAGGTGCTGGGGCGAGGTCATCGCACCTCGTAGAGACGCTTGTGCTGGCTAATGCCCGCTAAGCGGAATTTGCCATTGGTTTGTTCAGCAAAGGCATGGTCACCACCATCTGTGGGCACTTCAAAGGCATACATTTGTTGGTAATTGGCGTAATTAAGCGGCTTGCGTGACGCCAACATGTGTTGGTGCGATTGTTGATGCAGCATATCTTGGTAACCCACCACCAAGGTTCCAGTGAAAAACTCACCCACACTGCCAGAACCGTAACTGAAGAAGCCTACACGTTTGCCTGCTAGGTCTTGCGCCGTATTGTCTAGCAATGAGATCAAACCAATGTACATCGCCGCCGTGTAGCTATTACCGGTAATGCGATTATAGATGAGGCTAGAGGAAATTTGGTCTTCTAACGCTTGAGCGCTGAGTTCGTGGGCATTGCCGTTAGCTAAATGGTTATGGGCTTTTTGCGCCATACGAGAAAACGGCAAGTGATAACAAAAATAATCGAAGTCACCAAATTGTAGGCCACTCTGTTGCTGAAAATCCTGCCATGCAGATCTCACACAACGTAAATACACTTTGGTTGAATACTTCCCGTCGACTAACGCTGTAGAGCGATAGTTAGGGCGCCAAAAATCCATTACGTCTTCGGTGTGAATGCCAGTTTCGGCATCCAAAGCCACCAACCGAGGGTTAGCGCTAACGATTATAGCCACGGCGCCACAACCTTGGGTGGCTTCACCGGGGGTTTGACGGTCATAACGGGCGATGTCGGACGCCACTACCAATACTTTTTCTTTTGGTTTGCGCGCTACCCAAGCGGTTGCTAATTGCAATGCCGCGGTGGCGCTGTAACAGGCCTGCTTTAGCTCCACCACACGACAGCGTGAGTTGAGCTTAAGCAACGAATGCAAATACACACCAGCAGCCTTAGATTGGTCTATACCGGTTTCCGTGGCAAATAAAATGGTATTAATCGCATTGGCATCTTCACCACGCTGCGCCATGCCTTCTAGCAAGGGCACACAGGCATTGGCAGCCATAGTCACTACGTCTTCGTCTGCGCCGGGCACACTCATACGCTCCTGACCAATACCAACTGTATACTTGGCGGCATCAGAACCATTGTTGGCCGCTAACTCTTGCAAATCTAAGCTAAAGTTCGCGGTGTAAAAACTTATATCATCAATACCAACGGACATATAACTTCTCAATCTTCCCTGCTACAAACTCAGTGTGGCGTATACCAATTACCAGTTTTCACTGAGCACTAACGTATCATTTAAACGCAGATCATCTACCTTACTAGCAGACAATAAAAACATGGCAGTGACAAACTCTTTTTTCAAGGCCTCAATGGTATTTACAACCGCTTCGGTTGATTCCATTGCTGGCGCTAACAGTGGTTTAGCAACGCCGCCTAAACAGCCGCCCATGATAACACTTTTTACCAGATCTAGCCCATTGCGCAGGCCCCCGCTAGCAATGAATTGACCTTGCTCCATATATGGGCGTGCATTTTTCATCGCCAATGGTGTGGGAATACCCCAATCTTGCAAGGTAAAACCTAGGGTATGCTCATCTTTACGTCGCTGTTGTTCAATACGCGCCCATGAAGTGCCACCACGTCCTGCCACGTCAAACCAACGAATTCCATGACGCAAACCTAGCTCGATGTCTGCTACGCTTAAACCAGCGCCTACTTCTTTAAGCACTACAGGCACATCTAGAACCGACTGGGCATGGCCAATCGCTTGTGCCAAATTGGCAAAATTAGTATCGCCTTCGGGCTGCACCGCTTCCTGTAAAGGGTTGAGGTGCAAGAAGATCGCATCTGCCGACAACACATCAATGGCTTGCTGAAGCTGAGCTGCAGCCATGCCGTTATTAAGCTGAATCGCACCCATATTGGCAAACAATAGTGCATCGGGAGCAAACTTACGTAAGTCAAAGCTGGCGCGTGCCTTTTTATCTTCCAACATCACCCGTTGGGAACCCACACCCATAGCCACGCCGGTAATTTGCGCAGCCTCAGCCAAGTGTTGATTGACCTTAGACACTAATTCATCATCACCGCCGGTCATGGACGAAATCAGCAACGGAAAACTCAGACGTTTACCCATCACTTCAATACTCGGATCAACATCGGCTAAATTAATTTCGGGCATAGCACGATGCTGCAGCTGTATGGCATCAAAAAATCGCCCATTGCGCTCTACAGCGGCATCGGCTTCGATGACTTGAATGTGTTCGCGTTTACGGCGATTGGTTTGGTCGTTCATTTGGCATTACGCTCGAGTTTAACGTGGGCTTGCATTAACTCGCCGGGGTTAGTTTGCGCGGCCAACAAGGATAACTCGCCACATAAGACCGTGGCGGCGCATATTTGTGCTAGGCGGCGGGCATTAGCGCCAGCTTCGGCATCCGCAGCACAACCTAATTTAGCAAGGTTGTCGGTAACAAAATCCAAGCCTTTGCCATTACCCACTGTGCCTACGATGAGGTTAGGTAAAGTACAGGAAAAATATAAATTCCCGTCTCTTACTTCGGCATGCACCATGCCTTGAGAGCCTTCAATAATGTTGGCGGCGTCTTGACCTGTGGCCAAATAAAAGCCTAATAACATATTGGCAAAATGGGCGTTGGCGCTTCTCAAGCCCCCTGCCATTAAGGTGCCGAGCAAGTTTTTCTTGATATTAAGATCAACCACTTTCTCTGGTGTTGTCAGCAGCTTACGCTCACATAAATCGCGTGGAATAGTGAGTTCGGCCACAACATATTTGCCACGCCCCAAAATGCCGTTGACTGCAGTGGCTTTTTTATCACTACAGTAATTGCCAGAAATGGAGCTGTAATTAAGCTCTGGGTACTCCACCAACACCCATTCCATCAGTTTATCGGCAGCTTGGGTCACCATATTGTGGCCAGAAGCATCGCCCGTTTTAAACTCCAACCGCACATACAGCAAGTTGGCCACAATTTGCATATTCATGTCGATGAGTTTAGCAAAGCGGCTGGTTTTCGCCACGATGGCCTGCATCTCATGCTGTCGATTTTGCATAGACTGCCAAGCCGCTAACGCTTTGCTGGCGTCATCTGCCTCGAGCAAAATAGAGCGTGTCATACGCTCATCAATCAACGTGGTTTTAATACCATCGGCGCACAGGGTCGACAATCGTGCGCCACGACCTACAGAATGCCACAGTGGAATTTCATAGGTGGCTAACGGCACAGATACCTTTTCTTGCCAGCCTTCGGAATACTGGCCTGCTTGGGCCGAAATTTTTAACGGCCCAACAAAGCGCATGGGGACCGGAGCTTGGGTCACTTTGGGCTTGGCGGTAACAGAAGAGGAGGCCATTGATGGTGCCTTATAAACGAAAAGGAAAGGTTGATGGTCAATTTTAACCAGCCCCAAAACGTTATGCAATGACGATGAGGTGGGTAATTGACATTGCATAAAAAAACCCCGGCCAGCAAAACACTAAACCGGGGCTTTTTATGCTGCTAATTACAGCTTGTCGGCATTCTCAGTAAGGTAAGACGCAACGCCGTCTGGTGAGCCCTTCATACCAGAGTCGCCTTTAGTCCAACCGGCAGGACAAACTTCACCATGCTCTTCGTGGAATTGAAGCGCATCAACCAAACGCAGCAATTCGTCCATGTTACGGCCTAAAGGCAGGTCGTTGACGATTTGTGAACGTACCATACCATCGCGGTCAATGATGAAGGCGCCACGGTAAGCAACACTGCCGTCGGCTAATTCAACGTCGTAGGCACGACAGATGTCATGGGCCATGTCGGCCGCTAGGGTGTACTTCACAGGACCAATGCCACCATCGTTAATGGCGGTGTTACGCCATGCGTTATGAGTGAAGTGAGAGTCGATTGAAACACCAATCACTTCAACCCCACGGGCCTTGAACTCATCCATGCGGTGATCAAGGGCGATCAACTCAGATGGACAAACAAAAGTGAAGTCTAGTGGGTAGAAAAACACTAAACCATACTTGCCTTTAATGTTTTCAGAAAGGTTAAAATCATCAACGATAGTACCGTTACCTAAAACCGCTGGTACTGTGAAATCTGGGGCTTGCTTGCCGACTAATACGCTCATAGTTGTTCCTTTAAAAATCAGTTGTTAGTTTGAGTTATTCTGTATCAGCTTCAGCAGGGGCTGCCGCGCTAACCAATTCGGCCAATTCGCCGGTTTGAGCCAATTCGGTGATAATGTCACAGCCGCCAACGAGTTCGCCGTTAATCCACAATTGAGGAAAGGTGGGCCAGTTGGCGTACTTTGGCAACTCGGCACGAATGTCTGGGTGCTCTAATATATTAACAAATGCAAAGCGCTCACCACAGTTCATAAGGTTCTGTACTGTTTGTGAGGAAAAGCCACACTGAGGGAACTTTGGGGTGCCTTTCATGTATAACAAAATGGCATTGCTTTCGATTTGTTCTTTTATGGTAGCTACAGTATCCATAATTATCTTCTCGATTTAATGGGCATCAAATTTAATGCTGCAATTATACCCATATCCGACCAATTTAGTCAGTTATTATTCATGCTTGATTTAATTTAGTTTAAGCGCACAATTGATGGGATTTATAGGCATTATTTTGCTTTAAATTTGCAAGCCAAGGCCAATGCCCCTATGATTCTCACTTTAGGCGGCCTTTTTCCATGCCCAATCCTGCCCCACGTCACTTTTTGACCTTACTCGACTTAACATCCAATGAACTCGATTGGGTGATTCAACGTGCCATCGCGCTAAAACAAATACGCAATTCAAACACGGTGTACGAACCATTTCGCAACCAAGTGTTGGGCATGATTTTCGAAAAGTCGTCTACCCGTACACGCGTGTCATTTGAAGCAGGCATGGCGCAACTGGGCGGACATGCACTATTTCTCTCTTCACGGGATACCCAATTGGGTCGTGGGGAGCCTATAGAAGACAGTGCCCGAGTTATTTCCAGCATGGTCGACATCATTATGATTCGAACCTTTGACCATGCCCAAGTGGAAGAGTTTGCTCGTCATTCCAAAGTGCCTATCATTAACGCCCTAACCGATGATTACCACCCATGCCAGTTATTGGCAGACATACAAACCTTTGTTGAACATCGCGGCTGTATCCGTGGCAAAACGGTGACTTGGATTGGTGACGGCAATAACATGTGCCATTCCTATATTAACGCTGCGCGCCAGTTTGATTTTAACTTGAACATTTGCTGCCCTAGCGGGTATGCACCTAACCCGCAACTCGTGAAAGACAATGCGCAGCGCATTCAACTGATTAGAGACCCAAAAACGGCTGTGCAAGGCAGTCACCTTGTAGTCACCGACACGTGGGCATCTATGGGTCAAGAAGACGAGAAAAAAGCCCGCGAGCTGGCTTTTGCCAACTACCAGGTCAACCCTGAGCTGATGGACTTAGCCTCAGATGACGCCCTATTCATGCACTGCTTACCAGCCTATCGTGGTTTAGAAATTAGCCACGATATGTTTAACGACCCACGCAGCGTGGTATACGACGAAGCAGAAAATCGTTTACATGCACAAAAAGCATTGATGGAATTTTTGTTACTTAACCCTAACGTCGACGCTTAACCTAGGATACCCAACAGAACCGTTTATATGATTGAACTTAGGCATTTAAGAACCCTCACCGCATTACGAGATACTGGCAGCTTAGTTGAGGCTGCTGAACGGGTTTTTTTAACTCAATCGGCGTTATCACACCAAATCAAAGACCTTGAACACAAGCTCGGTTTAGAGTTGTTTGTGCGCAAAACCAAACCTGTTGAATTTACTACAGCAGGTCAACGCCTACTGCGCCTAGCAGAAGATATTTTGCCACAAATTCGCAATACAGAACGAGAAATCACGCGCCTGGCGGCGGGAGCCGTGGGCCGACTTAACATTGCCATCGAATGCCACAGTTGTTTTCAATGGTTAATGCCAAGCCTAGACCGGTATCGTGCAGATTGGCCTGAAGTGGAGCTCGATCTAGCTAGCGGTTTCAACTTTGCGCCCTTGCCAGCCTTGCGCAGTGGCGAACTGGACCTAGTGATAACCGCTAACCCAAAACCGTTGGCGGGTATTAGTTACGTGCCATTGTTTAGTTATGAATCGGTGCTCGCGGTGAGCAACCAGCACCCGCTTACCCAAAAGGACTATTTAGAAGCTGGTGACCTAGCTGATCAAACACTTATTTGTTATCCCGTAGATAAAGACATGCTGGATATTTTTGTACAGTTTTTAGATCCTGCAGACGTGGAACCGGCCGCTATCCGCCATGCTGAGCTTACCGTCATGATGATGCAACTCGTCGCCAGTGGTCGAGGTGTATGCGCCTTGCCCAACTGGGCACTAGACGAGTACACAAGCCGTGGTTATGTGACCGCAAAAACCATGTCCAAAACCGGCATTTGGTGCACACTTTATGCGGCGGTGAGAAACGATCAAGCCAACGCCAAGTACATGATGGACTTTTTAACCACGGCCCGAGAAACGTCTGCAGCCACCTTGGTGGGGGTTAAACAGGTTGATCATCAAGGTGCGCCATTGAAGGCACCGGAAGACTGTCTGTAGGTTGATGTATAGGTAACCTAATCATCATGTTGGCGCCGCCTAGAGCCTCGCTTCTGCCAGCTATCGCTCGGCCGCCATGCCAATAGGCAATACGCCGCACGATAGACAGCCCGAGACCAAAACCACCGGTGCTGCGGTTGCGGCTTTTATCTAAGCGCGTAAAAGGCGAAAAAATACGCCCGTATTCAGCTTCAGGGATACCCTCACCATCATCCGCAACTAACAATACACAAAACTCACCTTCCAAGCGATAACCCAAATGTATTTTGGTTTGGGCGTACTTCACCGCGTTGCCTACTAAATTTTGACAGGCCCTACGTATTTGTACAGGCTCCACGTCAATCACCATAGTTGGTAAATCCGGCGTAAGGCTGATTTGTATATGAGGGTGTATGTCTGCGTATTGACTGCGCAGGTTTTCCAATAGAGATTTAACGTCCACCTGTTGGAAGATAATTCGGGGGCCGCCATCTTCAAGACGTATATAGGTCATTACTTCTGCGACTAGATCATTGATCTCGTCGATGTCGTCTACCATATCATCGCAGGATGCTAACAGTTGCTGTTGACGCAGCAGTTGGGGTTCTTGCTCCAAACCGTCCTTTAACAGCTGCAAGGCAAAGCTCAAGCGCGACACTGGAGTTCTAATTTCATGAGAAATAGCCGCCATTAGCTCTTGCTGTAGAGCCATTTGTTTTTCCATACGGCCTAAGTTCATAGGATCTACAGGAAGCTCAATTTAATTTTCTTTAACAAATAAATAACCCCGACTACGCACCGTTTTAATACGCCTAGGGTATTCGGGATCATCACCAATTTTGGGTCGTATACGTGATACTCGCACATCGATTGAGCGGTCTTGACCATCGTAAGAAATGCCTCGCAACGCCGAGAATATTTCCTCGCGACTTAATACTCGGCCGGCATTGCTGGCCAGCAGCCATAGCAAGTCAAACTCTGCACTAGTGAGCTCAATGTCCTGCTCACCCAACCAGGCCTCACGCATGGCGTTGTCGATCACTAATTCGCCAAAACTGTGCCTAGCGTTGTCGGTGTGACGCAATGCGGCGGACGAGGACGAATCGGTTGAAGTCTTATTCACACGGCGCAGCATCGCGCTAATTCGAGCCAACAGAAGCCTAGGTTGTACAGGTTTACAGATGTAATCATCTGCGCCCACTTCTAAACCAACCACTTGATCTAGCTCATCGGTGCGGGCAGTCAGCATAATAATAGGGCCAGAGTAATCAGGCCGCACCAGACGACAAATGCCTAAACCATCTTCTCCTGGCAACATCAAGTCGAGTATAACCAAGTCGGGTTGCTCGGCCTTAATACGTGCAACGGCCACTGAGCCATTGTGTTCCACGTCTACCGTTAGCCCATTGCTGACCAAATACTCTCTGGTAAGCTCTGCCAAGCGTTCGTCATCTTCAACGATCAATACGTGTGTAGTTTTATTAAAATCCACTCGTGAGTCCTTCACTGCCTGCTGAAAAATGCGATTGATCCAAGGGGCAGGCAGCCCTACCCGACTTACAATAAGACAGGTTAACTTACCTACTGGTTACATACTATAGCCAATTGTAAGCAAAAGTAAACAAATGCTACCGTCATGACTTATCGGCTATATATGGTTACGCAACAGGAAAAGTAGCGGCCATACGCCATCGCGCATTGAACCCGACGCACATGCGTGATATAAATCAGCTCTTACTTGGCCCTATTCACTGGCCTCATTTAACCCACTCTTTTACTGGCCCTTTCAATGAAACCTTGGTCTCCCACCAGCTGGCGCGAATTCCCGATATTACAACAACCTAATTACACAGACACACAAGCAGTAGAGCGGGTTGAACAACAGCTAGGCGCCGTGCCACCTTTGGTTTTTGCGGGTGAAGCGAGAGCGCTAAAACAACATTTAGCCCAAGTCACTCATGGCAAAGCCTTTCTGTTACAAGGCGGCGACTGCGCTGAAAGCTTTGCAGAATTTAACGCCACTAATATCCGCGATACGTTTAAAGTGATGCTTCAAATGGCAGTGGTTCTCACCTTTGCCGGCAGTTGCCCAGTGGTAAAAGTGGGACGTATGGCAGGCCAATTTGCCAAACCTCGTTCTGCTGATACAGAAACCTTTGACGGCGTAGAGTTGCCTAGCTACCGTGGTGACATTGTTAATAGCACCGACTTTACCAGTGCTGCCCGGGTGCCGGATCCAGAGCGCTTAATGCAGGCCTACAACCAGTCTGCAGCCACACTCAACTTGTTACGTGCCTTTGCGCAAGGCGGCTTTGCCGACCTTAACAAAGTACACCAATGGAACCAGGATTTTGTACGCACCAGCCCATTGGGCGCGCGTTATGAAAACTTAGCCCACCAAATTGACCGTTCTTTAAGTTTTATGAAGGCTTGTGGCCTGAATGCTGAAAATGCCCCCCAGTTACACAAAACCAGCTTATATACGTCCCATGAAGCCCTGCTACTTAACTACGAACAAGCGCTAACGCGTCAAGACAGCCTCACCAACGACTGGTATGACTGTTCTGCACACATGTTGTGGATTGGCGATCGCACCCGTCAGGTTGATGGTGCTCATGTTGAGTTTTTACGGGGCGTCAAAAACCCGCTCGGGTTTAAGGCAGGCCCCACCATGAAGGCCGACGATATGTTACGCCTTATCGATATACTCAATCCAGACAATGAAGCCGGACGTATTAACATCATTGCCCGCATGGGTGCCGACAAGGTTGAGCAGCACTTGCCCGAACTCATTAGGGTGGTAGAAAAAGAGGGTCGTAACGTGCTGTGGAGCAGTGACCCTATGCACGGCAATACCATCAAAACCCATACTGGTTACAAAACCCGTCAGGTGAAAGATGTATTACGCGAAGTGAAGAGCTTCTTTGATGTGCACGCTGCCGAAGGCACCTATGCCGGCGGGGTACATTTTGAAATGACCGGCCAGAACGTCACCGAGTGTATGGGCGGTGCCCATGATATTACTGCCGAAGGCCTTGCCGACCGTTACCATACCGCCTGCGACCCACGCTTGAATGCAGACCAAGCTTTAGAGTTGGCATTTTTGATTGCCGACACCTTAAAACAGGCGCGCGTTAATCGTTAAAGCCGGTATTGTGTTGTTAGATGGCCAAACTTATTGAGCCATCTGGCACGCAACAACACGCCAATATTTCGCCTTCATCAAGCGGCACCAAACTATCCTGAACCCAGCTTACTTTGCCTTTAGTAAGCTGCACCTTACAGCGGCCACAATAACCCCCACGACAATTATAGGTAATGGGGATTTGATGCTCCTCCATACTATCGAGCAAGGAAAACTCTTCACCATACGCAAAGCTTAGTGCCTCGTTAATAGTGACCGTGCTGCTCATTACAGATCAAAATCATCAAAGTCGGCGTCATCCATGTCGCTATCAATAGCGCCTACGAGATAGGAACTGATCTCCGCTTCCTGTGGTGCCACCTGCACGTTATCACTCACCAACCAGGCGTTCATCCATGGCAGTGGGTTGGTACGAATTGCAAACAGCTCATCCAACCCTAACGCGCGCATACGAACGTTGGTGATGTAATCTACATAGTCACTCAAAATTTCTGCGTTAAGGCCGATCATAGAGCCGTCTTTAAACAGGTATTTAGCCCATTCGCGCTCTTGCTCTGCGGCTTCACGGAATATTTCTATCACCTCGGCTTGGCAGTCGACTGCAATGGCCACCATTTCAGGGTCATCTTGGCCGTTGGCCATAAGATTGAGCATATGCTGGGTGCCGGCAAGGTGTAAGGCTTCGTCGCGGGCAATGAGCTTAATCACTTTAGCGTTGCCTTCCATAATGGCGCGTTCGGCAAAGGCAAAGCTACAGGCAAAACTAACGTAAAAACGCACTGCTTCTAACACGTTAACAGAAGCAATAGTGAGGTAAAGCTGGCGCTTTAGGGCGGCCATACTCACCACCACCTCTACACCATTAAGCTGATGCGTACCTTCACCAAAGAGGCTGTATTGGCTGCACATTTCGATAAACGCATCGTAATAACGCGTCACAGTTTCGGCCCGTTTAACTATTTCTGGGTTATCAACGATGTCGTCAAATACTACACTTGGGTCTGCCACTACGTTGCGAATAATGTGGGTATAGCTTCGACTATGCACGGTTTCACTAAACGACCAGGTCTCGAGCCAAGTTTCCAATTCGGGTAATGACACCACAGGTAAAAAGGCCACGTTAGGCGAGCGACCTTGCACGCTATCGAGCAAGGTTTGGTATTTCAGGTTGCTCAAGAAGATGTGCCGTTCGTGTTCGGCCATCGCCATAAAGTCCTTTCGATCGGTAGAAAGGTCTACTTCTTCGGGGCGCCAAAAGAAAGACAGTTGTTTTTCAATGAGCTTTTCGAAGATGGCATGCTTTTGCTGGTCGTAGCGCGCAACGTTCACGTTTTGGCCAAAAAACATAGGTTCTTTTAGGGCGTCGTTTTTTACCTTGTTGAAGGTGGAATAAGCCATGCTATTCTCGTGTCTAAATTGGGTTAATGCGTATGCTTTAAATTAAGTCGCAGATTACAGCTTGCAGGCGCCGCCATCACAACCATCATCTTGCTCATCACTCGCGCCGTCACGGGTGTTGTGGTAATAGAGGGTTTTAACGCCGTATTTATACGCGGTGAGCAGGTCTTTTAATAACAGTTTCATGGGCACTTTTTCTTTTTCAAAACGTGCTGGGTCATAATTAGTATTGGCCGATATCGCCTGATCAACAAACTTTTGCATGACCCCAACCAGCTGTAAGTAACCTTCGTTGTTAGGAATACTCCAAAGCAACTCATAGGCATCTCGAAGGCGTTTAAACTCGGGCACCACTTGCTTTAAGATACCGTCTTTACTGGCTTTAACACTGACGTAACCCCGTGGCGGTTCAATGCCGTTGGTGCTGTTGGTAATTTGACTGGATGTCTCGCAAGGCATCAATGCAGTTAAGGTACTGTTACGTAGGCCATGGGTCTTGATTTGTTGACGCAAGGCGTCCCAATCTAACAACAAAGCTTGATCACAGAATTTATCAACGTCCTTTTTATAGGTGTCGATAGGCATGATGCCTTGGGCATAAAAGGTGTCGCCAAACGCGGGGCAAGCACCCTGCTCTGCAGCCAAACGGCTAGAAGCTTGGAGCAAATAATACTGCACCGCTTCAAAGGCACGGTGGGTTAAGGCATTACCCGAACCGTCCGAATAGCGAGCTCCATTTTTAGCCAAATAGTACGCAAAGTTAGTCACGCCCACACCTAAAGTACGGCGCTTCATACTGGCCTCATAGGCCGCTGGCACTGGGTATTCTTGATAATCTAATAAGCTGTCTAGGGCTCGGACTATCAAATCAGATAAGTTCTCTAATTCGTCTAGGCTATTCAAGGCACCTAAGTTAAAGGCCGATAATGTACACAGCGCAATTTCACCACTGGCATCGTCAACACTGTTGAGCGGTGCAGTTGGCAAGGCAATTTCTAAACACAAATTACTCTGGCGGATCGGCGCTTTTTTAGGATCGAAGGCGCTACGAGTATTACAATGGTCGACGTTTTGCAGGTAAATACGGCCGGTCTGTGCCCGTTCTTGAGCAAACTTGCCGAACAAATCCACCGCTTTAACAGTGCGCTTTCGAATGCTTTCATCGGCTTCATAAATAACGTATAACCGCTCAAACTCATCTTGATCGGCAAAGAAGGCATCATAAAGACCAGGCACGTCAGACGGGCTAAACAAGGTGATGTTGCCGCCCTTAATCAAACGGGTATACATCAACCGGTTAAATTGCACACCATAGTCCATGTGTCGTGCGCGGTTTTCCTCTACCCCTCGGTTGTTCTTTAACACCAACAAAGACTCTACTTCCAAATGCCAAATGGGGTAGAACAAGGTCGCTGCGCCACCACGCACACCGCCTTGAGAACAACTTTTAACAGCCGTTTGGAAGTGCTTAATAAACGGAATCATACCCGTATGGAAGGCTTCGCCACCACGGATGGGGCTGCCCAATGCGCGTAAACGGCCGGCGTTAATACCAATACCCGCGCGCTGACTAACGTACTTAATAATGGCCGACGAGGTGGCGTTGATCGAATCTAATGAATCACCACACTCGATCAATACACAGGAGCTAAATTGACGTGTAGGTGTTCGCACACCCGCCATAATAGGTGTGGGTAAAGACAATTTGAAGAGCGACACAGCATCGTAAAAACGTTTAACGTAATCCAAGCGTGTTGCTTTAGGGTAGTTGGAGAACAAACAAGCACCCACTAACATATATAAAATTTGTGGGCTTTCGTGAATTTGACCAGACACGCGGTTTTGCACCAAATACTTGCCTTCCATCTGTTTAACAGCAGCATAACTAAAATTCATGTCGCGCTGATGGTCAATGTACTGGTCAAGCTGTTCAAACTCAGCGTCGTTATAATCACGTATGAGATCACTGTCGTAGCGCTCTAGGGCTACCATCTGCTTAACGTGTTCACCCAAGTGAGGTGGTTCGAAGCAACCAAATGCACGTTTACGCAAGTGGAATATGGCCAAGTGGGCGGCCAGATACTGGTAATCCGGGGTGTCTTCAGAGATCAAATCTGCTGCTGATTTGATAATAGTTTCATGAATATCAGCCGTACGAATACCGTCAAAAAACTGGATAGAGGATTTTATTTCTACCTGAGAAACCGACACATTCTCTAAGCCTTCTGCAGCCCAGTCGATGACCCGGTGAATTTTCTCTAGATCGATTTTTTCTTGTCGTCCATTACGCTTAGTAACCATCAAATCTTGCATAGATTTGTTCATCCTATTGTTCATTTATCTCACATCACCATTGGGTTTTGGCTTTACACACAACAATTTTTGATATATTGCAGGGCTGAATCCCCCTAAATCAAGATAGGGGTCACAAACCTCTAAAGCACTATATATTGTGTCTAACTTCAAAACCCAACACCAAATATAGACATTGGCACTACAAAAAGCAAGCCATTAACAGGCAAAATTGATGCTGATTAGGCATTGACAATGCGTCAGCCCACAGCTGCTGCGGCATTGCCGAAAATCAGCAATTGTAGGCTTTTTGTAACTCACTTTTTTACACAAACGTTATTAACAATGGGATTGGATTTCACAGGCTGTTACAATAGTTTTAACATACAAACGCCACTCAAGGATTTTGGCCCATGACTCAAATCGCACTCCCTATTGGAGGCTTAACTGTTGGCAATGATTTGCCTTTCACATTATTTGGCGGCATGAACGTGCTTGAGTCTGAAGACCTGGCCATGGAAATTGCAGACCACTACGTGGCTACGGCAAAAAAACTGGGTATACCTTACGTCTTTAAAGCCTCCTTCGACAAAGCTAACCGCTCTTCGGTGAATTCTTACCGTGGCCCTGGTTTAGACAAAGGCTTACAAATTTTAGCCAAGGTGAAATCTGCCTATAATGTACCTATTATCACTGACGTACACGAACCTCACCAAGCACAAGCCGCTGCGGAAGTTGCAGACGTCATTCAACTACCTGCTTTTTTGTCTCGGCAAACTGACTTAGTAGTCGCCATGGCCAAGACCCAGGCGGTCATTAATATCAAAAAGGCACAGTTTTTAACGGCCAACGAGATGGGCCACATTATTACCAAGTTTAACGAAGCCGGTAACAACAAGCTCATGTTATGCGAACGCGGCAGTAGTTTTGGTTATAACAACCTAGTCGTGGATATGCTTGGTTTTGGCACTATGAAAAAATTTGGACAGCCGTTGTTGTTTGACGTGACCCATGCATTACAAATCCCTGGCGGCCAGGCGGATGCTGCCGGTGGTCGGCGCGCCCAAGTCACACAACTCGCATTAGCTGGCATGTCTCAAGGTATCGCCGGATTGTTTTTGGAGGCTCACCCAGACCCTTCAAAGGCCAAATGTGACGGCCCCTGCGCATTGCCGTTAACCCAGCTAGAAGCATTTTTGAGCCAAGTGAAAGCGATGGATGAGCTGATCAAATCGCTACCCAATTTAGATACTCAATAAAGCTTTATTGCTGGGTACCTTTTAACACAAAGTCCACTGCAGTAAGCGTGTCTTCATGTTGGTGGTGCCAGGCTTCGGTACGCTGCCAATGGGGAATCCAATCGGTACAAGGCTGGGGCCTGCCTAACAATCGCTGGGTGCGCAGCTTTAACGGCGCATCTACAAATACCGATATATCCACTAAGTCCCGCACTGCGCGGCTAAAAGCATATACACCATCGATAATCACCACGCCTTTAGGTTGCAACACAACACTAACCTCATCCGCATCGTCTAACCAGTGATGGGGTTGATAGCTAACATGAGCACCTTGGAGCAACGGTTGTAATAATGTTTGCCGATAGGTGGCCAAGTTGAAATAAGCATCTTGTGCCGCCGAGTCCTTGAGTTGCGTGCGCTGTGATTGAGACAAAGGTTGATAAAAATCATCAAGCTTTAGCACTTGGGCTGGCGCCCATAGTTGCACCTGCTGCGCTAAGGTTTGACATAAGGTAGTTTTGCCAGCACCACCACAACCGTCTACCGCAATCACCAATAACTGACCATCGCGATAACGCCTGTGTGCTAGTTCTGTAATACGTTGAATTTGTTCAAGCCACATTTCCACTCCTTGGAAAACAAACGAAAGGATGCCTGCATCGACATTAGCTAGTATTATTGGAGCACACAGATTAGTACAGGCCGCCGATATAAACAAGTGTAACAACAGCATTAGCTAGCCCGTGCTAGCCACCGCCTCCTGTTTTGCTTGTATTTAGCCCCGAGTTTACCTAGTATCAACAGGCTTATATTTACTCTAGACACACCGAACTCACCTATGCTGATTGTCCTCTCTCCCGCCAAAACATTAGATTTTGAAACACCTGCCACCACTCAGTTGGCCAGCCACTGTGATTATTTAACAGAATCCCAAGGGCTGATTGACCTACTTGCTCCTCTGGCAAGCCATGAAATAGCACAGCTTATGGGCCTTAGCGACAAACTATCAGCTCTCAATACCGCTCGTTTTGGTAGCTGGCAAACACCTTTCACCCCCAACAACGCTAAACCTGCAGTGATGGCCTTTAAAGGGGACGTCTACACGGGGTTAGAAGCCGACACGCTAACACAAGAGCAGCTGCAGTTTAGCCAACAGCACCTACGCATACTCTCGGGTTTATATGGTTTATTACGGCCTATGGATTTGATTCAGGCGTACCGCCTAGAAATGGGCACTAAGCTGTCCAACCCTGCGGGTAAAGACTTATACGCCTATTGGGGTAAAAAACTTACCGATGGACTCAACCAACTGCTAGCACAACAAACCAACCCCGTTCTGGTCAACCTAGCGTCAAACGAATACTTTAAAGCGGTGAAAGCCAAACAACTCAGTGGCAAACTCATTACCCCGGTGTTTAAAGATTACAAAAATGGCAACTACAAAATCATTAGTTTTTTCGCTAAAAGAGCCCGCGGCATGATGACCAAATACATCATTGAGAATCAAATCACAGAGGTGGAACGCATTAAAGACTTTGCCACAGCGGGCTACTATTACAGCGAACAACAAAGCAATGAAAAACAGTGGGTGTTTTTAAGAGATCAACCCGCTAGCTAAGCCACTAAGTACCATAACACTCCATAGCGGGCTGATTTTCCTAGCAGAATGAGCCCTAAGCTGCGCAGCTTGGACCAACCCAAGTAACCCGCCGCCAAACAAAAACCATCGCCAATCAACGGTATCCAGCTTAATAACAACAGCCAGGGGCCATGGCGATGTAACTGGTCAACGGCCTTGGTCGATAATGAAAAAGCCCTCAACCAAGGCCATTTCGAAGCCCATTCAGGCGCATCATTAACACGCCAACGCGCTAGTAAGCCGCCCATTGCAAAGGTGATCAAAGCGCCGAGCGTATTGCCGGCGGTGGCAATCATCCATAACCACAGGGCTTGTTCTGGCTCCGCTGCCAACAAACCCACAAATAGAATTTCCGAGCCGCCCGGCAACAAGGTTGATGCCAGAGTACTGTATAAAAACAATCCCAACCACGTCATATTTTAACTCATGGGGTAAATGGACTCTGCATACATATGCAGCTCTTCGAGAATAGCAATACTCTGTGGATCGGTGGTATTTTGGGCTAAGGCATTGAGTTCGCTGGCAAACACGTCGAAGGTGCGCGCGCCGGACGCCGTTGCATCCAATAGTCGTTCGGCTCTAAATGCTTCCCACGCTTGCATTTCGTCGGTGGTTAGCTGGTCTGGGTAGTTGCGGGCTTTAAGGCGGAATAACATCGCTTCTAGGCGGCTGTCTTTAAAACTAAACTCGGCATCATTCCAAGTTTCAGGATTTTGCTGGTGTACTTTTTGCATGAGCTTGCGGTCGTGATCACTAAAAAAGCCACCACCATACAAACCCGCATCTGGGTCTACGGGGGGAAACTCCGGCCGATTGCCAAACGCTTCAAGCAAGGCTTGCCGCAAACCATCATCCTCTTGCAAGTAATTCAGGTGTGCTTGGCAGCGGCGTTTGTCGATACCAAACTGCTGGGCCTGCTCATCGCCCAAGGTTTGTAATGGCGCCACTACAGGGCAGCGATTGACATGAATTTCTTTGACTGCTGGTCTCACCGCATCTGCAGGCAACTGGTCTTTGTGGCTAAACATAAGCTCTTGCAATTGCGCCGCCGAATAGCCCTGCCACTGGCGCGGATCTTGACGCAAGTCAAACACCAACACCCCGTTGTTATTGCTAGGGTGTTTTGCAAATGCACCCACCAACGACAAGTAACCTTGCTTACGGCCATACATACCGGATACATGTAATATTGGTTTACGCATCTGTAAGTCTAGCTGGCCCCAGACTTGGGCTTTATGCTTCAGCTGAAAAACGTAATTAAACAATCTCGGCTGAGCCTTTTTCACCACCCGCGCTAATTCAATGGTGGCCCGTACGTCGGCCAAGGCGTCATGGGCATTGACATGTTCAATGCCATTGGCCGGCGCCAGTTGGTCTAACTTTAGCACCAACTCATCATTTTCATTACGCGGCCAATTAATACCTTCTGGGCGAATGGCCGAGGCTGTACGAACTAGATCAATCAAGTCCCAGCGGCTATTGCCACCCTGCCATTCTCTGGCATAGGCGTCAAACAAGTTGCGATATAAACCAAAGCGAGTGAATTCGTCGTCAAAGCGAAGGCTGTTGTAACCCAAACTGCACGTTCCAGGCTGACTCATTTCGGCGTTAATACGGGCCATGAACTCAACTTCGGGCAAGCCTTCTTCGAGGGCTTTTTGGGGCGTAACACCGGTCACCAAACAGGCTGCCGCAGAAGGCAGGTAATCGTCGGCTGGTCGGCAATACCACATCATGGGTTCGCCAATGGGATTAAATTCTAGGTCGGTACGAATGGCGGCAAACTGTGAGGGACGATCCCAACGTGGATCCAGACCAAAGGTTTCATAATCATGCCAAAGCAAGGTTTGAGTTTGGTCGGGTTGATAGGCCACACTGGGCTCCTTAGTTAAAACACCGGAAATCAACTACCGGTGATAGGTTTGTTCTACAAAAGGCATTTTACACACTCTGCAAGGCAATTGCTTGCCTCGAACCAAGGCAAAAATTTGGGTATCTACAACAGCATGTGCGCTGTCTACATAACCCATGGCTAAAGGAGCGCCAAGGCTCGGCCCAAATCCGCCGGAGGTAACTGTACCAATCACGCTGCCATCGGCCAGCACTAACGACGCACCTTCTCTGACGGGCGCCTTGCCTTCTGGCAACAAACCCACACGGCGCTGCGCCGGCCCATTAGCAATTTCAGCCAAAATGACATCGGCTCCCGGGAACCCCGCTGCACGTTCGCCACCGGTACGGCGGTTTTTTTGCATACCCCAAACCAGATTAGCCGAAACCGGTGTAGTGTCGGTGTTTAGGTCGTGACCATAGAGGCATAAACCGGCTTCCAAGCGCAATGAATCACGTGCGCCTAAACCAATCCACTCAACTTCATCAAACGCTAACAAGGCAGATGCCAATGCCTCTGCGCGGTCATTAGGCACAGAAATTTCGAACCCATCTTCCCCGGTATAACCTGCTCGGCCAATAAAACAAGGGTGTCCTAAAATAGCCACTGGGCGCGCATCCATAAAGCGCATATCCATAACTTCTGGAGCTAGTCTGGCCAGGACTTCTGCCGCTTTCGGCCCCTGCAACGCGAGCAAAGCTCGGTCGTCTAATACCTCTAGCTTAATATCATCGCTAAAGTGAGACTGCATATGGGCAATATCTTGTGCCTTACACGCGGCATTCACTACCACAAAAAAATGATGCCCAGCGTTGGTGACCATCAAATCATCCAAAATACCGCCATTATCGTTAGTAAAGAAACCATATCGCTGACGGCCGGCAGCTAAATTAAGGTAGTCTGCCGGAATCAGGCTTTCTAAAGCCAGTGCTACGGCTTCCATAGAAGGCCCTGTTATACGCACCTGACCCATATGAGACACGTCGAACAGACCTGCAGCAGCGCGACAATGTAAATGTTCCTGCTTGACGCCCATAGCATACTGCACAGGCATATCGAACCCGGCGAAAGGAACCATCTTGGCTCCTGCTTCAAGGTGCATGGAATAAAAAGGGGTAGTTAACAAGGTTTCAGACATGGGGCTACTCGCTGCTATAGTTATCAAAACACTAGGTAGTGTAAACAGCGGCAATTATAAGCAAGTTTCCTATAGGAAACAAATTTTCTTTCAATTAACCTCGTTGAGCGTCAAATAACGCCCATTGGTGGGCAAATTCCACCTCACACAGCCTCGTTATCGAGCCACTATCCATAATACCAGAGCATCTTCTTCACTTAAGCTCACCAACGCATGGCCCATATTGGCATCGTAGTACATACTATCACCCGCCACCATAGACACTGGTTCGTAAAACTCTGTGTACAAGGCTAATTCACCTTCTAATACCAGTAAAAACTCTTCGCCCTCGTGTCGCACCCAGTCGCAAAAATCATCAAAGCTACGGGCCCTAACTCGAGTTTTAAAGGGCACCATTTTTTTGCGTGCCAAATCGGTTGATAACAATTCGTGTTCATAGGTACTGGTAGGATGGGGCGTACCCTCGCCCGCCTTAGTTAGCACCCTTCGCCCTGAAGCCATCGCTTTACGGGGCTTTGCGAAGAGCTGAGGAATGTCTATTTGCAAACCATTGGCCAACTTCTGCACTGCCGTAAAGGTAGGGGAGATTTGTTCATTCTCTATTTTCGACAAGGTTGACCTAGCTAGACCTGTCTTTTGGCTCGCCTCTTCCAGCGTTAAACTCAAACTCAGACGAATTTCCCGTAAGCGCTTACCTAACTGAAGTGGTTCTACGTTAGTTTGTAAGCCAGAACCCGATTCAATTTTGAGTTCAGGCATATCAGGTTGTTCTTTGGACATGAGTATCTCGTGAGCGATGAAGGGTTAACAGACTAAAGCTATGCTACCACGAGCAACATAGGGCGTCATGCAATTAACAACATACAGAGCGCAGAAATAAACTTTTTGAAATAATATTTCCTATTGGCTAATTTGTTGATTAAAATCAACCGGAATGATATCCTAGCCGCCAGTCAAGATCAGAATGTTGTTAGACGTTCTTCTACTTCATTATTAACCACTACAGGAAACCCAATCATGAGCAATATTCCTGCTGAATTGTATTACACCGAATCTCACGAATGGCTTGCAGACAACGCTGATGGCACTGTTACCGTAGGCATCACCCACCACGCCCAAGAGCTACTTGGCGATGTAGTATTTATCGAAGCGGCCGACGTTGGACGTCAACTCGATGCTGGCGAAGAATACACCGTGATTGAATCTGTTAAAGCTGCGTCAGATTCCTATGCGCCCGTAGCTGGCGAGATCATCGCCTTTAACGAAGCCTTAGAAGATGCCCCAGAAACCGTCAACGAAGATCCGTACGTTGAGGGTTGGGTTATGAAACTCAAATTGGCACCAGACGCTAACTTCAGTGGTCTACTTGATGCTCAAGCATATTCCGATTTAGTCGCTAGCGAAGACTAAGCGCCTGACTCCTACTACACAAAGCCCGTCTTGTACGGGCTTTGTCCGTTATTCATCGCTCCAAGTGAGGATACCCAATGTCCGTAAACACCCCCATTGCAGATTTATTACAAACCAACGATTTTATTAAGCGCCACATAGGCCCCAATGCAACCGATAATTCGGCTATGTTGAACCATCTAAACGTGGCCAGTATCGACGAATTAATGGATCAAACGGTGCCTGACAGCATCCGTCTAGACCAACCGCTTAATTTGCCACAGTCACAATCGGAAGTAGACACGCTCGCCCAACTTAAAGCCATGGCCAGCCAAAACACCGTTAATGTGTCTTGTATCGGTATGGGTTACAGTAATACCTTGGTGCCCAATGTTATTTTACGTAATGTAATGGAAAACCCTGCTTGGTATACGGCTTACACGCCTTACCAACCAGAAATTGCGCAAGGCCGTTTAGAAGCGCTACTCAATTATCAGCAAATGGTCATGGACTTAACGGGCATGGAATTAGCCAACGCCTCGTTGCTCGATGAAGCCACGGCAGCGGCCGAAGCCATGGCGCTGTGTAAACGCGCCAACAAAAAGAAGAGTATGACCTTCTTTGTCGATGAAAACACGCATCCACAAAACCTTTCGGTAATGCGTACTCGTGCCGAATACTTTGGCTTTGACATTGTTACTGGCAATCCAGCCACAGACCTAAGCCAGCACGATGTGTTTGGCGTGATGGTGCAATACCCCGGCAGTAACGGTGACATTTGTGACCTAAAAACCATTGTCGACGCCGCTCATGAGCAAAAGGCACTAGTGGCAGTAGGCGCAGACATTATGAGCTTAGTGTTATTAAAATCCCCGGGCGAACTGGGTGCCGACGTCGTATTTGGCTCGAGCCAGCGCTTTGGTGTGCCGCTCGGCTTTGGTGGCCCCCACGCCGCCTTCTTTGCCAGCAAAGACAAATACAAGCGTTCCATCCCTGGGCGTATTATCGGTGTATCCATCGATACTAAAGGTAAACCCGCATTACGTATGGCCATGCAAACGCGCGAGCAACATATCCGTCGCGAAAAGGCCAACTCAAACATTTGTACGGCCCAGGCCCTGCTGGCCAACATGTCATCCTTTTACGCCGTGTATCACGGACCTGCTGGCCTACGCACCATCGCCAGCCGCATCCAACGTTTAACGGCCATTTTAGCCGCGCAACTAGACACCATTGGTTTCCCAGCGAGCAACCAATGTTTCTTTGACACCCTGACCTTGGCCACTAACGGCCAACAAGAAGTTGTCTACCAACGCGCCCTAGATGCGGGTTTCAACCTACGTAAAGCAGGTGATGACGAGCTTGGCATCAGCCTTGATGAAACCACTCAAGTCGGCCACGTACAAAGCCTACTCAACATTTTTGCTGGTGCCCAGGTCGACTTTGACCTCACTGCAACTGACCAACTGTGTAACAGAATTAATATGGGTATGGCGCCAGAGTTGTTGCGCCAAGACGCCATTCTAGAGCACCCCGTATTTAACAGTCACCATAGCGAAACTGACATGTTGCGCTATTTGAAAAAGTTGGAAAACAAAGACTTCTCCTTAGTTCACGGCATGATCCCTTTGGGTTCGTGTACCATGAAGCTCAATGCCACCGCACAAATGGCAGCCGTAACTTGGCCAGAATTTGCCCACATGCATCCATTTGCTCCGGTTGAGCAGACTCAAGGGTACATGGCATTGATTCGCTCTTTAGAAGCGCAACTGGTAGAAATCACCGGTTATGATCGTGTTTCCATGCAGCCAAACTCTGGTGCTCAAGGTGAGTACGCCGGCTTAATTGCTATCCGCAAATACCAAGCCAGTCTCGACCAAGGTCATCGTAACATTTGTATCATCCCAAGCTCCTCACACGGCACTAACCCTGCCAGTGCGGCAATGGTAGACATGAAGGTGGTGGTGGTGGGTTGTGACGACCTAGGTAACGTTAACGTTGAAGAGCTGCGTGCTAAAGCAGAACAATACACCGACCAGCTATCTTGTTTAATGATTACCTACCCGTCAACCCATGGTGTATACGAAGAAAGCATTGTTGAAATCTGCGAAATTATTCACACCAATGGCGGCCAAGTCTATATGGACGGAGCCAACATGAACGCCCAGGTAGGCATCAGCAAACCAGGCCTTATTGGTTCAGACGTGTCTCACCTTAACCTACACAAAACCTTTGCTATTCCACACGGCGGCGGTGGGCCTGGCATGGGACCCATTGGTGTAAAAGCACACTTAGCACCCTTCTTACCTAACCACCCGGTAGTGCCAGTACATGGCGATGACAATGGTAACGATGCAGTGTCCGCAGCACCTTATGGTAGTGGTTCCATTTTACCTATTTCATGGGCCTATATTAATTTATTAGGTTCTGAAGGTTTGCAACAATCCACCGCCCAAGCCATTGTTAACGCTAACTATATGGCCTCACGCCTAAGTGAGCACTTCCCTATTTTGTACCAAGGCCGCAACGACCGGGTAGCCCACGAATGTATTATTGATATTCGCCCATTAAAAGAAACCACCGGCATCAGCGAAGAAGATATTGCAAAACGTTTGATGGATTATGGGTTCCACGCCCCTACCATGTCGTTCCCTGTGGCTGGCACCTTGATGATTGAACCGACGGAATCAGAACCAAAGCGTGAAATTGATCGCTTCTGTGACGCCATGGCCAGTATCCGTGGAGAAATTGCCAAGATCGAAGCTGGGGAATGGAGCCCGAAGCACAACCCATTGAAAATGGCGCCTCACACACAAACCGACTTAGCTAGCCACGGCTGGAATCGAGGTTATTCTCGTACCGTGGCGGCATTCCCATCAGCAGCCACTCTAGATGCCAAGTTCTGGCCTACGGTTAACCGCATCGATAATGTCTATGGCGACCGCAATTTAGTTTGTTCGTGTCCTCCTATGGAAGCCTACGAAGACTAGTACCTGGCTCCGGTGTTTTAGTGACCCTGCAAGGCATCACTAAAACACCGGAGCCGCGCGCCCCCACCTTATGAATCATCAAATTCTCGACAAATCAGTTGCCACTCTTGGCTTTTTAACGGCTCCTTAGTGAGTTCGCAAAAAGAGTATTCTGGTGTTTTAGTGACGTGGAAACGGCACCCACTACACACCCCAAACGCCCGATTTGCATGATGTTTTTGGACTCCGCTGAGCAATTTCGTTAACGTTTGATCAATGGCCTCAATGTCTTCGGGAACCAGCCCTTTAAGGTAGTTAGATAACATCACGGAAGGCTCTATTTGAGACACCAAATCAACGCCCGAAGGGCTTAGTTTTAGGTGTTGTATACGCCCATCATCAACGTCTTTATGTTTTTCAACATAGCCCTTTTTATACAATTCTGTAATGCTTTTTGACACCGTGCCTTTAGTGAGGCGCAGGTACTCCGCAACGATTAACGGCGTATCGGAAAAGCGATTACACTGATTCAAATATACCAGCACATCTATTTGTACCGGTTGCAAGTGCAATTGGTACGCCTGCTGTCGCGCTTCACTACCCAGCAAATTAGCCAGTCGTTCTATCAAATTTTGAGTCATTGAGTAATTCATCTAGTTTTTACTAAAAACCTTATTGACAAAAGAAACATCCCAATCTATGCTTAGATTGTTTCCACTAAAAACATTATATAGAGAGATCACTATGAAAGCTATTTCATTCGTTAAATCACCCGCCACCAAACTGTCTATTGTTGGTTTATTACTCACCCCTTTGGCCGCCTGTGCGGCCGATCATACCCATGGTATTCAAGCGCCCGCGGGGGATGTTGAAGCCGCCTTTGACATTGTTCATACCAAAATCACGACCGAAGGTAACGTGGCTACCTTTCATATTGCTGTGGATGGTACACCTGGCAGTAGCACCCCCACAGCCCATGGCAAACTCGAAGGTGCGGATGCTTTTGTGTATGTTTGGCCCACCACCATTGACCCATCAGTTGTAGGATTTGGCGCAGGTTCAGGCATCTTGGCCTTGGCAGCGGCTAATCATCCAGATTTTGACGACACACCGTTATACGACGAAAATGGCGATCAAAACTTGAACAACGATGGCGGTCACTGGCATAGCCACTGGGTCGTACTTAGCCCCAACGAAGCTTGTGGCGAAGGTGCGTTAAGTGTGGTGGACATTCCAGAAGGCACAAACCCGCCCTTGCCTGCAACCTGGCCTGGTTTGCCGATGTTGCTAGATAGCCCTCGCTGGCAGCCTGTGTTTGACAAGGACTCCGTTAATATCAAGGTGCCTTTTGCCGACATTGGCACTGTTAATCAGGCTAATTATGACGGTGTCACCGCCGGCCTGCGTGTATCAAAGAACTTACATGCGCCCTTGTTTTGTGTGGTTAACGTATTCGACGTCGCTTCAGGCGATTTAAGTTTACCCGGTAAAGTAAGCCACTAGAACAATTATTAATAAAACCAGGAGAATGCGGTGCAAGCCGCATTTATCGTATAAGGAGCTCCCATGAACAGCCCACAAAAGCAAACAAACGGCATTAATATTGTAGCCAGTCAATGGTTAAACAGCGAAGGCCCCATTGCCATAGAGGATCTGCGTGGCCAAGTGGTGGTTATTGTGGCCTTCCAAATGTTGTGCCAAGGGTGTGTCTCCCACTGCTTACCCCAAGCTTCAAAAATCCATCAGTTATATGGTGGACAAGGCGTGCAGGTGATTGGGTTACACAGCGTATTTGAACACCATGGGGCAATGTCAGCCGTATCATTGCAGGCATTCTTACATGAATACCAAATTCAATTTCCCGTGGCCATCGACCAAGCGTCAAAAACCGGCCCAATTCCGTTAACCATGGCGAATTTGCATCTACAAGGCACGCCCACAACCATCGTTATTGACGCCGAGGGCGAGGTGAGGCTCAAGCATTTCGGCCAAGTGCCTGATTTAGTTTTGGGAGAAATGTTGGGCCAGTTACGCCAGCCTAATTCGCCATCTAAAGCTGCAGTGTCGGCACAGGAGAAGACAGCCACCGCGGGGCAATGTGAGGACGGCGCCTGCAGCCTATGATGCTAGACATATTAATTGGCTGGGCCCAGTAAAGGGTCCCTTAAAAGCTGCTAAGGGCAGCTTTTTTTATGCCTATACCAATGTCACCTTAGCTGCTAAGCCTAACCCAGTTGTGATGAATGCAATTACTCATTGACCAGCGCTAAAATTTGCTATAATTTGCGCGTAAATCAGTCAATCACTGCGAAGCCAGCCACAAGCTTAGAGTTAACCCTAGTATGCGCGCACTGAATCAATTTCTGCCCCTCTACCTAAGCTGTACACTGCTGCTTATGGGCAACGGGTTATTGTTCATCATTATCCCCATGAGCATGCGCTTGGACGGACAAGATACCGATGCCATTGGTTTGGTTATGTCGCTGTATTTCGTGGGCATGCTGTTAGGTTCTTTGTACGGCCGTCATTTGATTAGCCGGGTCGGGCATATTCGTATTTTTGCCGCCTGCGCATCTGTCGCCACCATGTGTGCCTTGCTGCACAGTATCTGGTCTGTACCCTTAGTGTGGGGAGTTCTGCGGGTACTAATAGGCTTTACCAACGCCACCTTCTTTATGACCATGGAAACCTGGCTTAGCGAAAGCTCGACCAGCGAAAACCGGGCCACTGTGTTCGGCAGCTACCAGTTCGTCACTTATTTTGGTTTGGCGTTAGGACAACTCATGCTTAATTTTGCTGAGCCTCAAGACCCTATCCTCTACATCTACGTGGCCATGTTATTTTGTCTGTGTATGATTCCAGTGCTTATGAGCCGTTCCGGTGGCCCGCGCATTAATGAACCCGAAGCGATGCCGTTAAAGACGCTCTATCGCACCTCGCCACTGGGCGTGGTGGGTATCATGATCTCCGGCATTTGTTTAGGTGCCTTTTACAACATGAGCAGTGTGTATGGCGCTGATGTGGGCATGGACAAAAACCAAATAGCCACCTTTATGAGCGCCACTATGGTGGGCGGTTTCTTATTACAGTTCCCCATAGGCAAGTTAGCCGACACCTTTGATCGACGTACAGTGTTAGTCATAACCTTGTTGATGGCCTGTTTAGCGGCCATGATTTTGCCCATTATGGCAAATCAAGGTGAGATGCTCATCACTATTGTTTGCGCCGTGATTTTAAGTGGTGCGTTAGCCTGCGTTTACCCTATCGCCTTGGCCGATGCTTTTGACCGCCTCAAACCCACGGAGATGGTGGCCGCCAGCGGCAAACTCATACTCGCCTATGCCGCCGGTGGCGCTATTGGCCCTTACACCGCGTCTCTGGTGATGAAACAAGTGGGTGCCGAAGCATTGTTTGGTTACCTCATAGTCGCTAGCTTAGTGTTAGTGGCTTTTGTTATGTATCGCATGAGTATTCGTTCTGCAGTTCCCGACGCCTTACAAGAAGCCTTTGTAGTACAGGGCATGACTCCCATGGCCACAGAGCTCGACCCCCGTACCGAATACAACAGCCTTGATGAAACTGGCATCGCTGCCGAAACCGTATTGCTTCTGGCCGAAGAAAACCCAGACGATGTAGTGGAAATTGCCGTAAGTGTGGCACTTAACCAACCGGACGAAGCGGTTAACATTGCCCAAGCCACCGCCTATAACTACCCTGACTGTGCCGAAACATTAGCCATTGCCCTAGCGGACGAGTTGCCACACGATAAGCTGGACATCATTACCAGCGTTGCAGGCTCAGCGCCACAATCGGGTGCGGCTTTAGCGCGTTATATGTGTGACTTAATCAAACAACAAAAACTAGAGCCCCAAGCGAGCTTTAAAGCCCTAAGCCGTCTCACCAGTAAACTGCTGGACGAAGCACCGTTACAAGCTGCAGAAATTGCCGCCATTGTCAGCCAAGAGATTGCCGACGACATGCCTGAGTTAGTGGCGGAAATTGCCGTGTTAGCTGCGGAAGCGGCGCCAGATCAGCGCGTCGAAGTAGCTGCGGCAATTATTCAAGAGGTGCCTGAGGCCAGCGTGGAAGTAGCCGCCGGTGTAGCCGAAACCATCGCCGCCAGCCCAGACGATGAATTGCATTCCTTTTTGGCCGGTGAAGGCGATGAAGATTATGTCGGTGAAGGCGCAGAGTTGGCTATAGCGGTTGCACTTGAAGCGCCAGATCAAGCCCTGCTAGACATTGCCACAGTAGTGGCCGAGGCGCTACCAGAAGACGCCGCTCAAGTGGCTGAATCCATGGCTCAGGCGGACCCACAGCAGGCCTCAGACATTGTTGACAGTATTAGTGAAGCGGTACCAGAGATGGCGGATGACGTCATGTATGCGGTCGCCAGTTCGTTACCCGAACAGGCCGAAGAATTATTGCAGGACGTATTGCTAGATGCCGAGTCTAACGAGTCGGCCACGCATGAAGTAGAGCCTCGGCAATAGGCTGGTTAGCCTCTGGAATAGTGAGTTGAGCTAAAGCAGTGGCATCCACCCACAAAGTCGACTGACCTTCTAAGCCCTTTGCAGTGCCGGTGAAACCTTTGACTAGGTAGAAATATAAGGACACTTGTTTGTCACTATAGTCATGATGCACGGCCTGTAATAGCTCACAGGCCTGCTCATTGATGTGTAGGTCAACCTCTTCTTTGAGTTCCCGGCTTAGGGCTTGAAAATGGCCTTCGCCCGCTTCGATTTTGCCACCGGGAAATTCCCACTTACCACCTTGGTGCTGCCAATCGGCACGCTGCGCCATCAAAATACGATGCTGACTATCAACCACGATAGCAGCCACTACCTCAACCCGTTTCATGACCCTAATACCCACATCAGCTGCGGTAATCGGCATTGATTTTAATGTACTCGTAAGACAGATCGGTGGTCCAAACGATTTCTTTTGCAGTGCCTCGATTCAGGTCCACTGCAATGGTAATCTCTTCCTCATCCATGACTCGCTGACCCGCTGCTTCGGTGTAGCTTTCTGCTCGTCCGCCCTGCTCCACCAATAAGGTGTCCCCCAAATGAATGGTTAAGGCATTCACATCGAGATCGGGCACGCCAGAATAGCCTACGGCGGCTAAAATACGGCCCCAGTTAGCATCACTAGCAAACATGGCAGTTTTTGTGAGTGGGGAATGAGCAATGGCATAGGCGACTTTTAAGCATTCTTCTGCATTGGCACCACCGGCCACTTCTACACTAATGAACTTGGTTGCACCTTCGCCATCTCGCACGATGGCGTGGGCTAGTTGCTGCATTAAATTAACCAGTGCAGCGCTGAACTTGTGTTTTAATTCGGCATCATCATCGAGTGACAAGTCACTCGCGCCCGTGGCCATTAAAATGCAGGAATCGTTGGTCGACATATCACCGTCTACGGTGATGCGGTTAAAGCTATGATTAACGCTCTGCTTCAACAGTTGTTGAATCAGACCCTGTGAACAGGTGGCGTCGGTGGCTACAAAGGCCAGCATGGTCGCCATATTAGGGCGAATCATGCCCGATCCTTTGGAGATACCGCTGAGGTTTATGGTCTGGCCTTGGTGCTGAATTTGTACACTGGCACCCTTAGGGCAGGTATCGGTGGTGAGTATACCCCAAGCCGCATCCTGCCAGCCGTTTAAATCCAGTGCACTCACCGCCTCTGGCAAGTGTTTGATGATTTTTTCTACCGGTAATTTTTCACCAATAACACCCGTAGAAAAAGGCAGTACTTGGCTGCTTGCTAAACCTAATTCTTGTGCCACCGCAGCGCACGTCGCCAACGCATCGGTGTCCCCAGCGGCTCCAGTACCAGCGTTGGCATTACCTGTATTAATCACTAAAGCTAACGGCTGATCCGCAGCCAAATGGCGGCGACAAAGGTGTACCGGCGCCGCGCAAAACGCATTGGCTGTGAATACACCCGCCATGGTCGTACCCGCTTGGGCCTGGATAACCACCAAATCTTTACGATCTAGTCTCTTAATACCCGCCTGCGCAGTACCTAAACACAGACCTGCGATGGGGTGATACTGCACTTCAATGGTTGGTCCAACAGCCATGTGTGTTTCCTTTCTACTTTGGCACTTAGTGCGTAGCTTGTCTTATTCAGCTCAGTTTACCGTGACACTGCTTGTATTTTTTCCCCGAGCCACATGGGCAAGGCTCATTACGGCCAACCTTACTCGACGGCACGGCTGGGTTTTTAGCAACAGGTTGAGATTTCGCTTGCTCGGCGTCGCTTTGCGCCTGTGCTTGAGCATGCTGAAACTCCATCGCCGCTTGAGCTCGTTCACGCTTCAGTCGCTCTTCGGCTTCCACTTCTTCTGGCGACCTCACTTGCACGTGACTTAAAATTCGAATCACATCTTCTTTAATAGCAAATAATAATTGCTGGAACAGCTCAAAGGATTCGCGCTTATATTCCTGTTTTGGATTCTTTTGTGCGTAGCCGCGTAGGTGAATACCTTGACGCAACATGTCCATGGTTGCCAGGTGTTCTTTCCAGCGGGCATCAATCACTTGTAGCATGACTTGTTTTTCAAAACCGCGGATTGTTTCAGGGCCAACAACGTCGGTTTTTGTTTGGTAGTGCTGGGTTAATTCAGATTGAATTTTCTCACGCAAACCGTCTTCTTCCAGCCGATCATCAGCATCTAGCCAGTCCTGCAACGGTAGGGCCATACCAAACTGTTTTTCTAACTCGGTTACTAAACCACTTATGTCCCACTGTTCTGCTAAGCTTTGGGGCACAATAAAACCATCGATACAGCTGTCCACCACTTCTGCCCGTACGTTGGTGATAACGTCAGCAATGTCATCAGTCGACATCAACTCGTTGCGTTGGTCATACACAACCGTACGCTGGTCATTAGCCACGTCATCATATTCGAGCAGCTGCTTACGCATATCAAAGTTACGGCCTTCCACTTTGCGTTGCGACTTTTCTATTGCATTTGAAACCATGCGATGTTCAATGGCTTCGCCGTGTTCCATACCCAACTTTTGCATCAAGCCTTTAATGCGCTCAGGGGCAAAAATCCGTAACAAGTTATCTTCTAGAGACAAGAAAAAGCGTGAGGAACCGGGGTCACCTTGACGCCCTGCACGACCGCGCAACTGATTATCGATACGGCGCGATTCGTGACGCTCGGTGCCAATAATGTGCAACCCTCCGGCCGCCAAAACCGCATCGTGGCGCTGCTGCCAGTCGGCCGTGGCTGCAGTTTTCGCAGCTTCACTGGCATCTTCACCCAATGCAGCCAACTCTACTTCAAGCTTGCCACCTAAACCAATATCGGTACCACGGCCTGCCATATTTGTGGCAATAGTAATGGCGCCTGGCCGGCCGGCCTCAGCAATAATTGTCGCTTCACGTTCGTGTTGTTTGGCGTTAAGAACATTGTGAGCTACGTCTTCTTTGGTCAGCGCCTGGGATACCATTTCCGACATTTCAATCGATGCGGTACCCACTAATACCGGCCGTTTTTGCTCCACACAGTGCTTAATGTCTTCGATAATGGCGGCGAATTTTTCCTCCATCGTCAAATAAACCAAGTCGTTCATGTCTTTCCGCTGGACGTCGACATTGGTTGGTATAACCAATACGTCAAGATCATAAATTTGATGTAATTCAAAGGCTTCCGTGTCAGCCGTGCCAGTCATACCGGCTAAGGTTTGATACAAACGGAAGTAGTTTTGAAAGGTTGTCGAAGCCATGGTCTGGCTTTCTTTTTGAATAGTAATACTTTCTTTAGCTTCGATGGCTTGATGAATACCTTCCGACCAACGCCGACCCGGCATGGTACGACCCGTATGTTCGTCAACGATTACAATTTGATCATCCTGTACGATGTAATCAACGTTGCAAGAAAAAACCACGTGTGCCTTAAGTCCTGCGTGGACATGATGCAATAAGGTCAGGTTGGATGCTGCGTAAAGGCTGTCGCCTTCGTTGAGCAGTTCCGCATCTACCAACAACTGTTCCACAAATTGATGGCCCAGCTCGGTTAGCTCGATCGTTTTGTGAGATTCGTCGTAAGTGTAATGACCGCTTGGCTCAACACCTTCCTCTAGGTCTGGCTGAATTTCCAAACGAGGGATTAACGCGTTGATGGTAATATACATTTGTGTATTATCTTCAACCGGCCCAGAAATAATCAGGGGCGTGCGTGCCTCGTCAATTAGGATCGAGTCAACTTCGTCGACAATAGCGAAGTTTAATGGCCGCTGAACTTTATCAGAAGCACTAAACGCCATGTTATCGCGTAAATAGTCAAAGCCAAATTCATTGTTTGTGCCATAGGTCACGTCGCATTCGTATGCCACTTGCTTAGTGGCACTGTCTTGACCCGAAAGAATAATGCCCACTGAAAGGCCTAAGCCTTCGTACAGCGGTCGCATCCATTGTGCATCTCGCTCTGCCAAATAGTCATTCACGGTCACCACGTGTACACCTTGAGCGGGAATGGCGTTAAGGTATACTGCCAAGGTCGCGACTAAAGTTTTGCCCTCACCCGTACGCATTTCTGCAACCTTGCCTTGATGTAGGGCCATACCACCAATCATTTGCACATCAAAATGGCGCAACCCCATAAACCGAATGGAGGCTTCACGACACACTGCGAAGGCTTCTGGCAATAAATGATCTAGGGTTTCGCCGGCCTCATAACGCTCATGAAATTCAATGCGTTTAGCGGCCAATTCGGCGTCGGTCAATGGCTGTACGCCGCTTTCTAATGCGTTGACTTTGCTAACAATTTTATTCAATCGCTTCACTTCACGATCATTCTTACTGCCAAAAAGTGATTTTAAAATCTGAACCATTGTGATGTCTTTATTATAGGCGCCGGGGCGCTCGTTATGGTGAGTGGTTGGCTTATAAGCCTCATCTATTACTATGGGGTCTTGGGCCACTTTTCAAGGGCCTCAAACGTAGAAAAGCCGGAGTTCCTAAAGAACACCGGCTTTTAATTTTTATATCCTTAGGCAGCGGCTGCAGCGGGATTCATATAGGCTATGGGTGCATTGGCCTCATCATCAAAAGTCACCACTTCCCAAGCATCTTCTTGGGATAACAGCTCTCGCAACAACATATGATTTAGGCCATGACCAGACTTGTGACCCTGGAACTTACCGATTAGGCTACGTCCCAATAAGTACAGGTCCCCCACTGCGTCCAGTACCTTATGCTTCACAAATTCATCTTGGTAGCGTAAACCGTCTTCGTTAAGCACGCGATAATCATCCACCGCAATGGCATTGTCCAAACTGCCACCTAAAGCCAAGTTTTTAGAGCGCAAATACTCAAAATCCTTCATAAAACCAAAGGTGCGGGCTCGGCTCACTTCTTTAACATAAGACGTGCTGGAAAAGTCTAAGCTGGTAGTGCAATTTCGGCTTTCAAACAAAGGGTGGTCAAAATCAATAGTAAAACCAACTTGGAACCCATTGTACGGCTCCAATGAGGCCAGCTTGTCGTCTTGTGTGACCGTGATGGTTTTTTTAATACGAATGAATTGTTTGGGTGCGTTTTGTTCTTCCACACCGGCCGACTGCAACAAGAAGATAAACGGCGCGGCACTGCCATCCATAATCGGCACTTCTTCACCACTCAACTCAACATAGGCGTTATCAATACCTAAGCCGGCAAACGCAGACAGCAGGTGTTCAACCGTACACACACGTACGCCGTCTTGCACTAAGTTAGTGGATAAGGTGGTGTCGCCCACATTGGCAGCTGTCGCTGCGATGGTGACTACGGGCTCAAGATCTGTGCGGCAAAATACAATGCCCACATTCGCTGGTGCTGGTTTCAAAGTGAGGTAAACTTTTTTACCCGTATGAATACCAATACCAGTCGCTCTGATAATATTTTTTAATGTACGCTGTTTGACCATAATGTCCTAGACCCTGCACTCGGGATAGCCGAGTATTGTAGCACAAAAAATCTGTCTCCAAGGGCATAATTCCCCTCAGTACAGGTATAACGCGCCAGGGTCTAAGGTTTTATACTTAGTCAGCCTGACGTCGCAGAAATGCTGGTATATCTAAATAGCCAATATCGCCGCCTGCCGATTCAGCTTTGCCCGAATCGTCCATCTTTGAGTCGCTTAAACCAACATCACCCATTAGCGAATCTTTCACCGTAGGTAACTCCATTTGGTCCAACGAAGCACGCCTTGCACTATTATTGACCACAGCTTTTACCGTTGGTTCAATTTGTGCTGCATATCCGTGGCCTAAACCTGTGGCAACCACGGTCACTTTCAGCTCATCGGCCATTTCTGGATCGATAACCGTGCCAATAACGACGGTCGCGTTGTCTGATGCAAACTCTTCTATAGTATTACCTACTTCTGAGAATTCGCCCAAATTCATGTCCAATCCGGCGGTAATATTTACCAAAATACCTTTAGCACCTCGTAAATCAACGTCTTCGAGCAATGGACTACGTACGGCAGCCTCAGCTGCTTCGCGTGCACGCTCTTCGCCTTTGGCCACACCGGTGCCCATCATCGCCATGCCCATTTCTGACATCACGGTACGTACATCAGCAAAGTCGACGTTGATCATACCTGGACGAATAATCAAATCGGCAATACCTTGAACAGCGCCTAAAAGAACGTCGTTGGCAGTACTAAATGCGGTCAACAAACTGCAGTTTTTACCCAATACCGGCAATAATTTCTCATTAGGAATGGTGATCAGCGAATCGACATGCTCAGCCAGTTCCTTGAGGCCCTTTTCGGCGATAGCCATACGCTTACGGCCTTCAAATGGAAACGGCTTAGTGACCACTGCAACCGTCAAAATACCCATTTCACGAGCCACTTCGGCGACGATTGGCGCAGCGCCAGTACCGGTGCCACCACCCATACCCGCAGTGATAAAGACCATGTCTGCGCCTTGCAGAATGTTCTCTATTTGCGCACGATCTTCAATGGCCGCTTCACGCCCTACATCAGGGTTAGCACCTGCGCCCAAACCTTTAGTGATTTGAGTACCAAGCTGTACCACAGCTTGTGCTTCCATGCCTTTAAGGGCCTGCGCATCAGTGTTGGCGCAAATAAAATCCACACCATCAATTTCACTGGACAGCATGTGGCTAACCGCGTTACCACCGCCACCACCGACACCAATCACCTTAATGACTGCACTTTGCGGCACGTTATCGACTAATTCGTACATCGCCTTGCTCCTGATCTGATTTATTATTCTTCTGGCAGGGAATTCCATCACCCACCAGACCTTACAATACTTACCCACCAAGATCACACTAGCATCTTGGTATTAAAAATTACTCTTGATCCAACGTTTTGTCTGTGCCAACCACTGGCCACCACTAAAGCTCATGGCGGAGGTTACCGTCTGCGCCGTTGATGGCCCTGCTTGCTGTGCGTAATTAAGCAACCCAACACAGGTAGAATAGGTTGGATTATCCAATAAACCACTATGCCCCTGCGCCTTATGTGGCCTAGCCAAACGCACGGGCATATGAAATATTTCTTCAGCCAGTTCTACCGCACCTTCCATTTGGGCTGTGCCACCAGTCAATACCATACCTGCGGCAATTAAATCTTCGTAGCCACTGCGGCGCAATTCAGCTTGCACCAAGGTAAATAGTTCTTCGTAACGCGGCTCTACGACTTCTGCCAAAGCCTGACGCGATAAATCACGCGCTGGACGATCCCCTACGCTGGGCACTTTGATACTTTCCGACAAGTCGGTAAGCTGAGCCAACGCACACGCATAGCGGACTTTAACGTCTTCCGCATGCACTGTGGGTGTGCGCAAGGCCATAGCAATATCATTGGTAACCTGGTCTCCAGCCACCGGAATCACGCTGGTATGACGAATGGCACCGGCAGTAAACACCGCAATGTCAATAGTGCCGCCACCCATATCAACCAAACACACACCTAACTCTTTTTCATCGTCGGTGAGTACCGCATAACTCGATGCCAACGGGTTAAGCACAATATCGTCCAAAACCAAGTCACAACGGGCTACACATTTCTCTATATTTTGGGCCACATTGAGTGCACAAGTGACAATATGCACCTTGGCTTCAAGGCGTACGCCAGACATGCCTAAAGGGTCTTGAATCCCCTCCTGCCCATCGATGACATATTCTTGCGGCAGTATATGCAAAATCTTCTGATCCGATGGAATGGCCACAGCCCGGGCGGCATCAATTACCCTTTCCAGATCTATGTCGGTCACTTCGCCCGCTTGAATCGCCACAATGCCATGGGAATTCATGCTGTTAATATGGTTGCCGCCAATACCCACAGTGACTGCATTTATCTTGCAGTCGGCCATTAGCTCAGCCTCTTCAATAGCGCGTTTAATCGACACTACGGTAGATTCGATATTAGCCACAATTCCACGCTTTAAACCACGTGATTCCTGTGCCCCAATACCAACCACTTGCAACTGTTCGTCGACACCCCATTCTGCGACCATTGCCACGACTTTAGAGGTGCCTATATCCAAGCCAACGATCATCGGCTTCACTGTTGCTTCTACCACTTAAACTGTTCCTTTATTAAGCCTTGTATAAATCGCAAAAACAGCCATTTATAGATTATTAAATTATCCCACACTTTAGTATACAAGTGGTGGATAATTCACATTTTCTGGCGCTTTCTAGCCGCTGATTAGGAACCTCAATCTGCAACTCTCCAAGCCACCGAAATACCATGGGGGTAGCGGCCATCAATGCGCTCCACAGACCCCGCGATTGCAGTCAACTGGGTGTGGTAAATCTTCATTAAACGCTGTAATCTCGGGATAATTTCTTGCCGCCCCAGCACTAATACAATGCCATTATCGAGCTGTAGTTGAATGGCGCCACGGCGCGCTTGCTTAAATTCAACTATGCGTAAGTTTTCTCGTCCAACAAGCCAACTCATTTGCCTAAATAGCTGGCTCATAGTCCATGCGCTGGTGCTAGGCCCAGACAAGGCAGGTAACTGTTCTGCGGCCACAATATATTGGCTATCCACCGACACTAGATCACCTTGATGATTTAAAAAACCGCCGTCGCTCCAGCGTGCCATCATGATTTGTTTTTCGGCTTCTACCATCAATCCATTGGGCCATATACGGCTCACTTTAGCATTATGCACCCAAGGATTAGCTTCCACCTCAGCCTTAATTTGATTAAGGTTAGCACCAAAAAATGAATCACTTATATGCTCATCAAGTTGCGCTTGCACCAGTAGTCTCTGAGCTACGGGGATATTGGCTTGCAACACGATTTGTTGTAACGGCCTCTGCAACCAAGGTTGCAACGCTTGCCATAACAGCAACAGCGCCGCCACCATCACCACTAGTAACAAAGCCCGCGCGCCCCAGCCCCAATGACTGTGGGAAGCTTGCTGCGCGATAGCCATTACCTTGCCATCGCCAAGTTCAACAGCACCACGGTTAATTGGCCAAAATCGAGGCCCGCGGCCTCTGCCGCCATAGGCACCAGACTATGACCGGTCATGCCAGGACTGGTATTCACCTCTAACAACCAATTGTTGCCATCTCTATCACGCATCACATCAATGCGACCCCAGTCTCGACAACCCAATACTTGGAACGCATAACGACACTCATCGTGCATGGCACGTTGCTCTGCATCAGTCATGGAATTACCAAACATATACCGGGTTTGGTCGGAATAATATTTGGCCTGCAAGTCATAAAAACCATTGTCAGTTTCTAGGCGAATGGCAGGCAAGGCCAAGTCGTTGACGATAGGTACTGAGTACTCGTCACCGTCAATAAAAAATTCTGCCATTACTTCGCGATCATAACGCGCGGCATCACGATAAGCACGCTCTAAGGCAGCAGCGGAATCGACAATATTAATACCCAAACTGGAGCCTTCGTGTACCGGCTTCACCACCAATGGCAAACCCAATCGCTTGGCCACTTCCGCCCAGTTGCTCGAGTCGTTGAGCACTTCGTAAGGCGGCGTTTTAACACCCTGAGCCAACCACACTAACTTGGTCATCAACTTATTCATGCCTAAACTAGACGACAACACATCACAGCCAGTGTATGGCACCCCCATAAATTCGAGCACACCTTGCAAAGTGCCGTCTTCGCCCCCCCGCCCATGCACAATAATGAAAGCCACATCCATATCGGCCTGCTGTAGTTGCGCCACCTGATCTTGCCCATCAACACCTAAGTCCAAACCAAAGGCATTAACACCAATGGCAAGCAAGTTATCGAGCACTTGATTGCCACTCATCAAGGAAATTTCGCGCTCCGCTGAGGTGCCACCGTAAATAACAGCAACACGGGCCTTAGGTATGTGCAATAAATCAGCCCACCGAGTCGCCAAGTTCATGCTCTTCATTTAATCTTCTCCCTGCTGCATTTTATCCAACAAGGCGCGGGATATCTGGCCTATGTCTCCAGCACCCTGAGTGAGCAGTAAGTCATCGGCCAACAACAAGCCATCGAGCACCTGTGCAATGGCGGCGCCTCGCTCCACAAAGATCGGGTCGACCTGACCACGAGAGCGAATACTGCGGCACAAACTACGTCCATCTGCACCCGTAATAGGTTCTTCGCCGGCCGGATAAATATCCAGCAAGATGAGCACGTCAACGCGCGACAACACTTCGACAAAATCTTCGTACAAATCCCGTGTGCGTGAGTAACGATGGGGTTGGTAAACCATGACTAAACGACGGCCCGGCCAACCCGCCCTAATGGCGTCGATGGTGGCAGCCACTTCACGTGGGTGGTGGCCATAATCATCCACCAAGGTGGCGCTGCCCTGTGCTGCGGGATAATCTCCCAACACCTGAAAACGTCGACCGACACCTGCGAATTCATTCAATCCTGTCACAATATGGGCATCTTCCACATCCAAGTCTGTGGCGACTGCAATGGCTGCAAGGGCATTTTGCACGTTATGCTTGCCGGGCATATTAAGCGCGATATCTAAATTTTCATGCCCTTGCCTGACCACGGTAAACGACGTCACCATGCCTTGCTGCTTTAAATTAATGGCTTTTATATCCGCACTGTCGTCAAAGCCATAGCTCATCAGTGGTCGACTCACCTGTGGTAATATATCCCACACCACCGGATCATCTACGCAAACAATGGCTAAACCGTAGAAAGGTAGGTTATGCAGAAACTCGACAAAGGTTTTTTTGAGGCGGTTAAAATCACCTTCATAGGTGGACATATGGTCCGCATCAATATTGGTGACGATCGATGTGAGCGGCTGCAAATGCAAAAATGACGCATCACTTTCATCGGCTTCGGCCACTAAATAGGTGCTCGCACCTAACTTAGCATTAGCACCGGCACTAGTTAACTTACCACCGATGACGAAGGTTGGATCCAACCCCCCGGCGGCCAAAATGGAGGCCACTAGCGAGGTGGTTGTGGTTTTACCATGAGTGCCTGCAACCGCAATGCCGTGGCGATAGCGCATCAATTCGGCCAGCATCTCGGCACGTTGCACCACCGGGATGCGGTGCGCTCGTGCGGCCATTAATTCTGGGTTGGATTCAGTCACGGCAGTAGACACCACAACCACATGAGCGCCACGCACGTTGGCCTCTTGGTGGCCGATAAAAATTTGCGCGCCTTGGCCGGCTAACCGTTCTGTAATGGGGCTCAGCTTTAGATCGGAGCCACTAATTTGATACCCTTGGTTGAGTAGCACTTCAGCAATACCACACATACCAACACCACCGATGCCGACAAAATGGATGCGCTTAATACGGCGCATTTCAGGAATGTTGTACTGATGATGTGGGGCTATTTTAACCACGAGCAATCTCCATGCAATATTGTGCCACTTGCTTTCCAGCGTTAGGCTGAGCACAGGTTAAAGCAGCCTGTGCCATGGTGTTTAATTGGGTTGTATCAGACTGTAGTTGGGTAATCATCTGACTCAAGGTAACAGCAGAAAGTTGTGCTTGTTGCATCACCACCGCCGCACCCGCCCGTTGTAATATATTGGCGTTGGCAGTTTGGTGGTCATCTACAGCATGGGGGTAAGGCACTAGTATAGACGGTATTCCAGCACCTGCTAACTCACTTACGGTTAGGGCTCCTGCCCGGCATATCACCAAGTCTGCCCAAGCATAGGCCTGCGCCATGTCATCAATATAGGCATCTACACGCGCTTCCACTTGAAGTTCATTGTAACCTTGTTGGGTTGCAGAGAAGTGTTTAGGACCTGTTTGATGCCAGACCTTTGCTCGGTCAGTCGCTGGTAATAATACCAGCGCTTGCGGCACCACTTGGTTGAGCGCCAACGCCCCTAAACTGCCACCTACAACCAAGATATGTAACCCTTGGTGAGAGGTTTTTTCTGCACCAATATTGGACCGTAACGGATTGCCCACGGTGGTGGCATCGGCGGTGGCGAAGCTGCCTTCAAAGGCCTGCAAGGTACGTGTTGCAATAGGCCGAAGCAAACGATTGGTTAAGCCGGGAATCGCATTTTGCTCATGTAACACAAGCGGAATACGCTTCACCCAACTGGCTAACCCACCAGGCCCTGCAACAAAACCGCCCATACCCAGCACACAATGGGGCTGGTATTTTCCAAGCAGTCTAAACGCCTGTACAAACGACTTAACTAGTCGCCACGGCGCGGCCAACAAAGACAGTCGGCCCTTGCCACGCAAACCCACAATATCAATACAATGTAATGTTATACCTGCTGCTGGCACCAAACGCGACTCGATACCGCGGCCCGTGCCTAACCATTCAACCTGCCAGCCTTGTTGTTGCATTATTTGCGCTGTGGCTAAAGCAGGGTACACGTGGCCGCCGGTACCGGCGGCCATGATCAATAATCGCTTACTGCCCAGCGTATTAGTCTCAACGGTCATGGGCCATTCCTAGGGTCTGATCCAGCTCATCTTCAAACCAATGTTCGGCGCCTTGAATACCATTGCCTTGCGTTGATGACGTTTGCAGTTGGTCGTCACTAGGGCGGTAAGGTTGTTGTAGTGCAACGGTGTTATCCAACGAGATACGTAACAATATGCCCAAACTCGCTGCACAAGCCAACATGCTACTGCCACCATAACTGACAAAGGGTAAAGTTAACCCTTTAGTGGGTAACAAACCCAAATTCACACCAATGTTGATCATCGCTTGGGCCGCAATCAGCAGCACTAGCCCATAGGCCAGATAAGCGGAATACTGCTGGCCTAGAGCTTCCGCCTGCTGACCAACCTTTAAACCCCTTACAATCAGCAACCCATACAGAGCCACAACCACCAGAGCCCCCATCGCGCCCCACTCTTCAGCCAATACAGAATACACAAAATCGGTGTGCGCTTCAGGCAAGTAAAACAATTTTTGCATACTCTGCCCCAAACCTTCGCCAAACCAACCACCTCGACCAAAGGCAATTTGTGCTTGCGTCAACTGGTAACCACTACCAAATGGGTCTCCCCATGGATCTAAGTAAGTCATTAAGCGTTTAATACGATATTCAGCGGCAAAAATGGTCATGGTACCTAACGCACCCGCAGCCACTACCACTGCGCCGATATGTAGTTTGCGCATACCACCTAAAAAGAACATACCCAAAACAGCGGCCATCATGACCACTACGGCGCCAAAATCGGGTTCCAATAAAAACAACACAATAAACAAACCTAGGACCACTAAAGATTTAAGAAAACCCGAAAATTGAGTCCGCACTTCGTCTTGTCGGCGTACCAGGTAACCCGCCATAAACGTTACCACTGCCAACTTAGCAAATTCTGAAGGCTGCAAACTCAATGGGCCAATAGGGATCCACCGAGTGCTGCCATTAACGCTACGGCCTAGACCAGGAATCAACACGGCAATCAACAACAGCACCGCCAATAACAACAACCACGGACTTTGTTTGTGCCATACGTCAACCGGAATCATCAAACAAACCAGTAAGCTGGCGACACCTAATACCATAAACAACAATTGTCGTTTGCTTTGGTAAAAGGGGTCGTTAAATTTAACCGCCACCACATCCATCGAAGCCGAAGTAATCATCACATAACCGATCAACGCCAAAGCAATGGCGGGCAACAACAGGGCCAAATCTAAACGTTGACCGGTAATACGCTGCCATTGTTGTGCCATCAAATTCATCATAAAGCCTGCACTAACTGAGTAAAGTCATCGCCTCTAGCCTCGAAACCAGAATAGGCATCAAAACTTGCACACGCGGGCGATAACAAAACTAAGTCGCCCGCTATAGCATGGGCCTTTGCCAGAGCTACAGCTTGCGCCATGTCATCGACTATAAAATTGGGGACCTGCTGGCCTAGGGTTTCAGCAATCACACCAGCATCTTGACCCATTAAGATCACTTCACGGGCGTATTCTACTAACGGCGCAACTAAATCAGAAAAATCTGCGCCTTTGCCAACACCGCCAGCAATTAAAATAATTTTGCCATCGATGGTGCCTGTCAAGCCATCTAAAGCAGCTACCGTAGCACCCACATTGGTGCCTTTTGAATCGTTGACGTAACTCACCTGACCTCGCTTGGCGACGCTTTCACAACGGTGACGCAGCCCAGTAAATTGGCGAAGAGTAGCCAACATTGAAGCCATAGGCAGATCAACAGCCTGGCCTAATGCCAAGGCAGCTAGGGCATTGGCGACATTATGACGACCGACCATAGCCATCTCCGCCACCGGCAATAAGGTCTTCAGGCCTTGGCTCAACCATGCTTCACCCTGATGTTGGCGCAACCCAAACTGGCCCACATCGGGGTCATTTAAACCAAATCGAGTTTGTTTCACCGTATCGGCGACCAACGGGTTAGTGAGGGCATCGTCTGCGTTAACCACGGCAGATTTGCAGGCTTGAAACACGCGATGTTTAGCCTGATGGTAGGCCATAAGATTGGGGTATCGATCCATATGGTCGGGACTGACGTTTAATACGCAAGCCACATCGGCACCCAGAGCCGTGGTCGATTCCAACTGAAAACTAGATAACTCCATGACGTACAATTCTACTGCGTCATCAAGTAGCGATACTGCGGGGTCACCCAAATTACCACCCACAGCCACATTGACGTTAGCCTCTACTGCCATTTGACCCACTAAACTGGTGACCGTACTCTTAGCATTGGAACCGGTAATCGCAACTATGGGCACACCCGCTTTACGAGCGACCCGGGCAAACAAATCAATATCACTGCGTATTGATACTCCAGCAGCTATCGCAGCACGTAGCACAGGCTCTTGGCGAGAAACCCCTGGGCTAAGTATGATTTCGCTGGCAGCCACACACAACGCTGTTTCAAACTCACCTAAATGAATTTTTATGTGTGGGTATTGTTGTTGCAGTTGTGTCAAATAAGGCGGTTCCTGCCTCGAGTCTGCCACCTGAAAGCGCTGACCCTGCTGCGCTAAGTATTGGGCACAGGCGAAGCCGGTTTTCCCTAAACCAATGATCAGGCTAAATCGGTCGCTGGTTATCAATGACATGTCTGCAGCATCTCTTATACCGTTACTTATCTAAGTTTTAATGTGGCCAGGCCGATCAATACCAGCACCACGGTAATGATCCAAAAACGTACAATAATACGCGGCTCGGGCCAGCCTTTGAGTTCAAAGTGATGGTGGATTGGCGCCATACGAAACACCCGTTTGCCGGTGAGCTTGAAGGAGACCACCTGTACAATAACCGACACGGTTTCCATGACAAAAACCCCACCCATAATAAACAATACAAATTCTTGCCTAACGATTACAGCTACTACACCTAAGGCAGCACCTAAGGCCAAGGCTCCCACATCGCCCATAAACACTTGTGCGGGGTAAGTGTTAAACCACAAAAACCCCATACCGGCACCAACGATGGCGGCGCAAAACACCACCAATTCACCCGCACCACTGATATAGGGAATATTTAAATAGCCCGAAAACACTGAATGGCCGGTCAAATAGGCAAATATGGCTAAGGCACCGGCAATCAGCACGGTAGGTAGTATCGCCAAACCATCCAAACCATCGGTTAAATTAACGGCATTTGAGGTACCAACAATGACAAAATAGGTCAGCACGATATAGAGCACGCCAATGTTGATGCCTACGGTTTTAAAGAATGGCACAATAAGCTCAAGCTCTTGGGGCGACTGAGCGCTGTAATACAAAAACAAAGCCGCACCTAAGCCTCCTACAGATTGCCAAAAATATTTCCATCGTGCGATCAAACCACGGGAGTTTTTCTCAACTACTTTACGGTAATCATCGACCCAACCTACAGCCCCAAACACACCCGTAACCGCAATAGTCACCCATATATATCGGTTAGTTAAATCGCCCCACAATAAGGCACTAATCAGAATCGCCACCAGAATCAATGCACCACCCATAGTTGGCGTACCGGCTTTGGCAAAATGGCTCTCTGGCCCATCTTCTCGTATTGACTGGCCAATTTGCTTAGCCTTTAAGTGCTCTATCATATACGGGCCAATCGCCATGGCTATAAAGAGCGCCGTTAATACGCCCATAATGGCGCGCATAGTAAGGTAATGAAATACGCCAAAGGCGCTATAATACTGGGCTAAATAATCAGCTAACCATAACAACATAAGTTAGTTACCACCGTTTAAAAATTGTTCAACAACCCGTTCCATATGGCTGGATCGAGACCCTTTAACCAAACAGCTGAAGTTAGATTTAGGCAATTGCGCAAAGCAATTGGTCAGATTTTCTTTATTTTCACACGCTTTACCAAAGCCACCGTTTTGGCTGCGATAACTTTCTATGGCGTGCTGAGCCAAAGGCCCAAAACCATAAAACCATTCGATACCGGCATCAGCCACTTGCTGGCCAATACGTTGGTGCAGTGCAACTTCTTGCTCGCCTAACTCGCCAAGGTCTCCGAGTATAAAACAACGCTCACCTGGCTGTTGCTGCAAAACGCTGATGGCCGCTTTAACTGAACCCGGGTTAGCATTATAGGTATCATCAATAACGCACCGATTATGGCTCAACTGATGGCTCACAAGCCGGCCATGGTAAGGTCTGACTTGTCCCAAGCCCCGTGCAATCTGTGCCAGCGATAAGCCCAAGGCTAATGCAGCAGCTGCAGCAGCAAGGGCATTAGCAACATTATGTTGACCTAGCAGGTGCAAATGAATGCGTTGCGACTGGCCGCCCACCTGTAAAACAAACTGACTTCCCTTGGCACTGACTTCAATTTGGCTGGCGCTGACACTGGCGTTACTGTCAGCTAAGCTAAAGCTCCATACTCGCCGATCACCCGCTAATTGCCACCATTGCCGAAAGTAGTGATCATCATAATTCAATACCACTTGGCCAGTTTCACCAAGCCCAGAGATGATTTCGCCCTTGGCTGCTGCCACCCCACCAATACCACCAAAACCAGCTAAATGAGCTTCTTGTGCATTGTTGAGGATGGCCACATGGGCTTGGACCATGCGACTGGTATAGGCTATTTCGCCAAGGTGATTAGCGCCCAGCTCGAGCACACGATAGTCCACATTGTCATGCATGGCCCACAAACTAAGCGGCACACCAATATCATTATTAAGGTTGCCCTGGGTCACTTCTACCTGCCCTGCCTGTGCCAACACCTGCTGCAGCATTTCCTTAACCGTGGTTTTACCACTACTACCTGTGACTGCAACAAACTGACCGTCTAACGACTGGCGCTTAACACTTGCCAACTGGCCTAAGGCGATACGTGTATCCGGCACCACCCACTGAGGTAAGCCGGTATCAATTTCCGTACTCACCAAGGCGGCACAAGCCCCTTGGCTTTGTGCTTGCGCAATAAATTCGTGACCATCGAAGTTGGGGCCAATTAAGGCAACAAAAAGATCACCAGCGCGTAAACTGCGGGTATCGGTAGACACACGGCTAAACTGAGCATCTCCCATCAAACCGCTGGTGGTAACCTGCTTGCTCAACTTAGACAAACTAAAAGAAGTCATGAGCTAGGCCCCCGATTAACCGCTTTGAGCACTTGTTCATGGTCACTAAAGTGATGCTTATGACCTTGTATATGTTGATAAGTTTCGTGGCCTTTGCCAGCAATTAATACCAAATCATCCACTTCTGCGCGCGCCATAGCTAAGGCAATCGCTTGGCCTCGGTCAGCTTCTACAACCACTCGATCCATACGCTTAAAACCACTACAGATATGCCCCAAAATTTGCGTATTGGACTCTGTGCGTGGGTTGTCATCAGTGACGATCACATGATCCGCCCAACGTTCAGCGATCGCAGCCATCTTCGGTCGTTTAGACACGTCGCGATCACCGCCACAACCAAAGACCACCCATAATTTACCACTGGGCAGGTGTTCCTTGGCTGCCATCAACGCTTGTTCTAGGGCGTCTGGCGTATGCGCGTAGTCCACAATAGCGCGGGCGACATTGACCTTGTGGGCCTTACTGTCAATCAATTGCATGCGGCCACACACCGTAGTTAAGCTATTTAATGCACTTATCGCCACCCCTAGCTCTATTTTATGTAACAACAGCACAGCTAAAGTGGCTAACAGATTACTCAGGTTAAAACGGCCAATTAGACCGACCGTTAACACGCCAGTGCCCACAGGTGTTGAAATTGTAGCTTCGATGCCCTGACTATGCTGCACTAACGACAGCACCCCTAAGTCAACGTAATCCACATCGCTCACTTGGGCGCTGTAGGTATAGATGGTCACTGAGGGGGCTACTTCATTGACTAAACCACGACCAAAATCATCATCAAAATTGATCACCACATTACGTAAACTGGGCCAGTTAAATAACCTTGCTTTGGCTAACCCATAGGCTTGCATGCTTCCGTGATAATCTAGGTGGTCTTGGGTTAAATTAGTAAACACCGCGGTTTCAAAACGGCAGCCATTGAGGCGGCCTTGATCTAAGCCATGGGACGATACTTCAATGGCGCACGCATTAGCACCAGCGTCGGCCATTGCGCCTAAATGGTTTTGCATAGTGACCGCATCAGGCGTGGTGTTAGGACCTTGCTGCATGGCCTGTAATAAACCGTAGCCTAAGGTGCCCATTACCCCACAAGTTAAGCCCAAGTGGGCAAAAGATTCGGCAATAAACTGGCTACAACTTGTTTTTCCATTGGTGCCAGTAATGCCTATTAACGCCATCTGCTGGCTCGGCAGGTTATTCACCTTAGCCGCGATAATACCCTGGTTTGAAGCTAAGTTTGGTAACCCAACAATGGGCACAGTGAAGTCGGAAGAGTCCAGTAACAACGCCTGTGTGTCATCAATAGCTACCGCCACGGCTCCATTTGCCTGCGCTTGCTCTACATAGCTGCGCTGCCGCTTTGGCTCCCCTAAACACGTAATAAACAGGTCGCCCTGTTGCACTTGTCGGCTATCTGATGACACGCCATGCACACAAACGTCGGCCCATTGTTGGGCTAGCCCTGGCAGGGGCATCAGTTCATGTAAGCGTTTGGTATCCACATCCAACCTCACTGTTAACCTTGTAATGGCAGCAGATTATCTGGTGCCACATTTAGTAGGCGCAAACTTTCCGCCATAATCCGAGAAAACACCGGTGCGGCTACTTCGCCGCCATAATATTGTTCACCCTTGGGGTCATCCACAATCACCACACACACTAAACGCGGTTTGGATGCGGGCGCCATGCCCGCAAACACAGCGGCGTAGCGATCATCGTCGTACCCGCCTTGCTTGGAGATACGGTGTACGGTACCGGTTTTGCCCGCCACTCGGTACGAAGGCACCTGAGCTCGCGTGCCGGTACCGCCACTTTGAGTCACTGTTTCCAGCATGGCGATCACCTGCTTGGCTACCCGCTCGGGCATTACCCGCTCGGCTTCCAATACAGTCTCTTGTTTTAGCATTGATATCGGCCGCTTTAGGCCATAGCTGGCAAACACACTATAAGCCTGAGCCAATTGCAACGGCGTCACAGCAATGCCATAGCCGTAAGACATGGTGACTAGGTTAATCGGGTTCCATTTAGCATAGCTAGGCAGGATACCAGCACTTTCGCCAGGAAACCCCGTACCCGTCGACTGGCCCAAACCAAAACTATAAAAGGTGTCTCTAATGCTATTTTCGGGCAGCGACAAGGCCAGCTTAGTGACCCCAACGTTACTCGACTTAGTAATGATGCCGGTAATATCCAAAACCCCATAATTTCGATGATCACGAATGGTTTTGCTCTTCACTTTTATAAAACCTGGGCTGGTATCCACTTGTGAATCAGGGTCGTATTGACCACTCATGAGCGCAGCTGCAATGGTGACCGGCTTCATGGTAGAACCCGGCTCAAATACATCGGTCATGGCACGATTACGTAAACTATCTATGCTCATCAAGGCACGGTTATTCGGGTTGTAGGCAGGCTGATTAACCATGGCCAATATTTCCCCCGTGGCCACATCCAGTACTACGGCCGAACCCGACGCTGCATGATGCTGCTGCACCACCGCTTTGAGTTCTCGATAAGCGACATACTGCATACGCATATCAATACTCAATACTAAGTCTTTACCGGGTTGCCCAGCAGTCAATAGCTTTAGGTCTTTTACGGTACGGCCGGTGCGGTCTTTCTGCACCATTTTTGCACCCGACGCACCCTGTAACCAAGACTCATAACCAAGCTCTAGACCTTCTTGACCTTGATCATCCACATTATTAAATCCCACCAAATGGGTGGCAACTTCTGCGCTTGGATAATATCGGTGGAATTCGCGTCGACCATGAACACCTAACCAACCATGACCCAACAGCGCGCCTGCTTCAGATGGATTTACATGGCGCTTGAGGTACATAAATTCTTTATTTTTAAGTCGCTCTAAACGCTCTAAAAAGTTTTCTTCGGACAAACCCAAGGCCGCAGCAACTTGTTTGGCTTGATCTAAGTTTGCGCCCAACACTTGTGGGTTGGCCCACAAACTTACTACGGGTGCGCTCACCGCGAGCGGTTCGCCCCGGCGATCCAAAATCATACCTCGGTGGGCAGGTATGGGCACTTCGCGCACCATACGCGCATCACCTTGGCGCATTAAAAAGGAGCGTTCCGTGATATTAAGATGCACTAACCGCCACACCACACCAGCGGCTGCAACTAATAAAAATAGCCACACAATACGCATCCGCCAGGGGTATTGCGTACTACTCACGGACGGCCTACCAAAATAATTTTTTGCGCCGGCGGCACGGACATTTGTAACTGTTCAACCACGGTGGTTTCAACACGGCTATGAGAACCCCAGGCACTTTGCTCCAACAGCAACTGACCCCATTCCACTTGCATGTCGTTACGGTCCTTTTCCAGTTGATGCAAGTGGTTGATGTAACCACGCGCCTGAAAGGAGCCATACACCACGGCTTGCGCCGTGATCACCAACATAGTCAAAAGCAAAAAACCCAACACCATGGCATACCGTTCAGCTTGTAGGCTGGCACGCTTGAACCAAAGGTTAAAGTTTTGACTTAGGTCCTTCATATAATCTTCTCTGCCACACGCATCACAGCACTGCGAGAACGCGGATTAAGGTCAATTTCTTGGGGGCTGGGCTTACGGGCTTTACCCACCAACTTGAGCCTGCGCTTAAGCTGGTCTTGAGTCACCGGTAAGCCATGAGGTATATGGGAGTCGCCCTTAACATGCTCACGCATAAAACGTTTGACGATGCGGTCTTCCAAGGAATGGAAACTAATCACCACCAAACGACCACCGGGCGCTAACGCCTCCAGAGCCGCATCAAGGCCAACTTCTAAATCGCGTAACTCTTGGTTGATATGTATACGTATACCCTGAAACGCACGAGTGGCAGGATTTTTACCTTTTTCCCATTTAGGATTCGCTACCGCTATGATATTGGCCAGCTGTTTGGTGGTGGTGATGGGGTTAACTTGGCGCTGTTCAACAATGGCACGCGCCATACGGCGCGAAAAACGCTCTTCACCAAAGTGATAGAGCACATCTGCAATCTCTTCTGCTTCGGCTCGCGCCAACCACTGGGCAGCAGATTCTCCCGCATCTGGGTTCATACGCATATCTAACGGGCCGTCGTTCTGAAAACTAAACCCTCGGCTAGCATCATCTATTTGGGGAGACGACATACCCAAATCAAGCAAAATACCAGAAACATCGCCAAAAACGCCGCGTTCTTGCGCCACTTGGTCTAGATTAGCAAAGGAAGTTTGTGCAATAACAAGACGCTCATCAGCGGCCATCATCATATTGGCTTGCGCGATGGCCAAGGGGTCCTTGTCAAATGCCTGCAACCGACCCTGCGGCCCAAGGTGGCTTAAAATCAAGCCACTATGACCACCACGACCAAAGGTGCCATCCATGTAAAGTCCGTTAGGCTCATGTACCAAAAGCTCAACTGCTTCATCTAAAAGGACTGACTTGTGTTTAAATTCTTCTACCATTTTGGTTCCATAAGCGCTGATTGGCGCATTCCTTAGAGGGACAACTGATGTAACAATTCCGGTAGTTCTTCGGAGCTGCTGCTGGCCTGTAAATAGGTTTCACGGCGAGCATTCCAAATAGGCTCACTCCATAGTTCAATTTTTTTGCCCTGACCTAGTAAGATGGCTTTTTTATGTAGCTGAGCATATTCGCGTAATAACGCGGGAAGTAAAATACGGCCATTGGTATCAAGCTCCAGATCGGTAGCATGACCAATAAGCAAGCGCTGTATACGCCGAGCGGCAGGATTAAAACTAGGTAGTTGTTCCAACTTAGCCTGAATAAGATTCCATTGTGCTAACGAGTAAATCATCAAACAGGGCTCTTCGGTATCAATAGTGACGACTAACTGAGGGTTGACTTCCGGTTCTGTACAGGTAGCAAAAATGTCTCGGAAACGCACTGGCATAGCCATGCGCCCTTTAACATCAATACTAATTGTTGCTGCACCACGAAACATCTTCGCCACCTAAAATACGTACAAAATCACCGATAAATGGGATAAAAAACCACATTTACCCACTTTTATCCACCTTACAAGTGTAGGTAGATGTTGGCCATAATGCAAGTTAAAAGAAGGCTGGACTTAAGGCGCCCTAAAACACTACTAAATCAGGTTTTGTAACACCCGACTGGGCACCAATATATGTTGCTGAACCAGAGCCTGTGAGGCCTTGATATCACGCGCGAGAACCGCGGTAACCAATTGTTCATGTTCCATTTGATTAACATCAAATGCGGCGTGACCAGCATTGTGCCGTAGCCACAAGTTTCGATAACGGGAGGCTTTTTCGTACAAGTGCAAACGCACCCTCAGCAGCTCTTCAGAACCACAACCCAAAACAATGGCATGGTGAAACTGTTGATGCAGCTGCTCCCACGCCTGCAGGTCACCATTTGCTTGCAGCAGTGCCGCATTAGACTGCAAACGGTAGGCCGCCGCCACGATACCGGCCTCCCACGCATCATCACCGCGGTCAATAGCCAAACCCACACATAACGACTCAATACGCGCTCGGGTATCGTAAATATCGATAAGCTCTGGTTGAGACACTGGACACACGCGATAACCGCGCTGATCCTGCACTTGCACCAACTGCATCACCACCAACTGCGAAAGCGCTTCGCGCAAGGGGTTAACACCCACTTGATAACGCTCTTTGAGCTGGCTCATTTTGAGTTTTTGCCCAGCCTCAAAATAACCCACCAGCACGTCTTGCTTAAGGTGGTGTAATACTTTGGCTGCGGAATTTTCTTGCGGCATGGAGAAGTTTCTACACTTTTTAATAATGTCGATATTTTAGTACTGATCGGCCATAACTTCAATCTAGCCTTAACTGATAGCCTTTTTCTTTGAGCCACTGCTTAGCATCTCGATAATTAGGCAACACTCTTTTTACCTGCGCCCAAAACTCTGGCCCGTGATGCATATGTAATAAATGGCAAAGTTCGTGCACCACCACACTATCCACCACAGCACTAGGTGCCATCATGATCTTCCAATTAAATTGCAGCTGACCGTGATTATTACAACTACCCCAACGGGCTCGGTAGGTTTTAATTTGAATGGCTGTGGGCCAAGCACCGACCAAAGGTGCAAAGTGGGCTACACGTGATTCTAAGTGATGCTGCGCTTGCTGCCTGTACCAACGCTCCAACGCATTGCGCACCCAGTCAGGCTTAGCCTGAGGCACGGTTACAATCAGGTATTGAGAATCAAATACGCAGGCCTTAAAAGCGCCCCGCCTGACGTCTAGCAGCAACTCATCATCGAAGTAGGAGAACTGCTCTCCGCTCACGTACTGGCGCACAGGTAACGGGTGTTGCTCAGACTGCGAGGCCAACTTAGTCAGTACCCACTTTTGTTTAGCCGCTAACATTAAACGTAGCTCGGCATTGGAAGTAGCCTTAGGTGCCAACACAAACACCTCACCATCGACCACCCGAAATCCCACACTACGCTTGCGCTGCGTACGTGTCACTGACGCACTAAAGCCCTCCATAACAATGGTTTCAGTCAATTGATCAACCCTTCAGGCTGAGAAAATTTGATGAGCATATAGGTTGATGCATGATTAGCCATGATAAATGGAAGAGTATGAACTGGACACTTTTGATGCACAAGGATGTGCGTGCCATTGGCAAAGCAAAAAACAGGACGTTTTTTTGCGAATAAAAAGGAGAGAAAGCCCGCACCATAAGCCGGGTTCTGTCGTGGACAGTCATTCATCTAGGGCCTGCGTCGCCACAGGCCTCCTGCGACCTACCCGAACCCAGTGCGGGCCGCACCTATTGGGTTCCTATTTGGTCTTGCTCCAAGTGGGGTTTACCATGCCGTAACGTGTTGCCACGTACGCGGTGCGCTCTTACCGCACCCTTTCACCCTTACCGCCCGATAAATCGGGGTTGGCGGTCTACTCTCTGCTGCACTGGCCGTCGGCTCACGCCGCCCAGGAGTTACCTGGCACCTTGCCCTATGGAGCCCGGACTTTCCTCCCCTAGCTAAATACCGAGGTATAAACTAGCAGCGACTGTCTGGCGGACTTTCTCGCGCGCAGGATACCGAGGTTAAGGTGATTAAGCAACTGTCTTATACTTTGCCCTGTAACTGCAAGGCGCGGTCATACAAGGCTTTCTTTTTGTGGCCGCTAAGGCTGGCTGCAATGGCAGCGGCTTTTTTAATCGGCAACTCTGCCAGCAGCAAGGTCAGCATACGCTCTTCTTCAGCGCCAATCTCGCCCAACTCCTGTGGTTCGGCGCCCGCAATCAACACAACAAACTCGCCTTTTTGTTGATTATGGTCGGCCAACAACCAAGCCTGCACGTCCAATGCCGTGCCACCGTATACGGTTTCAAAGGTTTTGGTGAGTTCACGCGCCAGCACCAACTGCCGTTCGGCACCCATCACACTAACGATATCCGCCACCGTAGCAACGATGCGGTGTGGCGATTCATACAACACTTGCGTATGAGCCACATCGCCCAGTAACGCTAACTGCTGTTTTCGACCACTACTCTTAGCCGGTAAAAAGCCGTAAAAACTAAACCGATCGGTGGCCAACCCCGATACCGATAAGCCAGCAATCAAGGCGCACGGGCCCACCACAGGCACCACTGGAAAGCCCGCCTCTCTTACTGCACACACCAAGTGATAACCCGGGTCGGAGATAAGTGGTGTGCCAGCATCCGAAATAAGGGCAATGGCATTACCATCAGCTAATTTTTGTACCAACATCTGTGCTTTGTGACGCTCGTTATGGTCATGTAGGGCGAGCATCGGTGTAGTAATGGCAAAGTGCTGCATCAAACGGGCACTATGGCGCGTATCTTCAGCGGCGATTAAATCGACGTTCTGCAAGGTTTTGACAGCCCTAGGCGACATATCTTCAAGGTTACCGATAGGAGTTGATACCACATAAAGTACTGCTACTGTCATACCTTTAAAACCTTGATTGTCTGTTAAAAACTTGTTTGACCGAGCAATTATGCTAGGCTTAAGACACGCGCCCTACTTAGGGCGTCTGCAAGCGACTATTGTAACCCAAAGCAGCTCAGATAAATCGAAATGACGCCCACTAAGATTATTGTATGACCAAACACCGCCCCTACCTATTTCGCACTATAAGCATTGCCTTGGGCTTGGGCTTGCTCAGCGCCTGTCAACATCAAAACATTCAGCCGGCAGGCACTAAAAACATCCCAAAAAAAGAGGCTATAGTCATAAAAAACACCCCAAAAAAAGAGGCTATAGTCATAAAAGGCACGCCAAAAAAAGAGGCTATAGTCATTGACCTTGACCTCACTCAATCATCAAAAACAACCACCGTCGCCCAGGCGCAAGCCAACACCGATGACCAAAATCAAAGTCACACCACACCTATTACCACAGTCGCTCCAGCAACCACTGAGCAAAACTTAGAAATATTATTGAGCCCCGAACCACCAGTTCCCTCGCCGGTGATGACAGATCCCGCGGCAACAATATCTGCAAGCGTTATTGAGTTGCATGATGACGGCCCATTGTTACCCGCCGAACTTAATCAAGGCATACAAGATATTTACCAAAGCCCTGTCGCTCAACGACAAGCCTTGCTTTTGAGCATGGCACAAGAATTATTGCCCACGGACTATGCTCAAGCTAGCGCTCGATTACTCAACCAAATAGAGCTAGATTTATTAGACCCTGCTTTACTCGGTGATTACCTTGACACGCAAGCCGCCGCTGCGCTTAAACTTGACGACAGCTTCGGCGCCATTATTTGGTTACACCAAGCCCAACTGCTTAGCCCCACCACAGACCCTCTAATCTTGCAGCAACGCCTAACCCTAAAAGCCAGAGCCTATGAACAAAATGGCTTAGCCTTAGGGGCTGCGAAAGCGCTAATTCAACTTAGCCAACTTAACCACAACGATGACGGCAAGCAATACAATGAGCGTATTTGGAGCTCCCTCACCCAACTCAGCGCAAACCAGCTAAACCAACAACTGACCCAACTAGGCACCGAAAGCATTGTTCTTGCTTGGTATGAACTGGCTCTAGTGCCCTTACAGCATCATGACTTAGACCGTCAACTGCGGGCGCTAGCGCAATGGCTACAACTCTGGCCTGACCATCCGGCCGCCATAAAACTACCTGGGGCATTGGCCAACTTAGCCGATTTGAGCGCCCAACAACCCAAGAAAGTCGCTTTGGCGTTACCTTTACAGGGCCGCTTAGGAAAAATTGGCAAAGCCGTAGTTGATGGCTTCATGGCGGCACGATTCCAAGCCGCTGCAGAACAAGCCACGGTGCCAGACGTTAAAGTCTACGACACCGCTGCCATGCAAAGCCTTGATGAACTATACGCCATGGCGAAAACGGATCAAATTGAGCTGATCATTGGCCCACTTGATAAAAACAAAGTGATTCGACTACACCGACAAGAAAGCCTAAGCACGCCCACACTGGCCCTTAACTATGTTCCTATAGACTCTAGTTTAATTGCCGCAGATGGTGACCTAGCGAAGCCTCAAGCCAATCTCGTTCAGTTTGGCTTAGCGGTTGAAGATGAAGCCGAGCAGCTGGCCCGCCGCAGTTTGAGTGAAGGCCATCAGCGGGTCGTAGTTTTGCATCAAGATCAGCCCTGGGCTATACGAGCTGCTCAGCACTTTAGCCAAACATGGACTCGCCTGGGCGGTGATATTGCATCTCAGGTAAGTTTCACTGGTGCCGGAGACCATAGCGACGCCATTACCAAGGCCCTGCTCATTGACCAAAGCCATAGCCGAGCCAAAAGCCTTAAAAGCCTTTTGGCTGGCACCGGCAATCGAGTTAAGTTTGAGCCCCGCAGGCGTCAAGATGTGGATGCTATAGTGCTGTTTGCACTACCCTCAGATGGTCGCCAAGTGGTGCCCACTCTAGCCTTTCACTATGCCGCCAATCTGCCGGTCTATGCCAGCCACCATATCTATCAAGGCCCAACCACCAGTAACCGTGACCGCGACCTAGAAAAGGTCATTTTCACTGAATTACCATGGCTCCTGGACAAGCCCACCATCCAACAACAAATTAGCGCCAAGTGGCCAGAACGCATGCGCCACACACGCTTGTTTGCACTGGGCGTTGATGCCTACCGTTTGTTTCCACGCATAGAGCAGCTTCGAGCCTACACCGATAGTCGCGTGCATGGTGTCACTGGGCACTTACAAATCAACCACCAAGGCCGTATCGTTTCACAAAGTTCTTGGGGGCAATTTATCAAAGGTAAAGTGGTACCAGCACCGCGTTACCTACAGCAACCATGAACCATACAGAAACGGGTGCCTGGGCCGAAGAGCTCGCATGGCAACATATGCACCAACGTGGTTGGAATTTGGTGGTGCGCAATTTTTTTTGCAAAGGTGGAGAACTCGACATTGTCGCCTATAAGCAGGGCATATTGGCATTTGTTGAGGTTAAATATCGCCGCAGCCAAACCATGGGTGGCGCTATCGCCAGCCTAAGCACCCGTAAACAGCGCCACCTAATCCACAGCGCCAAAGTACTTTTACAACGCTACCCACGCTTGAGCCAACTCGACTGTCGGTTTGATCTAATCGCCATTAGCGGCCCAGCCCCAAGCGACCATGGCTCAACTAAGCAAGTTCAGATACAATGGCTTGATAACGCATTTATCACCTTTGGTTAAGCCTTACGGCTGCAACCCGCACCTAGGAACTAACAAATTAATGGAACTGCAAGAAAGGGTTATTAACCAATTCCATGAACACATGGGTTGTGCGGCTTATAGTGCTGAGCACCTGCCTCAAGATATTGCCATTGCCGCACAAATGCTGCACCAATGCTTTATTCAAGAAGGTAAATTGTTGGTTTGTGGTAACGGTGCCAATGCAGCTAATGGCCACCACATGTGCGCTGCAATGCTGAGTCGTTTAGAACAAGAACGACCCAGCCTACCCGCATTTAATTTAACCTCAGACAGCACCAGCATCAGCGCTATCACGCGGGATTCTAGCTTTCAGGATGTGTTTGCAAAACAGATTACTGCCCTGGGCCAAGCAGGCGATATTCTAATAGTACTGTCCGAACAAGGCAATTGTGGTAACTTGGTACAGGCCATACAAGCCGCCCATGACCGTGATTTGCAGGTGATCTCTATTACTGGCCAAAGTGGTGGTGATATGGCGGCCCTGTTGGATCCTGATGACGTGGCTATTCGTATACCCAGCGACCATAATCTCAACATTATTCAACTACAATTAGTCACCATTCACTGCTTATGTGATCTAATTGATTTTCAACTTTTTGGGAGCAACTAATAAATGTTAACACGCAGCCTTAAACTCATTACCTTAAGCGCCTGCCTTGTATGGGCCAGCGCATGTACGCCGGGACTCAGCAACAAACCTGTAAGTGATAATAAAGGTTCGCGTTCGTTGGGCACCCTGTATAACGACCAACTCATCGAAACCACTACAGTCGATGCCATATTGCGTGCCAACCCATTGCTAGAAACAGCCCATGTCGCCGCCATTAGCGTTAACGGCATTGTTTTACTTATTGGCCAGGTGCCGAGTGAAGACACTAAAACCATCGCCGGTGGCAAAGCACGCAAAGTGAGCAATGTACGTAAGGTTCACAACGAATTGTTGGTGAGTGGGGCGTCTTCTTATGTCGTGCGTACCAACGACACACTGATCACCACCAAAGTAAAGGCTCGTATGGTGGGGGAAACAGGTTTCCCCGCTACCCGCGTTAAAGTAGTGACAGAAAATGGCGTGGTTTACTTGATGGGCTTAGTCACTCAAGCCGAAGGTGAATGGGCCGTAAGAGTGGCCTCCAATGCCAGTGGCATTCAACGCATTGTTAAAGTATTTGAATATATCGACTAGCAATAACTAGCCAATAAAAAAGGGCCTCATGGCCCTTTGTTTGCAGCACAACCTTGAATATTGCTTACTTAACCACTTTTAGCGTTGGCCGCTTAGCCCGAGCGCTAATCGACGACACTGTGGCCGGCTCTGCAGGCTTATGTGGTGCTGGAGGTCTGGGTGTAGGGCTGTCTGGATCGGGTATGCCGGGCTCAAAACCAAAACCCATACCCTCGCCACTTTCCTTGGCGTAAATAGCCATCACCGCCAAGATAGGCACATACACATGCATCGGCACACCGCTAAAGCGGGCATTAAACTCCACTGCGTCATCACCAAGGCTCAAGCTTTGTACTGCGCTAGGTGCAATATTGAGTACAATTTGGCCATCAGAAATAAATCGCTCCGGCACCATCACGTCATTAATAGTGGCATCCACCACCATATGCGGTGTTGAATCATTGTCTAATATCCACTCATGCAAAGCACGTAATAGATAAGCGCGACTTGGAGTCATCATGTGGCCATCTCAATTACATGCGGATTTCGTGTTCAATCTCAGACAAACTTTCCTGAAATCCTTCGCGAGCGAAAATACGTTCCATATATTCTAACATCGGTGCAGCTTGCTCTTCAGGCAAGTCAATCCCTAACTGCGGCAAACGCCACAAGATCGGCGCAATACAGCAATCAACCAAGGTGAATTCTTCACTCATGAAAAAGTCTTTTTCGGTGAAGATCGGCGCAGTTGAAGTAAGGCTTTCACGCAGTTCTTTTTGTGCAGCAACAATTTCTGCGTCATCTTCAGAGGTCATGATAACGTCCGCCAGACGACACCAATCACGTTCGATACGGTACATATACAAGCGGCTCTCTGCACGTGCAACAGGGTACACAGGCAACAGCGGCGGATGAGGAAAACGCTCGTCTAGATACTCCATCATGACGTTGGCTTCATAAAGCACCAACTCACGATCAACCAAGGTTGGTAAGCTGTTGTAAGGGTTGAGATCAGCCAGGTCCTCTGGTTTATGCTCCGCATCAACATCAATAATGTCAACGGTAACGCCTTTTTCTGCCAATACAATACGCACACGGTGGCTATAATGATTTGCTGAATCAGAAAAAAACGTCATGGAAGAGCGTTTAGCGACTACACCCATGTAGATATACCTCAATAATAAAACGATAGCGCTGTGCGCCGAAAACGAATACGCGACCTGCCGTGTTTATTAATAATAAACAACAGCGGTCGCGCTTAAATGGACTAATACGGGGCATTATACCCCAAGCCGGGTGCTAGTGGACGTCGCGCCAGAATTCCTTCTTCAAGAAGTAGAATACCACGGTCATCAACAAACAAAACAAAATAGCCCACATACCAATACGCTGACTATCCGACTTGTATGGCTTTGCCATATAAGCCATAAAGTTAGTCAAGTCATAAACCGTGGCATCAAATTGTGCTTGGTTCATACTGCCAGTGCCTTCGGCAACGGTAAGCACTTCACAACTCTCTACCGTCAGGGCTTTACCCGTAAGGCTATCGATAACGGCACTACCGTGTGAATCATGCTTAGGCACTTGAGCACAATCCTTAGATTGCACACCCTGTAGCTCTAACAGCACGTTAGGCATACCCACACTTGGGAATACTACGTTGTTAACACCATAAGGGCGGCTGTCATCAACATAGAAGCTGCGCAAGTATGTGTATACCCAGTCCGCACCACGTAGATTCACTTCGTTGGTTAAGTCTGGAGGTGGTGCGCCAAACCAGTCAGCAGCAAGCTTTGAATCCATAGCATTGGTCATTTGCTCACCCACTTTTTGATCACTAAAGATCAAATGCTCAGCCACTAACTCGGCCGGCATGTGCAGATCTTCTGCGGCACGAATATAACGCTGGTACTGGGCCGTATGACAACCTAAGCAATAGTTCACATAAGTTTTCATACCACGTTGTAATGACGCCTTATCAGCAGCATCAGTTTGTATATGATCCAATGCAGCTTTAGGCCCAGCGCTGGCTAGAGCAAACGCGGGCATGATCAACATTAAACTTAATAAGATTAATTTCTTCATGACTAGACCACCCTTGCTGGAACAGGTTTGGTTGCTTCCATACGCGTGTAGAACGGCATTAGAAGGAAGTAAGCAAAGTACAAGGCGGTACATAACTGAGCCACTTGCGTGCGACCTTCCGTAGCAGCAACAGTACCTAAGTAACCCAAAATAACAAAACTCACTACAAAAATGGCCAACCAAACTCGGCTCAACCAACCTTTGTAACGCATTGATTTCACCGGACTGCGGTCTAACCAAGGCATGACAAATAAGATGGCGATAGCGGCGCCCATAGTGATTACACCCAAGAACTTGGCATCCAAACCAAATAACGGGAAGGTAATGGCACGCAACATAGAATAATAAGGCGTGAAGTACCAAACTGGGGCAATGTGCTCAGGAGTCTTGAGCGAGTTCGCCGGTTCATAGTTGGGCTTTTCAATAAAGTAACCACCACCTTCCGGGAAGAAGAAGATCACCAAACAGAACACGGTTAAGAATACACCCACCGCAACTAGGTCCTTAATGACGTGATAGGGCCAGAAAGCCACACCATCAACAGGCACACCATTTTCATCTTTATTTTGGTCAATTTCGATGCCATCTGGGTTACTAGACCCGACGTCATGCAAAGCCAAAATGTGTAATACAACCAACGCCAAAATAACAATGGGTAAAGCGATTACATGTAAAGAGAAGAAGCGATTAAGAGTAATACCCGAGATTAAAAAGTCACCCCGAATCCATTGCACTAGGTCTTCGCCAACCAAAGGAATGGCGCCAGCTAAGGACAAGATAACCTGCGCACCCCAATAGGACATTTGGCCCCAAGGTAAAAGGTATCCAAAGAATCCTTCGGCCATTAAGGCAAGGTAAATGGCCATACCAAACAGCCATATCAACTCACGAGGCTTTTGATAAGACCCGTACATCAAGCCCCTAAACATATGTAGGTAAACTACAACGAAAAAGGCAGAAGCGCCAGATGAGTGCATGTAGCGGATAATCCAGCCCATTTCCACATCGCGCATAATGTACTCTACAGAGGCAAACGCGCCTTCAGCAGAGGGTTCGTAAGACATGGTTAGCCAAATACCCGTAAGGATTTGGTTAACTAAAACGAGTAATGAAAGCACACCAAACACATACCAAACGTTAAAGTTTTTGGCAGCGTAGTATTTAGACATGTGGTCTTGCCACATTTGCGTCAGTGGAAAACGATCATCAATCCAACGAATGATGCCACTGTCCGCCTTTGGGCGATTAGGATTACCTACAGCCATTACGCATTTCCTCCGTCTTCGCCAATTCGAATGATCGTGTCACTCTCGTAAAAATGAGGCGGGATGTCTAAGTTGATCGGGGCGGGCTTACTTTTATAAACACGACCAGATAAATCGAATGTAGAACCATGGCAAGGGCAGTAGAATCCGCCTTTCCAATCGGCACCTAGGTCAGCAGGCGCAATCTCGGGACGATAAGTCGGTGAACAGCCTAAATGAGTACAAATACCCACCATTACCATCACTTCATCGCGTAACGAGCGTGCAGAGGAGCCAGGGATATAGGCAGGCTGCTTTGACTTAGCTGAACCAGGATCGGCCAGGCTATCGTTAAGGGCTTCCAAGTTCGCTAATGCTTCTGCGCTGCGACGTACAATCCATATTGGCTTGCCGCGCCACTCAACAATCATTTGTTGACCTGGTTCTAACTTACTGATGTCCGCCTTGACCGGTGCGCCAGCAGCTCTGGCTCGTGCACTTGGGTTCCAGGAGGCTACAAAAGGGACTGCAGCGCCCACACCACCAACAGCACCCACAACTACGGATGTGCCGACTAGCATGCGACGACGGGCCTTATTCACGCCATCATTACTCATTCAATTGGTCTCCAGCTACGCTGTAAAATTATTGTCAGCAATAGTAAAGGAATGGCCTTAAATTGACAAGGTTAAAGGTTTAATCGAGGGCCACAACCGCCATTTGCTTTATGAATACCCAATAAAAAACCCAGCACGAGGGCTGGGCTTTTTGGAGCACGCCAAAAAGAGGCGCAGTAAGCTTAACGCTTAGAGAACTGAGGACGCTTACGTGCTTTACGTAGGCCAACCTTCTTACGCTCAACTTCACGCGCGTCACGGGTAACAAAACCAGCAGCACGAAGACTAGGACGCAATGTTTCGTCAAAGTTCATCAATGCACGAGTAATGCCGTGGCGAATCGCGCCAGCTTGACCAAAACCACCACCGCCTTCTACGGTAATGTTAAGGTCGAACTTTTCAACTGTTTCTGTCAACTCTAGTGGTTGACGAACAATCATGCGGGCTGTTTCACGACCAAAGTAAACTTCCAAAGTACGGCTGTTTACAGTGATAGCGCCAGTGCCAGGAGTCATGAACACACGAGCGGTAGAGGTCTTACGACGACCAGTACCATAATATTGAGTAGCTGCCATGATCGTCTCCTTACAGGGTCAATGTTTGTGGTTGTTGCGCTTGATGCGGATGCTCAGTACCAGCATACACTTTAAGCTTGGAGTACATAGCACGGCCCAAAGGACCTTTTGGCAACATACCTTTAACAGCGAATTCAATGGTGCGCTCTGGAGCGTGCTCAACCATTTTTTCGAAAGACATAGAACGTAGACCACCTGGGTAACCAGTGTGACGGTAGTACATCTTGTCTTTTGCCTTGTTGCCAGTTACGCGAACTTTTTCGGCGTTAACAACAACAATGTAGTCACCAGTGTCCACGTGTGGAGTGAATTCTGGCTTATGCTTGCCGCGTAGACGACGAGCGATTTCAGTAGACATACGGCCTAAAGTTAGGCCCTCTGCATCAACAACGTACCAGTCGCGGGTAACGTCAGCAGGTTTAGTACTTACGGTTTTCATGTGAATAACCTATTTAATGGCCCTATTAACTGGGCCTACCTATAATTATTGGGTTATTGCGTAACACGTGGTAATTCACCACCCTGTCACCAATAACGTGACTAGCAGCCTGAGCCCAAAACAACCCAAGCAAATTAAGACTCAAGCCAACACAGAAACTGCGAGCGCAAATTATACAGGATAAGATGCCGACTTGTTAAGCCCTTATGTAAAAGTTTTTAGCTGGCCACATGACCGCGCGCCAAATACTCGTGTGACTGCATCTCTTGCAAGCGACTTAAGGTGCGCTGAAACACAAAATCCAGCTGACCACCGGCATACAGATCCAACAAAGACACCTGCGCCGAGAGTATCATTTTAACGTTAGAGTCATAACACACGTCTACTAAATTGACGAAGCGCCGGGCTTGGTCGCTACTATGGCGATCTAGCCGAGGCACTCGACTCACAATTAAGGCGTGATACTCACTGGCAATCTCTAAATAGTCATTTTGCGAGCGAGGCAATATACACAGCTGCTCGAACGTCATCCACAAAATATCATCACACTGCTTCACATAATCAAACGAACGACTGTTGATCGTCAACTTGCCAGCGTCCTTTATATGCCCTTGCTCTGGCGCCAAGGCTTCAAAGCTTGCTCTTAAGCTGGCATCCGCCGTGTCATCTAACGGCCAATGGTACAGCTCGGCCTGCTCTAAGGTGCGCAGCCGGTAATCTACGCCACCGTCCACATTAACTACAGTGGTGTGTTGCTCCAGCAGCGCGATGGCCGGCAAAAAACGCTGGCGCTGCAAACCATTTTCATACAAATTACGCGGTTCAATATTAGAAGTGGCCACCAACACCACCCCAAGGTCAAACAAAGCACCTAACAACCCCGCCAAAATCATGGCATCAGTAATGTCGGTAACAAAGAACTCATCAAAACAAATCACCTGTGCGTCAGCCGCCAACTCTTGCGCCACGTTAAACAATGGGTTTTTTATGCCTTTATGTACCGCCAAACGCTCATGTACATGGCGCATAAAGCGATGAAAGTGGGTCCGATGCTTATTCTCAAACGGCAAACAATCATAAAACACGTCCATCAAATAGGTTTTGCCACGACCCACGCCACCCCAAAAATACAGACCTTGCGGCGCTTTCTGCACGGTTGACGACTTACCAAGCAAGCCCCCCAATTTACGCCGCAAACGAGGTCGTTGATGCTGTTTTTGCTCCTGCAGTTGGCACAAATCGAAATACAGGCGCTGTAAGTGATTAATGGCCGCCTCTTGGGCTGCGTCGGGCAAGAAGTTCGCCTGTTTTTGATGTTGCTGGTATTTTTCTAAAGGAGAGGTCATAAACTGTTAACGTGCATGATGAACTAATGGGATATTTACATTACAATACTAGCTTCTGAGACACTTTATGAAAAGGAGCTATTGGTGGATTTACTCAGCAACGATTGGTTTTTTTGGCTAATACTATTATTACTCGGTTTAGGCATCGGTTTTTTGCTGGGCCGTAACAACAATAGCGACCTTAAGCGCCAAACTCAGCTCAGCGAACAACTACAAGCTGCGCACACAGAAATGGCTGAATACAAAGAGCAAGTAAACCTGCACTTTGCTGACACTGCCGCTGCCGTTAATCAACTCACCGACAGCTATCGCAATGTACACCAACAACTCGCCAAAGGCGCGCAAAGCCTATGTGACGACCCAGACATGGCCAGCAGCCTCGAAACCATTGCTGGCCCGAGTGAAACTGCCATCGAGCACCAAGCCGAACCTGCCGCTGTCATTCGTCCACCCATGGATTATGCGCCTAGCACCGACAAAACCGAACACGGCACGCTAGATGAGCGTTATGGGCTTAAAAACAAACCGGAAAACCCACAGCCACCCGCCTACGACATTCCCGTATCACCAACCCAATAGCTTATGCCGGGCTATCGATATCTACAAACTCACAAGTGATGTCTAGCTCTTGCTGCAAATGTGCAGCCAGCGCTTTAGCCCCATAACGTTCCGTAGCATGATGGCCGGCAGCAAAATAGTGGATGCCATTTTCGCGCGCTATATGCACGGTAGACTCCGATATCTCACCCGACACATAAGCATCTAAACCTAACTCAACCGCTTGCTCAATCATACCTTGAGCACCACCTGTACACCAACCGATACGTTTGATCACAGCACCAGGGGCATCAATATGGAGCGCCTCTCGGCCCAGCATATGAGACAGTTGTTGTTGTATTTCCGACCCACTACAGGGCTGTTGCAAAGTCGCACACAGACCCAATCCGGTAATGCCGCTAGACTGCATATGTGCGTCAGACCGCCACCCCATGAGCTGGCCAAGCTGCGCATTGTTACCTAGTTGCCCATGGCAATCTAACGGCAGATGATAGGCAATCAGGTTAATGTCATGGGCCAACAGCGCTTTAATACGGTTTTTCTTAATGCCCACCAATGGGCTGGATTCATTGCGCCAAAAATAGCCATGATGCACCAGCAAAGCATCAGCATTACGCTCGATGGCCGCATCAATCAGTGCTTGGCTTGCGGTGACTCCCGCAACCAAATGGCTCACGGTGCGCTTACCTTCCACTTGCAGACCGTTAGGTGCATAGTCTTTAAATTGTCCAGGCGTAAGCAGGCCATCCAAATAGTACAACAAGTCTACCGTGTGTATTGCCATGCATTATTACTCTGCGTATTTTTGCCTTTATTTGGCCTTAAGTTTACACTATACACCCCAGCAAAAGGCAACCAACCGACCTTAATTCCATGGCCCTATCATTGATCAAATATTTATCCCGTTTTGCCCTAGCCGGAGGACTGGTCTCCATCGCACTAATCTTCGCGGCACCCCAATGGTTGAGCCAAAAAACCGGCATACCGCTGTGGTCTCAAACAACCACTGCCCATAATACATCAGCAACACATAGCTACGCCGACATGCTTGAAGCCACCATGCCATCGGTGGTTAGCATTTACAGTCAAACCTACACCCCCGCAGCTTCCTCAGCATTATTTCAAGACCCTCATTATGCCAACCTACTTGAAGGCCAACTACTGGCAAATAATGTTGATAAAATAGGCCTTGGCTCAGGAGTTATTGTCAGCCCGGATGGCTACATCCTGACCAACCACCATATTATTGCCCAAGCTAGCCGCATCCAAGTAAAACTCAGTGATGGACGTAGCGCACCGGCAACCGTGGTAGGCACAGATGCCGCCACCGACCTAGCCGTGATCAAAATTGACCTTGATCAACTCGTCGCCGCCACCGCGGCCATTGACGCCACGGCCCGTATAGGCGACTTAGTATTTGCTATTGGCAACCCCCATGGATTAGGGCAGTCTGTATCTATGGGTTTGATCAGCGGCACTGGGCGCAATCGCTTAGGCCTAAACACCTTTGAAAGCTTCATCCAAACCGACGCCGCCATCAACACTGGCAATTCTGGCGGCGCGCTGGTCAATAGTAAAGGTGAGTTAGTGGCCATTAATAGCGCCCATTTCTACAACAGCCAAACTAGCCTGCGTAGCCAAGGTTTAGGCCTTGCCATACCCATTAGCATTGCAGCTAACGTATTAAACAATATCGTTGCCCACGGCCAGGTAGTAAGGGGCTGGCTAGGTATCGACTTTGAAGCGGAAGCTCTATACGACCTAGTCTCCCAAGCGGCCCATGAATTCTCTCCCAACCTAACCAAACAAGGCATTTTGCTCACCGGCATATATGCCAACAGCCCAGCCCATCAGGCTGGCTTGCAACCCGGCGACCGCATCACCCACTTTGACGGCCGCTTAGTAACTGACTGGAATCAATCGCTGGATTACGTCACTAATTTAGCGCCCGGATCAAAACTGAGCGTCACCTATATCCCAGCCGCAGCCACCATACCAACGGCTGAAGCAATACAAACCACTGCCACCTTGGGCACGCGCCCAAGCGCACAATAACAACCACTGCCTTATGACTAAGCACCCTTAAAATCATGACCCAAAAAGACCTCAACCAACAACGCGACACTATCTTTGCCGCGCCTCTACAGTCGCCCGCACCGTTTGAGTTTAATGCTCAAGTAGCCGACGTGTTTGATAACATGATCCAACGCTCGGTACCTGGTTATAATTTTTTACTGGATGTTATCGGTTTGCTCGCCGCCCGTTATGGGCAGAGTCAAAGTAATTGTTACGACCTAGGCTGTTCGCTTGGCACCATGACCCTGCGCTTACGCCAAAATCTTCCGGCAGGAGCACACGTGATTGGGGTGGATAACTCGGCCGCCATGGTAAGCCGCTGTCAACACAATATGGCCCGCGACCACAGCCAAGCAAGTTACGAAATTGTGCAGCAAGACCTACAAGACACTCCCATAGAAAACGCCTCGATGGTGATTCTTAACTTTACCCTGCAGTTTATTGCCGACCAAGAACGGCCGAGCATTTTAGCCAATATTGCTGCTGGCATGCGCCCAGGTGGGGTGTTGCTGTTGGCCGAAAAAGTCTGTTTTGATGATCCAGCAGAACAACAATTACAAGTGGACCTGTATCACGATTTTAAACGCTATCAGGGCTACAGCGATTTAGAAATTGCCCAAAAGCGCGCTGCCTTAGAAAATGTGTTGATCCCTAATACCTTGGAACAACATCGGCAACGTTTGCTGGATGCTGGCTTTAGCCGTGTAGAAACATGTATGCAATGTTTTAATTTTTGCGCCTTACTGGCCTTCAAATAACCTCAATTAGAAGAAACATCACTATGGGCATTGATTTAGAAGCCTTTTTTGAACACACCAAAAACACCGAATTGGCCGATTTTCACCCGCAACTACGCATCGCTCTGGAGCAATTTTACCAACAAAAGAAACACGGCCGGACCCCCGAATGGGATGCAGCGCTCAATGCCATGCCGCAATTGAGTGACCCACAATACAGCTTTACCAGCAACAGTGTTACGGTCAATAAACCCACCAGCCTAACCATTGACACAAAGGCCTACACCGAGCAGCTAAAGGCATTTATGCCGTGGCGCAAAGGACCCTGGAATTTACTCGGCGTAGACATTGACACTGAGTGGCACTCAGACTGGAAGTGGCAACGCATAGCACCCCACATTAGCCCCTTAGAAGGGCGCAAAGTGTTGGATATTGGCACCGGCAACGGCTACTTTTTATATCGCATGTTGGGGGCCGGCGCCAGCCTTGCTCTTGGTATTGATCCCACGCGAATATTCCTTTATCAATTTCACGCCGCACAAAGGCTATTACCGGCCAACGGTGCGCACCTGCTGCCGTTGCGCAGCGAGCACTTACCTGCATTTGGTTGTTTTGACACGGTATTCTGCTTAGGTGTGTTATATCACCGTAGATCCCCCATCGACCACATTCAGGAACTCTTGTCCTACTTGCGGCCGGGCGGTGAATTAGTCTTAGAAACCTTAGTTGTAGCTGGCGCTGCTGACACCATTTTAGTGCCCGAAGGCCGCTACGCAAAGATGTCCAATGTGTGGTTTATACCCAGCACTCAGGCCCTAGAAGTGATGTTACGTAAGTTAGGCCTAGAAAACGTGCGCACCGTGGACGTTAACCAAACTAGCACCAATGAGCAAAGAGCCACCGAATGGATGACGTTTCACTCTTTAGCTGACTTCTTAGACCCCAATGAGCCTAATCTGTCAGCGGAAGGCCACCCAGCGCCGTTGCGCGCCACCTTGGTGGCGACCAACCCAAGCGCTTAAGCGGGTTATTAATCTTGGCCTAAGATGCGATATTCGGCAGAACGGGCGTGGGCTGTTAGGCTTTCGCCGCGGGCCAGCACCGACGCCACCTTACCCATTTCACTCGCACCCTCGGGCGAAAACATAATTAACGACGAGCGTTTTTGAAAGTCGTACACGCCTAAGGGCGAAGAAAATCGTGCAGTACCCGAGGTTGGCAACACATGGTTAGGCCCGGCGCAATAATCTCCTAAGGCTTCGGCCGTGTGACGGCCCATAAAAATGGCACCAGCATGGCGAATGTGGGGCAGCATGGCTTCAGGGTCTTCCACCGACAATTCCAAATGTTCTGGGGCAATACGATTAGCCAGATCAATAGCCTCTTGCATATCCTTAACTTGAATTAAGGCCCCCCGCTCCTCGATGGAGGTTCTGATAATACTACTACGCTCCATGGTCGGCAGTAATGCTTTAAAGCTGGCCTCAACCTGATCAAGGTAGGCTTTATCTGGGCACAACAATATCGACTGCGCTTGCTCGTCGTGCTCGGCTTGGGAGAATAAATCCATAGCCACCCAATCGGGGTCGGTTTGGCCATCACAGATCACTAGAATCTCCGACGGACCCGCAATCATATCAATGCCACAAGTTCCAAATACCGCCCGTTTAGCGGTCGCCACATAGACATTACCGGGGCCCACAATCTTGTCTACTTTGGGCACCATTTGTGTGCCATGGGCCAAGGCCGCAATGGCCTGCGCGCCACCAATAGCAAACACCCGATCGACACCGGCGATAGCAGCGGCAGCCAAGACCAAGGGGTTAACGCGGCCATTAGGCAATGGCACCGTCATAATAATTTCTTTAACACCGGCCACCTTGGCAGGAATAGCATTCATTAGCACCGACGAAGGGTAACTGGCCTTGCCGCCGGGCACATAAATACCCACCCGGTCCATGGCTGTCACTTGCTGGCCAAGTAAGGTGCCATCGGCTTCCACATAGCGCCATGAATCTTGCTTTTGATGCTCATGGTAAGAGCGAATACGTTGTGCAGCTTGCTCCAAGGCTTGCCGCTCTGCATCACTAATCGCAGCCAAGGCTTGTTCCAGCTTATGCTGTGGAATCTCTAATTCGGCCGTGGTTTTAAACGGTGTGCGGTCCAACTGATTAGTGAACTGCAGTAAAGCCGTATCGCCTTGTGCTTTGACACGTTCGATGATGTCGGCCACGGTTTTTTGAACCCGCTGATCCGACACACTTTCCCACGCCAATAACTGACTTAATTTGGCCGCAAAGTTGGCCTGTTGAGTATCTAGACGGTTAACGTTAAGCCACTGCATGTCAACAATCCTGCGCTGCGTTAACGGCCTTGGCAAGCTGTTCGATCAAGGGGCCAATACGGCCATGTTTAAGCTTCATCGATGCTTCGCCCACCACTAATCGGCTGCTAATTACAGCAATTTCGTTAAGCGGCTCCAGGCCATTGGCCCGCAGAGTATTACCGGTATCAACGATATCCACAATTTGATCAGCCAATCCAAGGATGGGGGCCAACTCCATGGCACCATATAGCTTGATGATGTCCACTTGCTGACCCTGCTCGGCAAAATAACGCTTGGTAATATTTACAAACTTAGACGCTACCCGCAGGCGCCTACCCGCAGGTGCTGCCCCTACCGGCGCACAGGTCATTAAACGACATTTAGAAATTTGTAAATCCAACGGCTCATACAGACCTGCGCCGCCGTGTTCCAATAACACGTCTTTGCCGGCCACACCCATATCGGCAGCACCGTATGACACATAGGTAGGGACATCCGTTGCACGGATGACTAGGAACCGCACCCCAGGCTGAGTAGTCTCAAATACCAATTTACGGCTGGTATAGATGTCTTCCAAGGGTTCAATGCCGGCACTAGCAAACAACGGCAAGGTTTCTTTTAGAATGCGGCCTTTAGACAATGCAATGGTCAGACTATTAGGCATAGTGTTTAGTTCTCTATCTTAGACGACGCGTTTGATGATGGCGCCTAGCGCACCCATTTTTTCTTCAATACAGTCATAACCCCGATCGATATGGTAAATACGATCAATCACGGTTTCACCGTCGGCCACCAAAGCGGCAATCACCAAACTAGCTGAAGCACGTAGATCCGTTGCCATCACAGGCGCGGCCTTTAGCTGCTCTACCCCTTGCTGTATCACGGTATTACCTTCAACCACTACTTGCGCACCCATACGGGCCATTTCATCAATGTGCATAAAGCGGTTTTCAAAGATGGTTTCAGTAATACGACCGGTACCCGTGGCAATGGCATTGAGTGCCGAAAACTGAGCTTGCATGTCGGTTGGGAAGGCTGGGTAAGGCGCAGTTTTCAGGCTCACAGCTTTAGGCCGTTGGCCATGCATATCTAAACTAATCCAATTTTCACCGGTGTGGATTTCAGCTCCAGCCTCTTCCAATTTGGATAACACAGCCTCTAAAATATTTGGGCGTGTGTCTTTAACCTTAATACGCCCACCGGTCACCGCTGCAGCTACTAAGTAGGTGCCCGTTTCAATACGGTCTGGCAACACGTCGTAGGTACAACCGTGTAGCTTTTCAACGCCTTGAATACGTATGGTATCGGTACCATGGCCGGTAATTTGTGCACCCATGGCAATCAAACATTGTGCCAAATCGACTACTTCAGGTTCCCGCGCTGCGTTATCCAATACGGTTTCGCCGTCGGCCAACACCGCGGCCATAAGCAAGTTTTCGGTACCCGTCACGGTCACCGTGTCAAAAAAGATATGTGCACCTTTTAAACGTTCTGCCTTAGCTCGTATATAACCATCTTCTACGCTAATATCTGCACCCATGGCCTCTAGTCCACGGATATGTAAATCGACTGGGCGACTGCCAATAGCACAACCGCCAGGTAACGACACTTCGGCTTCGCCAAAGCGAGACAGCAAAGGCCCTAATACCAAGATCGACGCGCGCATTGTTTTTACTAAATCGTAAGGCGCAACACAGTGTTCTAATGTGGTGGCGTCAATCTCGACACTCAACTTATCGCCGACTAACAAAGACACCCCCATACGACCCAACAACTCAATCATGGTGGTGACATCGTGTAAATGAGGTAAGTTGCGGATGGTCACGGGTTCTTGCGCCAACAAGGTCGATGCCAAAATAGGCAAGGCCGAATTTTTTGCGCCAGAGATTCTAATTTCGCCATCAAGGCGTTTACCGCCAGTAATACTAAGTTTGTCCATAGGGTTTATTGTGCCGTTGTCTATAGTCTAAGCTGGCATTATTGCGCGTTGATACGCTGCCATTGGTCGGGGGTATAGGCCTTAATGCCTAAGGCATGAATGGTGCCGTCAGCAATTTGATCGGTTAAACAGCCGTATACCAGTTGTTGTTTTTTCACTGGCGTTAGGCCCGAGAAAAGGTCGCCGATTACCGTCACCTGAAAGCTGCAGCCTTCGCCACTGGGTATCACTTCGGTACCGTTTAATTGTTGCTCTATAATGTGTTTTACTTGTGTTGCGTCCACGATCTTCTCCATGGGCTAAATGGGGCGTAATTGTAGCAAACATGGCACCTATACCGCTAACGTTAGGTGCCTGAATCTAGGCAGGATTAAGCCAAAAGGCAATAACATCATCCATATTACCTTTATTCTGTGCCATAGCGGCTGCAAACTGCTGCCTAAATGCCAAACCTAAGTTAATGCCATCCAATGTGACGTTGGTGACTTTCCAACCCTGCGGGCGTAATTTGACAGCATAGTTAATGTTATAGGCAGCGCCATTGGCATACACTTTAACCCACACCTTTTGCCGTCCCGGTTTACTGCTACTACTCACATTAGGCTGAACTTCATAATTATTAATTTTAAAGGCCACTACTGCCCGCGAGTAGGTATTTAATAACGACGTTCTAAAACTTATATTGAACGCCTCAATTTGCTCTGAGCTAGCGCGTCGGTAAAACTTGGCCATCACCCCTTTTGCAATACTTTCAAAATCCACCACAGGGTCTAAAATAATGGCCATTTGGGCCAGCAACGCCTGCTCATCCAAACCCACTGGAGTGCCCGTGATTTCGCTTTTTCGTATCGCTTCTTCCCGCTCATGTTTCAGCAACTCTATCATCGCTTGTGTGCTGTCGCTCACCACCTCACTTGCAGCGAGCCATTCGGGGTCATTGGCCTGCGCTTGCAACGGGTAGGATAAGCCAGACATCACTAACGCCACAGTGACCAAAAATCGCTTAGCTTGGTTAAACATGTGATACATCCTTTGTAACTTGTAGAATTAAACTGCCATTGTTGTGCTTAGTTGCTGTCGCCCAAATTGAGCAAGAACTGCCCAATCAGCTCTTCTAGCACCAACGCCGATTGTGTATCTTCAATCATATCGCCTGCCTCTAACACCTCGTCTTCTGCACCCACAGTGAGGCCAACATACTTTTCACCTAACAAGCCGGCGGTCAAAATGCTGGCACTTGAGTCAATCGATAGGTAATTTACCTCACCATTGATTTGCATTTGCACTTTAGCCATTAACGTCTGTGGGTCAATCACTACAGCCACCACCTCGCCTACGGTGACACCCGCCAAGGTAACCTGTGCTTTAGGCGCCAAGCCAGCCGCATTTTCAAACAAGGCGTCAATGGGGTAGCGGTCGGCACTGCGGGTAAGATGTCCACCACTGACTTGTAACGCCAAACTAAGCAAGGCAGCTACACCAGCCACCAGCATCAAACCCACACTAATTTCTATCCATCTTTTGTGCATTACGCGCCTCCAAACATTAGCGCTGTTAAAATAAAATCGAAACCCAAAATCGCTAGGGATGAGTACACCACTGTGCGCGTCGTTGCAGTGCTAATGCCTTGCGAGGTCGGTACACATGAATACCCCTGATACAAGGCAATCCAGCTCACCACAAACGCAAACACCAAGGCTTTTATCATGCCATTGATGACGTCCTCACCAAAATCTACGGCCTGCTGCATGTTACCCCAGTATGACCCGCTGTAGACGCCTAGCCAATCCACCGCCACAATGTGGCCACCATAAATACCCACCAAACTAAATATAGCCACCAATATAGGCAAACAAATCAAACCCGCCAAAAATCTTGGTGCCACAATACGATGTAATGGGTCTACCCCAAACATTTCCAAACTGGCCAATTGTTCTGTCGCTTTCATCAAGCCGATTTCGGCAGTTAACGCAGATCCTGCGCGACCAGCAAACAATAAAGCTGCCACCACTGGCGACAATTCCCTCACTAAGGTTAAGGCCACCATTTGCCCTACAGCTTGCTCCGAACCATAGGCCGACAATAAGGTATAGCCTTGCAAACCCAGCACCATGCCAATAAACAAGGCCGAAACCAACATAATAATTAACGACTGAACGCCCACCACGTACAGCTGCTGAGTCAAACGCGAAAGTCCATGTTTGCCAGGCAATACCCGTAGTGACTGCACCAACATTAACAACGCCTGCCCCATTAAAGCCAGGCGCTGTAACAACTGTTCGCCTAGGGCCACCACAAGGTTTATCATAGCAAACCTCCTTGTTTATCTGCTGCACTGGCATTGCTGCACAATAACTCGGCAGCCAAAGGCGGAGCCGGAAAGTGAAATGGAATCACACCATCAGCTTCGCCGTGCATAAATTGTCTCACCGCTGGGTCGGTACTGGTTTGCAGCGCCTCGGGGGTATCATGGGCTAACACCCGCCCTTCACCCAATAAGATGACCCGATCGGCAATAGCGCAGGCCTCGGCTATATCGTGAGACACCAACACGCTTGTGAGCTGCATCTCGTCGTTGAGGCCTTTAATCAAACGTTGTAATACCGCCATGGCTATGGGATCTTGACCGGCAAAAGGTTCGTCATAGAGTATTATTTCAGGTTCTAATGCCACTGCTCTCGCCAAAGCAACACGTCGCGCCATACCTCCCGACAAATGCGATGGCCTCAGGTCACGAGCGCCCCTAAGGCCAACTGCTTCAAGCTTTAACAGCACTCGGTCGTGTAATTGCTGGTCATTTAACTGCGTGTGTTCACGTAACGGGAAGGCGACGTTTTCAAATACCGTTAGGTCGGTAAACAAGGCACCACTTTGAAACAACACCCCCATTCGACCACGCAGCTGGTTGAGCTGTTTGCGGTTGAGTTGGGCAATATTCTGACCAAATAGTTGCACGGCACCGCAATGCGGTTGTAGTTGACCACCGATTAACTGTAACAAGGTGGTCTTTCCGGTACCGCTGGGGCCCATAATAGCGGTAATCTTTCCGGCCGCAATAGACACATCAATGTCTTTAAAAATCGCACGATTGCCGCGAAAAAAACTCAGGTTATGTATCTCAATAATGCCATTTACGGCCATATGTCGACTTCCAGCACAGCACCAGTTAAAGATTGACACCAAGTTTAGCATTGCCGAGCAGATGTGCAAAGAAACTTGCAAATTTGCACCAGTCTTGGTTTCATTGCGGCTCGTTTTTTGAGGTTATAGAATACACCAATGTTATTAGCAATTGCCGCAGTCATTATTGGCCTTGGCCTACTTATTTGGAGCGCCGACCGCTTTGTAGACGGCGCCGCGGCCACGGCCGGCCATTTAGGCATGTCTCCCATGCTAATCGGCCTCACCATTGTTGCCTTTGGCACCTCTGCACCGGAGATGCTGGTGTCGACTATGGCGGCCTTAGGCAACGCCCCTGGGCTTGCCATTGGCAATGCTATCGGCTCCAACATTGCCAACATTGCACTGGTGCTAGGTGCCACAGCACTGGTATCGCCCCTGCCCGTACGTGGCAACTTAGTACGTACCGAATTACCCATTTTAACGGTTGCTACGATTGGTGCAGGCATCATCTTAATGGACCATTACCTAGACCGGTTCGACGGCACCTTGTTATTACTTGGTCTAGTGCTGTGTTTATATTTGTTTAAACGCTATCAACAAGACCATCCAGACGACCAGACCGAGCCATTAGCCGACTTGAGCTTTAAGGCCGGTATAGTTTGGCTAGTGGTGGGTTTAGCGGTACTGGCCTTAGGCTCTCGAATTTTAGTGGGCGGCGCGGTATACATTGCCTCTGCACTAGGCGTTAGCGACCTAATCATTGGCCTCACTATTATTGCTATTGGCACCAGCTTGCCCGAATTAGCAGCCTCTGTAATGAGTGCCCGCAAGGGCTTACATGGCATTGCTCTTGGCAACATCATCGGCTCTAATATTTTCAACCTACTTGGGGTGATGGCGATACCTGCGCTCATCAACCCAGTCACCATCGCTGCCGATGCGGTATGGCGTGACTACGGTTTGATGCTGGTATTGACCCTATTTCTTCTGGTGCTGGGTTTTTGGGCACGACGCGGTGGCTCGCAATCACAAACCATAACCCGACCCATGGGCAGCCTACTGCTTTTAGTTTATGTTATGTATATGTTTTTACTTTATACTAACGCTTAATAACCTGATCACATTTGTTAGGAGAGCTGTTGAGCAACGACACGGCTATACGCCCGAGGCAACCCCAGACTGAGTGTTTTGCTCAATCTGCTTTGCGCACCATCAACTTAGAACAAACTGCCATCGCCGACTTAGCGGAGCGTATTGATGATGCCTTTGAACAGGCCTGTCAATTGATGCTAGACTGCTCAGCCCGCGTAGTACTGCTAGGCATGGGAAAATCTGGCCACATTGCCAATAAAATCGCAGCCACTCTTGCCAGTACCGGCACCCCCGCATTTTTTGTCCACCCAGGCGAAGCCAGCCATGGCGACATGGGCATGATTACCTCAAAGGACGTAGTGCTGGCCTTATCCTACTCCGGCACCACAGCAGAAATCGTTACCTTATTACCTATGTTAAAACGCCTAGGGGTGCCGCTTATCGCCATGACCGGCGCGCCTCAATCGACCCTAGCCAAGGCAGCAGATAGCCACCTTAACGTACAAGTACACACCGAAGCCTGCCCCCTCAACCTTGCGCCCACCTCTAGCACCACAGCCACTTTAGTCATGGGCGATGCCATTGCTATCGCCTTACTTGAAGCCCGCGGTTTTAGCGCCAACGACTTTGCATTTTCTCACCCAGGCGGTGCACTAGGGCGAAAGTTATTACTCAAAGTCAGCGACATCATGCATGCGGGCTCTAGCCTACCTCAAGTGAATGTCGATACGAGTTTTGCCGACGGGCTGATGGAAATGACTCAAAAAGGCATGGGCATGACCGCCGTAGTAGACCAGCAGGGCCATCTTGCTGGCATATACACCGATGGCGATTTACGCCGTAGTCTCGACCAAAAGCAAAATCTACGCCAATGTATCATCGGCGAGCTGATGACCATTGAGCCTGTACGGGCACAAGCCGACATGCTGGCCGCCCAGGCCCTGCAATTAATGGAACAACACAAAATCAACGCCTTGATCGTTTGTAATGATAACAGTCAACCCGTCGGCGCCATCAACATGCACGACTTACTGAGAGCAGGAGTCATTTAACATGACGCTAGCGATTGCACCTGAAATTTTGGCCGCCGCCCAACCCATTCAATTATTAGCGCTCGATGTGGATGGCATTTTGAGTGATGGCCAACTCTATTTTGGTAATCAAGGCGAAGAGATCAAAGCCTTTAATAGCCTCGATGGTCACGGCATTAAAATGTTGCAAGCCAGTGGTGTTAAAGTTGCCATTATCACTGGCAGAACCTCGAATATTGTAGCCCAAAGAGCATCTCAATTAGGCATTGATTTATTGCTACAAGGTAGAGAAGATAAACTATTGGCGCTGTTTGAACTGACCCAAAATATGCAAATCGACTGGGCGCAGATGGCCTACATGGGTGACGATTGGCCCGACTTAGCCGCCATTATCAAAGTAGGTTTAGGTATTACCGTACCCAACGCAGCGAGCGGTTTGGCAACACATTGCCAATACCTTACCCAGCGTAGCGGTGGTCAAGGCGCCGTAAGAGAAGTATGCGACCTGATCATGCAAGCTCAAGGCAGCTGGCAATTGGCCCTGCAGCCCTACCTCAACACTGACCTGCCAACAATCTCATAATGTCAGCCATTTTACGTAGCCGCTGGCTCTATCTCAACCTCGCTGCATTGGCAGTTTTGGCCACTAGTTTATGGTGGTGGCAACAAGCCGAGCAACAAAATAATGACTCCAAAGCTAGCTGGATTCCCGATTATTATTTGACCAATGCCACCATTCAGCAGTTTGATACTCAAGGTCAATTATCCTCCAGCATTCATGCCCAACGATTTAGCCACATCCGCGAGTTTGATAGCACTGACATGATACAGCCGCGATTTAACATTTACCTCGGCCAAGGTAGCACCTGGTTTGGCCGTGCCGATGAGGGTCTGATTCTTGACTCAGGCGCACAAATCAACCTCAGCGACGATGTTTTAGTCACTAACGGCCCAGATTTAGAGCGGCCGCTAAGCCTATCGACTCAGAGCTTACGTTTGTTGCCCGCGAGCAACTACGCCGAATCAGATAGTCTAGTCCAGATCAGCACGCAACACAGCCACTTGACGGGCACCGGCATGCGCCTCACACTCAGTGACCAGCGGTTACAACTTTTAAGCCAAGTGACAGGCTCCCATTTAATTGAAAAACAATAACAAGGCTAACCTTTATGCACCTTATTAAGTCCATCACCAGCGCCATCATAGTGTCCTATATCTTGCTGGCTAGCTCCACCTCCGTTGCCTTGGACAGCGACCGCGAACAACCCATTCAAATTGCTGCAGATGCGGCAGAGTTGAACGAAGGTAAAGGCTTTTCGATTTACAGCGGCAATGTCATCATCACTCAGGGCAGTATGGTGATTGAGGCCTCCACAGTAAAAATCACCTTTGACGACAACGGCATTCAAACCATGTTGGCCACTGAGGGCAAACATGACGGTCGGGCTTACATGCGCCAACTCAGTGAAGGCGAAGCCGGTGACCTGATGGAGGCTTGGGGCCAGAGCATCGACTACCAAATTGATGGTCAACTATTGACCTTATTGGGCAACGCTAAATTGATCCAAAAAGGTAACCATTTTAGTGGCGAAAGCATTATTTTTGACATCCCTAATGACAATGTGAAGGCCTCTGGCGGTAACGAAGGCCGAGTGCAAATGATCTTCTTACCCAAAACCAAGTAACGGCCAGCTAATGCCCACAACTACAGCCACAAAAGGTGCACCTTTGGCCACCCTAGAAGCCCGCAATTTAGCCAAATCTTATAGCAAGCGAGCTATCGTCAAGGACGTTAACATCCACATTAAGGCAGGTCAGGTGGTGGGGCTACTAGGGCCTAACGGTGCCGGTAAAACCACCTGCTTTTACATGATCGTGGGTTTAGTGCAGGCCGACCGTGGCCAAATATTCATCAACCAAGAAGACATCTCCAACCAGCCGATGCATGGTCGAGCTCGCAAAGGCATTGGTTACTTACCCCAAGAAGCATCGGTGTTTCGTAAACTCAGCGTGGCCCAAAACATTCTTGCCATTTTGCAAACCCAAAAACACCTAACTAAAAACCAGCGTCAAGATAAGGTCGAGCTGTTGCTTAAAGAGTTTAATATTAGCCATATCCGCGATAGTTTAGGCATGAGCTTATCGGGTGGCGAACGGCGGCGCGTGGAAATAGCGCGCGCCCTAGCCAGCGAACCTCAGTTTATATTGCTCGACGAACCGTTTGCAGGCGTTGACCCTATTTCTGTGAGAGATATTAAGCAGATTATTGAACAGCTAAAAAACAAGGGCATTGGCGTACTTATTACTGACCATAACGTACGCGAAACACTGGATATTTGTGACCGCGCTTATATTGTCAGTGAAGGTTATATTTTGGCCCATGGCAGCAGCCAGGATATCTTGGCTAATCAACAAGTAAAAGAGGTATACTTGGGCCATGACTTTAGCCTGTAGTTCGTAGATTTATGAAAGCAACACTACAACTTAAAATGAATCAGCAACTGGCGATGACACCCCAGTTGCAACAAGCCATTCGTTTACTGCAGCTTTCAACCCTAGATTTACAACAAGAAATTCAACAAGCCCTCGACGACAACCCACTGCTCGAACTTAAAGACGAACAAGACACAGTAATTGCTGATGAACGTCTGCCACAAGACATAGAGCACCAAGACAACCAACCGGCCAATCAGAGTAGCGAAGACCGCCTCTCTGAAGAGCAAGTTGCCGACATTGATTGGAACGAACAAATTCCCGTTGAATTAGCCACCGACAGTGCCTGGGACGACGTTTACCAAAGTTCAACCACACCTGCATCTGGGCCCTCCGACGAGTTTGATTTTGATGCTCATAATAGCCACGAACCCAGCTTGAAAGAGCACCTTGAGTGGCAACTCAACTTAAGCCGCCTCAGCGACATTGACCAATTTATTGGTGCCAGCATCATTGATGCCATTGACGAGCGTGGTTACCTAAGCCAAAGCGTGCCCCAACTCACCCAAGGCATCAACCACAACCTAGCTCAAACCGAAGATCAAGACACCACCCACAGCGTTGACGATAGCGAAACCCAAGCCGTACTCACCTTGATCCAACAGTTTGACCCTATAGGTGCCGGTGCAGAGGATTTACGGCAGTGTTTATTGATCCAATTACGCCACCTACCCACTGACACCCCCTGGCGCGAGGGGGCAATACATGTGGTTGATAAGCACTTAGATTTACTGGGAAGCCACGACTACAATACCTTACGCCGACGCTCTGGTTACAAAGTGACTGAGTTGCAAGAAATCATCCTTCTTATTACTCAGTTACAACCAGAGCCTGGCGCCAACATCGCCTCAAGCCAAGCCGAATACGTGATTCCCGATGTTATGGTGCGCAAAGTCAACAAGGTTTGGCGCGTCGAATTACACCCTGACTCAGCTCCAAAAATACGTGTTAACCAACAATATGCCAATTTGACTAGCAGTGCCAACAGTGCCGACAAAAACTACATTAAAAGACACTTGCAAGACGCCCGCTGGTTTATTAAGAGTTTAGAGACCCGCAACGATACCTTACTGAAAGTGGCTGGCCGCATTTGTGAAATCCAACAAGGCTTTTTGGAGTATGGCGAAGAAGCCATGAAACCTTTGGTGCTGGCAGAAGTAGCCGACCATGTAGAAATGCATGAGTCCACTATTTCCCGTGTCACTACCCAAAAATACATGCATACCCCACGCGGCATTTTTGAACTTAAATACTTTTTTTCCAGCCATGTCGCCACTGCCAACGGCGGCGAGTGTTCCTCTACAGCCATCAGAGCTTTAATTAAAAAACTCATTGCTGCCGAACTTACCCTCAAGCCCCTAAGCGACAGTAAACTAACCGACATGCTCGACCAACAAGGCATTAAAGTGGCGCGCCGCACCATTGCCAAATACCGTGAAAGCATGAATATTCCTCCTTCTAACGAACGCAAACGGCTAAGCTAAGACATATACCATGAACATCAGCGACATCCTCACCCCAGCACGCACTCTCGCCGACTTAAACTGCAGCAGTAAAAAGCGCAGCTTAGAGTCTGTTAGCCAATGGTTGGCTCAACAAATGCCAAATTTTGATGGCAAGCACGTATTTAACGCGCTCATCAGTCGTGAAAAGCTAGGTAGTACTGGTTTTGGCGATGGCATTGCCATCCCTCACTGCCGTCTAGCCAGCTGTAATCAAGTGACCGGGGCTCTAGTGCGCCTTGGCAATCCAATAGACTTTGATGCCATCGATCAACAATCGGTCGACCTGCTATTTGTACTGCTAGTACCCCTAGAGGCGACCGATGAGCACCTGCAAATTTTAGCCACCTTAGCCGGCAAGTTTGGCCAATCTGAGTTCCGCGAGCAGTTACGCAACGCCACCGATGCCGAGGCCATGTACCAGATCGCTATCGCATAAATACCGCAAAACCGGTATGCTATGGGGTCGTTTAGGCCCTGCACGATGGCCTCTTTACTTTTGCAAAGTACGAGTCATTCGATTGAAGGCCATAGGTATGATCCACGCACAAATCACCATCATCAACAAACTCGGTTTACACGCCCGTGCGGCCGGCAAACTGGTAGGCGTCACAGGCAAACATTCTTGCCAGATAGAAATTGGTAGCGAAGGCAGCATGGTGGATGCTAAAAGCATCATGTCGGTGATGCTATTAGCTGCGTCTCAAGGCACCATATTAGACCTGAAAGTGAATGGCGAAGGGGAACAACGAGCCTTTGACGATGTTACACAGCTGGTTAATAATTTTTTCGACGAAGGCGAATAAGGGTAATTGTTAAATGGAATCCCGTCTTAAGGAACTCAACGACGCCCTAGACAGTGGTGCTTTTATTCAAGTGCGCCATATGCTTAATCACACCCTTAAACCAGCTCACACCGCGCATTTATTAGAATCTTCTCCACCGCGTGAGCGCGAAGTATTGTGGAACTTGGTTAACCCCGAGCTCGAAGGTGAAGTGCTACAGCACTTGAGCGACGAAATTCAAGCCGAATTTGTCAATCAAATGAACACCGACGAGTTACTTCAAGCCACGGTAAACCTAGACACCGACGACTTTGCTGATATCTTGCAACAACTGCCAAAAAAGGTGATGCAAGAGGTGCTTGATCGTTTGGGGCAACAAGATCGTGACCGTCTAGAGCAGGTATTACCCTACCCAGAAGATACCGCCGGTGGCCTCATGAATACCGACGTGGTGAGCATTCGCCCCGACCTTACAGTCGACGCTGTGTTACGCTACCTACGCCGTCATGACCGCATTCCAGAAATGACCGATAACCTGTTTGTTGTGACCCGTAAAGATCGCTACATTGGCCTCTTACCCGTAACAAGCATGCTGGTTAGTGATCCCCACACCTTAGTGACGGACATTATGGACACCGAGCGTGAAGCGATTCCTGCCCACCTTGATGAAATGGATGTGGCTAACTTATTTGAGCGCCACGATTGGGTTTCTGCCCCTGTGGTTAATGAAGAAGGCCGCTTATTAGGCCGTATTACCATTGATGACGTGGTCGATGTCATTCGCGAAGAAGCCGACCACTCGCTCATGCGTATGGCCGGCCTAGACGACGACGAAGACACCTTTGCGCCTGTACTCAAAACCTCTAAGCGGCGAGCAGTGTGGCTCGGCATCAACTTATTGACGGCGCTATTTGCCTCTATGATGATCGGTTTGTTCCAAGACACCATAGAGAAAGTAGTGGCTTTAGCCATTCTTATGCCCATTGTTGCGAGCATGGGAGGCATTGCTGGCAGCCAAGCACTAACCCTAGTGATACGAGGCCAAGCACTTGGCCATGTAGAGCGCAGCAATATTGGTTACCTGATCAACCGAGAAATTATTGTTGGCACTATTAACGGCGTTTTATGGGCACTGGTGGTGGCCAGCATTGCTAGCTGGTGGTTTGCCGACATCACCATCGGTTTGATTATTGCCATCGCCATGGTCATCAATTTAGTAGTCGCCGCCATATGTGGCACCTCGTTACCCATTATACTCAAAGCCATCAATATCGATCCGGCTTTAGCTGGCGGTGTAATTTTAACAACAATCACAGACGTGGTCGGTTTTTGTGCCTTTTTAGGCCTGGCCACATTATTTTACGCGTAAGGAATTTATTATGGGCAAAGTAAAAGCCCGCATCGCTGCCGCCGAGTTGGAAGCCTTGCAACAGAACATCCCTCAAGAAGAAGAGCTTAGCCGCACCCAGATAAAGCGTGCCATGGAAGCGTTACAGGCTTTGGGCGGCAAATTGCTTAACCTAAAACCGTCCGAACTCGCACGTATTCCCATGAGTGAAACCCTTAAGGTGGCGCTCGACGAATCCACTCGCATCAATCAGAACGAAGCCAAACGTCGACACTTACAGTACATCGGTAAAGTCATGCGAGATGAAGACTCAGAAGCCATCGCTAAAGCGCTGGCTGTGTTAGATTCCGGAACCGATGAGCATCGCCGTGCGTTTCATCAATTGGAAACTTGGCGTGATGGTCTCATTGCTGGCAATAGCGAAACCTTAGAAGAGATTATGCAGTTGCATAGCGAAGCCGACCGCCAACACCTTTCTCACCTCACGAAACAAGCTCAGAGCTTAAACCAAGAAGAAAAGGCTAAATCTGCGGCCAAGAAATTGTTTAAGTACTTGCGCCAGCTGGCCGATATTTAAATCGCCCTGCTGAACCGTGATCCTGACGAAGTTCAGGATCTCAACTCAGATGGCCTTCGCCGCAATGACGCGTCTGTGCAATGGCGCAAGGTCGGGTATCTAAATCCAATCCACCAACTTTTGACGTAACTTTTTCACCGAACCACTTTGGATTTAGCTAAAGCCGTTTGAAATACCGCTTCATCCACTTCATCAATAGTAGACAGACCTTTAACAAAAAATTATGCGAGTGCACACGAGGTCTAGGGCCAAACGTACCAAGACATCAAACCTTAAGCGTAAAAGCACGCCCTTTAGGGCTCAATTAACGGAGCTCTATAATCAACATGATAGTCTGCCAGAGCCTGATCCGCAGCATCACCAAAACTAATGTAAAAAGAAAACTTGCGCGCCTTGGCGGTTATAAAGAACTAATTTAAGTCTTTAAAACCACTCATTTTAACTTCGTCTTTCAAAATAACCTCCTGAGCACCCGCGCTCGACTCTAACATCAAGCCCATTAACAAAAGTGCTGTAGTCTTCTTATCGACCAAAACAGGCTAAAATAAAGCAATTAATCAAGCTGCTTACGTAATTGCTCGATATCAGTAGGAATATTCAATGCACCATGCTTTTCTGCGCTGACGAGATGCAACCTAAGCCGCAATGGACTACCTTGGGGCAGGTGTAAAAAGTATAAGGCACTTTGGCCCGCTTCTGGGCTTAAACCCATGGCCTGAGCCCATTGCTCGGTGAGCTCAAATAGGTTGTCATTGTTAGGCGCAGGCAACACAGGCTGCTCAACGCTGTCTAAATTTTCACCCGCCAACACCCGCTGGCACAATAGCTTATAATGTTGATTAAAGCGTGGTTGCGTGGCTTGCCTAGGTAAACTTTTGAGTTCAAACCAGCCCGTAGCTCGGCCCGCATGATACACCGCGGCGTGGCTCCAGGCGTGATGACTCGGCGCCGACGCATGGCGACATGCTTCAGCATAAGCCTGTTCTGGGGCGAGCAAACCAAAATCTTGCTGGCATTGGTCCATTAATTGCAAAAATTCAGCAATCGATGGCATCCAACTGTATTGCCGTTTGGCCTGTTCGATAGCCAGTACCAGTATATCTTCACCGTAGCCGACTAAACTTAACGCCCACTCGCGTTTGGCAATGATAATTTCTTTGTCATCGTCAAACACGCTCTTAAACTTGTGGCCATAGATGGTCATAAACCGCGCAAACAACATATTCACCAAGGCACGCGTGGTTTGATCGGCCTGCGGTGGTGGTTGGGTGGCCGCTTTACCAGTCGGTATTTTTGATATCGAGGACGGATGCAGTAATACGTCGTCGGCGTTCTTTAGCAGCGAATCTAACTTCTTCATTGGATGTTTGAGTCTGTTGTTGCGTTTGTCGTTGTGCTCGGGCTTGAGCCGTTTGTTGTTGCACTTGCTCTTTTTTAACCCACTTTAAAAACTTTTGGTCCCAGCCACCGGGCGTTTCACGACGCCCTTTGTCCATGTAATAAACCACAAATTCGTCCTTAATACCGAGGGCGAAAGCTTCACTAATTTGATGTTGTTGTAACAAAATCTTAACAATATTTGCCGACGGTTGCCATTCTAAGTCCATTTGACATAAATGCTGTTGCTGGGCTTCTTTGGCGGCAAACAACCGTGTTAACTCATCACCGTCGTTGCGGTCCCAACCGCCACAGCCACCCATCGATGGCACACTCGCCGCCGATTTCGGCGCTGCCGGCGCCACTTGACCATAGGTTACTTGAGCGACAACACTGTGAGCATCAGAGGTTGGAGAGTTGGCACCGATAGGGTTAACAAGATTTAATTCAATAGTCACCATGCCAGGGCTAACAGGTTGCACTTGCAGCAACCCTAAAGCGGCCAACTGGGCTAACAACTGCGCTTGTCGCTGACGACTTAAACACAGAGCCCGCGCATACAAACGTTGTTCCTGCACAGTAACACGGCCATGCCAAGCGCCCACTAACTCAGTGGCTACGGCCAACATTAAGGCTTGTTCTAAGCCGTAATCGCGGGCCAAATCAGGGGCAATGGATATATTAGGGGCCGACAGAGGCATGGATTAAAGCTTCATACAATTTACTGAGGCCACCATTCTACCCCATGGTTATGCTAACATCGACAACCTTAGCTATTGATACCCACATTCTCATGCCTAAAAACCACATTATTGAGCACCTACGCGCACACCAATCAATCCGTAAATTCACCGCTCAAGTCGTACCTCAAGCACTGCTCGAGAAGTGTATAGCTTCGGGCCAAGCCGCGTCCAGCTCTAGCTTTGTGCAAGTCACTAGCGTCATTCAAGTGAACAACCCAAACACCAGAGCAAGCCTTGCCCAAGCGGCCGGGGGCCAAGCCTACGTCGAGAGCGCTGCTGTGTTCTTAGTTTTTTGTGCAGACCTGCACAGGAACCACAATATTTGTGAATTAGAGCAACAAGCAATGCCCACAGGGTTTGTGGAGCAAACCCTCATTGGCGCCGTTGATACCGCGCTATTTGCCCAAAATGTGATGCTTGCAGCACAAAGCGAAGGCTTAGGTGGGGTATTTATTGGCGGCCTAAGAAATCAGCCGGCCGAGGTGACAAAACTGCTCAATTTGCCAGAACAAGTGTGTCCCATATTTGGTATGTGTCTAGGGTACCCAGACCAAAATCCGGGTCCAAAACCGCGTTTGCCAATCGCGTGCGTGCTACACCAAGACCAATATCAAGCCCTTGATGCAGACACGCTATCGGGCTACAACCAGACCTTGAGTGACTATTACTTGCAGCGCACCCAAGGCAAGTCGTCGCTTAACTTTAGTCAACACATCATCAAAACCGTGACTAAAGAAGCCAGGCCACACATGCTACCCTACTTGCACAGCCAAGGGTTGGTCACACGTTAAGGCTACACGTTAATCCAGCTGACGGGCTTGAATGATGTCGTACCATTGCGCAGGACCCGTTTGATGCACTGAAGTACCACCCGCATCTACCGCCACCGTGACCGGCATATCTTCTACGTCAAATTCGTAAATCGCTTCCATACCCATTTCGGCAAAAGCCACCACTTTGGCACTTTTAATCGCCTTGGATACTAAATAAGCAGCACCACCCACCGCCATAAGATAAACCGCTTGGTGCTGCTTTATGGCATCAATGGCTATTTGACCACGCTCAGCTTTGCCAATCATGCCTAACAAACCCGTTTTTTCTAGCATGGTGCCGGTAAACTTATCCATACGGGTAGCCGTAGTGGGTCCCGCAGGTCCAACCGCTTCGTCTCGCACTGGGTCTACTGGCCCAACGTAATAAATAAAACGGCCTTTTAGGTCTACCGGCAAAGCTTCACCTTGAGCCATCATTTCAACCATTTTTTTATGGGCTGCATCACGTCCGGTCAACATTTTACCCGACAACAATAGCGTTTCGCCGGGCTGCCAAGTCAGCACATCGGCGGGTGTTACGATATCTAAGTTAACTTTACGAGCGCCAGAGCCTGCATCCCACGCAATATCGGGGTAATCATCTAAGCTCGGCGGCGTTTGTAAGCTAGGGCCAGAGCCATCTAAGGCAAAGTGCGCATGGCGAGTAGCGGCACAGTTAGGGATCATACACACTGGCAATGACGCTGCATGGGTAGGGTAATCTAATACTTTAATATCCAACACCGTGGTTAAACCACCCAGGCCTTGAGCACCAATACCTAAGTTATTTACACCTTCAAATAGCTCTAAACGAAGCTCTTCGGCACGATTTTTTGCGCCTCTAGCCTTGAGTTCATGGATATCCACTGGGTCCATAAGGGATTTTTTAGCCATCAGGGCAGCTTTCTCAGCTGTACCACCAATACCTAAACCCAGCATACCCGGTGGGCACCAACCAGCGCCCATAGTCGGCACGGTCTTTAATACCCAATCAACAATACTGTCAGATGGGTTGAGCATTACCATCTTGCTCTTGTTTTCTGAGCCGCCACCTTTAGCCGCAACCTGCACATCGACCTTATTGCCTTTAACAATGGAGGTGTGGATAACCGCTGGAGTATTGTCTTTGGTATTGGTACGTGAACCGGCCGGATCAGCAAGAATTGATGCACGTAATTTATTGTCAGGGTGTAAATAAGCCCGTCGTACACCTTCATTGATCATCTCATCTAAACTCAGATCAGCATCCCATTGCACATCCATACCCACTTCAACAAACACGTTAACGATGCCCGTGTCTTGGCATAAAGGGCGCTTACCTTCAGCACACATACGTGAGTTGATGAGAATTTGCGCCATGGCGTCTTTGGCGGCTTGGGATTCTTCTCGCAAGTAGGCTTCGTGTACGGCGTGAATAAAATCCAGAGGATGGTAATAAGAAATAAACTGCAGCGCATCTGCAACGCTATCGATAAGGTCTGCTTGGCGGATAATGCTCATAAAAAGGTCCTTGAGTGACGTATGTAACCAGCCTAATTAAGTGCCTCATTATACCCCTGTCATGCAAGTTAGCCCACACAATCACGTTCAACAAAGTAATTATGTGGGCTATACACGTTATACCGACTTAGTTCCGTAAGTAATGTAGTGGTCTTCCACTGGAGGTGCATCGGCTTTTTGCTGAGATTCAAAGTGAGCTTACTCTAAGGCTAATTTTTACGTTGATCATGGCCTAATAACATATGCAACGCAAAACGTGACAGTAGTGTCCTCCTTGGCAATGTCGTACTCTTCTGTTTCCAGGTCTAAGCCATATGCTGAGCATTCATCGCTTTAGTTCAGTTAGACCAATGGTTAAATTCCTTCTTCCTATAACAGTTCATTATCACCAAGTGGGAGTCTAGCAAAGTGGGGGGGGTCAGCTGAAACCGAATGATTGATGATAATTCTATTGTAGCCTTGCAATACTTTGTATACTATTCTTGACTTCTGTGTTTAAAAATAAATATGAAAAGGAATCTCTTATGAATAAGGCTGAACTAATTCAGGTTACTGCATCTGAGGCTGAAATATCTAATGCAGCAGCCAGTCGTGTAATTAATGCTTTAGTTACCGCTATTACTGGCACATTGAGCAATGGCGAACCTGTCGCACTAGTTGGCTTTGGGAGCTTTTCAGTAAAAGCCAGATCGGCTAGAACAGGTCGTAACCCTCAAACAGGTGCTCCAATTCAAATTGCTGCTGCTAACATTCCTAGCTTTAAAGCCGGTAAAGCGCTAAAAGACGCCGTTAACTAAGCTGCGCAGAGGATAACTGGCGAGCAAGGTACAACAACCATAGCGCTCCAGAGTATGAACCTAACCTAGCTCAAGAACTCGAGCTCAAACGCCTTACAGCTGAATTAAAAAGCGTTACGCAGGAGCGGCGCATCCTAAAGGAGGTGACAGTTTCCTTGAGGCCCCATGCTGGCATTGAGGCCATTAGTTTTGAGAATGCTGCACCAAAGGCGACCAACTTTTTAACTATTTCTCTTTCGCGCAAGCAAGTGTAAATCCCAGACAACTTCACCACATAGCCATCAAAACTGGCTGGTGCACTCGTTTTTTTCGGTTAGGGATAATGACTCTCTTATTAGTTTCTTCACTTTTTTGAAATCGGCGTCCTTCGCTTTCTTTGTACGCAAGACCCAATAGAATGCCTCGAGATAGTCTTCAGCTATAAAATACATTACTGTCAGTTTCCAAGATGCGTCCTGACATCCGAACAGCGCCTTCTGTTGCATATCGATTACTTCACACGTATTAAGACCAGCCAATTCTATTACTGATGCCCTCTGTTGGATTTCGATTAGTTCAATTGCGTTGAGACTCGCCAATATTGATTCCTAGGGTAATGGTCAAAAGAGTATCGTACAATAATTCTATACACATATATATTCCACAACTAGAAAGAATTCCGAGATTGGTTTGGCTACAGTGAACGTCGGTACTTCTCTTTTGTTTGGAAAGCAATTGACACAATTTATACTAACTATAAGGCAATACAGCAGCATGTTCATGTGGAATATTAAGTTAGGCTATAATGGGTCGATAGTAGCAACCACGCATGAGGTCGCTTTATGACAATCCTTTCCTTTTTACTCATTATGAGCAGCAGCACCCTCGTGCATGCCGTCATAGATAAAGTACCCAAATGTGAAGCTTACTTTGCCACACACCAAACCGATGGCCATTACCAACAACTCGGCAACGGCTTAATTGCAGATCCGTTAACGGGGCTCACCTGGTACCGCTGTGGGGCCGGACAAACGTGGGAAGACGGCGCATGCCAAGGCTCTGCCCTATTATTGCCGTTTGCAGAAGCGCTTACTTGGGCCGAAAATGCAGAGGTGGCGGGATACAATGATTGGCGGGTGCCAGAAATAGACGAAATGACGAGCTTAGTGGAAGCTGATTGCAAATCACCGTCCATTAATACTCGCGTATTTTCTGGCATTGAGCCTGAAGTATACTGGAGCAGTGAGTCGAATTTTTGGTTACGTTCGATGGGTTGGTCGTTATTCTTTTATCGCGGTCACTATTTTAATAAACAAGCCAAAATAGACTCTTTTCGTTTTATGTTAGTGCGCGACTGATTATTTTTTGGTCACTTTGGCCGCCGGCTTAGGCGTATTACCCACGGCAGGCGTGGCCATCAATACGAAGTATTTCGATCATGGGCAGTTGGCGTGATTTGATAGCAAACAACCGACACCCACAGGGAAAGCTCGCTTCCCAGGTGACAGAAAAATGTTTGCATTGCATACAGTTAGGTGAATTATCTGGCATTAGCGTTGGGTTGGCTTAAGTATGAAGGGAGTTTAATTAACATGAATCAATTGTTACACACTTTTCCGGCTTTAATCACTGATCGCAAAGCTTGCTCATTTATTTGCAAGTTTTTTTAGGCATGATGGCTTTTTTTCTAGCCTGTGCCGCAGCAGGATTTTTAGTGTACGGCTTGCTGATAATATTGCAACGCTTGAGCCACGTTCGGCCCCTTTCTAGCTTGACCGGTATCATCGTCTTTGGCCTGACTCTTTGTTTAGGCTGGTTTATGTATATCTTTATACCGCTTTCTATTATTGCCTTAAGTAATCATGAAAGTTTGGACATGGTGTTATTAACTCAAACTATAGGGCCTTACTTTAGCTTGTTTTTACTGATTAGCTTATCGTTTGCCGATACACTGGAATCCAAAGGGCTATGGGCTAACAAAAACCTCACGGCACCCGCTAAATTATTTAGCACGTCGCTATAGGCATTGGCGTTTGGAGTACCCACCATCAAACGGTTACATCAACTTAAAGGTCGGAAATAGTGCCTGCAGCGCAGCTACTTAGGGGTTTTCTCAACCTCAAAACCCAGTAAATCCAATTGCTCAGGGGCTGAGTCGGGTATATTTTCTTGGTCGTTTGATAATGTAACTGCGACTTCTGGCTCGGGTAGTGGTCCTTGCTCAGTTTCTATGTCACTGGATAACGCTTCTTCGGTGGTACGTTTAGCTTCAATGGCATCCAGCTCATCAAATTTCTTTTCCTGCTCAGCACGCCTCGCATCACGGGCACTGAAGTCTTGTTTAGGTCGCCAATACTCATCCCAAAAACGATAACCTAGGACCAACACAAATGCCCCAGCTATGAGGTAACCAAATAAGTTATTAAAGGGAATATCTTCTAGCCAGTGGAGTTTGCCAGAGTAGGCCATGAGCATCACCGTGACCACGGCAAACATCACCACCACGAGCATGGTACGGCAAAAAGAACAGGGCTTTTTGCCGTTGGAATCACTGTCGCTTATGCGCCTACCCATATGCGTTTAACCACCGCCGCTAACATAGTTGATCATAATGCCCGCCGCTACGGCGGAGCCAATAACGCCGGCCACGTTGGGGCCCATCGCATGCATCAGGAGGAAGTTTTGGTTATTAGCCTCCAAGCCCACCTTATTAGACACACGAGCCGCCATAGGCACCGCAGACACGCCAGCCGAGCCAATCAGAGGGTTGATGCCGCCACCAGTGAGTTTATTCATCACCTTGGCCATAATCACACCAGAAGCGGTACCAATAGCAAAGGCCACCATACCTAAGCACAAAATACCTAAGGTGGTGAAATCCAAAAACTTGTCGGCAGATAGTTTAGAACCGACGGCTAAACCTAAGAAGATCGTCACCACGTTAATGAGGGCGTTTTGCGTGGTGTCAGACAAACGATCAACCACACCCGATTCACGCATCAAGTTACCAAAACAAAACATACCCAACAGCGGTGCTGCGTCGGGCAACATAATGGCTACCAACAAGAGTAACAACAGCGGGAAAACCACCTTCTCTACTTTACCTACCGGCCGTAGTTGCACCATTTTAATTTGGCGCTCTTTTTCGGTAGTCAGGGCACGCATGATGGGCGGTTGAATCATCGGCACTAACGCCATGTAAGAATACGAGGCTACCGCAATAGCACCTAACAGGTCGGGCGCCAGTTTACTGGCCACATAGATAGACGTGGGGCCGTCAGCGCCACCAATAATACCAATGGCCGCCGCATCAGCTAAACTAAAGTCCATAATACCTAAGGCCGAAAGTCCCACTGCACCGAGTAAAGTAACAAAGATACCAAACTGAGCTGCGGCACCTAAGAACAAAGTCTTTGGGTTTGCCAACAAGGGGCCAAAGTCGGTCATGGCGCCTACACCCATAAAAATAATGAGTGGGAAAGCGCCGGTTTCAATGCCTACACTGTAAAACATGTAGAGGATGCCGCCGGCTTCCGCTAAACCCGCACCAGGGATATTGGCCAAAATACCGCCAAAACCGATAGGGATCAGCAACAGTGGTTCAAAGTTTCGCTTAATCGCTAGGTACAACAGCAACATGCCTACGGCCATCATCACCGCTTGGCCTGGCTGCATTTGGTACAGACCAGAGCTGTGCCAAATATTGAGTAACTTGTCCATGCTAGCCCGCCCTATGCCAAGGTCAACAAAGTATCACCAACGGATACTGAGTCGCCTTCTTTAACTGTAACCGAGCCGATGGTGCCAGCACTGTGAGCACGAATTTCTGTTTCCATTTTCATGGCTTCAAGAATCAACAATACATCACCTTCCTGTACCGCTTGACCAGGCACAGCGTGTACCTTCCAAATATTACCAGCCAATGGTGCAGTCACGGGTTCACCACCCGTCAAAGGAGCTGCAGCGGCAACTGCTGGAGTCGCGCTCATGGCCACTTGAGCCATACCCACGGCAGAAATATCACCGCCCTCTTCCACTTCGACAACGTAGCTTTGGCCGTTAACACCAATGGTGTAGACCTTAGACGAACCAGCTGCAGCGGCGGGTGCAGTGGCCGCTTGTGCAGAGGCTAAGGTCGGCACAGGCTCGAAGGCATCTGGGTTGTTGCGGTTTTCGAGAAATTTAAGTCCAACCTGAGGGAACAAAGCGTAGGTTAATACGTCATCAACTTCACGCTCACCGGTGGCCAGTTGAATATTCTTTTCTTGAGCTAAACCACGTAACTCGGCAGTGAGCTTCTCTAACTCATCTTCCAACAAATCGGCAGGCCGACAAGTCACTGGCTCAGCGCCATCAAGCACACGGGTTTGTAGCTCAGTGTTAAACGGAGCAAGTGCTGCACCGTATTCGCCTTTTAGTACACCTGCGGTTTCTTTGGTGATGGTTTTATAACGTTCACCGGTCAACACATTCAATACCGCTTGCGTACCTACAATTTGCGAGGTCGGTGTCACTAATGGAATGTAGCCCAGGTCTTCTCTCACCCGTGGAATTTCTAACAATACCTCATCTAGCTTATCAGCGGCGCCCTGCTCTTTAAGCTGGCTTTCCATATTGGTCAACATGCCACCAGGCACTTGCGCCACTAAAATGCGTGAATCAACGCCTTTTAGTGAGCCTTCCCACTGGGCATATTTTTTACGCACTTCACGAAAATAAGCCGCCACTTCTTCGAGTGCAGTAATGTCTAGACCGGTGTCGCGGTCACTGCCTTCAAAGATAGACACAACCGACTCAGTCGGTGAATGACCATAGGTCATCGACATAGAAGAAATAGAGGTATCTACATTGTCGATACCCGCTTCTGCAGCTTTCAAAATAGCCGCGGTAGACAAACCCGTGGTTGCGTGACACTGCATGTGCACTGGCATATTGGTTTCAGCTTTAAGACGGCTCACCAGTTCAAAGGCGGTGTATGGGTTTAACAAACCCGCCATGTCTTTAATACAAATTGAATCGGCGCCCTGGTCTTCAATTTTCTTGGCCAGGTCGATCCAGTAGTCAATGTTATGTACTGGGCTTAAGGTATAAGAAATAGTACCTTGAGCATGTTTACCCGTGGCCTTAACCGCATCAATGGCAGTGGATAGGTTACGGGCATCGTTCATGGCATCAAACACACGAAACACATCAACGCCGTTAACCGCTGCGCGTTCTACAAACTTACGCACCACGTCATCGGCGTAATGGCGATAACCTAAAATATTTTGCGCGCGGAACAACATCTGCTGTGGCGTTTTTGGCATCGCTGCTTTAAGGGTGCGAATGCGCTCCCATGGGTCTTCACCTAGGTAGCGAATACATGAATCAAAGGTAGCACCCCCCCATGTTTCTACCGACCAATAACCAATATCATCTAGTTTAGCGGCAATAGGGAGCATATCGGCCAAACGCATACGCGTGGCAAATAACGATTGGTGGCCGTCTCGAAGGACGACATCAGTAATACCTAAGGGTTGTTTAACAGCGGTCATGGGTTTACGCCTGTTCTAATAATTAAAAAATGAGAAACTGGTTAATTCTTATGCTTTGTCTTCGCGATAGCGGTGCACCGCTGCACTGAGCACGGCCATAAGTTGCGCATCATTGGCCACCTGTTGAGATGGCGAAACGCTGGCCATTGGCACAGGGGCAACATTCACTGGCGCGGGTGCAAAGCGCAGCACCGTCGCAGACATGGTTTTGGTGGCAAAAACCAAAAGTGTAAGAAAAGTAAATACAAAGCCCATGCCAAAAACCATTAAGGTTAGGCCTTCGAGCATTAAATCGGATGATGGCACGGTAGCAGCTCCGGTAGTTATTAGTCGCTTGTGACGACACATTTATGCAGCCATGGTAGGGCTGCCTTTGATTCTGATCAGACAATTTACCCAGTTGTGACTAAAGTCGCAAGAATACCCAGTATAAAACTCAATGATTTTACTGCCAGCCATAAAAACGTCAAACAAATTCAACATCACAACGTTTTCGCTCAATATAACCAACAGATCACCCGGCAGGGCGATACACACCTACGTTTTCAAAACCCTGATCTTTGATATGCAAGGCGTGTAATTGACTCATCACACCCTTTTCGCAATACAGCAGATAATTGCGAGCGGGGTCAAAATCAGCGAATTCGCTGTTAATTTTGAAAAACGGTACCGTTAAAATGTCCACACCAGGTATGTTAAGCGGCTTTTTTTGCTGCTCGCCGGCAGCACGAACATCGACAACCACGTCATTAGCTTGCAACTCGTGTTTAGGTGTTAATTGACCCGGTTGTTTGAACTCTTCGGCAACGGCGTCGATATTAGTGACACGGGCATTTTCTAGTGCATGCTCTAACACGTCAAAGTTAAAGTGCTCTTCTTCCTCTTCCACTCGTTTGAGTTGCGCCTTGACAGTCGGCCGGTCGGAAATTACACCACAGTACTCTGGCATGCTGGCGGCAAACTCGTAGGCGCCAATTTTGGTGGCTAAATCAATAATGTCTTGTTTGTCATAGGTGATCAGTGGCCGCAAGACTAACCCCTCGGTGACGCGATCGATCACGCCTAGGTTGGTTAAGGTTTGGCTCGAAACTTGGGCGATACTTTCACCGGTGATCATCGCCTCGGCCTTTACTTTAACTGACACCCGTTCTGCGGCTCGCAACATCATACGTTTAAGCACGACCCCCATATGGGAATGATGTACGTTTTGCAAAATCTCGCCCACCACTTCTTCAAAGGGTACAGAGATAAACTTAACCCGTGCAGAAGACCCAAATTTTTTCCACAAGTAATAAGACACCTGTTTCACGCCCGCCTCGTGCGCCGCACCACCTAGGTTAAAAAATACAAAGTGGGTTTTTGCACCGCGTTTCATAGTCAAGTAGCTGGCTACAATAGAGTCGAAGCCGCCAGAGATAAGTGACACCACAGCTTCTTGGCTGCCTTGCGGATAACCACCAATGCCGGCAATACGCCGCTCTACCACAAACACCTTTTCCCCCTTCACTTCTAAGTTAACGGTTTCTTCAGGAGTGTGTAGGTCCACTTTTAGGGCATCGGTCTGTTGTAACAAACCGCCACCCAAATAACGTTCCATGTCATTGGAGGTAAAGTCATGCTGGCCCGAGCGCTTCACCCTAACCACAAAGCGCTTACCCGCTAGGCGCTGGGACCAGACCCGCTTGACGATGTCTAATACTTGGTCAAAGTCTTCTAAGGGATACTCTTGCACCTCAATCACATGGGCGATGCCGGGTGTGTCGCCCAAGGCCATCACAATTTGCTCATACAGAGCATCTGCCTCTGGCGGACAATCGATATCCACTCGGTCCCACAGACCGCGTACCTTGATCTTTGGTTCAATTCGTTGCAGGATGATCTGCAAGTTAGATTGTAGCCGCTGTATAAACCGCTTCCTTACGGGTCGGCTTTTAATCGTGATTTCGGGGAACAGCTTTATTATAAATTTCATGGGCTGGCTTTCTAGGATAACGAGGTCAGACGCTATTATAACAATGAACAGGAGTGAACCTCTATGCCCAATACACAAACCATTAGCGGTAGTTGCTTATGCGGCCAAGTTAAATACAAAGCCACTGCCGTGCCTTTATTCCAAGCCCACTGCCATTGCCAAGACTGCCGTAAAAACTGCGGTAGTGCCTTTGCCGCCCTAGTGTTTTTGCCGGTTGAAAGCCTTAAATGGCAGGGGGAGACCAAAAATTACAGTCACAAGGCCGACTCTGGCCACACTATGACCAAACACTTTTGCCCAAACTGCGGTAGCCAATTGTTTGGCGAAAATGACGCTAAAGCCGACCGTATCCATATTAAGGTGGGAACTATGGACGATGCCAGCTGGTTTCATCCACAATGCAATGTGTGGGCTAGCAGTCGTTTACCGTCCACAGCTATCAACCCTGATGTTAAAGATTTTGCCACCATGCCTACAGCACCTGCAAAAAAATAACATCTTAGTCAGTTAGGAAATATTGGCCAACAAATGCCTCAATATTTCCTATTGGCCGATTTTTAAACATATTCTCCCTTATTGTAAGCATAATTGCCGGATTAGAAACAGGCATAAAAAATGCCTATCCATTTATAAAAATATGACCATAACTATATGTTTTTATTATTAATTTTATTATTAATCCAGCCTACAAAAGGTAGCCGATAGGAAACATAAAAAAGGTTTAAGGTAAATCACTATTGATTGTGGTTATGGCATTGACGGATGCCATTCGATGGTGCAAATTGTGGGCATAAACTTATGTGGATCGCATTATGAGCGCAACAGAACAACCAAACCTCAATGATTTTATCGCCCAGCAACGGCAACAATCTTGCTTCAGAGGCTTCCCGTTAGAAGGCAAACGTGTCATAGATATGTCCAGCGTAGTAGCCGCACCCTATTGTGCCGCGTTACTAGGTGACGCTGGTGCAGAAGTCATTAAAATTGAAAACCCAATGGCTCCAGACGCCCTTCGTGGCTGGGGTACTCATGCAGAAACCGGTATCGAACCCTACCATGCGTATATTGGCCGCAATAAGCTTCCCATCACCCTTAACCTGAAGTCTGAAGCCGGCAAGCAAGCCTTCTTGGACCTGATTCAATCGGCCGACGTGCTGATTGAAAATATGCGCCTTGGGGTCATGGATCGTCTTGGCCTAGACCACGACTCGCTGCTGGAGTTAAACCCCGGGTTAGTGATTGGTAAAGTATCTGGTTATGGCATGACCGGCCCCCATGCTCACCAACCAGGTTTTGGCACCTTAGCCGAAGCCTACAGTGGTTTTTCATTCCTTAACGGTTACGAAGGCACGGGTCCCACCAGCCCACCTATTGCGCTGGCCGATTTAACCACAGGTATTCACCTCGCCTATGCCGTGAGTCTTGCGCTCCATCAAAGTACGCGTGGGGAAAGTGGCGGCCAAGTGGTAGATATTTCGCTCTATGAGCCCCTATTTGGCTACTTAGGAGGCGAGTTTATAAGCTATCAATTGACTGGCGAAATCCCACAACCTATCGGTAACGAGTTACGTGCTGCGGCACCCAGAAACAACTACCAGACCAGCGAAGGTTTATGGGTAGCCATGTCTTGCTCTAACCAAAAAACATGGGAACGCTTAGCCGAAGTGATGGGGCAGCCGGAATTGATCCGTGACCCACGTTTTAAAACAAACAATGACCGCATACAAGCAGACAGCCGGGTTGCCCTAAACGCCATTATCAAGGCTTGGATGTTAGAAAAAACCAACCAAGAAGCCCTTGACCTGTTCCGTAAAGAAGGCATTACCGCGGGGCCGATTATGTCCATGAAGGAAATTGACGAAGACCCCCATTACGAAGCAAGGGGCAGCATAGTCAGTATGGAAGATCCGACATCTGGTGTAACCATCAAGATGCCAGATGTGCCGTTTCGAATGGGTGATAATTCTGCCGTCAACAAAAAGCCCAAAATGCGCTTCCCAGGCTTACCCATGGGTTCGGCCAACGAAGTGGTATACCGCGACTTACTAGGCTACAGCCAACAGCAAATCAACCAATTAGGCTAATAAAAAGCGTAGGCAGTGGCAGCTGCGATCAATACTGCGTTAGCTGCCCCAAACACCGCCACCAACCGATGACCCGTGCTCCAAAGGTTGGGTAAACTCACGATGATCGCCGGCACCAAACTGACAATAGCCAGCGTCAGGCCAATTAATATCATGCTGTCAGCCGACATGGTTTGCATATTCACAGCTAAAGGCTGACCTTGTAACACCAGCGTAAACTGTTGCTCTACCGGCGTTACCGTCCAACCTAGACCCAACGCTAGCACGCTACCGAGCAACACAATAACGGCACCGGCAATGGTACACCAATACACGGTGACGCCATAAGCCACGCCGCTGTCATAGTGTTGCTTAGGCCGCCTCATAATATTATCCCCACATCTACCGCTGTTAACCCTTCTATACCGCGGTGAATTAATTTTATTGCTGTGAGCAATAACATCGCAATCAAAAGTCTCCTAACCACCCTCACCTTAACGTGGGCTAACAAGTGTGCGCCAAGTATGCCGCCTGCGACTTGGCCTAACATCCAAGGCGCTACTAGCAAGGGGACTAAGGCGCCGTACACAATGTAGGGCCAGATCGCCGCCGCATTGCCTAAAGCCAATAACACCCCGCTGGAGGCCGCTGCAGCCTTCAGTGGCACAGCCATGACAAGGTTGAGCACTGGCACCATGGCCCAGCCGCCGCCTAAACCAAAAAAGCCGCCAATAAATCCAACCAAAACAAATAAGCCAATCGCCCAGCCCAAACGTTGCACTTTATAGCTAACGTGGCCATTTAATGAACTTTCGTAATAGCTTATGTCCAAGTTTAATATGGCTGCTAAGCCTGTGCTCGGTTGTGGTTTGGGGTAGTCGTTACGACCGCCGCCGCGGATGAATACGAAAGCCACGCCCAGCAACAGCAAACCCAACAACAAACGCACCAATGCATCGGCGCTGGCGCCCATCGACGCGGCTAAATGAAATGCCGCCAGCGCGCCTAGCACGCCACCAATAATGGTGGGTAAAGCACATACATACACCAAGCGGATATCTACCAAACCGCGCTTAAGTAGAGGCGCGGCAGAGATCAGTCCGCTGAACATCGCCACAACCAAACCAGTGGCCCTAACCACCAAGGTATCAATAGAAGTGAAAGCCAAGACAATCGGGGTAAAAATGACGCCACCGCCGATACCAGCCACCACGGCGACTATGGCAATCACTAGAGAAAGTAAAAAAGAACCTAACGTGAGGCCCACAAGTGCACCTAAACTAAGGCCAGAGTCGGGCGGGTAAGACGCAAGTAATGGCACCAAGCCAAAACCAACAAGTGACACAATAATGAGTAAGGTGAGTTCGGGAACTCGTACAAATATAGACATATAAGTTGCGGCTACCATTAGCTGCGGATAGATTTAAGGGCTATATTAGCCCATTCCACTTATAACTAATAATAATTAAAAATATATTTGTCATTGCTTTTTAATATATCAGTCGGAATCAGAGTCAACCGACGTCGAATGGGTATGGAAAAACTCCATCAAACCCATCATTTCGGCAGATTGCTGACTCATGGCATCGGTGGCGGCAGCCGTTTTTTCTACCTGAGCTGCATTTTGTTGCGTAACTCGGCCCATTTGATCAATGGCCTGATTAACTTGCAGGTTGCTCCTTGCTCGCACCCGTTATTTCAGTGACGATACCACTCACCTGCACGATCGATTCAACAATTTCGGTCATCGACACAGCAGAATTTTGCGTCAAGTTGGTGGCGCCTTGAATTTTGTCTACACTGTCTTGAATCAACAGTTTAATGTCTTTTGCTGCTTCGGCATTGCGCTGCGCCAAGTTGCGCACCTCTTGAGCCACCACTGCAAAACCCCGGCCTTGCTCACCCGCTCTAGCCGCTTCGACGGACGCATTGAGCGCCAGCAAGTTGGTTTGGAAGGTAATATCATCAATCACACCCACGATTTCTGCAATTTGAGTGCTGCTGCTGTCGCTAATTTCTTGCATGGCTTTGGCCGTTTGTTCGACCAGCCACTACACCACCGGCACTACCGCAGCACTTGTGGTTTGAGCAATGTCATCTGCCTGCCCTGCGCTGTCGGCGTTTTGCAGCACTGTGGCCGTCATTTGCTCCATACTGGCTGCCATTTCATCTAAGCTACTGGCTTGTCCGGTGGTGGACTCGCTCAAACTAATATTACTGTTGGATATCGCTTTAGAGCGCATGCTTATTTCTTTGCCTGCACTTCTTATTTTGGTTACCGTCTCGTTAAACTTACTTAAGGTGGCAGTCAAAGACGTTTATAATTGAGCATACTGGCCTTTGTAATGCGATTCATGTTAGCGGTTAAATCACCCTGCACCATGGCTTCCAATACCCGCCTGGTTTCATTAATCGGTTCAACAACCGTATCTAACATACGGTTGATATTGGTGGCGACTCACAACTGGAAACCGGCAAAAGAAGCACTATCAATACGAGCAGTCAGTTCGCCATCGGACGCCCGAGGAATCAGTCTTTCTATCTGCCGCTCCGCATCAATTTGTTCGGTTAAGTCGTCCCACTCCACAATACTGTCTAGACGAACACCCTCATCGTTGATGACCGGATTAATTTCAATGGCAAAGGTGAGTGCGGCAATACCCACGTTGGCACGATAGGTCTCAGACAAGGCCGGTACGTTTTGAGGCTGATATTCTGCTTCGGTTAGAATGTCGCAAAGCTGCGAGTTGATTAAATTCTCGGCATCAAAAGTCGGTGAATCTTGCTTAAAGTTAGCTTCTTCGGCCTTAAACAATAACTTGTTGTCCAAATAACCTAAGGTCATGGCTGTCGATGTAGCATAGCTGTCATATAAACCGACCAGAAGATTGAGCCGCTGTTAAAAGTGCTGAGCCTCTAACCACAATTTTAACTGCAACTCTGCCGACTCAGTTTTTGTAGCACTCGCTTGCGCTGCGGCTGCCGCTTGGTCTGAGATAACAAGGTTTTGTTGCTTGAGCGCTGTGACAAACTGTGCACCATGGCCTACTAGCCCGGTGACGTCTTCGCCAACCTGGATGGCCGCGGCTGTTAACACCGTTGTATCCCGCTGTCGACTAAGCAATAGATTTGCATATCCAAGGCAATGTGATAGAGGTTAAACTCAAGTTCTGAAAAGTGGGCTATTTACTGTCCTACTTCGGCAGCAATAGCTTTTTGTTCGGCAACTAAGGTGTTGGATTGAGATATTTCGGCGTCAAAGTTTTTATTGATAGTTTGTAAAGATTGCCAAGCAAACAAAAGACTATAATCCTATGGGCAACAGCAACATCGCAATGGCTTGTACGCCAAGTTTTATCTTTACTCGATAGTGTGCCGTTTGCTGTTTTATTTGAGCCTTCATAACTACAAATACCTCGAGCAACGTTTCGCATCACAACCAGTGATGGTGTTTTGTAACTAAGAGCATGCCCCATGCTGTCGAGTTCGGCTATTATGAAATTGTTTAGTTTTTTTACTCCCACAAAAAAGGGCGGCCTAAGCCACCCTTTTTAACATCAAAAAAAAACCACTAGCGGTAAGTCACCTGATCACCGTCATGACTTTCAGGACGGGCAATACCACCGATCATGTCAGCTAGGGTCACCATGCCAATGACTTCGCCATCCTGTGTCACATTAGCGCTGGAAACATCGGCTTTAGACATGTCAGGCATCGCACTTTCTAAAATGGTGTCCGACGCAAAAGATAAACCAGAATCGGATGAACCAGCTTCCATCACCGATCTTACGTCCAATACGCGGGCACGGTTGATGTCTTTGATGAAGTCACGTACGTAGTCATCTGCAGGGTCTAACACAATCTCTTGTGGTGAACCTTGCTGAATAACCGCGCCGTCTCGCAAGATAACAATGTTGTCACCAATATTGAGGGCTTCATCTAAATCGTGGGTGATAAAGATAATGGTTTTGTGTAATTCTTCTTGTAAGTCCAACAAGATGGCTTGCATGTCCTTACGAATCAACGGATCCAAAGCCGAGAAGGCCTCGTCCATCAGCAGAATTTCTGCATCGGTCGCCAAAGCACGAGCCAAACCTACACGCTGCTGCATACCGCCAGACAACTGTGCTGGGTAGTTTTCTTCAAACCCAGATAAACCTACACGGTCGATCCACTTTTGTGAACGCTCCCGCATCTCTGCCTTATCTGTGCCTTTAATCTTAAGGCCGTAACTGACATTGTCGATCACCGTGCGGTGAGGTAACAAAGCAAATTTTTGGAATACCATGGACATTTTGTTACGACGGAAGTCACGCAACTCGGAGTCTGACATAGCCAATACATCTTCACCATCAACCAACACCTGACCCGCAGTCGGCTCGATCAAACGGTTTAAGTGACGAATCAAGGTTGACTTACCAGAGCCAGACAAGCCCATGATCACCTGAATGCGGCGTGCAGGGATGTCGATGTTAACGTTGTTTAAACCCAGTACGTGTTTATGGTCGGCTTGTAATGAGATTTTAGTCGCCCCATCTTCAACCTTTTGCACCATACTTTCGCCCTTAGGCCCAAAAATCTTATATAGATTCTTAATAGAAACCTTAATATCAGGCACCGTGGCCTCCTTGACGGTGCTTCTGCAACCGTTTGCCATATTCTTGTGAAACTCGGTCAAAAATTACGGCCAAGGCAACAATAGCCAAACCGTTCATCAAACCTAATGCGAGGTACTGGTTAGACACAGCACGTAATACGGGCACACCCAAACCTTTAACGCCGATCATAGAGGCGATAACGACCATGGCCAAGGCCATCATGATGGTTTGGTTTACACCAGCAAAGATGTTGGGTAGAGCCAACGGGATCTGAACTTCAAATAACTTTTGTCGATAACTAGAACCAAAGGCTTCAGCCGCTTCTAGTACTTCTTTGTCTACTAACCGGATACCCAAGTTAGTCAGTCGTACAATAGGTGGAACCGCGTAAATACACACCGCTATCAGGCCAGGTACTTTACCAATACCTAACAGCATTACCACTGGAATCAAATAAACAAAACTCGGTATGGTCTGCATAATGTCTAATACTGGGGTCACCACTGCTTGCATGCGGTTAGACCTAGACATAAGAATACCTAGCGGAATACCAAGGCCAATACACAAAGCCGTTGCCACCGAGATAATAGCCACCGTAGCCATGGTATCTTCCCACATGCCAAACCAGCCGATGGTCAAAAACGATGCTACAGTACCAATCACAACCCAAATACTGCGTGCGCCTAGCCATGCTAGGGCCGCAAATACTAGAATCATAATAGGCCAAGGTGTCGCAAGTAATAACTTCTCAAACCACACCATAAAATGCATAAGTGGGTCGAAAAAGTTTTCAATCGCTTCGCCGTTTTCACGAGAAAAATCACGAAAGGCAAAATCGATGCCTTTTTTCAGATCTCGCAAACCTGTTCGCCCCATAGAGGGAAATTCGTCAAATAATTCCACAATTATTTATTCCTACACCTTTAAAATTAAAAAGGCCTACTAACAGGTTGCTAGTAGGCCTTTACTTAAACCCTTAACTTAGTTCAAGGATTTCTTGATCAAGTTGGCAGCTTGAACGCCAACCCACTCAGACCATATGCTTTCGTAATTCGTCATGAACTCGATTGCAGCGTCTTCACCACCGGCTTGGTTGTCGCCCATGTATACCAACATTGCGCCCATGGCATCAGCTGGGAATACACGCTTGCCGAAGTAGGCAGCCGCTTTAGGATCGTTGTTCTCTACGAACGACTTAGTCACGATCGTGTTCACTTCTGAGAAGTTCCAAGAAGAAGGCTGTGGATCCGCACACTCAGCTTGAGTTAAGCAGTTATCCCAGTGATCTTTGTCACCGAAAGGTACGCCCCAATCAAGCTTAACCAAACCATACTTACCAGCCAAAGCGGTAGGTGACCAGTAGTAGCCTAACCAGTTATTACCACGATCGGCAGCTTTAGCGATGGCGCCGTCTAAACCGGCGGCAGAACCTGGATCAACCAACAACCAACCTTTAGCTTCCATGTCAAACGCACGGAACAAGTTGTTGTTAGTTAACTGACAACCCCAACCTGCAGGACAACCGTAAAAGGCGCCTTTAGATGGATCTTCGTGATGTGGGAATAGTTCGGGATGCTCAATTAGATCAACAACTGTCTTAATCTCTGGGTTGTTTTCTAACGTGAAACCAGGTGCAAACCAGCCTTCACCAGCGCCAATGATTGGCATACCGTTAAGCTTATGCAAAGAACCTTCAGCAAGCGCGGCGCTCAATGGTGCAGTGAGTGAGTTAGTCCATAATTCTGGAGCAACATCAGGCACGCCTTTGGTATTCATAGAAGCGAAGGTGGTCATAGTCGCGCCAGGAATTAGCTCTACAGTACAACCGTAACCTTCTTCAAGAATGATTTTGTCTACGTTAGCCATAAACTCGGCAGACGCCCAGTTCATTTCTGCAATAGTTACGTCGCCACAGGCAGCAACTGCACCTTGTGACATGGCCGTGGCAACGCCAGCAAGGGCCAAACCTTTAACAAATTTATTCATTTACTACTCCGTTGTTATAATTAGATGGATATATCTTTAAGCGGTGATGAAAAATAACAAAACACCGCCCTAACCACAAGGCCAGAAAGGCAATCTCATTAAGCAAAATGGCCGTTTGGCGCAGATTGACAAGTCAATGCCGTACGCAGTTTACTTTGGTATACCATAATACACAACGCCTAATACCCGCTTTACTTGGTGATTTGATTCAGTAAAAAATCCAACCAACTCACCCATTATACACCATGCTTTTGATTATATTGATTTTTTTTGCTTGAATACCAAAATTCTAAGTGCTGATCAAGGGGCCTATATATTTCTACTAATAAAGGATAACAGAGCGCCTCATCGCTTGAGTGCTCACTACTACAGTCTCCACCCGGGCAGGCAGACAAACAACCTAACAAGTCAATCTCGGCAAACATCTCTAAAAAATCGCCAGGCCTTACCGGGCTGGCCTTCATAAAGTACTGGTGCGTGTCGGGCATAAAACCGGTGCACATAAACACATTAAGCACGTCGTGCACGTGGCTTTCGGCCTCTTGTAGGGAGAGGTTTTTTGCCTCTGCCAAGGCACGCGTTAGATTAGAGTGGCAGCAATAGTGATAATCTTCGTTAGACAGCAGTTTATGGGTATAGGGATCACAGCGAGTGCCAATCACATCGTGCACGCTGCCGCCAAATTCGTCCCATCCATACCAATCCAACGTGTCTTTAGTAATGGTGGCCATGGGCCGTAAATAGGGAAAACTACTCCATAAACGATCACTACAGCTTACGTGAGTGCCATGTAAAGCCCGTGTTTTACCACTATAAAAGCGCTCATTAAGATTAGTTTGGTGCCAAAGGTTAAGGTCTCCCACCTGCGAGCCGTCCACACTGACAATACGAAACAAGTGCCCCGCTGGGACCACAAAGGTTTTTGCGTCTCGTGGTGGCACCAGAACCGACTCGACTAGTTGAGCACCGTCACGCACCTGATCATAGAAATTGGCATCAAAATTAGGCAAGGTCTCGTTGGGGTAACACACCACGGGTGCAATCGTCTTCCTTGCAAGTGCGTCTTGAGGTGCCGCGTGTTGCGGGGTATATTTCATGTCATAGATCCTTTGGGTTATTTCTACAGTCAACAGGCATAAAACGAGACTCTATCATGGCCACTGATAATGTCACCTTATATTACATCCACGACCCCATGTGCAGTTGGTGCTGGGGGTTTAAACCGGTATGGCAACAACTGCAACAAACCTTAAGTAGTAGGATAGAAGTCACTTACCTGGTAGGTGGGTTAGCCTCCGATACAGACCAACCTATGCCTATGGGCATGCAACAGTCCCTAGCCGCCACATGGCAACGTATTCAGCAACACATTCCGGGTACGCAATTTAACTACGAGTTTTGGAACCCTAGCAGCAATACCCAACTTCGGCGCGCCACCTACCCTGCCTGCCGTGCGGTACTCGCCGCCAAATTACAACAACCCAGCTCCGAACACGCCATGATTGAGGCCATCCAGCAGGCCTATTATTTACAGGCCAAAAATCCGGTTAACCTAAAGGTGCTAATAGAAGTGGCAGCAAGCATAGGCCTAGACCCAGAACAATTTGCTCACGACATGGCCAGCCCGTTAATAGAAGACAAACTACAACATCAGCTGCAGCAATCTAGGCGACTATCTAACCAAGGGTTTCCAAGCTTAGTACTCAAGCAAGGCAGCACTCATCACGCCATCCCGCTTGATTACAACGATACAGAACCCATGCTCCATAACATCCGCCAATGTATAAACCCAACGTAGGCTCAGGGCACTGGGTGTCATTCCGGAGCAAATTTGCGCCATTCCGCCGTAGGTCGGAATCCATAGATCCGGACCTGCGTCTGGATGACAGACTCTGCAATCACTTCATCAACGATGCATCAGAATTATGCCGATGGCTCTCTGATAATAGAATCATCGCTAGGATCGAAACCAAACCAAAACAAGCCGCCGCCAATAAAGCCAATTGGTAGTCGGTACTGAGATCGAAAAGAAAACCAGCAAGCCATGGCCCGAGTAGCCCAGCGCATCCCCATGCGGTAAATACGCGGCCATAAATTTTAGCAATGTCCTTGACGTGAAATAGTTTTGCAATGGCCGCAGGGTATGCAGCAATGGTGCCACCATAGGCAAAGCCGATGACACTTAAGCTAATAAATAGCCCACCCTCTTTGCCAAACATAACCAAGCTAATAAGGGCGCCTGTAGTGATAACGGCCAGCACAGCCAACAACCCACCCGGCCGTATTTTATCCACCAGACGGCCGCCAACTAAACTGCCGAGCAGGTTAAAAAAGGCAATCACCATCGGCGCAATCCAAGGCGAAGTCCCCGGCTGCAACCAAGCTGCAACCCCAGCAGAATGGCCAATCACCATAAGGCCAGCCAATACACCGCCAAAGTAGCCAACCCACAATAGCAGTTGGCTGCGATGAGAAGCCGATGTGCTTACATCACCCTGCTGATCCGTGCGAAATGTTGCCCCAACTCGCGTGAGAATCACTCGACTTAACAGGCCAACGACCAGTAACGCCACCGCCAATGCGATCATTACCGCGCTAAAATCAAGGCTTTCCAATATGAAATTAAACAGTGTGGGTGAGATGACCGCCCCTAAAGCGTAGGCCGCTGTAACAATACCCATGGAGAAACCTTCTCGTCCCGGGTAAGCCTGAGCCGCAAGTTGTAATCCAAAGCCGTAACCCAGCCCATTAGCCACACCAAACAGAACCCCGTAACCAAACCACACAACCCAGAGAGAACTCGCCATGCCAGCAACAACGGCGCCTACGGCAGCTAACGAACACGTGGCCATAAGAAAAGTGGCTGGCGATACCCTGCCATAAAACAAATGGCCAAGTAATACGGCAATAGATAACGACACCAAAGCAAGAGAATACGTGAGCGAGACAGCGGAGCGCGTGGCGACAAACAGTGTTTCAAGCGGCACCAATAGGATAGAAAATGCATGGATAGAACCAAGCACGGTAGACACCATTGCGGCTGCTAAAAGAACCTTTGAGCTTTGACTAAAGTTAGGGTAAGTCACGCAATGATCCCATCATTGACTAAAGTCTGCATTATAGACAGAACTTTGCAGCTTGAGATATAGCCCAGTTACCTTATGTCCTTAGGGTGCATTGGTGGTGCGCCTATAGGCAAGCGCGGTGATCCAGAGATCCTAACCTGCGTCAGGATGAACTGTGCTAGCTGTCAAGTTTAGTAAGCACATTCAGCCCGGTAATTCTGGCCGCTCATGCCTACTGCAAATATCTGCCTAAGCAGTTTATGAGCAAGAGCCACTCCTATTAATTTAGGTGGCTTTCCTGCCTTTTTCATCCGGTCATACATCGCTGCACAAGCGGGGTTGGTTCTTCTAGCCGTCCAAGAGCATAAATATAAACACTGTCTAGTTCGACCTCTGCTCGCCCGTGAGATACCCCCACGACCGTGCACACTAGTTCCTGAACTATATGTTGTTGGCCTCCTATTGCGTTACATTGTAACCAATTGGAGTGTCTATTAAACTGGGTGCGTATCATCCTATGATTTTATTAGACCTACCACTATCCCGTGTTTATGTGTCGTCTCTTTTTGAGAATGTGGGTTTTCAACCTCGCATAGCTAATCGTACAAGGACATATGAAACAGTAAGAAGCCTAGTCGCTGAAAATTTAGGATTCGCCATCATGAACCTGAGACCATTGATTGATCATACCTATGGCGGACTAAAGGTTGTATGTATTCCTATTGAGGGGAATCCCCACGGCCCCAATCTTGTCATTTCACGTCGTCCAGATGCCTACGACACTCGTATTATCCAAATGTTTACCGAGTACTGTAAAAAGTATTTTGCCTCAGAGTTGGTTGCTGGCTATATTGTCCGAAAAAAAGACGAACGATGAACCTTTCAAGTTTTATCATCGCTCTGGCAGCTTTGATATAAGTAATTCAACACTCTTTAGGTATTAACAGCCCACTTACCTTTAGGCAGTATGGCGTACACGTATTTGAATGAGCATGAGATGACCAAGTAATGGCAGGCTAAAGCTTCCTTAATTATCAGTGCTTCCTCCTAGCGAGAAAGACGAGACTGACTCTGACTGACGGATGCATATCATAACTGTGGTTTTAGCCAATTATCAGCCAATAGTGTTAGATTGCATCCAATTATGGCCCAGTATTTGCACTGAATTCTGACTCGTCTGATGGGGTACGGTGCTGCTTTCAATGAGGTTTTTTACAGGAAATGCCAGCGCCTAAGTACGCTTAATAATGTCATGTCAATCATTCCACATAGTCTCCTGCGCTATCGCGTAGGGAGGTTTATACATGGGTCAGTTTTCAATGCAAATATGGGGTGCTAATGGGTCAATTCTGAATGCAATCTAACATGCTTGGGTACCATCCAGTATTGAAAAAAGACGGAGTTAGGGAATAATCTACAGTTCAATGTTAAACATTATGTGGTCAAACATTCTCACTAACTCCAGGTGATGAAGAGAGCTAGTCATTCGTCACCAAGAGATACAAGTGGTCAAGTAAAACTGGCTAATTGGAGCTGTCCACGTTAGCTAAACCAGCTATCTAACCGGCAACATTAAACGACCACCTAACTAAACGTTTGACGTGTCTTTAGAAAAATAACCAAACACAGGTTTTTTGAAAATTTAATAAATTAGTACGGACCTATTACTATGATCAGAGGAGTCTTCAATTTTAGGCACCCCCCCGGGGTATAAAGCTGGCGCTTATGGAGTGGGATCCCCCATCTTAATAACTCAGGAGTAATCACCATGCGGTCTGTAATCACAAAGTTCTGGAACTCCACTTTAAAACTACTAGGTCTGTTCGATCGTGCGATCAACACCGCCGACGCGATCATGGAGACTGCTGAAGATGCAGCCACTCGCTTCCGTGACGAAGAACGAGGAGCAGCTATCAAGGCACAAAACCTAAGGATCTAACCAGTGCTCTCTAGCCGAAAAGCTAGGGAGCTTTTTACCTCATGGCATTTTCAGAAGTAACACACACAAGCACAGTAGATAGTGTGATAAGAAAGAAGCTATAACACTTAGCAGGGCATGTACTGTGTCTGGTACTCGGCTTTAATTCAGTTCACATAGCCTCATGATAGATTTAAAGTGGGAGGCGTACAGCAGGAAACAAAACCAAAAAGCGGAGGCGATCTGCGCATCTTTAAGCTGATCCTTCTGGCGACGGGTATTCAGGCCGACATGCTTGATGGCATCCACCCTGCCCAGCTGACCTTAGCTGACTTTATGAAGGCCTTTCCGAATGATTGGGCCGAGCAGCGGGTTTTTTTTGGGGTATGATAGTCAGCGTCCGCTAGTCCTTTAAACCTAACTATTCGCACCCATTGTGTTTGCGCCACGCATCAGCGTTATGCCCTTCCGGTACTTGGGTGCAAACATCAGGTTTGTCATAGCCACGAAGTTGATTATATGTAGTTATTTGCGTTTCAGTTAGAATCTCTGGTGTTAGCAAGTGCGTTGCCAAATGGATGTATCTCAAGGTCATCCTTGTGTGGGCGATCTTTGCCAAATAATCTTGAAGAATGACCTCATTAATCGAGCGATCCTGAAAATGAACTTCAAGGCCTTGTTCTAACTCGATCAATTTTAGCCCTTGCTCAATGGCATCGGTTTGCATTGTGCTGTAGATCTCAGTGATTTGTTCAATTTGATCGACAGTTAATGGAATCTTGTCTTTTAATTCAAGCAAGTGAGCTGGACCCGGCACACCGTTCAGTTCTGCAGCCCTTGCTAAACCCCAACCACCTCCTCTCTGGAGTTCCTCAATATCACTGGGAGTCAGACTTTTAATTTTTTGCTGTTCCTGTCCCGCGTACTTTGACACAGAGTGATTGCTATTCCCTTCAGCATGAACGATTAAAGGCAAAGCCAGGGAGATAAATAACATTATTTTCTTAAGCATGAGTATTGCACCAATAATTATAAGTACCTTTAAGTTTGCCATGGGTCATAAAAAACACATATGATCGCTATCATGTCGACTAATATAATCAAATCAATCCGCGCCCTGCGCGGCAGCTATGTAGGTTTAGAGCGAGATGGCCGACTCTTTTGTCAGGGCGACTTTGTGCTGTCTGTTTTTGTTGTAGAGGATGGGCTCATTGAGCTATTGCGACCTCATACAGATGGCAGGGCCATTTTATTGCAGCGTGCTGCACGTCATACCGTACTCGCTGAAGCATCTATCTACACTGACACTTACCATTGCGATGCTATCGCTTCCCAACCAAGCCAAGTTTATCGTGTAGCTAAAGAGGATTTTCTGAACCATTTCAACGGCCATCCACAGTTCGCCCATCAATGGGCTGCTTACTTAGCAATGTCTGTACAATCGGCACGCTTTCGCAGTCAGGTACTAACCCTTAAAACCGTTGCTGAACGCCTAGATGGCTGGCTATCCTGGCCAAGTAACACCCTTCCAGAGAAAGGTCAGTGGATGCGTTTGGCAGCCGAATTAGGTGTCAGCCAAGAAGCTTTGTATCGTGAATTAGCCAATAGACGAAGTAATAGCGGTGCCGTCAGATCTTGATCGCGTGCAATTATAGATTAAGAGCACATTTCTAACGTGCTTTTTGCAAGCGCTTTGACAAAACAAATCGCTTCAAGTGAATTTCCGTAACCACTTGTTTTATTGCGTTTTGATAACGTACCGAGCCACTTAGGAACAACGTACTCAGGTAGTGCGAGTAGTGCAGCGCCAGCGCAACGACGAAGCACGTACGGAGTGCTTTACGCAGCAGACAAGCCAACACCACCAGTTAGCCACTTTATAACCATGTACCCAAAGCATAGGTCTTAGAGTCCGTGCACTTATGGACAAAATGGCTATGCCATTGTTGACCACAGGGTACACCGCCTAGCAACAAGCTAGCGCAGTAATATATAATAGAATATTAAAAATAGAAGAGATGCTCGCCGACTGGTTTCTTTACATGGATCAATCCCAAGTAGCTGGATCATCACTCACAATCCCAGCACTGCACATAGGGTTATATCTTAGAGCAGGAGCAAGCCAAACAGGGGGAACAAGGTTAGTGTGAGGACTAAACTAACAGGTAAAGAAACGGCTTAGAGTGACCTTATAGGTCAACCAAATTCATTAGGTAAGTAATTTGAAAAGGACTGGTAAAAAATAAATACAAATGACGGTCTATATGACGGTTCCGTTATTTGTAATAACGAAAAAAACCCTATAAAACAATATCTTAGAAAAGAAAATGGCGCGCCCGAGAGGATTCGAACCTCTGACCGCTCGGTTCGTAGCCGAGTACTCTATCCAGCTGAGCTACGGGCGCGCTATACCTTCTAAACAAAATCGGCGAGTGCCGTAGAAGGGAGGCGCATTGTAACGGCAGTAAAATATTAATTCAACCGTTGAGGTTTGATTAATCACAATAAATTCATTTATTTGAGTTTATGACGATAACTCAAGCCTCAAAAAACCAGCAACTATTTGCCACCTAAACTACCTGTTAACACCGCTCTAATGGTATTATGTCAACCGATTTTATTTCTAGCATTAATTCACTGGCAGCCATGAACGAACAATACTACGCACAAGACATCGAACCGCAGATTCAAGCATTTTGGGAAGACAACAACAGCTTTGTTGCCACCGATAAACCAGACCAAGAAAAGTACTACTGCCTGTCTATGTTCCCATACCCAAGTGGGCGCTTACATATGGGTCATGTGCGTAACTACACCATTGGTGATGTGATTTCACGCTTCCAGCGCATGCAAGGTAAAAACGTGTTGCAGCCTATGGGTTGGGATGCGTTTGGCCTGCCCGCAGAAAATGCGGCTATGAAAAATAATGTACCACCGGCCCAGTGGACTCACGAGAACATTGCCTACATGCGCGACCAGCTCAAGCGCATGGGTTTTGGTTACGATTGGAGCCGCGAGTTGGCTACCTGTGAGCCGTCTTATTATCGCTGGGAACAGTGGTTTTTTACCAAGCTACTCGACAAAGGCTTGGTTTACAAAAAGAATGCCGTGGTTAACTGGGACCCCGTTGACCAAACCGTATTAGCTAACGAGCAGGTCATTGATGGCCGCGGCTGGCGCTCTGGCGCTTTAGTAGAGCGCAAAGAAATCCCACAATGGTTCCTTAAAATCACCGACTACGCCGACCAGTTACTTGACGATCTTGACCAATTAGACGATTGGCCCGAACAAGTACGCACTATGCAGCGTAATTGGATCGGCCGTTCTCAGGGTGTTGAGTTGAGTTTTGAAGTGGCCGAATACGGCGCCTTAGAAGTGTTTACCACGCGCCCAGATACGTTAATGGGCGTCACTTACGTCGCAGTTGCACCTCAACATCCTCTGGCATTAAAGGCGGCACTGACCAACCCAGCGATGGGCGAGTTCATCAACAGTTGCAAAAACATGAAAGTGGCCGAAGCTGATATGGCCACTATGGAAAAGTTAGGCATGGACACTGGCTTTAGCGCCATTCACCCTCTTACCGGCCAACCTGTACCCGTGTGGACTGCCAACTTTGTATTGATGGATTATGGTTCTGGTGCGGTGATGTCGGTCCCCGGACACGACCAGCGCGACTGGGAATTTGCCACTAAGTACGGCCTTAATATCCAACAAGTGATTCGCCCCGCCGACGAGTCTATTGAAGTGGACGTGAGCAAAGCAGCCTATAGCGACAAAGGTTTGTTAGTTAACTCTGGCGTCTTTGACGAGATGGGATTTCAACTGGCTTTTGATGCCATTGCCGCCGAGCTTGATCAGCAAGGCAAAGGCAAAGTAACCACTAACTATCGCTTGCGAGACTGGGGCGTTTCACGCCAACGTTATTGGGGCGCGCCTATTCCAGTGATCAACTGCAACACCTGTGGCGCGGTACCCGTGCCTGAAGACCAGCTGCCCGTGGTATTGCCTACGGAGGTTGAGTTTGACGGCAGTGGTTCGCCTATTAAGAAGATGGCCTCGTTCATTAACACCAGCTGCCCTAAGTGTGGTGGCGCCGCCGAACGTGAAACCGACACCTTCGACACCTTTATGGAGTCGTCTTGGTATTACGCGCGCTTTACTAGCGCCAACCACAATGACAGCATGTTAGCGCCTGGCTCTGCTGATTACTGGGCACCAGTTGACCAATATGTAGGTGGTATTGAACACGCTATTTTACACCTACTTTACTCGCGTTTCTTCCATAAGTTGATGCGTGATATGGGTTTAGTGTCCTCTGACGAGCCCTTTAAAAAACTGCTTTGCCAAGGCATGGTATTAGCTCATACTTACTACCAAGAAGACGCCAAAGGCGGCCAAGACTGGATTTCTCCGTTAGACGTTGACCCTGTCATTGATGACAAGGGCCGCATTACTGGTGCGATTAAAAAGTCGGATGGCTCGGCCGTGTTGTACGATGGCATGGGCAAGATGTCTAAGTCGAAGAATAACGGCATTGACCCACAAACCATGATTGATCAGTATGGCGCAGACGCTGTGCGCTTGTTTACCATGTTTGCAGCGCCCCCAGAGCAGTCTTTAGAGTGGTCCGACGCAGGTCTTGAAGGTTCACAACGTTTTATTAAGCGTTTTTGGAAACAAGTGCAGCAACACTTAGCTGGGCCAGCAGCACCAGCTTTAGACGTGGCTAAGCTCAACCAAAAACAACAGGATATGCGTCGTAAAACCCATGAAACCATTGAAAAGGTGAGTGATGATATCGACCGCCGTAACACCTTTAATACCGCCATTGCAGCCATTATGGAGCTCAGCAATGCTACTTTAAAGTTTGATGATAGTTCGGAGCAGGGTTTAGCCGTACGCGCCGAGAGCATACGCACATCTGTATTGTTACTGTCGCCATTTACACCGCATCTATGCCACAGTTTATGGCAAGCCTTTGAAGGCACCGATGATATTTTGCAAACCCCATGGCCAGAAGTAGATGCCCAGGCGTTGGTGAAATCTAATATCGATATGATGATTCAGGTGAACGGCAAGTTGCGTAGCAAAATTAGCATCAATGCCAACACCGACCGTGATACCATTCAGCAGTTGGCCTTGGTCGACGACAAAGTGCAAAGCTTTATTACCGACAAAGCGGTACGTAAGGTGATTGTTGTGCCTAACAAACTAGTTAACATTGTGGTTAGCTAAGCGAGCCGTATAAATGAAAGCCATATCCTCTCAGCTTATATCTAAACTGACCTTTAAGTTAGCCTTGGTGTGTATTAGTCTGCTGCTGGGCAGTTGTGGTTTTCACCTGCAAGGGCAGAGCCAAGCGGCCTATCCCGCAACGCTAAGCTTGTACTCTAACGACACCCAGCTAAGCGTCCAAGTGACTGCCTTATTAGTGCAACAACAGGTTGAGCTTGAGTCACTTGAAACGTTCAATACGCAGCCGTTATTACGACCTCAACTGAGCTTAACTCAGACGCTACAAAACCGAGCGGAACTTATTTTGGATCAAAATGGCGACGTTACCGTATGGCGTTACACATTGAGCACTCGTTACCTATACCAAACCTCTGGCAGCCAATCGGAGTCCAGCGACTCAGCCCTGCCATTGTCGGTTAGCGCTGATGTTGACTTGAGCGGCGCACAGGCAACCGTTAACCAACGTATAGACGCAGATAGTTGGGCCTTGCTGTATCGCCAACTCGCTAGCCGTGTGATGCGCCAACTTAGCCGCCAACAATAACCGCCATGCAAATTAAAGCCGATCAACTTGAGCAGCATTTAAGCCAAAGTTTAGCCGCCTGCTATTTGGTGTTTGGTGACGAGCCATTGTTGCAACAAGAGATATGTGACGCTATTCGCCAGCATGCACATCAGCAGGATTTTTTAGAGCGCGATTTATTTCACGTTGAAGGGCGTTTTGATTGGCAACAAATTAACGCCGCCGATCAAGCCATATCACTGTTTTCCAGCCGCAAGATTATTGAAATACGCATGCCCAGCGGTAAGCCCGGAAAAGAAGGCTCCGCCACTCTAGCTCAGTTGGTGGCCGAGCCGAATCCAGACAACCTCATACTGATTAGCAGTGGCAAGATAGATAGCAGCGGCCAAAAAGGCAAGTGGTTTAAAGCCCTCGAAAACGCTGGCGTGTGTATCCCTATCTACCCGCTGGAAGTGCCTCAAATGATTCGCTGGGTACAGAAACGGGCGCAATCTCTCAACCTAAGCATTACCGACGATGCCAGCCAATTATTGGTGCAACGTACCGAAGGCAATCTATTAGCCACCGCCCAAGAGCTCGAGAAGTTTACCTTGCAGGGGCCCAACAAACAGATCACCGCCGACGACATTGCTAGTGATGTAGGTGGCCATGCGCGATACAGTAGTTTTCAATTGGTAGACACAGCGCTTGGAGGTTCCCCCGAGCGTAGCCTAACCATGCTTTATGGGTTACGCGAAGAAGGCACCGACGCCATGGCCATGTTGTGGGTGTTAAGCCGAGAGATTCGGCTACTGCACAAACTCATTAACCATGAGCAGGGCATTGAAGCAGGCTTGCGCCAAGAACGTGTGTGGGAAAAACGTAAAGCCTGTTTGCGCCATGCGGCGCAACAACACAACAACCAGAGCCTAGCCAAAATGTTACACCAATGCCAACAAATTGATCAGAGCATCAAAGGTGTAGGTACGGCTAATGTGTGGGATTTAATAAGCCAACTCACCTTGTGCCTAACCGGCACAGACATTGGTTTAGCTAGTTAAACCGACCAATACTATAAGCGCTCAAATCTGTATTTAACTCCGGTTGCATTAACGCTTCTGCTAACATTTGCCCGCTACTGGCCGCTTGGGTCATACCTAAGTGAGAATGGCCAAAGGCATAACATAAACCGTGCCACTTAACGGACGGGCCTAATACCGGTAATGAGTCCGGGGTAGACGGCCGATGACCCATCCATTGTGTGCCGCCTTCAGCATTAAGATCTGGCAAATAGCGCTTCGCTAAACGTAACAAATTATCGCTGCGGCTATAGTTTGGGGCAGCCTTAAGGCCTGCAAATTCGGATGCTCCCCCTACCCGCAATCCAATAGCCAAAGGCGAAGCCACAAACATTTCTTCAGCAAATAGCAACTCGTGTTTTAAGCTAATATTGGGGTTAGGTAAGGTGGTATTGTAACCTCGCTCAGACTCTAGCAAACAACGCTCCCCCACTTGTTTAGCTAACGTCTTAGACCAAGCTCCTGCCGCTACTATGGTCATGTCGGCATTGATAACGCTTTGGCTAGTGGTAACGCCTATCACACGATTGTGTTCGCACTCCAAAGCATCGACGTTGGTATTAACCATGGCAACGCCCTGCGCCAACAACCAGTCTCTCAGGCAGCCTACCAAACCTTTCGGGTCATCCATAATGCGCCATTGAGGCTGGAACACACCAAACTGCTTGGCCTTGCCAATGGCTGGCGCCATACGGCGCAAGTCATCTTCGCCTAACAATTCGTAATCTTGGCCATGTTGTTTACGTATACGCCATTCTAGGGCGTTTTTCTTAAAACTTTTATAACTGTCGTAGACCCGTATACAACCTTTGTCGTGTACTTTATCGGCATAACCAATGGCTTGTAACATGGGGTCATAATCGGCACTTACTCGCTCATTGATAGCATGTAATGCGTCGGCAATGTGGGCAACTTGACGCTTGCGGCTATGCCCAAGATACGCAAGCATCCACGGCATAAACGAAGGAATATGTGCGGGCCTTAGGGACAAAGGCCCCATCGGATCTAATAGCCATTTAGGTATGGACCAGATTTGACCTGGCAGGCTATGGGGCACACACTCACTAATCGCCAAAGCACCCGCATTGCCATAGGAGGTTTTGTCGCCCTCAATGTCGCGATCAACCACGGTGACTTTGATGCCACGCATGTGTAATGCATAAGCACAAGACAGGCCGACCATACCCGCTCCCACCACGATTGCGGTTTGGTTAGCTTGCATACTCGTCATTCCATGTGATTGAGGTGTTGAATATTCTCGTGGTTATCATCTAAGTACCATAACCAATCGCTCACTAGATCCATTTTTTGAGGCGCTGCACTTACTCCAGCCGCAATACGTTCTTGCAATACGGCTTCGACCGCGAGGCTCACTGTGGTCGACACTAGACGCGCCATAGCACTGCCATGCTCATTGCCAAACGCATCCATAGAATAACTTTCGCGCCAAATGGTTTCACCGGTATCTTCATCCTTGGCCAACAATTCTACATACAAGACCACGCGATCTTGTTCGCCGGCTTTGAAGGCGTGTTGCTGCCATAGCTCGTCTGATTTGGCGACCAATTGAGCTTCAATGTCGGCGTTATCACCTGATTCTATTAAGCTAAACACATCTTGCCATGCCGATGACCAACCTTGTAAACGCAAGGATCCGCGGACAAAGATATCCACAGTCCATTGAGGATCAAAGCCATATTGGGCCATAAATGGCAACGAATCTCGATTAGGGATCGACTCAAAGGTGGGACTATAATTTTCACTCAAAGGCATGGTGTAATTGCACATGGCTTGCCAGGGCTTAGGGCAGGTTTTCACTTGTGAGTCATCTATCCATTGAGCCGTCGTACGCAAGGCGTTAAGCACTCCCAAAGGTGACCATGAAAATTTGTATTTGAAATCGTTTTCTTCGGCTGGTAAACCACCGCAAAAGGAGCGGAATTCGATACGATTGTTGGCGGCATAAGCGGCAGAATCACGGTAGTCATTGAGTAAGGAATAGGCCAACAAATGATCAATACCGGGATCTAAACCCACTTCGTTGACTAAACATAGGCCTAACTTTCGTGCCCGCTCGTCTAGTTCCAGCATGGCTGGCGATAAATAACTGCTGGATACAAAGTGGGCTTTTTTGTTCAACGCCAATTCAGCAGCCTGTACATGAAAGGTGCCCGGCAGCATCGACACTACAATGTCACCTTGGCTTACATGATTTTCCAGCTCTTGCCAATCCAAAGTGCGGGCCTGGCATGTGCCTTCTAAGTGTTCGATAACCGTCTGGGCTTTGCTCAGAGTGCGGTTCCATAACCACAGTTCGGTGCCGTTATTAATCAACCGCTCAATGCCGGGTGCGCTGGACAAACCGGCGCCTAACCAATGTACTATTGCCACAACTACCTCTTCACTTGTTATCGTTCATTAAATATAGGAGCTGACCACCTGTATAAACTTTTCTTCGGAAAACGGCTTGCCAACAAAATCATTCACCCCAATGGCAAACCAAATCTCTTGATCGGTGACTGGATTACGAGCAGTGATCGCCCCCACCGGTGTTTTTGCTTTATTGGGATCGGCCAAGGCTCTGATCTTGGAAGTGGCCTCAATGCCGTCCATATGGGGTATCATGATATCCATGAGTACGAAATCATAGTCGTTGTTCTGGACCATCTCTACAGCCTACTGACCGTCATCAGCTAAATTAATAGCATAATCACCTATGGCTAGGAACTCACTGATAACTTCTTGGTTCAATAGGTCGTCATCAACCCACAAGCACACGTTGGCTCGCACTCATCGACTACACATTAATTTGAATCCCCTTAGCTGAAGTACGGGGCTTATTTTGATAATCTGGCATCAACTTATCACTTCACCCTTGGCTTGTAAATCGGCATGATAAGAAGAACGTACCAAAGGCCCGCTAGCGACGTGTTTAAAACCCATGGCTTTAGCCGCTGCACCTAATTCGTCAAATTCAGCAGGTGGCACAAAGCGGTCTACTGGAAGGTGATTAAGGCTCGGTTGCAAGTACTGCCCTAGGGTTAGCATGTCCACACCATGGTCTCTTAAATCTTGTAATACTTGAAGCACTTCTTCATTGGTTTCTCCCAAACCCAGCATCAGGCCAGACTTAGTTAACACGTCTGGACAACGCTGTTTGTACTTTTCTAACAACTGCAAGGACCAGGCATAATCGGAGCCGGGTCTGATCTTTTTGTACAACCGAGGAATCGACTCTAAATTGTGATTAAACACATGGGGGGGTGTTTGCTGAAGAATATCTAGTGCAATGTCCATGCGCCCGCGAAAGTCGGGCACCAGCACTTCTACCTGGGTGACGGGTGTGCGCTCATTAATAGCGGCAATACAATCGGCAAAGTGTTGTGCGCCACCGTCGCGTAAATCATCTCTGTCGACCGACGTCACTACCACATACTTTAACGCCATATCGGCTACTGCAGTAGCCAACTCTTTAGGCTCATCGACAGACAGTGGATTAGGCCGGCCGTGGGCAACGTCACAAAAAGGACAGCGGCGAGTACAAATTTCACCCATAATCATAAAGGTAGCGGTGCCTTGACTAAAGCACTCCCCTAGGTTGGGGCAGTTCGCTTCTTCACATACAGAGGCTAGCTTATGTTCTCTCAATTTAGCCTTAATACGGTTAACTTCCGGCGAGCTCACCACTTTAATTCGCAACCAATCCGGTTTACGGGGCATTTTTTCCGTGGGAATAACTTTAATTGGGATACGTGCTACTTTGTCTGCGCCGCGTAACTTAACGCCGGCTTCAGCTTTATAGGGTTTGGTCATAATCACTTGCCATATTGGAGTTATTTGGAGCCCAAGCGTGTTGGGTATAATTAACTGTTTGGTAATGCAACTGTTCAACTAAACTCAGGCTTAACACCTGCGCCACCTGGTCTAGATTAAAGCCATGAGCCGTAAAGTCTGCCAAGTCCCTCATCTGCACCATATTTAGGCCAGGGTAACCACAGGGGTTAATGCGCTCAAAGGGGGCTAAATCCATGTCTACATTGAGCGCCAATCCATGGAAACTACAGCCTTTTCGAACCCGAAGGCCTAAAGAAGCAATTTTACTGCCATCTACATAAACCCCCGGCGCTTTCGGGTCTGCCTGAGCCTTAATATCAAAATTGTTGAGGCAGTCAATAAGTGCCTGTTCCAACAGGGTAACCAAGCGTCTAACACCAATGCCTAGGCGTTTTAAATCTAACAACACATACATCATTAATTGCCCAGGGCCGTGGTAGGTTACTTGCCCGCCACGGTCGGATTGCACCACAGGGATAGTCCCTGCATCCAATATATGTGTTGCTTTACCCGCTTGACCTTGGGTGAACACTGGAGGGTGTTGCAACAACCACACTTCATCCATAGATGCAGCACTACGTTGGTTGGTAAAGTCCTGCATTGCCTGCCAACTTTGTGCGTAGTCTTGGCTCTCTAGCCGTCGAATAACCAGACTACTGGCAGTGCTGCAGTATTGCTCATCAGAGAACAAGATGCACCTTACCACCGGCTAATAGGGCTTGGTGAATTTGCTGTAAATGGGCTTCGCTTTGAGCCGTAATAGCCAAACGGATAGACTGGAAGTTGCCGTTACGACTGTCTACTACCTGCACCTTTTTAAGGTCTAGATCGGACGCCAATTGCTGCACACACTGCACCACCCAAGCCTGATAATCTGGCGTTTTACGGCCCACAATTTTCATACTATAGTTAGCACAGGGAAACTCAATTTTAGGGGCGTCGGTGGTCTTATTCATCGCTAAACATTCTTGCTACACTGTCGCTGATAGACTTAATAAAACCACCTTCTTTGACATCAGCACTGGCGACTAACTGGCGTTCAACAATTAACTCACCGTCCAACCTTATTTCCAAGCGACCTAAGCTTTGACCTGCCATTATAGGCGCTTCTATGCCTTTGTTAACAGTCATCTCAGCCTTGATGTATTTAGCCTGCCCACGTGGAATTGTCACCGCCAGATCGTCTGCAATCGATAATTCTACATAGTCCTCTGCACCACCCCAAACACGGGCTTGAGCCACCACTTCTTGGGCATCATATAATTGATGTGTTTCAAAGAAGCGCATGCCATAGGTGAGCAATTTTTGCGATTCTTGGGCTCGAGACTCAGTGCCCGAAGCACCCAGTAAAACAGAGATTAAACGCTGGCCATCTTTCTTGGCAGAAGCCACTAGGCAATAACCTGCAGCAGAAGTATAACCAGTTTTAAGGCCGTCTACAGTGCTGTCTCGCCACAAAAGTTTGTTGCGGTTAGGCTGGCGAATTTTGTTATAGGTAAACTCTTTTTCGGCATAAACTTTATAGTCTTCTGGGTAGTCTCGAATGATGGCGCGGGCCAAAATAGCCAAATCTCGTGCCGTAGTACTGTGACCTTCGGCGGGTAAACCCGTAGCATTGCGGAAATGAGTTTGCGTCATACCTAAGCGCACGGCATGTAGATTCATCAAGTCGGCAAAGGCTTCTTCACTGCCGGCTAAATGCTCGGCAACCGCCACACTGGCATCATTACCAGACTGAATAATAATGCCGCGCATTAAGTCTTCTAACAGTACAAACTTGCCTTCTTGAATGAACATGCGCGAGCCCTTTGTGCGCCATGCTTTTTCGCTAATGCGTACTTGGTCTGTGAAACTCACATTACCGGCAGCCACTTCGTAAGACAACATATACGCCGTCATCATTTTTGTGAGGCTGGCTGGGGGTAATATTTGATCCGCATTGTGTTCCACAATCACCTTACCAGTGACGGCGTCAATCAGAATGTAGGCACTCGCAACTAGCTGAGGCGGCTGAGGCACTAGTGCTTGCGCTGCATAAACAGGGCTCACCATCAACATCACCAAAGCCACACTCGCAAAAGCAGCGGCCGTAAGGGCCTGCATCCTTTGCATTAATAACCTGGTCGAAACCACAATATTCGCCATACTCAAACCACCCTAGTTTATTGGCTCAAAACAACATTAAGTGCTGCATTTGAAAAATTTAACGGTATTTTTAAAGGCCCGAATTGTAGCACATACAGTCCCATCTCACTATTGCAAAAAACAGCCCAATTAAGGCCTAATCACTATGCCCTGACCATGGCCTAGTTGCGCTATTTGTTGGACCAAGGCAAGTGCCCCTGCATCATTGGCAATGGGCCCTACTAATACTCGATATAAATTAGCTCGATCGCTCGCCTGCTCTACAAACACGTTGCTGCGACGTAACTGCTGGGTCAGGGTATTACGCAACAACAAGCCGCCGCTAATTTTGGAAACCGCGGCCACCTGTACATAATAGCCACTCACACGGTGACGCTGTTGGCGAATTTCCTTAACCGGCTGCGCCACTATGGTTGCGGTTTTTACGGCCACAGTTTTAGTTGGTGTATAGCTATTGCTGTTGCGCTGCTGACGGATAGATCGCTCCATTGCGGGTGTCCACTGCGTAGGGTCCAAAGCCTCGACCAATACCTCGGCAACGCCGGTTTTACGGTAATCCAGCCTACTCGCCGCTGCATAAGACAGATCAATAACGCGGTCACCATGGAACGGTCCTCGGTCATTAACTCGTACGATCACCACTTTATTATTGGCTAAATTGGTGATACGAGCATAGGTTGGCAAGGGTAAGGATTTGTGGGCCGCACTCATGGCATACATGTCATAGGTTTCACCATTGGAGGTTAAGTGTCCATGGAATTTTTGACCATACCACGAGGCTAAACCACGCTGGGTATAACCTAAGCTAGACGCCATCACTGAGTATTGTTTACCCCAAACCTCATAACGGCTCTTATTACCACCTCGGCTACGCGGCTCGACTTTAGGCACAGCGTCAGGTGTTTTACTCATGTCTTTATGTTGCTGCGGGCCGACGTCTTGTTTAATGGCATAACGACTTTCGGTTTTAGCTTTCGCTGCAGCCACCACCGCCGCATGAGACACCCCTGTAGGTTGACTACCCGTACCGGAGCAAGCAGCCAAACTCAACGCCACCAACACGGTGGTGACTAAACGAAACTGATAGGGCATGTAACTAACCTTTTGAATGGGTGATTAAGGTGCAGCAATAGCTTGGGCAATGCCCATCACAGCTCGACTATACCAAAGCGAGTGATTATAGCGAGTTATGGCGTAAAAGTTAGCGCCACCCAGCAGATATTCATCTTCTCCTGCGGTGGAAAAGGCATACAAATTAAACTTTTGGTGTGGCCACAGCATGGCTGCGCTAGACAAGGATAAACCCCTCCGCTGCCATTCTTCGAGTGCCACACCTTTATTGCTGGCCTTTGCGCTTAACCAGCGGGTCTGTACTTCGTCCGCATTCACAGCCAGCAACCAAGGCGCATCGGCTTGCCAGCGGTGGCGGGACACATAATTAGCAATACTAGCGATGTTGTCGGCCTTACTGTGGAACAAATCGATGCGCTGGTCGCCATCACCATCAACGGCAAAATCTCGATAACTGGTAGGGATAAACTGCCCCATACCGACCGCACCTGCCGATGATCCCTTAACCTTGGTCGGGTCTAAGCCTTGGCTATAACAAAGCCGAAAGAACTCCGCTAATTGACGCTGGAAAAAACCGCTACGGCGCTGGTAATCAAACGCAAGAGTGGCCAACACACGCAGGGTTAAATGCTTGCCCATATTAGCACCGTAGTTACTTTCAATACCGGCAATGGCCGCAATGATGGCGCTGTCAACACCCGTGGCTTGGGCAACCAGATCAAGTTGTGCAGAATTTTCCAGAACAAATTGCTTGCCCCGTTTGATACGCGAGTCGCTCACCATGCGCCTGCCGTATTGGCTCCAAGCCCACTTCCTTTCCGGGGCATTACTGATGATGGGGATAATGCTAGGCTTGGCCTTAGTTTGAGCTAAAAAAGTGGCCACCTCAGATTTTTCAAAACCCAGGTCGCTGTTTTGGGTAAGCCACGTTGATACTTCTATCCGGTTGTCAAAACCGGCCCATACTGGCGTTACTACAACCAAGCAACAGACCAGTACCAACCACCAGTTCCCTGTTAATATCACGTCCTTCTCCTGAGCCTAATTTTACGCTCTTGGGTAAGAGCATCTGTAGGCAAATTAGCACCTTATGCATGACTAGGGGTATGTTACCACGCTAAAAGCTATCAATTATGAAAAATGGAATCGATTTCCTTATAAACTGATCATGTTTTTTTATCAGACACTGCAATAGATTTCATTAGACAGGCACGCCCTAGCACTGCAAAATAGCCATCAATCGACTCCATATTGAAGCCAAAATGACTACTACACCTTATCAATTGCGCCAACAAATTCGCAGCGGCAGCATGACTAGCAATACATCGGGCCTTTGTTCGGGTTTTGTACAAGGCAACCTATGCATTTTACCGAAAGGCTACGCCAACGATTTTCTAAAATTTTGTCACCTCAACCCTAAACCCTGCCCCATTATTGGTATGTCGGAGTCGCCGGGCGATTATCGCCTGAAAAGTTTAGGCCAAGATATCGATTTACGCACAGATATTCCTCAATACAAGCTATTTGAAAATGGCCACAACGTGGCTCAAATCAACAACATTGAGCAGTACTGGCGCGACGACTTGGTCGCCTTTGTCTTAGGCTGCTCATTTTCCTTTGAAGAAGCCTTACTCGCAGATGGTTTAGATGTACGCAATTTAAGCGAGGGAGTAAACGTACCTATGTATCGCACCAACATTGCTTGCCAAGCAGCCGGCCCATTTGCTGGCAACATGGTGGTGAGCATGCGGCCCTACAAACCAGCCGATGCTATTAGAGCGGTACAAATTTGCAGCCGCTTCCCTTCAGTTCACGGAGCGCCCATCCACTTTGGCGACCCAGCTGCCATTGGCATCAATGACATTGCTGCGCCTGACTTTGGTGACCCGGTCACCATTAACGCCGGCGAAGTGCCCGTATTTTGGGCTTGCGGCGTCACGCCTCAAGTCGCCGTAGAGCAAGCTAAACCGGACTTTTGCATTACCCATGCGCCGGGCTGCATGTTGGTCACTGACCTAAACAACAGCAAACTGTCTATTTTATAAACGAGGTTAATGCCATGTTACTCAACTGCGATTTAGGCGAAAGCTACGGCTCCTGGACCATGGGTCAAGATGCCAAAGCCATGGCCAATATCGATCAAGCCAACATTGCATGCGGCTTTCACGCCGGTGATCCACTAGTAATGCAAAAAACCTTAGCTTTGGCTCAACAACACAAGGTGATGATTGGCGCCCATCCGGCCTATCCCGACTTAGTCGGTTTTGGCCGCCGCTCCATGAACTGTTCCAGTACCGAAATTATGGCGTTTATGCAGTACCAAATCGCCGCCATGGATGGTATGGCCACCTGCCAAGGTTTACAGCTGGCTTACGTAAAACCCCACGGTGCTCTGTACAACGACATGATGTCTAAGTTGGCAGTGCGCCAAGCGGTAATGCAGGCGATGAGCGTGTACAACCAAAGCCATGGCCGCAGCCTTAAACTCATGCTGCAAGCCACTACCTTGGCCGAAACCCATGAACAAGAAGCGCAAGCACTGGCGCTAGACTTGTACTTTGAAGCCTTTGCAGACCGCCGTTACGAAGATGACGGCCGCCTAATGGCGCGTAGCAAAAGTGGTGCTGTACTCAGCCATGACGCCATGATGATACAAGTTGCTCAGTTGTTAGAAGCGGGCATCATTACTAGCGCTAATGGGACCCAATTAGACCTTAAAGTCGACAGCCTTTGCGTGCACGGTGACAATGATGCCGGTATTGCAGCCATTGCCGATATACGCCAGTTAATTCAACAAAACAACGCGGCAGGTTAGTTCATATGAGTCGCGTAGACAGCATTGAAATAGCCAGTGAAAACAGCTACATCATTTATTTTGGCGAACCCAACAGCACCGTTATTAGTGCTACGGTTAGCGCTAATATAGCCGCGACTACAGCTCAGATCAAACATCAGCTAGGCCACCACCTGCTAGACTTAGTGCCTTCTTACGCCTCACTACTGGTGATTTTTAACAGCGCCAGTAGTGATCACTTATGGGTGAAGCAACAGCTACGTAGCGCCTTATCAATGCCATTAGCAGCCCAACAGGAAACCAGCAAACTGGTGAAACTGCCGGTGTTTTATAGTACCGAATATGGCCCCGAACTAAGCGTGCTAGCAGCCAATGCGAAACTGACCGTGGAGCAAACCATCGACTTGCATTGTGCTACAGAGTACCGTGTTTACGCCATTGGTTTTGCACCCGGATTTGCCTACTTAGGTGAAGTCGACGAACGCTTAGCTGCGCCAAGATTAGCCACCCCTCGACTCAAAGTTCCGACCGGGGCAGTGGCTATTGCCGACCGCCAGACCGCCGTTTATCCGGCCCCGTCACCGGGCGGTTGGAACCTTATCGGTCTCTGCCCTACCCCCATGTTTAACCCACAACAAACGCCGCACATGCCGGTCAATGTGGGTGATCGCATTCAGTTTTACCCTATAGATCAAGCACAATACGTGACTTTAGGGGGCCAACTGCATGAGTTTTAAAGTCCTTCAACCCGGTCTCTTGAGTTTACTTCAAGATTTAGGCCGCTTTGGCCAACACGAAATTGGTTTAACCAGCAGCGGGCCATTAGACGGCGAAGCCTTTGCTTGGGCCAACCGAATTCTGGATAACGCCGCCAACGCCTGTGCCATTGAAGTCAATTTTGGTGGTTTACAACTACAAGCTCAAACCGACAGTTACATTTGTATTACTGGCGCGGCCTTGGACGTCACCATCAACGGGGCTAACAAACCACTTTGGCACAGCCACAAAGTTGTCGCGGGTGATCAAGTTAAGCTGGGGTACTCTAGCCAAGGTTGCCGCACCTACCTAGCCGTGGCCGGTGGTTTTAACATTGACCCAAGTTTTGGCAGTTGCTCCACCGTTATGCGAGAAAAAATAGGTGGTTTAAATGGCCTCAAACTGGCAGCCAACGACCAACTCCCCTGTGCCACTGTACCGCAACATGACCGACTAAGCTTGGCCCCTCAGCACCAACCCGTATACGCAGAATCCGCCCATTTACGTTTAGTGTTGGGCTATCAACACAGCCTGTTTGACGCCGCCACTAAAGCCCGTTTACAGCACAGTCAATATCAAGTGACCGACCGCAGCGACCGCATGGGCATGCGTTTGCAAGGGCCGTCGATCGATTGCCCCAGCCAACAGATGTTGTCGGAAGGCATTGCCTTAGGTGCTGTTCAAGTGCCGGCCGACGGCCAACCCATTGTGTTGTTAAATGATCGACAAACCATTGGTGGCTATCCCAAATTGGGCTCGGTAATAGCCCGCGATACGGCGCGTCTGGCGCAACTAAGGCTAGGCAATACCATCACCTTTGAAATTATCGACCTGTACCAAGCGCATACCATTAATACCTTGGCACAACTCAAGTTTGATGCCACTCCCCTGCTTCACACCAAGGACTAGTTATGCTTAACGACCAACACCTGAGCCAACAAATTGAAGATGCCCTAGTAGCTCGCAACCCCCGTGGCATGGCCCAAGTTCAGTCTGCCTTAGAAGCGGGTTACTGTTTACGTGCTGCAAAAATTCTGCAAGCCTGCCTCGTCGATACGAATACCTCGGCGACCATACTTATTGGCACCGGTTTTCCCGTTGTGGGCACCTTCGAAACCGATGGTCCGGTAGGTAGTATTGCGCTTTACGAGGCCCTAGAAACCCTAGGAGCCCACCCCATCATCGTCTGTGGCCAACCTTTAGTAGGCGCCCTGTCGGCCCGTTACCGTACCCATGAAATCAGTGTGGGTGACAACCAGAATAATAAAGCCGACACCTTGGCTGCGTTAGCCCAACTTAAACCCCAAGCGATCGTCTCTATTGAGCGTCCCGGACAGGCCGCCGATGGTGGTTATTATAATATGCGTGGCGAAAGCATCAGCGCACGCACCGCCTGTTTTGACGGCTTTATGGATTGGTCTCAATGCCCGACTATCGCGGTGGGGGATGGCGGCAACGAAATTGGAATGGGCAAGGTCAACCATGCCTTAAAATCACTTAATATTGTGCCCGCCATGACCTCTGCCGACGAACTAATTGTCGCCGATGTGTCTAACTGGGGAGCCTATGGCCTAATTGCATTTTTGGGGCTCTGGCGGGGACAGGATTTATTGGCTAAAATCGATCCTTTAGCAATATTGCAGTATTTGTCTGACCTAGGCAGTGTTGACGGTGTCACTCGTGAGAATCAGCTAACCGAAGATGGTTTGCCAGTGAGTGAAGGGCTAGACGTGATCCATCAGTTACGCAATATCGCCGGCTTTACCGGTTCGGCATAGCAAAAGGAATATAACGTGCGCCTTCGCAATCTAAATAGCTTTATCAAAGTCGCTACCCTAGGCAGTTTCCATGGTGCCGCAGCACAGTTACATGCATCACAACCTGCCATTTCGGCCCGCATTGCAACCTTAGAAGAAGAGCTAGGTGTAAAGCTATTTAAACGGGATAAAAGAGGCACCAAATTAACCGCTCGTGGCATGCAACTACTACCCTTTGCCGAACGATTGGTCGCCATTAGCAACGAGATGAAAGCACAGTTACAAGACGAATCGCCTCAGCAGGGTGTGTTTCGTATTGGTATTGCCGATACCGTGGCCCACCTATGGCTTAGGGATTTACTTAAAGTCTGGCGTGAACAGCACCCGTTAATTCAGTTTGAGCTCACCATCGACCTTTCTTTGGCACTCTATAAACAACTGGAAGACCATCAGCTAGACCTTGCCTTGATGGTGTATACGGGCCAAGCTAGCACGGTTAAAACCCAACCCCTGAGTGCCTACCCACAGACCTGGGTGGGCAGCCCAACGTTGATGAAAACCGTGTCATATTTAAACTTAGAGGCACTGAGTCGCTGGCCTATCTTGAGTTTTCCTAGCGCCACAGGCCCCGGCAAACACTTACAAGAGTTGTTTAGCCAAGTATTGGAAAAACCCAAATTTCATACTAGTAATTCGGTGTCTGGATTATTGGCTATGGCCGAACAAGGTGCTGGCATTGCGTTGCTGCCCGAACCGATCGTTGCCGACGCCCTTAAAGCCGGCCGGCTGATCTCGTTTAAAGTTGATCCCGCACCACCGAAACTTAAATTTTGTTGTGGTTGGCGCCAAGATGAAGACCGATTATTACCCCAGTTGTTAGCCGACAGTGCGAGCCAACTGGTCAACCAAACCCCACACACACAAAATACGTAACGTGGCATAAGAGAATTATCCTATGAGCATTGTTTATCTAAATGGCAATTACATGCCCATTGAGCAAGCCAGCATTTCACCCCTAGACCGTGGCTTTTTATTTGGCGACGGCATCTATGAAGTGATCCCTGCCTATGATGGCAAGATGGTTGGTTTTGGACCTCATATCGACCGTATGATCGAAGGACTTTCGGCCTTAGAAATTGAACTGAATTGGAGCCATAAGGAGTGGCGCCAAGTTTGTGAACAACTCATAGAGCGAAATCCTGCGCCGCAAGTTGGTTTGTATTTGCATGTAACTCGCGGCGCAGACACTAAGCGTCACCACCCTTACCCTAAAGGTGTCGCACCGACGGTATTTGCGATGCCTACAGAAATTCCTGCAGCGCCTATTCCCGAACGCGATAAAGTCCACGCTTATAAAGTCACCAGTATGCAAGATCAACGCTGGCAGCGGTGTAATATTAAATCCATCTCTTTGCTCGGCAATGTGATGCATTACCAACAAGGTTACAGCCAAGGTAGCGGCGAAGTTTTATTGTTTAATGGTAATGACGAACTCACGGAATGTGGTGCCTGTAATGCTTACATCGTTAAAAATGGTAGAGTCATTACCCCAGCCTTAGATCACCAAATTTTGCCCGGCATTACCCGCCTCATTGCTTTAGGTGTGTTACGTGCAGACGGCAGCATTCCGGTAGAAGAGCGAGCCATTACCAAACAGGAAGTATTTGACGCCGACGAAATTTGGATTTCGAGCTCTAGCAAAGAAATTGCACCCGTCATTGAACTGGACGGCCAGCCCGTAGGCGACGGTAAACCCGGCGTAATTTGGGAACAAGCGGCTAAGTTATATAGTGCCGGTAAATTTAACTACTAACGAGACCTTGCCATGGCCCGACCTAGCCACATGGTGGTTGATCTCGCGGCATTGATAGAAAATTATCAATGGGCGTGTCAGCTCGCACCTCATTCCAAAACCATGGCCGTTGTCAAAGCCAATGCCTATGGCCATGGGGCTGTGGCATGCGCCAGAGCACTACAACCTTTCGCGCCTGCATTTGGCGTGGCTTGTATTGAAGAAGCCATACAATTGCGTGAAGCAGGCATTACCAAACCTATCCTCTTGTTAGAGGGTACCTTTAGCGCCGATGAAGTGATTATTGCTGCAGCCCATGAGTTTTGGCTCATGGTAGAAGATCCAGTGCAAATAGAAGCCATCGTCAAGGCTACGGTCAGCACACCTTTGAAGGTTTGGCTAAAAATAGACAGTGGAATGCACCGCTTGGGGCTTAACCCAACACGAGTCAGGGGCTTCTATGAGCAGTTGCTGGCCAGCAAAAACGTGTTGCCCGACATGGTATTTGCCACTCACTTCGCCAGCGCTGACGAAACTGAAAATCCATTCACGCTGTCTCAAGTGAAGCGTTTTACAGCCACTACCAAACACTTTAAGCAGCCGGTAAGTTTAGCCAATTCGGCAGCCATCATGGCCTGGCCAGAAGCTCATGGCGATTGGAATAGAGCCGGCTTTATGCTCTATGGCAACTCTCCCCTTGACGCTGAACATGCCTCTAGCATTGGTTTAAAGCCGGTAATGCAAGTTCGTTCGGCTATTATATCGCTGCGCCATATCGACACTGGAGCAACCGTAGGTTACGCCCAACAATGGTGTGCCCCGCGACCTTCAATCATCGCAACTGTCGCTATAGGTTATGGCGATGGCTACCCACGCGGTGCTGCAACCGGCACGCCCGTGGTGGTTAAGGGGCAACGCGCTAGTATTGTGGGACGCGTGTCCATGGATATGATTACCATCGATGTGACCGATTTAACCGGCGTTGAGGTGGGTGATCAGGTGTGTTTGTGGGGCAAAGGTTTGAGTATTAACGAAGTAGGGCATCATGCCGGCACCATCGGCTACGAGCTAATGACTCGCGTGACGCAAAGGCTACCCATTCAATACACCCAGTAGGCAGGTGCACGGTTTAGGTGCGTTGAGGCCTGCGGGCATGGATAGACATCAACAACCCTAAACTGGCCATCAAGGTGACCGCCGACGTGCCACCGTAACTCACCAGTGGCAAAGGCACACCCACCACTGGCAACACACCACTCACCATACTAATATTAACCACCACATAAACAAAAAAGGTGAGAGTTAAGCTGGCTGCCAACATCCGGTCAAAGGGATGGGCGGCTTGAGCGGCAATAATAAGGCCTCTGATTAACACTAAAAAATACAACGACAACAAAGCGCACACGCCTACCAAACCAAACTCTTCGGCCAGCACAGCAATAATGAAGTCGGTATGGGTTTCGGGCAAAAAATCCAAGTGAGACTGAGTGCCTTGCAACCAGCCTTTACCATTCATACCGCCAGAACCAATGGCAATTTTAGATTGTATAATGTTCCAACCAGCACCCAATGGGTCACTTTCTGGCTCCAAAAAAGTAATCACGCGTTGTTGTTGGTATGGCCTCATACCCATCCACAACAACGGCAGCGCGGCGGCACCCAACACCATAGCCGCCACCACATAACGCCACAATAAACCGGCGAAAAAGATAACAAATATGCCGGAACAACCAATTAATAATGACGTGCCTAAATCTGGCTGCTTGGCAATTAACAATACCGGCATGACCACCAACAACATCGATACCACAACATGAGTTAAATGGGGCGGCCGTGGTCGACTGGCCAAATACCAAGCCAACGTCAATGGCACCACCAACTTCATAATTTCAGACGGCTGAAATCTGGGTAGGCCGGGTATCAATAGCCAGCGTTGAGCGCCCTTAGCACCCACGCCAAATAACAGCACAGCCACCAGCAATAACACTCCACCCACATAGAGCAAGGGCATCCACCGCTGCACCAGACGCAAATTGATTTGGGTAATAATAACCATACCCAACAGCGCCAAACCATAACGCACAAGCTGCTTTTGTACTGCGGCTTCACTGGCGCCCGAACCCGAATAGAGGACAATAAGGCCAAATGACATAATCGCCAACAACAAGATCAGCAACCATGGGTCAAGCTTTAATCTAACCCAAACACCGGGCCCTTGCCGCAGGTGTTTTCTGGCCTCCGGCGCCAGCCTCTGGAAATCAGCCATCGGGATCATCTCCATTGGGGCTTGTACTATCTAAGCTCTGCATGCGAGCATCAAACATTTTTCGCGCTAAAGGCGCGGCCGCCGAACTGCCGCCGCCGCCATTTTCAACAATCACCGCAATGGCTATCACCGGGTCTTTGGCTGGGGCCCAGCCGATATAGAGGCCATGGTCACGAAAACGCTCGGCGATTTTAGCAGCGTCATAGGTGCCGTCTTGTTTAATGCCCAATACCTGAGCGGTACCTGTTTTACCCGCCATCTTATAACTGCTGTTAGCCCCGCTACGCTGGCCAGTGCCCTTTGCATCATGCATTACACCCACCATTGCCGCATGCACCTTGTTCCAATCGCTAGCGCGGTTGAGTGACACGTTAGCCGGATGGGCTGGGTCTTTACGACCTAGGTCACTAACTTTATTAACAGTTTTTCCGTCAATGGCTTTAATCATACGAATTTGATGCCACTCGCCCTTGTTAGCCAATACCATGGCCATGGTCGCCAACTGTGTGGGTGTGGCAGACAAAAACCCCTGTCCGATACCCATATTCAGCGAGTCGCCCGGAAACCAAGACGCATTACGATTAATTCGTTTCCACTGTTTAGTGGGCAGCACCGCTTTGGTGGCTTCAGGCTGATCCGCAATAGTCACCTGACCGAGGCCAAATTTGGCTAAATATTTAACCATGGGCTCGTTACCCATAATATGCGAAATTGAGTAATAAAACGTATCCACCGACTCAACGATAGACTTATGCATATTCACTCGGCCGTGACCACCTTCTTTCCAGTCTCGATACAGGCGGCCACCCTCGGTAAGCTGATAGAAACCTGGGTCCCAGATGGAGTAGTTGCGTGCAATAATGCCGCTATCAATACCGGCTAAGGCGATCACCGGTTTGACCGTCGATGCCGGTGGATAGCGCCCCCGCAGGGCACGATTGAAGAGAGGTAACTCATCGGATTCGCGCAACGCTTTGTAGTTAGCGCGACTAATACCCGTAACAAATTGATTGGCGCCATAACTGGGGGCACTGGCCATCGCCAAAACACCACCGGTATTTGGGTCAATCGCCACAATAGCACCCCGTTTTCCCTGCAGTAGCTGTGCCGCTTGCTGCTGCAACTGCGCATCTAAGAATAAGGTGAGGTCTCTACCGGGCACTGGCTCTAGTCGATCTAACACCTGCAACACGCGCCCACGAGCGTTAGTTTCTACGGTTTGATGACCTACCGTGCCATGCAACTCAGATTCGTAGAAACGCTCCACACCTAGCTTACCCACATGATCGGTGGCACTGTAATTGGTAGCGTCTAATTTGGCGAGATCTCGGTCGTTAATACGGCCGACATAACCTAAAGCGTGTACAAAACCTTCGTCTTGCGGGTAATAGCGCACCAATTCTGGGACAATACGAACGCCCGGGAAACGATGTTGGTTGACGGTGATTTGTGCAATTTCAGTTTCATTAAGTTGAAACTTTAAAGCCACAGGGCTATAGGGTCTACGGGGCTGGTTCAAACGCCGTTTAAAACGCTTGATGTCATCGGCATCAACACTCACCACTTGTGCCAAATCGGCCAGTGCCGCATCTACACCTTTACGACCACCGGGCAAGCGCTCGGGCACCAAGGTGAGGTTATGGCTAGCACGGTTGCCAGCTAACAACTGACCTTTGGTGTCGTAAATTAAACCCCGCGTAGGGGCCACCGCTTGTAGCTGCTGACGGTTGTCGTCTGACTCGGTCACATAGTGATCATATTGCCAAATTTGCAAATAGGCCAAGCGCGCCACCAGCCCAGAAAACACCAATACAATCAATAAAAGGGCCAGCCATAAACGACTATTGAACTGATTAAGCTCTTTACGATGGGTGTCCATTTTTGACCAAGGCATAAGCGCGGCCGCTACTTGTGGTAGGGGTGATTGTTGAGCAAACTCCAGGCACGGTAGATTTGCTCGGCGAGTAACACTCGCACCAAGGGATGAGGCAATGTGAGGGGAGACAATGACCAACGCTGATCAGCGCGAGCCACACAGTCTTTAGACAGGCCATCTGGGCCACCTACCAACAAGGTGACGTTACAACCTAACATACGCCAAGCGCCGCATTGTTTAGCCAGCTCTTGCGTGCTCCAAGGCTTACCCAATACGTCTAACGCGATAACGTGGTCTTGAGCAGGAATGGCGGCCAACATTTGTTCGCCTTCTTTAGCAATGGCGCGGTTTAAGTCCGCGCCTTTGCCGCGGAAACCAAGGCTCAGTTCCTGCAATTGAAGTTGCATGTCGCTGGGCATCCGTCGAGCGTACTCTTGGTAGCCTTCGGTAACCCAATTGGGCATCTTAGTGCCCACAGCAAGCAACTTAATTTTCATCTAAGGGCGCGGCTCAACCACACTCGACAACTCTTGTTTTAGCGCTGGGTTCCACAAACGTTCGAGGTCGTAGAAGTCGCGAGCTTCAGCTTGCATAACGTGAACAACCACGTCACCTAGGTCAGAAAGCACCCAGTCACCGCTCATTTCGCCTTCAATGCCCAACGGCGCAACGCCATTTTGCTTGGCTTGAAATGACACTTCGTCAGCCAATGACTTTACATGGCGGTTTGAGGTGCCAGTGGCTATCACCATATAGTCGGTTACATTAGATAAACCACGTACGTCAAGCTGCACGATGTCTTTACCTTTCATATCTTCTAAGGCGCTAGTAATTAGTTTTAATAAGTCTTCAATGGGCATAGCCATAATTTGTATTCCAATACTTCCAATAATAATTCAATTAATTGCCAACGGTTATATACCGTAAAGGCGTTCGTCTACAATGTATTGCGCCACTGCAGGCGCTAAAGTTAATGCACTAGGCTGTTGACCCGTACACAGTTGTTGCCGTAACTGGGTTGCAGATACAGCATATTGCCCTAATTTCAGGTGAGCCACCTGCCCAAGTGGGGAGGCCAATAACTGCTTGGCCTCTGCCACTTGGTGAGCTGCATACCAAGTAAGCAGCTGGGTATTAGTCGGCCACTTTGCTTGCGGCCGAGAGAGCACTAACAAATGACCGTATGCTAATAATTCTTGCCAACGGTGCCAGTGCAACAGGCTTGCAAAAACATCTACCCCCAAACACCAAATCAGCGGTTGTTCGGGGCCTATCTCGGCCCTTACCTCAGCCATAGTCAATACACTATAGCTTGGGCCTTGGCGATGTAATTCTCTTTCATCCACGGCTAACTGCTCATACTCAGCAGTGGCTAATGCCAACATCTGTGCCCGTTGTTGCGTATTAGCCTGAGGTGCAAGGCGATGCACTGGCTGGCTGTTGGGCAATAAATGCACCACTTGCGCTGGGGTTGCCTGCCCGCTTAAATACTGGCTCAACTCAATGGCCGAATTCACATGGCCTTGGTGCACCGGGTCAAAGGTGCCGCCGAACAACACCTTGGCACTGAATTTAGGTTCTGATATGACCGTCACCAAATACTACGTACTTTTGCGAGGTCAAACCCTGTAAACCGACTGGCCCACGGGCATGAATTTTGTCTGTAGAAATACCAATTTCGGCCCCTAATCCATATTCAAAGCCATCCGCAAAAGCGGTAGAAGCATTGATCATCACCGAACTCGAATCGACTTGGGCCATAAACAAGCGCGCCTTGGTAAAGTTTTCACTGACGATAGAATCGGTATGATGCGAACCATAACGATTAATATGTTCTATCGCCTCTGGCATGTCTGCTACCACCTTCACTGATAACACGGGGGCCAAATATTCTGTGCTCCAATCTTCTGCTGTAGCACTGATTTTTTTACCTTGATAACTACTAATTATTCCCATAGATTGCTCACACAGGCGTAGCTCTATATCAAATTCTTGATAGGCCTGTGCCAACTGAGGCAATATTTCTTGCGCCCTTGAAGCCGCGATCAATAACGACTCCATAGCATTACACACACCGTAGCGACGGGTTTTGGCATTAATGGCGATGTTGATGGCTTTGCTGGCGTCAGCATCATCGTCTATATAAACATGGCAATTGCCGTCCAAGTGTTTGATCACTGGAATACGTGCCTCGGTGCTCACGCGGGCAATTAAACTTTTACCGCCGCGGGGTACGATCACGTCCACGTATTCAGTCATAGTAATTAACTCACCTACGGCCGCACGATCAGTGGTGTCGACCACCTGCACACAAGCAGCTGGCAACCCCGCCGTTACCAACCCTTGGGCAACACAGGCGGCAATGGCTTGATTGGAATGCTTAGCTTCTGAGCCGCCACGCAAAATGGCCGCGTTGCCAGACTTAATACATAAACTGGCGGCATCCACGGTAACGTTGGGGCGGGACTCGTAAATGATACCTACCACGCCTAATGGCACGCGCATTTTACCCAATTGGATACCCGATGGCCGATAACTCATATCGGTTATCTCACCCACGGGGTCTGCTAACTCCGCCACCTGACGCAGGCCTAACATCATAGCGTCGATGCCAGCATCGGTGACGCGTAAGCGATCTAGCATGGCCTCGCCTAAGCCATCAGCCTGACCGGCCTGCAAGTCTTTGTCGTTGGCGCTTTTAAGACTCTCTCGAGCCTCATCAAGGGCATCTGCCATGGCCAATAAGGCGTTATTCTTGGTCATGGTCGGCGCAGCCGAAAGCACGGTGGATGTGGCTTTAGCTTGGGCACCTAACCGCTGCATGTAATCCGCGACAGACATGACATTTTCTCGTATTAACTGTGAATAATTATAGCGCGCACATTATAGCGCGATTTGTAGGCAAAAAGAGAAAAAAGTTACTCCCCCCAAGCGGGCACTAACGACTGCGGCAAACCGATTTGAGATAGAATTCGAGCCACCACAAAATCGACCATATCTTCGACACTTTGGGGGCGGTTATAAAACCCCGGGCTAGCCGGAATAACCACCGCCCCCATACGCGTCAACTTGAGCATATGCTCGAGATGAATTTCTGAATAAGGCGCTTCGCGCGGCACTAAAATCAGCTTGCGACGCTCTTTTAAGTGCACATCCGCCGCACGCTCAATAAGATTATTACTGGCGCCACAGGCAATGGCTGACAAACTGCCCGTGCTGCACGGACACACCACCATCACATCACCACCCCCCGAACCCGACGCCACGGGCGCCATCCATTGCTGCTTAGAAAATACTTTTAACCGCTCAGATTCAGCCCCATATAAGTCGCTAAAAAAGGCTTGCATAGCGGCCGTTGCCGCCGGCACTTTAAGGTCGGTTTCTGCAGCTAACACCACCTGTGCCGCAGCCGAAACCAACAGCGACACCTGACAGCCGGCCCCTAACAAGCATTCGAGCAACCGCAAACCGTATTGCGCACCCGACGCCCCCGTAATCGCGAGGGTTACTTTGAGGTTATCAGAGCTCGACAAGGAAACTGAAGTCATAGGTGATTTCACCAATCAATTATTTACGCTTATTGTAACAGCTTATCTGATACACCGGCACACGCCAGCTCACTGATTCCCTCAGCACCCAAAAAACCCACAAAAGAGCTCGACTTACGACTTAAGCCGCAAGACTTTTTGCCGCAAGTAACATATAATTGCGCACACATTTTATCCCCGTAAATGGACGCCCCTTAAAATCTCATGCTGAGCCTCAATCAAGCCCTTGAGCAAGCCCAAGTTGACCCACAACTTGTGTCCCTAATCGATTCCATCACCACTACTTGCAAAAACATTGCCGAACGCCTACGTGGCGGTGCTTTGAGCGGCCTCTATGGGTCTGCCGAACAAGAAAATGTGCAGGGTGAAGTACAGAAAAAACTAGACGTTATTTCCAACGACCTACTAAAACAAGTATTACTGGCTAATCGCAGTGTTGCCGGCATCGCTTCCGAGGAAGAAGACGACGCCATAGCAGGTAACCCCGAGGGTGATTACTTAGTTACATTTGATCCATTAGATGGTAGTTCTAACATCGACATTAATGTGACTGTGGGTACTATTTTTTCTGTGTTGGCCGCGCCTAACGATAACGCGGAAGTCACCACCGATACTTTCTTACAAGCGGGCCGCAAACAAATCGCGGCTGGCTACGTACTCTACGGCCCATCTGTCATTTTAGCCTTAACCACAGGCGATGGCGTTGCCATGTATAACTTAGGTTCTGATGGCGTTTTTTATCAGACCCACGACCAAATTCAAGTGCCTGAAAGTACTCAGGAATTTGCCATTAACATGTCCAACCAACGCTTTTGGCAAGCGCCAATGCAAACTTATGTTAACGACTTACTGCTAGGCGAAGAAGGCCCCATTGGCAAGCGCTTCAACATGCGCTGGATTGCCTCAATGGTGGCAGAAGTGCATCGCATCCTCACCCGTGGCGGTGTATTTATGTACCCCTACGACAGCCGCGACCTAAGCAAGGCCGGCAAGCTGCGTCTCATGTACGAAGGCAACCCCATGAGCTTTTTAATTGAGCAGGCCGGTGGCGCTTCCAGCAACACAGAAATCCCGATTATGGATATAGAACCCAATCACATTCACCAGCGTGTACCGGTGATTTTGGGATCTAAGCAAGAAGTAGCGCGAGTTAACCGCTACCATAACCCATCACTTTAGATATTAACCTTTATTAGGATCCAATTAGATCATGAGCTATCAATCCATTCCCGCTGGCAAAGATTTGCCTAACGATATTTACGTTGTTATCGAAATTCCTGCCAACAGCAGCCCGGTAAAGTACGAAATCGACAAAGACGCAGACGCCTTATTTGTTGATCGCTTTATGGCATCACCCATGTTTTACCCAGCCAACTACGGCTACATCAACAACACTCTTGCGGATGACGGCGATGCCCTAGACGTATTGGTTGTAACTCCTTACCCAGTGGTGCCAGGTAGCGTAATCCGCTGTCGCCCTGTTGGCGTTTTGAACATGACTGATGAAGCCGGCGAAGATGCAAAGCTATTGGCTGTACCACATGAAAAACTGACTCAAGCCTACAACGATGTACAAGACATTGCAGACTTACCTGATTTGCTACTTAATCAAATTAAAGAGTTCTTTGAAAACTACAAGAACCTAGAAAAAGGCAAGTGGGTTAAGGTAGAAAGCTGGGAAGGCGCTGAGTCTGCCAAGGCTAAAATCCAAGTTGCAGCCGCTGCTTACAAAGGCTAATACGCCTTTGTTGTATGGATTGAAACTTCGCTTTGCTCCTCGCAATGACCGTATTATTGCGAGTGCAACGCGGCAATCCATTGCGTTACCCCTGCGTCAATAAACCACGCAAATCAATAATGGCTGCATTGGCTCTAGAAATATAAGACGCCATCACCAACGAGTGATTAGCCACCAATCCAAAACCCGAACCATTCATAATCATCGGACTCCACACGGTTTCCTGCGTGGCCTCTAGCTCGCGAATAATTTGTCGCAAACTCACCAGCGCATTCTTCTTTTCCAATACTGGCGCAAAATCCACTTCCACGGCATGTAACAACTGCACCAAAGCCCAACTTGCGCCACGAGCCTCGTAAAATACGTCATCAATCTCTGACCAAGGTGTCTTTATTTCTAACTCAGCGGCGTTACTTGTGGACTGTGTGGCCGCGCTATCCCCGGCTAAGTCGGTGTTTAAACGCTTTTGGCCCACACTCGCACTCAATCGTTGGGACAAACTTCCTAAACGCGTTTCAACATCGCCCAACCAGCGGGTTAAGTTGTCGGCCCTAGCATAAAATTGGGCCTGACCTTGCTGCTGATCTGTCAAACGCTGCAAATAACGGGTCAGCGCCTGTTTGCCGGTTTGGTACTCACCTTCGGTGGAGGGCAAAAGCCAACTATCACTGTCAAAGTTAAACTGCGGTTCAGCAATAGCCAAATCAGCGTCTTCGGTAGATTGGGATTGCGAACGACTAAAGTCTTTACGCATAGCCCGAGACATGTCACGAATCTGAATAAGGACACCAAACTCCCAGTTAGGGATATTATCCATAAATGCGCCGGGCAAAATCATGTCATTGGTCAAATAACCGCCCGGCTTATCGGTTAATGTAGTGGCTAAATGCAGCAGCGTTTGGGTGGTGGCCGCACCTGTGAGCGCACTCATGCTTGGTGGTTTCGCCAAATCTGGCTCACTGTTCCAGTAAAAACCCAGCACCAATGCCACTAATAAGTAGATAACCAATACTACAGCCAAACCCCGCAACAGCCAGTGACTGCCGTCAAAGTAATCTTCTTTTATGTTTCTAAATCCTTGTTTTAACTGCGGCATCGTTGGTCCTTTATGTAAAATGCGTTGTAGGTGCCATATGGTGCTAATTGGCATAAACTTCAAGCTCATCCATGCGCGCAATATAGCTAGCCTCTATACGAGCCGGAGCACCACGCTTTATATTGGCCCGTATACGCAGCTCAGGGTCTGCACTGTTCATGGTTTGATAAAGCCACCGAGCTTGGGCGTCTTTAGGTGCAACTATTAACATAGTCGCCTTGATGGATTGTGCCTTCAATGCCAACCGCGTCAACCATGCAACCGTAACCTCATCTTGTTGCCGCAGCTGAGTCGATGTCAGGGCCAAAATCTGCGTGCGTAATGCTGGAGCTTGTGTCTCGGGCATACTCTGCATGGCGGCTTTAGGTTTCGGCTGGCGAGCAGTAACTAGCTTGAGCATGGCAGGCGCCTCTGCATGAGCGGGCAATACCCCTAGCGCCCGCGACAAATACACCTGAGCCTGTGCAACTTTGCCTTGTTTTAAGCTACGTCTAACTAACTCATAGTAGCGCTGCACAATTTGCTCTAAGGCCACCAAGGCCTGAGGGTTTTTGGGTTGTTTTACTAACACACGCTGTAAATAGTCGTAGGCGCTGTTACCTTTAGGGGTAGTCAGCCTGTCCTGACTAAACGCCCAACCCGCCTCGCCCAGCAAAAAAGACACCGTGTCTTTAATTGCCGGCGTTTTTGTTGGTTGCTTGGCAATCGACACATCGGTTTTGCGGCCAACTACCTCAGTGGTACTAGCGGTCATCGCAGTGCTAGTTTTTGGTATTGTTTTTGGTATTGTTTTTGGTATTGTTTTTGGTATTGATGTTGATGTTGATGTTGATGTTGATGTTGATGTTGATGTTGATGTTGATGTTGCTTGGATCGAAGGCGCTGATATTTCAACCACCCCTGACGGTTGCGCCGGGCTTGGTTCAACCTGAACACTGGCCTCCAAAGCTGGCTTGATTTCAGGCGAAGAACAGCCGGTTATCGACAATAACAACGCTAATAGCATACCCCCAAATACACGCTGCTGAGACGAAAACTGGATAAAGTACATAGAACGACCTAAAGTGATTTAGCCTACCTAGAGTATCAGATTAGACACGCCGTCTCTAGGATTAAATAAATTACAAAAACTTCGGCAAATTTCCTGCAACATGCTATCATCTCCATATAACTTCAATATTTTGCTGCAGGCTTGGATAGATTTTAATGGCTCAAATCTTGCTACTTAACGGTCCCAACCTCAACCTTTTAGGGCAACGGGAACCCGGCATTTACGGCTCTCTCACGTTGGCGCAGATCGAATCTCAATGCCAGCAGCAATGTCAACAAGCCAAAGTCACTCTCGACTGCCTACAAAGCAACGCTGAACACAAACTTATCCAAGCCATTCACACTGCAGCCAATCAGTCTGTAGAATTTATTGTTATCAACCCAGCTGCATTCACCCACACCAGCGTCGCCTTAAGAGATGCCTTGTTGGGCGTTAACATCCCGTTTATTGAAGTGCATTTAAGTAATGTGCATCAACGCGAAACATTTCGCCATCATTCCTATTTATCCGACATTGCCCAGGGCGTTATTTGCGGCCTAGGTGCTGACGGTTACCGTTTTGCTATGGACGCCGCCATTGGCCGTCTGAGCAGTTAATTATTATAAAATCATAGAGAGATCCCATGGATATTCGTAAAGTTAAGAAACTCATCGAGTTGCTAGAAGAATCTGACATCAACGAAATTGAAATTAAAGAAGGCGAAGAATCAGTACGTATTAGCCGTGGCTCACCGGGCATGATGATGACTACTGCAGCACCTGTAATGCAAGCCGCTCCAGTTGCAGCCGTTGCTGCACCAGCCGCCGCTCCAAGCGCACCTGCTGCCCCAGCCATAAGCGGCCATGCCGTTGTCTCGCCCATGGTTGGTACCTTCTACCGCTGCCCTTCACCAGGTGCACCAGCGTTTGCTGAAGTAGGCCAAGCTGTGAAAGAAGGTGACGTCATTTGTATCATTGAAGCCATGAAGATGATGAACCAGATTGAAGCCGACAAGTCAGGCACCATTACTGCGGTATTAGTTGAAGACGGCGAAGCCGTTGAATTTGATCAACCGCTGGTCACCATTGCCTAACCACCGGAGTTTCCCATGTTAGATAAAGTTGTAATTGCTAACCGTGGAGAAATTGCCCTACGTATATTACGTGCCTGTAAAGAACTAGGCATTAAAACCGTAGCGGTTCACTCCAAAGCAGATAAAGACCTAATGCACGTACGTTTGGCTGACGAAGCTGTATGTATTGGGCCTAACTCATCGACAGAAAGCTACTTAAACATTCCGCGCATTTTATCTGCTGCTGAAGTTACCGACGCTACGGGCATTCACCCAGGCTACGGCTTCTTAGCAGAAAACGCAGACTTTGCGGAAATGGTAGAAAGCAGTGGCTTTACCTTTATTGGGCCTACAGCGGCCACCATCCGCGTGATGGGCGATAAGGTTGCTGCCATTAAAGCCATGCAAAAATCAGGTGTACCTACAGTACCTGGTTCCAACGGCCCGCTAGATGACAACGCCGAACGCACCATGCGAATCGCTAAAGAAATCGGCTATCCAGTTATCATCAAAGCCTCCGCTGGTGGCGGTGGTCGAGGCATGCGTGTTGTACATAGCGAAGCGGCACTCATTAACTCCATTTTTGTGACCAAAGCGGAAGCTAAAGGCGCCTTTGGTAATGATGTGGTATACATGGAAAAGTTCTTAGAGAACCCACGCCATGTAGAAGTGCAAATTTTGGCCGACGGCCAAGGTGGCGCTATTCACCTATTTGACCGAGACTGCTCGATGCAGCGTCGCCATCAAAAAGTAGTGGAGGAAGCCCCAGCACCGCACATGGACGAAGCCGCACGACAGCAAGTACTCAAGAGCTGTACCGATGCCTGTTTAGAAATTGGTTACCGAGGAGCCGGCACCTTCGAATTTTTGTATGAAGACGGTGGTTTTTACTTTATCGAAATGAACACTCGTGTTCAGGTTGAGCACCCGGTTACAGAAATGATTACTGGTGTAGACATCATTAAAGAACAGCTGCGTATTGCCAGTGGCATGCCTTTGTCGGTCAAGCAAGAAGATGTGGTGATTGAAGGCCATGCCTTTGAGTGCCGCATCAACGCCGAAGACGCCAAGACATTTATGCCAAGCCCGGGCAAAGTAACGCAATTCCACGCCCCAGGTGGTTTGGGTGTACGCGTAGATTCCCATATCTACAGCGGCTATTCTGTACCACCGTTTTACGACTCAATGATCGCTAAAGTCATCACTCACGCCCCAACGCGAGAAGAAGCCTTGAAACGTATGGAAGTGGCTTTGGATGAAATGATCATCGATGGCATCAAAACTAACATTCCACTACAAAAGGAAATTGTACGGGATGCTAATTTTATTGAAGGTGGTATGAACATCCACTACCTAGAGAAAAAACTAGGCCTTTAAGCCTAGCTTTTTAATCCCCGCCGAGATCTCATTCAAGCGGCTGTTTTTGACCTTTGTGAGCGTCATGAGCGCCAATAGATCAAGGCAAAAAAAGGGCGAAATCGAGGAGTTTACATTAAGTAAATGACGAGTTTGAGCCCTTTTTTAACGCCGATATATTAAGCGTAATAGCTTACAGAGGTCAAAAAATGCCTTGGGTTCAAATTACCCTCTCCACCGATCCTTCTCATTCAGAAACCATTGAAGACATGTTATTACTGTGCGGCGCCGGTGCCGTGAGTTTGCTCGATGGTGCTGACCAGCCAGTGTTCGAGCCTATAAAAGGCACCACGCCTTTATGGCAAGATACTCGGGTGATGGGGTTATTTGAAGCTGATATCGACGAAGAGTCTTTGCTTAATTATTTAAAAAACGGTTGGCAAGACGCCTTCCCAGAAACCCCCTTCCCGCCCCACAAATTGGAAATATTAGAAGACAAAGACTGGGTGCGCGAATGGATGGATCGTTTTGAGCCCATTCAATTTGGTGAACGCCTGTGGGTTTGCCCGAGCTGGAAACCCGCTCCAGATCCAAGTGCAGCCAACTTAATGTTAGATCCAGGCTTGGCCTTTGGCACTGGCAGCCACCCTACCACGGCCTTGTGCTTGCAGTGGATTGCACAACAAGACTGGCAACACAAAACCGTGATTGATTATGGCTGTGGTTCGGGTATTTTAGCCATCGGCGCCATCCTCATGGGCGCAGAGTATGTGATGGGGGTTGATAACGACACACAAGCCTTAACGGCCACCAAAGACAACGCCCAACGTAATGGCATTGAGGCCGACAAGATTCCGGTATTTTTACCCGAAGACACCCCAACTCACCCAGTAGACATTATGCTTGCCAACATCCTAGCAGGCCCGTTAATCGACATGGCCGCTCGTTTAGCAGAATTGACCAAACAAGGTGGTTTGATTGCCTTGTCTGGCATTCTTGAGCACCAAGCCGATGCCGTTATAGACGCTTATGCGCCTTGGTTTGATATGCACACGGTCACGGCTAAAGACGAATGGGTTCGTATCGACGGCCACAAACGCAGCTAACATTGGTGTTGGTCTGCTTTTTTTGGTACAAATGTATCCTTAGTTGAGTGTTTTAGCACACTCAACTACAAGGAGAGCACCATGGAGAAGGCATTCTCACCAGCCGATAACGAGGCGGTGAAGCACAATAAAAAAACCTCGAAAACTAACGATAAATAGACTCAGGCCTAGTTCGCTAATAGCTTAGAAGCCGCCAAATTGCGCGCGTCAAGCCCCAAAGATAAAATCGATAGTCATCACACGCCGGTGCAGCTTTCGTGGCAACAGTTTTTAATTACTCTCATCTACGAGAACCTCCCCCTGTAATCTTTGCTCCGTTAGCGGCGCTTTTGATTGAACGCTCTACCAGCAAAGCTTGGCATGTAATGAACCATCGTGGTCTATTTGCGTGCTCTTTGAAGCACAACTCTAGGAGTAGTCACATATTGTACTGGGCAATGGTGTACCTAATCTATTGGCTGGTATTCACTGCCTTGATGCTGCGATTATTTGGACCCGCAGAACTGATGCAAAATGTCGATCTATTTCAGATGGTATTAGCGTATCTATTTTTCTCCCTCAGGGCCCTCATCGTATCGGTCAAATACGGCTATTACCGACCCGAGCATTATGCTCTACTCAACCGCCCTGCGCCCGAGTGGCCTGAAGACAAAACTAACCGCCTGTTAGTGGGAGGCGGCTGGAGCGAGCCTAGCGAGCATCCTGGACTAATCGAAGGTGGACTCACCTGTGCCATGGATGAAAATGACGTTGCCTTGCAGGGCATTTGTTTCACCATAGACATCCACGCCAGTGCCCAGTTACAGCAACACAAAACCGACCCACGATTCATTGCAACAACATCCCGTCATAATAACAATCAAGTGACCGCTGATTTTGTGTCACACCAAATTCTAAGTACGGTGTATAACCTAAAATTCCCAACCGTCTACGGACTGTACTGGATGGCCTGTGCGATAAGCATACTAGTGTGTACGTTTTTAATACGTTTGGCCTATGGTACAGAGGCCTTTGGAGTAACTGGTTTTGAAACCCTCATCTTTATCGGCTGTGGGGTTGGGTTTTTTGCGAGCGCCGCGTCGTTAAACTTTGGTTTAATTTGTGCCCATAGCTTTAACCGCCGAGCGGCCACTCTCAAAAAACTAGGTCAGTTGATACAATACCCAGGCTTGAGTTTGGCTGAGTTTTTGCACCACCAACCCAAGACGCCGATAAAACAACCGAGGCAGAGCCGAATCAGCACCCCAATGGCCATTTATTTATCGACCTAAACCAGCCCAGTAACGTAGTTGCGTGGATGATGTGCCGAAAAACCTTACGCTCCTTTGGCGAAAGTTTTTATCTGCGTATTCAAGCCTACAACTCGATTTTATTGTTCTATGCCATTAGTTGTATGGTCATTCTTAACATGATTGCATGGACCCAAGTGCGCCATCATGTGTCTACTATTTATGTAATCATTCTAATTGTGTTAATCATTTCAAGCTCCTGTATTTTTACCATTGCCAAGGCTACAAAATTACAAAGCTTTAGTTCAAGCCAACGGAATCAACTTCAGGATCAACTATTTTTACTTGAAAAAAGGCACATGAACCCGCAAAATGCCGGCAAACCTGAGCTCTGCCAACAAATCATGCAAGCCAAGGTGTTATTGCAACAGGTGGATGAGTCAATAGATTTTCATGAATTGATTCACAAACCGGTGAAAGTTATGGGGCATCCCACCACCCAAAACGTGGTCAGTTCGGCCTTAGGTATTATTTTTACGGGTTTTGTATTAGCGGGCAAAGGCTTCTCGGGGGCAGGTATCGTTTACGACCTTCAAGGTTGGTTTAATTATTAAAGGTGACCCTTCTGGACTTTAGTACCCCTCAGTTATTGGCCATTAGCTTGATCTTTGTCTGGTCGGGTTTTGTGCGCGCGGGCCTTGGTTTTGGCGGTGCTGCGCTGGCTTTGCCCTTGCTGTTAATGGTGATCGACCAACCGCTGTTCTTTTTGCCGATTGTCGCCACTCACTTACTCATCTTTTCTAACATCACTGCCGGTCGTAGCTTCAAAAATATTGACCAAAAGTTTTTACGTGAATCGCTCACGTGGATGATCATCCCCAAGTTAGCCGGCGTTATTGGCTTGCTAAGCCTACCTAACCAATGGATGGTTTTAATCATCTACGGCATCACCGGTTTTTACGCGATCACGTGGACCATTAAGTGGGAAATTAGCAGCCAGTCACCGTGGGTAGACCGCTTATTATTAGTGCTGGGCGGTTATTTTAGTGGCGTATCACTCATTGGTGCCCCCCTCATTGTTGCTGTTGCGGTACGCAAAATGGCGATAGAGTCCTACCGCGACACCTTATTTATGCTGTGGTTTATTTTGGTAGTCATTAAAATGTCTGCCTTTGCCATTGCTGGAGTGGACTTGCAATGGCAATGGTCATTGGCACTACTCGCACCCACCGCCATCGGCCACTACTTAGGTCTCAAGTTTCATCTACAAATGCTCAAGCGCAACCCCCTTGTGGTACGCCAATGGCTAGGCGTAGGTTTGCTAGCCATTATTACCCTTGCTCTATGGCAGTATTTTTAAGCGTTATAACGCATATCAATTGAACAATTTTTGTACAAATCGTACAATAGGGCACTGGGATTTAGACTCACTTCTGGCGATTATCAAGCACCCCTTGAACCTATAATGAATTACTCTAGCGTTATTCAAGGCTTTGCCATTGGCCCTCACCACCTCGACAACGGTTTGGTGTTGGCCCCTATGGCAGGCATTACCGACCGTCCATTTCGGCATTTATGCCGTCAACTTGGCGCGGGGCTAGCGGTTGCAGAAATGGTCACTTCAGACACGTCATTGTGGCACACCAAAAAATCTCAAAAACGCCTTCCTCATGCCGACGACAGCCTACCGATTAGCATACAAATTGCGGGCTCAGACCCTATACAAATGGCGCATGCGGCCTTAGCTAACGTCAATCTTGGTGCGCAAATTATTGATATCAATATGGGTTGCCCTGCTAAAAAAGTGCTTAAAAAAGCGGCTGGCTCTGCACTTCTGCGCCAACCCGCTCTGGTTAAAGATATTTTAACGGCGGTGGTTGCGGCCGTGGATGTACCGGTAACCTTGAAAATTCGCACCGGCTGGAGCGCTGATGAGCGCAATGGCGTCGACATTGCCAAGATCGCTCAGGACGCGGGCATTCAAACATTAGCCGTACATGGCCGCACGCGTGCTTGTGGTTTTAAAGGCGAGGTTGAATACGACACTATTGCGGCCATCAAACAAGCTATTGAAATTCCTGTATTAGCCAACGGCGACATCTGCACTGCTCAAGATGCAGCTAAAGTATTGGCACATACTCAAGCTGATGGTTTGATGTTTGGCCGTGCAGCGCAAGGCAACCCATGGTTGTTTGAGCAAGTGTTGCACTACCTTGAACACGGCTCAGAACTAGAGGCCCCGTTGCCATCGCAAATTTGGCAGGTGTTAGAACAACATCTGCTGGGGTTATACGCATTATATGGCGATCTAATGGGCCCGCGCATTGCCCGTAAACACGTGGGTTGGTATCTTAAGCCCGACCTAGAGCAACGCAAAGCCTTTAACCAACTACCCAGTCAAGAACTGCAGTTAGCATTTTTGAAAGCCCATTTTCAACATTCCAGTCTGCGGGCGGCTTAATTTTATGACTCAGTTAGTAGAAGCAAATAAACAACCCATGAACAGCACCAGCATCACCCCTTCGCCTAGCGAACACACCGCCCTGACGTTAAAGCAAAATGTAGAACAGGCCCTCACCGCCTATTTTGCAGAACTGGACGGCCAGCACACCACCGAACTCTACGACCTATTTATGCAACAAGTTGAAGCGCCTTTATTTACCTGCGTTATGCAGCACACGCACGATAATCAGTCTAAAGCCGCCACCCTATTGGGGCTTAACCGTGGCACTTTACGTAAGAAATTAAAACAGTACGACCTACTTTAACCCGCCATTTTCACTGCCGTTAAAAGGATATTCACATGTCAGATAATCAAGCCATCAACCGCGCTCTTATCAGCGTTTCGGACAAGCGAGGCATTGTTGAATTTGCCCAACAACTTACCTCAAAAGGTGTCGAGATCCTTTCCACCGGTGGCACTTTTAAGCTGTTGACCGACGCTGGCGTCGCTGCTGTAGAAGTCTCAGACTATACTGGTTTTCCAGAAATGATGGATGGTCGAGTTAAGACTTTACATCCTAAGATTCATGGCGGTATTTTGGGCCGCCGCGGCCAAGATGAAGGCATTATGGCAGAACACGGTATCGATGCCATTGACCTCGTTGTAGTCAACCTTTATCCCTTTCAAGCCACCATCGAACGTGATGATTGCACCTTAGACATGGCCATTGAGAACATCGACATTGGTGGCCCAACCATGGTGCGTTCGGCCGCTAAAAACAACAAAAGCGTCGCCATTGTAGTCAATTCAGGTGACTACACCTCCATCTTGGACGAGCTCGCTGCCAACGGTGGTTTAAGCCAAGCCACACGTACAGATCTAGCCTGTAAGGCCTTTGAGCACACTGCCAAATACGACGGTGCCATTGCCAATTACCTAGGCGCGCAACTAGATACCACCTCTAAGTTCCCCCGCACGTTTAACACCCAGTTCAGCAAAATACAGGACATGCGTTACGGTGAAAACCCTCATCAAGATGCGGCCTTTTACATTGAACATGAACCTAAAGAAGCATGCATCGCAACCTCATCACAAATACAAGGCAAAGCCTTGTCGTTTAACAATATCGCCGATACAGACACGGCTTTGGAGTGTGTAAAAGCCTTCCAAGACCCTGCCTGCGTGATTGTAAAACACGCTAACCCGTGTGGTGTGGCCATGGGTCAAGACATCACTGAAGCCTATGAAAAAGCCTACAGCACCGACAGCACCTCGGCTTTTGGCGGAATTATTGCCTTTAACCGCGAACTGGATGCGTCCACGGCCCAGCGCATTATCGACCAACAGTTTGTAGAAGTGATTATTGCCCCAAGCGTGAGCCCATCTGCAGCGACTGCCTTAGCCCGAAAGCCCAATGTGCGTGTTTTAAGCTGTGGCGATCTGCCCCACTTGCATGCCGCCGAACTGGATTACAAACGCGTCACCGGTGGTTTGTTAGTTCAAGACCGAGACTTGGGCCAAATGCTAGAAGCCGATCTCAAAATCGTCAGTGAGCGTATGCCCACGGAAGCCGAAATGCACGACCTGCAATTTGCCTGGAAAGTCGCCAAGTACGTCAAGTCTAACGCCATTGTGTATTGCAAAGGCGGCATGACCATTGGTGTAGGTGCTGGCCAAATGAGCCGCGTATACAGCGCTAAGATTGCCGGCATTAAGGCCAGTGATGAAGGTTTGGAAGTTAAAGGTTCAGTAATGGCGTCCGATGCCTTCTTCCCCTTCCGTGACGGTATTGAGGCCGCAGCGGCGGCGGGCATTAGTGCCATTATCCAGCCAGGTGGCTCGATGCGCGATGATGAAATTATTGCCGCTGCCGATGAGCACAATATCAGCATGATCTTTACCGGCATGCGTCACTTTCGTCATTAACAGGACTAGAAAAAATGAATGTATTAATTATTGGCAGCGGCGGTCGTGAACATGCACTTGCTTGGCAGGCCTCCAAAAACCGCGCTGTGCACAATATTTTTGTAGCACCGGGTAATGCGGGCACAGCCCTAGAAAATAAAACTAAAAACGTGGCCATAGATGTGATGGACATCGAAGGCCTATTAGCCTTCGCCAAAGCCAATACCGTAGACATTACGATTGTTGGTCCAGAAGCACCGTTAGTGGCAGGCATTGTGGACGTGTTCCGCGCCGCCGACATGGACATCTTTGGGCCTACCCAAGGGGCTGCGCAACTAGAAGGATCTAAGGCCTTTGCAAAAGACTTCCTTAAGCGTCACGCCATCCCTACGGCAGCCTACGAGACCTTTACAGAGATTGCACCCGCATTGGAATACATCAAAGCGCAAGGCGCACCTATCGTCGTAAAAGCCGATGGTTTAGCTGCTGGCAAGGGTGTTATTTTAGCCGAGACAGTCGAGCAAGCCTGTACCGCAGTAGAAGATATGTTGGCAGGTAATGCCTTTGGTAAGGCTGGTAGCCGAGTGGTTATTGAAGAGTTTTTGGTAGGCGAAGAAGCCAGCTTTATTGTTATGGCCGACGGCAAAAACATATTACCTCTGGCCTCTAGCCAAGACCATAAAGCCCGCGATGAAGGTGATCAAGGCCCCAACACGGGTGGCATGGGCGCCTATTCACCCGCGCCCGTGGTGAACGATGCAATGCATCAGCGTATTCTCGATGAAGTCATCAAGCCAACGGTTGATGGTATGGCGGCTGACGGCTACGTGTATACCGGCTTTTTATATGCCGGTATCATGGTGACCGCTGATGGCACCCCTAAAGTACTGGAATTTAACTGCCGCTTTGGCGATCCAGAAACCCAACCCATTATGATGCGCTTGAAAAACAGTATCGTGGAGTTGTGTGTTGCCGGCGCCATGGGCGTGCTGGATCAAACCATTGCCTATTGGGATAACCGCCCAGCCGTTGGAGTGGTTTTGGCTGCAGCGGGCTACCCAAACAGTTACCCTAAAGGTGACGTAATTAGCCTGCCCGATGAGGTCAATAAAGACACCAAAATTTTCCATGCGGGTACCGCACTTAACGAAGATGGCATGGTCGTCACCAACGGTGGCCGCGTGCTGTGTGCGGTGGCTTTAGGAGAGACTGTGGGCCAAGCCCAGCATCAAGCGTATGAGCTAGCTGATAAGATTGAGTGGCAAGGTAAATTTAGCCGTCGCGATATTGCTTATCGCGCTATTGCTCGCGAGCAATTGCACTAAGAGGAAGCCACCATGGGCACTATATTTGACAAAATCATCAGCCGAGAAATTCCAGCTGACATCGTTTATGAAGATGATTTGCTATTGGCTTTTAAAGACATAGCGCCCAAGGCACCGGTGCACTACCTGATCATTCCCAAGCAGCCCATCGCTACCCTCAACGATGCCAACCCAGAACATCAGGCCCTGTTAGGCCAGATGATGTTAACCGCGGCTAAGCTAGCTAAGGAAGCGGGTGTGGCTGAGGGTGGTTATCGCGTGCAAATGAACTGCAACCCAGACGGTGGCCAAGTGGTGTATCACATCCACTTGCACCTTATGGGCGGTAGAGCGTTTAGCGCTTAGCTCTAAACTAACTCTTTTAGGGCGCTCACCAAGGCTGCACACTCACTGGCACTACCCACACTAATACGCAGGTGATTAGTAATTCGTGGGCTACTGCTGAGGTGACGCACGATAATGCCACGCTCTCTCAGTGATGCCGCAATGTCTTTAGCGGCCATAGTGCCATGGGTCACAAACAAGAAATTAGCGTGCGAGTTGGTCATGCTAAAACCAAGATTTTTTAATTCGCCAGCGAGCTTTTCTCGTTGTGCAATATTGTTTTTGCAGGTCTTCTGAAAGTAACTTTCGTCTTCAATGGCGGCAATGGCACCGGCTTGAGCTTCTCGGCTTAAGGGGTATGAGTTAAAGCTGTTTTTAACACGCTCCAAAGCCTCTATCAAATGACGTTGCCCCAAGGCCAAACCCACCCGTAAACCCGCCAAAGAACGCGATTTAGACAGGGTTTGAATGACTAACAAGTTATCAAACTCGGGCACTAGTGCTGCCGCTGACTGACCCCCAAAATCGATATAGGCCTCATCAATGACTACAACACTATCAACATTGTTACTCAATAGTTGGCGAATATCAGCAAGGTTAAGCAATTCGCCTGTAGGCGCATTGGGGTTCGGTAAGATGACACCGCCATTAGGTGGCTGATAATCGGCCACGTTAATACTTAAGTCCGCCGACAACGGCACTTGCTGTTGTTCTATGCCATAAAGACCACAATACACCGGATAAAAACTATAACTAATATCCGGGAACATGAGGGCTTTACTGTGTTGTAACAATGCCTGAAAGGTATGCGCTAAAACTTCGTCAGAACCGTTACCCACAAACACCTGGGAGGTGTCTAACCCATAATAGTTAGCCAAGCTCTGACATAACTGAGTTGCATTGGGGTCTGGGTACAAGCGTAACGAATCACCCAACTCGGCCTGCATTGCAGCCAACACTTTGGGTGATGGCGGAAACGGGTTTTCGTTGGTATTGAGTTTAACTAAGTTAGTTAACTTGGGTTGTTCACCAGGCACATAGGGCGATAGCTCATGTACTTTGGGCGACCAAAACCGGTTTAGGTTAGTGTGGGTCACGGGTTAGGCGTCCAACTCAACAAGTTCGTAATCATGGGTGATTTCTACGCCACCTTTTTCTAACATGATTGAGGCTGAGCAGTATTCTTCGGCCGACAATTTAATGGCCCTAGCCACGTGTTTTTCTTTCAGATTACGGCCTGTAACCACAAAGTGAACGTGGATTTTAGTAAACACAGCAGGCACCGCATCGGCCCGTTCTGCGCTCAGTTGGGCAACGCAGTCAGTGACGTCTTGGCGGGTCTTTTTAAGAATCGTCATAACGTCAAAGGCGGTGCAGCCACCCAAACCCATAAGCATTAACTCCATGGGCCTTGCACCTAGGTTTTCACCACCCAAATTAGGCGGGCCATCAACGGTTACTGTGTGGCCGGTGCCTGATTCTGTTTTAAAACTGACACCACCGGCCCAACTAATTTGTGCTTGCATGTTTTTCTACTACCTATGGTTATTGCTGTGGGCGCCACACTTGGCTGCGACCAAATAAAGAAATTCCAACATAGCCTCGCAAATCAAGGCTACCGTCTGCATTGAGCTTGATGGTGCACTTGTACGACTTGCCATTACCTGGGTCATAAATCTTGCCACCTTTCCAATGGTGCTTGCCTTTCTTTTCACCAGCGTAATTCATGCTGTTGAGCATCACTAAACCAATAATGGGCTGACTGTGTTGGCTGGCATCTGGATTATTACGATCCACTTTGGCTTGACCATCTAATCCGGCTTCATGACCGGTCGCGTAATTAGGCTCTTTAAGAAAGGTAAACTTACCGAAATATTGGTCACCGTCACGGTAAATTTCTACCATGGCTTTGTCTTCTGGGGTCAGCCAAGAACCTAGGATTTGATCACCATTAGCCCACACGGCAGTGGTTGTTAACACCCACACCAAGGCAACTAAGGCGGTCAGCAGAACCGCCTTTATAATACCAATAGACGAATTAGTCTTAGGCAGGGCAACAGCTTTGGCACGGCCCTTAGTTAACGTGTTGTTCATGGTTACCTTCTCCTGCGATGGTTAATTAGCAGTCGCCGAACAATTCGGCTAACTTGGCACCCGGGTCAGGGGCACGCATAAACGATTCGCCCACTAGAAAGGCGTTGACGTTATGACTTTGCATCAACGCCACGTCGCTTGGCTGGTGAATACCACTTTCGGTAATCACCATTCGATCTTCTGGGATCATGGCCAATAAATCAAAGGTTGTCTGGAGAGTCAGGTCAAAGGTATGTAAATTGCGGTTGTTAATACCGATCAAAGGCGTACTTAATGTTAGCGCGCGCTGCAATTCGGCTGCGTCGTGAGATTCAACCAATACATCCATACCCAAGTCTTGCGCTAACTGGGCTAAGTCTTGCATTTTCTGGTCTTCTAAACAGGCCACAATCAAGAGGATGCAGTCGGCGCCGATGGCCCGCGCTTCATACACTTGATACGCATCAACAATAAAGTCCTTGCGAATAACCGGCAAATCACATGCCGCTCGAGCTTGTTGTAAATAGTCTTCGTGTCCTTGGAAAAAATCGGCATCGGTTAATACCGACATACAAGCCGCACCACCACGGGCATAACTTTGGGCTATTTGGGCCGGATTAAAGTCTTGGCAAATCACGCCTTTGCTAGGCGATGCTTTCTTTGCTTCGGCAATCACCGCAGGCTGGCCAGCCTCTAACTTGGCATACATGGCCTTAGCAAAACCTCTGGGTGCCATAACATCGGCCGTATTCGCTGCCACTTGTTGCTTAAGCTTAGCTATAGGTGAGTGTGCCTGACGCTCCGCAATTTCTTCTAATTTGCGCGCAACAATACGTTTTAACACGGTTGGGGTATTCATTATTTGGAAAATCCTTGAGACAAACCGATGAGCTGGTCTAACTTCGCCTGTGCTGCACCGCTAGCAATGGCCTGTTTTGCGGCCTCAATACCAGCGCCTAAATCATCTGCAAGATCAGCTGTATAGATGGCAGCACCGGCATTAAATACCAGCATATCTAAGGCCGCACCCGCTTGGCCAGCAAAGGCCTGTTTTATTAATGCCAAGCTTTGTTCAGCATCATCGACGACTAGATCACCTAAGCTGTCGTGGGCCAAACCATAGTCTTGAGGGTTAATGCTGTATTCACTAATTTGCCCATCTTTAACCTCCACCACATAGGTGGGTGCGGCTATACTAATTTCATCCAAACCATCTTCGGAGTGAACTACCATCACATGTTTGCTGCCCAAGCGTAATAATACTTCAGCCATAGGACGTTGCCACTGGCGGCTATACACACCCAATACTTGATGCGGTGCCCCAGCGGGGTTGGTCAATGGCCCCAAAATATTAAACAGGGTACGTACCGCCATTTCTCGGCGCGGACCAATGGCATGTTTCATAGCGCTGTGGTGGGCGGGAGCAAACATAAAACCCACGCCCAAGTCGGCAATACATTGGCCTACTTGTGCTGGGTTGAGCATAATCTCAACGCCCGCCGCTTCAAGTAAATCTGAGCTGCCGCTTTTAGAGGATATAGAGCGGTTACCATGTTTAGCGACTTGTGCGCCGGCCGCAGCCGCGATAAAAGCGCACGCTGTAGAGACATTAAAAATGCCAGAACTGTCGCCCCCCGTACCACACGTGTCTATCACATGATCGCCAGACACTCTAACACCCGCAGCCAAGGCTCGCATGGCGCTCACAGCACCGGTGATTTCGTCTACGGTTTCGCCTTTCATGCGCAAACCAATTAAAAAGCCGCCCACTTGAGCCTGGGTGGCTTCGCCGGTCATAATGAGGTTCATTACGGCGTGCATTTGCGCTTCGGTTAAATGTTGGTGGTCGGTTACGGCGGCAATGGCCTGCTGCATATTCATGACAAAAATCTCTTTTATTATCCTGCCATAACGAACCACAAGACAGTGACCTTACTCTAGCAAATAATGTCGCCAAACTTTAGCGCTTATGACCATCATTTTGTAAAAAAATGCAGTAATTTGATAAGCAGACGCTTATCGCTTGAGAAAATTGGCCAGCAACTCGTGCCCTTGATGAGTTAACACCGATTCTGGGTGAAATTGTACGCCTTCTACGTCGTGGGTTTTATGGCGAATCCCCATAATGGCATCACGTTCGCCAGCGTCATTAAGGCTCCACGAGGTCGCTTCTAAACAATCGGGCAAGGTGTCTGCTTTGACCACCAAAGAATGATAGCGGGTGACTTCTAGAGGTTGATCCAAGCCAGCAAAAACACCCGCTTGCTCATGTTCTACAAACGAAGTTTTGCCATGCATGACTTGTTTGGCTCGTACCACTTCGCCACCGAATACTTGGCCAATACTTTGATGGCCTAAACACACTCCCAAGACCGGGATTTTACCGGCAAAGTGCGCAATGGCAGACATGGAAATGCCTGCTTCATTAGGCGTGCAGGGGCCGGGGGAAATCACCAGCTGACTGGGTGCCATTTGCTCGATTTCGGCAAGGGTTATTTCATCGTTACGGCACACTTCTACTTGCGCACCCAACTCGCGAAAATAACGCACTAAGTTATAAGTGAAGGAATCGTAATTATCGAGCATTAATAACAAGGGCAGAACTCCGCCGGTAAAATGAACTTCAAGCTCAGGCATGGCTTAATAGCCACCAATTATACCCCAAACTTACGCAAGCCCACCAACATCAAAGCTGTGGCTAACAACAAATACACCACCATGGTTAACACCGCCTGCTGGAAAGCATAACCCTGGTCCACCAAAAAGCCCAACCACACAGGCCCTAACGCCGAGGCAAACACCACCAAGGTCCAAAATAAGCTTTTGATGGAGCCTAAAAATCGCACCCCGTAACACTCTGGCCATAAGGCAGCTTGTGCCGTTTGCGAAACACCTGACCCCACGCCTAACAATACCATGTAGGGCCAAATAACCCAGTAACTGTCAACCAGGTTAATGAGCGCCAAAGCGGCGGCAATCGGTAGCAAAGTAAACGGCATCACTACTCGCGCACTAAAACGGTCAATAAGCTGCCCAGTGATCACGGCAGTGATCACGGCCATCAAGGAGTACAGCAAGTAATTACTGGTCACAAAGGTATGCGACCAGCCTTTTTCATCGGCCAGATTTAAGTGATGAAAAAACATGGCTGTACTGACTAAGGAAGTGGCCGATACGCCCGGGATTAGCAAATAAAAACGATAATCTTTAAGTACATCTCGGCGGCGCCAAGATACCACATTAGCGCGACTGGTGGTCGCCATTTCAGGCGCTTGTTGTTCGTGTTTTTGTAGCTCTCGCTCGTAGTTTTGATGGCGCTGTTGATGACCCCGCAACAGCCACAGGCTCAGGGGCAACACTAGCACTAACACCAGCACCGCTACACCCATGTAACTATAACGCCAACCCACTGACGCAATGGCCGCCACCGCCGCGATAGGTAAGATCGCTTCACCCGCTGCAAACCCCATGGCCACCAAAGCCGTAGCCTTGCCCCTTTGAGCATCAAAATAACGCCCCATAGAGGTGAAAGCAACGTGGCTCATGAGGCCCTGGCCCGACTGACGTAACAAAAACACACCCATAACTAGCCACCAAATGGTTTGTGCCTGGGTGATAAACCAACAGGCCACAGCTAACAACAGCACCACCATCATGGTGTAACGGGGCAACGAAATCTGATCAATCCATTTACCAGTGATTGGCAACAACAATGCACTCAATAAGGTGCCCGCCATATAGATGCCGCCCCACTGGGTGTGGCTCATGGCAAAGTCTTGCCTTATGGCGTGACCAAAGATGCCGATAAAATAGGTTTGCCCAAAGGATGAAGCAAACGCAATCATCAACCCAAACAGTATAAAGCGCGGATGGTTTGCCAATAACGCCCGATACGCAGCAATGGTCACTCGGGAATTATTCGTCGTCAGCGGCGGCGAGATCCACCATTAAGTCATCCGATAGACCTTCCAATGCGGCCTGCAAACTTTCAAGATCAAAGTCTTTAGAGACCTGTAATTGAGCCCCCGCCACAAACATATCACCGCCCGACATAGACGCACTCACCACTTCGGTATCCAAACTTTGCACGCTCACGCCTTGGGCCACAAAAACGTTAGATACTTCACGCATAATACCGGGCTTGTTATGGCCCGTTAGGTCGAGCCAAATAATTTGCTGATTGCCAGCATCAGCAGTATCGATGCTTTCGTTAAGGGTAACGGTCATGCCCTGATCACTGAGCCCACGCAGGTCTTTTTCTAGCGCAGGGATTACGTTCTCATCAACATTAACTGTAAGGATGCCGGCAAACTGGCCCGACAAATGCGCCATACTAGACTCTTCCCAACTGGCTTCATGCTTATAAATGACTTCAGACAGCATTTGAATAAGGCCTGGGCGATCGGCACAAATGGCAGTAACTACAAGTGTTTTATTCATTATTATGTTCTCCAAAGGGTGAAAAAACTTATGCCTGAGTTAGCATTTGTGCAACTCGGGCCTGTAACAATTCTATAGCGGCTGGGTTCTCGCCGCCTTCTGGCACAATTAAATCAGCATACTCCCTAGAGGGCGACACGTGATTAAAAAAACCGGGGCGCACCGTAGCTTGATACTGACCTAACACCGACTGTAAATCTCGGCCCCGTTCGTTTACATCCCGCTCTAAGCGCCTAATTAAACAAATATCTAGCGGCACGTCCATGAAAATCCGCAAATCAAACAAGTCGCGCAAGTGCGCTTGAGTAAACAGTAGAATACCTTCAACAATCAAAACCTTACAAGGTTTCATTTTCACAGTGCTAGCTTCACGCAAATGTTCATGAAAACTATACACGGGCTGCTGTATGGTCTGACCCGCCGATAACTGAGTTAAATGTTGCGCCATGAGTTGGTGATCCATAGCGTCTGGGTGATCATAATTGGTTAAATTACGCTGGGCTTTAGATAAGTTGCGCTGATCTTTGTAATAACTGTCTTCCGACATCATCACCACTTGATCAGAACTAAATCCCTTAATGACGTTTTTAGCTAATACACTCTTGCCCGAGGCCGAAGCACCCGCAATTCCAATAATGACCACACACACTCCAATCAACCGTTAACTGCACCTCTAATAAAAAAGTGCAGGCAATAAACTTAGATGACCATTATACTGCGGGGTAATGAATATACTACTTTTTACCGCACAAGAACTGTCTGCCACGGGACAGCTTTATATCCAAGACAACCGCCGGCAAAGCCACCTTGCTAAAGTCATCAAACCCGACGTGGGCGAGCGCCTTCGAGTTGGCCAAATCAATGGCTCCACTGGCCACGCCGAAGTGTTACAACACACAACTGAAGCCACTCTACTACAGGTAACATTAACGCAACCACCCATCGAGCCGCTACCACTGAAGCTATTGTTAGCCGTGCCACGACCCAAGATGATGCGTCGAATTTTGCAAACCTGCGCGACCATGGGGGTATCTGAAATCACCTTATTAAACAGCGCCAAGGTTGAAAAAAGTTATTGGCAAACGCCTTTTTTACAGGCCCAAAACATCATCGACAATCTAGTGTTAGGATTAGAGCAAGCCGGCACGACTCACCTGCCTCAAGTACATAAAGCCCCCCTATTTAAACCGTTTGTAGAAGACCAACTCGCCCTCTGGGCAGGCCAAAGTACCAAGCTAGTCGCTCACCCTCGTGATGCCCAACCATGCCCAACTGCAAGCAAACAGGCCATGACATTAGCTATTGGCCCCGAAGGTGGTTTTACCGATTACGAAGTAGGAAAATTACAACAACAAGGCTTTACCTCATTGTCCTTGGGCCCCCGCATCTTACGGGTTGAAACTGCGGTGCCCGTGGCCATCGCTAGGTTGTGTGCCTTATGAAAGACGCTAAACAACGCTTTGCCGGTCGCTACCGGCCGCCTAGCCCTAAACGCTCGCCGTTGATCACACCGGCTGGTGCGCAAGCCCTTAAAGATGAGCTTAACGATCTGTGGAGTAATAAACGTCCGGTGATTACCCAAGCCGTTAAAGAAGCGGCAGCTTTAGGCGATCGTTCAGAAAATGCCGAGTATATTTACGGCAAAAAAATACTTCGAGAAATGGATAGTCGTATCCGCTATTTACAAAAGCGCATCGACCAAGTCAAGCCGGTCGAATGCCTGCCTACGGATCAAAACAAGGTCTACTTTGGTGCTTGGGTGACATTAGTGGACAATGATGACAATGAGCGTCGTTATCGCATTGTAGGTGCAGATGAGCTCAACCCCAGCCAAGGTTACATTAGCATCGATTCGCCTTTGGCATTAGCCTTGGTGGGCAAACAGCTAGATGATCGAGTGGAGTTGGCTAGCTTAGACAAAGGTTACGACATTATCGCCATCGACTATACCCATTAACACCAGCGCTAGTGGATGCGTCCACGCCGATAGGAAAACACTGCCGCAATCAGCGCGTAGGCCACCGACAGACCCATGGTAATTTGAATCACTAACAACAACTGTGGATATAACTGCGCAGTAATGGCAGCGCCTCCCATAGTGACACTGAACAAGGTCATAACGATAGCCGAACTCGCCATATTTCCCATTGTACGGGCTAGGTTTAACAAGGCTGCGGCAATGCTCAGCTTATCTGCAGGCACCGAACCAATAGCGGCGTTGTTATTGGGCGAAGAAAAGAAACCAAAACCCAAACCCAAAAACACCAGCGCCACCATTACATAGTGCAACGATGTTTGCATGCCTAAACCAAACAGCATGGCATAACCAATAACAAACAACAGGCAACCAAAGGTCGATAACAAACGCGGTTCGTAACGGTCAGATAGGCGGCCGGTAATGGGTGCTAAGACCATCATAATTAAGGTTTGAATGAGCACAATCTGGCCCGCTTCACTCGGGCTAAGTTGATGAATGTACTGTAAGTACAAGCTCAACAAAAACACCATAGAAAAACTGGAACCGTAGATAAAGAAGGCCGACAGTAACGAGCGGTTAAAAATGCGATTAGCTCGTAATGCAGACAAATTTAACAAAGGCGAGGTTTTTTGACTTTGGTGCCAAACAAACACCCCTAGCAACAGCAGCCCACCCACAGCCAACAACGCAAAGCGCCACTCGCTCAAGCGCGATAAACCCAGCATAAAGGAACTCACCCATGCCATAAAAATGAGGCTGCCTTGCCAATCAAACTTAGTTTTATGTTCGGCCTTCCATTCGCCTTTAACATACATCACCAGAACCACTAAACACAGGAGCAACACCAACGTAGGCGCCCAAAATACACTTCTCCAACCCCAATGCTCAGTTAACCAACCGCCTACTAGTGGCCCTAGGGTCAAACCAAAATACACAGAAGAGGCACCTATACCTAGGGCTTGACCGCGGTTGGAGTTGGCATAGATAACGCCAATAAGCGCCATGCTAGTACCATAAACCATGGAGCTAGAGATGCCCTGCACCACCCGAATAAGCAACAGAGACTCGATAGTTTGGGGTACTAGAATCGCCAACGAGGCTATCACAAACAGCACAATGCCAGTTATGAACATACGCTTGCGACCGACAATATCGGCAATGCGGCCTATGGGCAGTAAAAACACCACGTTGCCCCATAACATCGCTACCGGTATCCAGCTCACGGCATTAGCGCCCACCTGCAGATCATCGGCAATACGCGGCACGGCAATATTGACGGCCGACAAGCCCAATGAGCAGACGATCATCACCAGACCAATGCTCACCAGCGCCATACGGCGAGCGGTTGGGGTTTGATCGTAATAGGATTGTAGTTGTATCGCATTCATTAGAAACATTATACTCGCTAACTCACCTATTCGGAGCGTTCATTTTGGGCCAACAAGACCAACTCAATCACCAGCAGCATCAGCCTATAGATGTCGACCTAGGGCAAGATTTACACTGGTTATTACACAGCCAACCACTCATGCAATCCACCCCAAGCATAGACATGTTTGCGCCAAACAACATTGATTATCAGCCCACGCCAGCTTTAAAACACCTTACCCATTACCCACCACAACCGGCGTATCGTTTAGGTAAACATTTTGAAGACTGTGTTGATCTGCTGTTTGCGGGCAGTGTCAGCCACAGCATTATTAATCGCAATATTGTCATTCAAGCACCCGAACGCACCTTGGGTGAGTTAGATTTACTCTACCGCAATGACCAGCAACAAGTGGTTCATTTAGAACTGGCTATAAAATACTATCTACTCGAAAAAGGCGGTACACAACTGGCTAATTTTGTTGGTCCAGCGGGCATTGATCGGTTAGATTTAAAGTGGCAGCGGTTGTGCGAGCATCAATTGCCATTGAGCCAAACCCAACAGGTAAAAGACCATTTGCTCGCCCACCGTTTGCCATTACCCAGCCATCAACAACTGCTGCTTACCGGTATGTTGTTTTATGCTTATCAAGATTGGCAACACACCCATATTGATAACTTAGGCCTCAATCCTGAACATCATAGGGGCTGGTGGCTAGGACACAATGAGCTACACCAGTTACAAACCGAAGGCTCACACCTACGGGGGTTCATTGTATTGCCAAAGTGGCACTGGATTGGCGGGCCATTGCATTACCCAGCCGCTAAACCGGTGGCTTATAATGAACTATATGACCAAGCTACAGCAGACCCATGGCCTAATATGGTGCTCGTTTATGAGCGCACCGATGAACATACACCGTGGCAATTTAAACATCGAGGGTTAGTACTGGATCGGTGAGGCTGACGTCTGTACATCCTGTACATCGCCGCTCCATGACGTCCTGTCATCGCGGCATACCGTACATCCTGTACATAAAAAAGCCCCCGCTAGATTAGTATCCAACGAGGGCTCTTCGATATGATGGTGGGTCGTGGGCGGCTCGAACGCCCGACCAATTGGTTAAAAGCCAACTGCTCTACCAACTGAGCTAACGACCCGAATTCTCTGCGGGGCTTGGTAGTGGTGCCCCTCTTACTACGATACTGCTTTTACTACCCGAGACCATGCTTTGCATAGTAACGAAATGATGGTGGGTCGTGGGCGGCTCGAACGCCCGACCAATTGGTTAAAAGCCAACTGCTCTACCAACTGAGCTAACGACCCAAATTCTCTGCGGGGCTTGGTAGACTATGCCCCTGTACTGCTATAACCCAGTGCTTAGCACTGGGTTATCCCTAATAAAATGGCGGAGGAGGAGAGATTCGAACTCTCGGTGGGCTATTAACCCACGACGGTTTTCAAGACCGTTGCATTCGACCACTCTGCCACCCCTCCGCAGAGGCGCGTATATTAAACCATTGAGCATCAGAGTCAAGACTCTAATCCACCTGATAGGCAAAAAAGGGCAAAAAAAACTCAAAAAAAGGCTAAAAAAAACGAAACCTCATTATTCGCCGCCACAACTGACGCATGTTGCGTCTTTTGGTAGGGTAAATTGTTGCCACTGCATGGTTTTCGCGTCCAATAACAACAGCTTACCCAATAACGGCTGGCCCAGCTTGGCAATCACCTTAATGGCCTCCATAGCCTGCACCGCTCCGACAATGCCGACTACAGGGGCCATTACCCCATTGGTTGAGCACCGGCTGTCTTGCGGGCCAGTGAACTGCATTAAACAATGATAACAGGGCATGTCTGGGTGTCGCGGGTCGACTACCATCACCTGACCCTCCATACGAATGGCAGCACCAGAAACCAATGGAGTAGCCTGTTCTAAGCAGGCTTTGTTTACCGCTAAGCGAGTGGCTAAGTTATCACAACAGTCGACCACCAAATCGGCAACGGCCACTTGCTTTGACAACGCATGTCCTTCGAGCCGCTGCGTTAACGCCACCACCTCTACAGCACTATTAATAGCAACAATGCTTTGCTGAGCGGAGACCACCTTAGCGTCACCGACATTGGCCTCACCGTGAATGATTTGTCGTTGTAAGTTAGAGTCGTCCACCACATCATCGTCAGCCAACACCAAGGTGCCCACGCCTGCAGCGGCCAAATACAAAGCTACAGGACTACCCAAGCCCCCCAATCCAATAATCAATACTCGGGCATTGAGTAAGTCTTGTTGGCCTTGATAATCAAACTCGGGCAACATAATCTGGCGACTATAGCGCTTCAATTGTTGGTCGTTCATAACAACTCTCTATGCCTTGTTAAAGCCTACTGAGGCCACTGCCCCAGTGTAACCCGATCTTGGCCATTATAATCTTGTTGAGTGGCCACCTGTGTAAACCCCAATCGCGTTAGCAATTGGCCTACCGCAGCCGCTTGATCATAGCCATGTTCAAAGGCCAACCAGCCGCCTGAGGCCAACAGTTGGGATGCTTGCTGGGCAATGGTCTGAATATCGGCCATGCCATGATCGCCTGCCACTAAAGCCGATAACGGCTCATAACGCACGTCGCCCTGACTTAAATGGGGATCCTTGGCGTCGATATAAGGGGGATTACTGACCATGCAATGTATCGGTGCCAGCGGGTCCTTAACCCAACCGCAAGCCCAATCACCGTGTTCGAACTGCACCTGCGGCAAGCCACATGCAAGGGCATTTTTTTGTGCCAAAGCCACAGCATCGCTAGATTGGTCTAAGCCAGCAATCTGCCATTGCGGCTGTTCTGAGGCAAGCGCCAAGGCAATTGCCCCGGTACCGGTACCTAAATCGATAACCTTCGCTTGGGCTGGTAAATCTAGACTCAACACAGCCTCAACTAACAGCTCTGTTTCCGGCCGCGGAATCAAGGTGGACGCATCCACCGCCAAATCCAAACTCCAAAAGCCTTGATGACCTAACAAGTGGGCAATGGGCCGCCCAAAATTACGCTGTTCAACCAAGTCGCTAAACCCTTGCCACTGGGTTGCGGTTAAAGTTTTTTCTGGCCACGCATAAAGGCTGGCGCTAGAGCACTCGAGCTGGTGACAGAGTAATAAGTCTGCATCCAACTTGGGGCTGTCGTCCTGCCCAGCAGCCACCAACTGAGCCTGCGCCCAAGACAGCGCTGCGGCGCGGCTATATTCCAAACTAGCCATCCACTTCGGCTAAGGCGGCCAACATATTCGCTTGATGTTCGTTGCTTAACGGTTCAATAATGCAATTGACATCACCTTCCATGATATCCGCCAGTTTGTACAAAGTGAGGTTGATACGGTGATCCGTCACCCGCCCTTGAGGATAGTTGTAGGTACGAATGCGCTCCGAGCGGTCGCCACTGCCCACTAAACTCTTGCGGGCATCGGCTTGCTCTGCCGCCACGGCGTCTTGTGCACTAGACAACAATTTAGCTGCCAACAAAGACATAGCGCGGGCTTTGTTCTTGTGCTGCGAACGCTCATCCTGACATTCTACCACCACCCCAGAAGGCAGGTGAGTAATACGAATGGCCGAATCGGTCTTGTTAACGTGCTGCCCACCTGCGCCCGAGGCGCGGAAGGTATCAATACGTAAGTCGCCTTTATTAATATCCACATCGTCCACTGAGTCCACCTCGGGCATTACCGCCACAGTACAGGCTGAAGTATGAATACGACCTTGGGACTCGGTTTCAGGCACGCGCTGCACACGGTGTGCGCCAGACTCAAACTTCAAACGAGAGTACACATCGTCGCCCACCATGCGCGTAATAATTTCGCGGTAGCCACCATGTTCGCCTACGTTTTGGCTTACAATTTCTACCCGCCAGCCCATATTCTCGGCGTAGCGAGTGTACATACGATACAAATCACCGGCAAAAATAGCAGCTTCGTCACCACCGGTTCCCGCGCGAATTTCCACAAAGGTGTTGTGACCATCGTTGGGGTCTTTGGGCAACAATAATTTCTGCAAGTCCAGTTCAAGTTCGGTCTGACGCTTCTTGCCTTCTTGGATCTCTTCTTCTGCCATGGCTTTCATATCAGCATCGTCTTCTGCCAACATCAACTTGGCTTCAGCCATGTCTTCTTGTAACTGCATGTACTGGCCGTAGTTAGCCACCACGTCTTCAAGCTCCGCGTACTCTTTAGAATAAGCTCGAAATTTATCTTGATCCATAATAACTTCGGCCACACCCAACAGTGCTTCTAGCTCTTGGTAACGGTCTTGTAACTGTTCTAATTTACTTAATATTGAGGATTTCATAAGGTTTTATTCAATTCAAACATGGTTTGCAATAATTCTAGGCATTGGTCATCACCCATGGCACTGGCTTTTTTGAGCTGTACCGTCGGCGCATGCATCATTTTATTAGTTAACCCCCGTGCTAAGCGCTGCAATACCGCTTGGGGGTCTTCGCCTTTGGCTAACAATACCAAGGCGCGGTCTAGTTCGTCATCCCGCAGGGCTTCCATACGTTCACGATAATCACGAATAGTGGCTACCGCATCAAGCGAACGCTCATGTTCTAAGTAGGCGGCCAGCCCAGCATCGATCATTACCTCTGCAGCCACTGCGGCTTGTTGACGCGAGCGCATACCTTCATCAATGACATCCTTTAAGTCATCTACGGTATACAAATAAACGTCGTCTAATTCGCCCACCTCGGCCTCTATATCTCTGGGTACCGCAATATCAACCATAAACATGAGTTTATGCTTACGCTGCTTTAAGGCTCGCTCTACAGCCCCTTTACCTAAGATAGGTAATTGGCTGGCGGTGGAAGAAATAACAATATCGGCTTGCGCTAAATAATCTGGCATATCGGCGAGCAATACGGCTTTAGCATCAAACTCAAGCGCCAAGTCTTGGGCCCGCGTCAATGTACGGTTAGCTACGATAATACGCTTCACACCGGCATCACGTAAGTGGCGCGCCACCAACTCAATGGTTTCTCCAGCGCCGATTAACAACGCGGTTTGGTCTGATAGCTGGGAAAAAATCTGCCGCGCCATTGCCACCGCAGCAAACGCTACAGACACTGGATTCTCACCAATGGCGGTATGTGTACGCACTTGTTTAGCGGTGTTGAACGCACTTTGGAACAAGCGAATCAGGTGACTGGAGGCTGTTTTTTCTTGCCGCGCCACAGAGAAACTTGATTTTAGCTGACCCAAAATTTGTGGTTCACCTAACACCATGGAATCTAAACCACTCGCCACACGCATCATATGCCGCACAGCTTGATCTTGGTCTTGAAAATAACAGTGGCGCTGCACTTGAGACAGCTCAACGCCATGATAGTCGGCCAACCAAACCGCCACAACGTGCTTAGGGTCGGCGGCCAATGCCGAACCCTCAGGCAAGCGGCCGTATATTTCAGTACGATTACAGGTCGATAAAATCGCCACTTCACAAATAGCCGTTTGACTCACAATTTGCTGCAACGCAGGCGCAGCAATTTCTGGCGCAAAAGCCAACCTCTCGCGCACATCAATAGGTGCGGTGGTGTGATTAATACCAAATACAAACAAAGTCATGGGATCGGAGCGTGAAGATTGATACTTAGGAACACTAAAGGCCAGCATTATACCTGAAACTTAAGCCCGCCAATAGTAAGCCCTGCATTAGAAAACCGCTTTAGCGCCACACTGCGCAAAAAGATTTTGGCATGATTTGCCACTGCATACCTCCGCGACCCTCAATCTTTGCTACAATTTGGCCATCAGGATTATTGCTTGAGCTTAAACTATTGTTTTGTAATGCCCAGCCCAGCCTTAGCGTCAACCACAGACAAACCAGCCTAACACGGGCGGGAATATTGCTATGGGTGGTGTTACTGCTGGGCTGTAGCCAACCAACAATCACAAGCCACATTAACACTACGGCACCACAGCCTCCTTTACCCGCCACCGCACTAACTCACTTATTGGCAGGTGAATTTGCCGTACAGCGCGGTGATAATAAACAAGCGGCAATAAAATTGTTATCGGCAGCGGCTGATACTAGCGATCTCAATACCGCCAAGCGCGCCACCTTTGCGGCACAATATAGTCACGACCCGAAACTACTAAGCCAAACCAGTCACCTCTGGACGCAACTTGCACCTACTGACCCAACACCCTGGCAATATTTAGCCCAAGCTCAAGCTCAAGTTGGTAATTTCAACAGTGCCCTGTCCTCGCTACAAGAGGAATTAAAGCGTGGCGGTGGCGACGGTTTGGCCCATGTAGCAAGCATTAGCATCAGCGGCGCAGAGTCAGACCTTGAATCAACCTACGAACACTACCTTGGCTGGTTAGAGCCATACCCCAACCAACCGCAATTGCTCTACGCGTTAGCCCTATTAGAACAAGCCAAGGCTCGTCCACAAGAAGCCATCACATTCATTAATAAAGCCTTAAACCAAGACCCAAACAATCTGCATGCTCAAGTCCTTTACGGCAACCTGTTACTCTCTACACATGCGATTGTTACCGCTAACCAATACCTTAGCCCACTCACCCAAACGCTAGAGCAAACACCGTACCAATTACTTGTGCTACACGCACAAGTATTGACACTATTGGCTGACTACAAACAGGCTTATGATTACTTTAACGAGCTAACCAGACGTTTCCCACAAAATTCTAAGTTCCACTATTCGGCCGGTTTGTTAGCCTTTGAAACCGATACATACAGGCAAGTGGAGCACCATTTACAACAGGTATTAATACTCAAGCCAGACAACCACAACGCATACTACTACCTAGGACTGAGCGCCATTAAAGCAGATCGAATTGACACCGCTATAAGTCACTTCGAACAGGTAAGGTTAGGACCCAATCAATGGGCTGCAATCACCGAGCTAGTGAACTTACAAGCGCCCGAACTTGAGCACGTAGAAGACTATTTTACGACGCTACGACAATCCAACCCAGACTTCACAGCAGAGGCATACAGCTTACAGGCAGAATACCTACTGCAACTGGATGAACCAGAAACAGCGGCACACGTTTATGCCGCAGGCACGCACCTTTTTCCGCACCATATTAACTTGCTTTATGGCCAAGCATTACTCGCACAAAGCCTCAATAACAGCCTACTCACAGAGCAATTGTTAGAGCGCATATTAGCCATCGAACCCAGCCACATTAACGCCCTTAATGCTCTGGGCTATACTTATGCCGAGCAGGGCATTAAATTGGAGCGCGCAGAAGCGCTGATTAATAAAGCCCTCGCACAGGCGCCGGACAATGCCGCTATTATTGATAGCCTCGGCTGGCTTAATTACCGGCAGGGCCACTTAAGGCAAGCTAAAGCGCTACTCAGTAAAGCCTATGCTATATTACCGGACGCCGAGATTGCCGCTCATCTAGGGTTAGTCGAGTGGGCCTTAGGCGACACCAAAGGCGCTTTTAAAACATGGAACGAGGCGCTTGCAAAAGAGCCCGATAACCTGCTGATCAAACAAGCCATCATGGATGCTCAAAATGATTTCGAACAAAACTAGCCACCACAAGGCCCGCAGCAAGCTTATTTTTCTGGCTACGGTCTGCCTCATACTGAGCGCCTGTAGCACCGCACCCACCAGCAAATTGCAACCTGCAGCAAGTCACGCGTACGCACCCTTTACGTACAAACAATCGGAGCTAGACAAGCTGGTACAGTGGGACGTAGAAGGTAAGCTTGCCGTTTTCGCCAACGACAAGAACAATTCTGGCTTACTGACCTGGCGCCAACGATCAGAATATTTTGACTTATTAATCAGTGGCCCACTGGGCAGTGGTCAACTCCATATTGAAGGCACGCCAAGACTTGCCATCGCCACCAGCAGCAAAGGCCAAGTTGAGGCCGAATCCATTGAATTACTATTTTTACAAGAGTTTGGCTGGGTGTTTCCCATGCAGGAACTGCGCTATTGGGCTCTCGGTATCCCCCACCCCGCATCAGAAGCCACACTTAGCTACAATGAAACAGGTGAGGCAGCCAGCATTCATCAATCAGACTGGCAGGTGAAGTATCATTCGTACAGTAACGTGACTGGTTTGCCTATGCCCAAAAAGATCGAGATTAGCGGACTTGATGTACGCCTCGTTTTGATACTAAAAAGCTGGTTTAACCTGTATCCATTTCCGCGTTCAAACCCCAACTTCAACCCACAGTAATACCGCAACTTTTGTTGACAAAAGCCCTCTTTTCCGCGAAAATACGCGCCTCGTATTTCTGGGATATCGCCAAGCGGTAAGGCAACGGGTTTTGATCTCGTCATGCGCAGGTTCAAATCCTGCTATCCCAGCCATATTTATTGGTGCAGGCTTGGGTCTGTATTTGACTTAAACGTATACAGCATAGGTGCCCCAAGGTGTCAAAACTTAAAGTTTTTACCGGTAGTGCTCACCCTGAATTAGCTAAAATGGTCGTTGATCGTCTAGGCGTGCCCTTAGGTAAAGCTAAGGTGTCTCAATTTAGCGACGGCGAATGTGCCATTGAGTTGTTGGAAGACGTACGTGGCAAGGATGTATTTATCATTCAACCCACCTGTGCGCCAACCAACAACAACCTAATGGAGCTGATTTTAATGGCCGACGCCATGCGTCGAGCCTCTGCAGCCCGTGTTACTGCCGTGGTGCCTTATTTTGGTTATGCCCGCCAAGACCGCCGCCCTCGCTCGGCCCGCGTACCTATTAGCGCTCGCGTTGTAGCCAACATGATGGCTCGTTCTGGCATTGATCGCGTGTTAACGGTTGATTTACACGCTGAGCAGATTCAAGGCTTTTTTGACATTCCGGTAGACAACGTATTTGGCTCACCAGTGCTGCTAGATGAAATTACCAGCCAAAACTACGACAACCCATTGGTTGTTTCTCCTGATGTTGGTGGTGTAGTACGTGCCCGAGCTGTTGCTAAGCAGTTAAATACAGACCTAGCCATTATCGACAAACGTCGTGAAAAAGCCAACGAATCCCAAGTCATGCATATTATCGGCGACGTTACCGACCGTACCTGCATCTTGGTTGATGACATGTGTGACACTGCGGGCACCTTATGCAAAGCCGCAGACGCACTTAAAGCCAACGGCGCCAAACGCGTTGTAGCTTATGCTACCCACCCCGTATTATCGGGCCCAGCGGTAGATAACATCACTAACTCTTCTTTAGACGAGCTAGTGGTGACAGACACTATTCCGCTATCGGCAGTTAGTAAAGCCTGTAGAAGCATTCGCCAACTTACTATGGCCGATTTACTGGCTGAGTCTGTACGCCGTGTTTGCAACGAAGAATCCATTAGCGCAATGTTTAGAACATAACGCTAATATTATCGGCCTATTGTTAGGCCATTTTAACCGTCCTATAGTGCACCGGTCGCAAGTGCCCTGGACAATAAATAAGGAAAGACAAATGTCTATCTCTCTAAATGCTGAAGTTCGTGATGACCTAGGGAAAGGTGCGAGCCGCCGCCTACGTCGTTTAACTGGTGGCACTCCTGCTATCGTTTTTGGTGGCGCAAAGAACAAGAAGCCTGTTTCTGTAACTTTGGTTCACAAAGACCTTTGGAAAGCTTCTGAAACCGCTGGTTTTTACAGCTCTGTAATCACTTTAAACATTGGTGGCAAAGAAGAGCCAGTAATCATTAAAGACCTACAGCGTCACCCAGCTCGTCAAGAAATTCAACATGTTGACTTCTTGCGCGTAACTAAGTCCAACCCAATTCACATCTTGGTTCCTATCAAGTTTATCAACGAAGCTACAGCCCCTGCGATCAAAATCCAAGGTGGTGCTGTTTCTCACGCTCAAAGCGAAGTTGAAATCACTTGTTTGGCAGCTAACTTGCCAGAATGTGTAACGGTAGACATGCAAGACGTACCTGTAGGTGGCATTGTTCACTTGTCTGACATTCAACTACCAAAAGGCGTTGCTGTTCGCGCTCTACGCCTAGGCGAAGACCACAACCAAGCTATTGCTTCTATTACCGGCAAGAAAGGCGCGTAACACTAGCGCAGCGTAATTGTTGTTGTAGTAATAAGCGCCTTTGTTATTTATTTAACAAAGGCGTTTTTATTTGGAGTCTTTTAGCGATGTCGGACACACCCATCAAACTGATTGTTGGCCTTGGCAACCCTGGCGCCAAATATGAGCACACGCGGCACAATGCTGGCCAAGACTGGCTTGAGCAACTGGCCCAACAAGAAGGCATTACCCTAGCCCCAGAAAAACGTTTTTTTGGTGTCTACGGCCAAGGATTTGTAGCCGGGCACAAAGTGCACTTGCTTATTCCTAACACTTTTATGAATTTAAGCGGACAGGCTGTACAAGCCCTGTGTAGCTTCTATAAAATTGATACAGACAACATTCTCGTAGCCCATGACGAACTCGACCTGCCCCCCGGTACAGCACGCCTAAAGTTGGGCGGCGGCCATGGTGGACACAACGGTTTACGAGACATTATTAGCAAACGTAGCGGGGATAAAAACTTTCATCGCCTGCGTTTAGGAATTGGCCACCCAGGCAATGCCAAATTGGCGGCCGATTACGTGTTAAAAAAAGCGCCTCTTGACGAGCGTATTAGCACCCAAAATTCCATGGACAAGGCCATAAAGGCCATGCCCGAGGCATTATCTGGGCAATGGCAAAAAGCCATGAACGACCTGCACACAAATTAACAGCGGTCTAATTAATATTACTTAGAGGTATCCCATGGGATTCAATTGCGGCATTGTAGGCCTACCTAACGTGGGTAAATCCACCCTTTTTAACGCCCTGACCAAGGCCGGTATTGGTGCAGAAAACTTCCCCTTTTGCACCATAGAGCCCAATGCAGGTGTGGTGGCAATGCCTGACCCTCGCTTAGATGCCCTAGCCGCCATCGTAGAGCCCGAACGCGTACTACCGACTACCATGGAGTTTGTAGATATCGCAGGCTTAGTAGAGGGCGCATCCAAAGGCGAAGGTCTTGGCAATAAATTCTTAGCTAACATCCGCGAAACAGACGCTATTGCACACGTAGTGCGTTGTTTTGAAGATGATAACGTGATTCACGTCTCTAACCGTATTGACCCCATTGACGACATTGGCATCATCAATATGGAATTGGCTTTGGCCGATTTAGACTCAGTAGAAAAACAAAAAGCTCGCGTCCATCGCGTGGCACGCACGGGCGACAAAGAAGCCCAAGCCACCATGGCCTTCCTAGAAAAACTAGCAGCACCGCTCAGCGAAGGTATTGCCGTACGTACGTTAGAGTTAAACGACGACGAACAAGCCCTAATGAAAGGCCTACACCTGCTCACTAGCAAACCCACTATGTACATTGCCAACGTGGCAGACGATGGTTTTGAAGACAATCCACACCTCGACGCAGTCAACACCTTTGCGGTCGCCGAAGGCGCGCAGGTGGTGGCTATTTGCAACCAAATTGAAGCTGAAATCAGCGAGCTAGACGACGAAGACAAACGTGAATTTTTGTCTGACATCGGCATGACCGAACCCGGCTTGGACCGAGTCATTCGTGCCGGTTACGAATTACTAGGCCTACAAACTTACTTTACCGCTGGCGTAAAAGAAGTGCGCGCATGGACAGTAAAACAAAACGCCACTGCACCACAAGCCGCCGGCGTGATTCACACCGATTTTGAAAAAGGCTTTATCCGAGCCGAAGTAGTGGCTTATGACGACTTTATTGCCGGCAATGGCGAGCAAGGTGCCAAAGAGGCCGGTAAATGGCGTTTAGAAGGCAAAGAATACCGTGTTAAAGACGGTGATGTAGTGCACTTCCGATTTAATGTGTAAAACCCCCACGGAGGGTGTTGACAGCACCCCAAAAACAAGGAATAATTCGCGTCCTCAAGTACAGCCACTGTGCTTGAGAATGATCAAAATGGCTATGTAGCTCAGCTGGTTAGAGCACATCACTCATAATGATGGGGTCACTAGTTCGAATCTAGTCATAGCCACCATTTTGATCCGTCCTTTGGACATTGCTGGGATATCGCCAAGCGGTAAGGCAACGGGTTTTGATCTCGTCATGCGCAGGTTCGAATCCTGCTATCCCAGCCATTCGTTCTACCTTCAGACTCATCGTAAATATTCAATCAACAGCCTAATTGACGTTAGTTAGCGTTATGCGTTTTTTCGATTGCGATTCGAGCCCATATTACCTAAAGTGGTAATTTTCTTTCAGGTTTAGCTATGATGTCACTCTTTTGGCCGCGTTATTTAACGTTGTTATGCCTGTGCATACTCGGCACTTGGGCCTCTGCCAACACACTGCGTGCTGCCTACGACGCCGACCCCGTGTCCCTAGACCCCTACAAACAGTTGTCTGGTGGTACCCTGCAGCTGGCCCACTTATTGTACGACCCGTTAATTCGCTGGACCCCTCAACAAGACTTTGAAGGCCGTTTGGCTACCTCAGGGCAGCTGTTTAGCCAACCCCAGCACCCGTATACCTCAACTAACCCCTTTAACGGCTCAACATGCGGTGGCCTGCCATCTCACCCAGCCATCCGTAAACCAAGGGAGCAGCCATGATCCTGAACATTAATTGCCAGTTTGATAGTGGTAATATCAACGTCATCGACAGCCAGAGCAACCCAGTTAAACTGGCCATTCGTCACGATCATAAATCGGACTTCTACCAGTGGTTTCACTTCTGTGTGAGCGGCGCTAGAGCTCAAGAAAAGCTTCAGCTTAGCCTCACCAACGCTGCGGGAGCCGCCTTTGCCGAAGGCTGGCAACACTTTCAAGTGGTGGCCTCTTACGACCGCCAAGAATGGTTTCGTGTAACCACCCGTTATGAACAGGGTGAGCTTATATTTGACCATGCAGCCGAATACGACCAAGTTTGGTACAGCTTTTTTACGCCCTATTCATGGGAACGCCATCAAGACCTCATCGCATGGGCTCAAACAAGCCCCGTATGCAGCCTAGAAACCTTAGGTAACACCTTGGATAACAGGCCATTGAGCCTATTAACCGTAGGCCAAGCCGGGCCCGAAAAACGTAATATTTGGCTCACTGCACGCCAACACCCAGGTGAAACCATGGCCGAATTTGCCATCGAAGGCCTATTACAAAAATTGTTAGATCCAGCCGACGCCTGTGGCCGCAAGTTGCTGGAAAGTGCAGTATTTTACATCATCCCTAATATGAACCCAGACGGCAGCGTGCGTGGCCATTTACGCACCAACGCTGCGGGCGTAAACCTTAACCGCGAATGGGCCAATGCCACCATGGAACGTAGCCCAGAAGTTTATTTAACCCAACAAAAAATGCGCACCACCGGCGTTGATTTATTTATTGATTGTCACGGCGATGAAGAAATCCCTTACGTATTCTTAGTCGACAACCAAGGCATTCCGGCCTACGGCCCGCGACTAGCCAAACTTGAAGCGGACTTTAAACAACAATTACTCATCAGCAACCCCGATTACCAAACTGAACACGGCTACGAAACAGACCTGCCTGGCCAAGCCAACTTAACCCTAGCCAGTGCCGCAGTTGGCCAGGCCTATGATTGCCTGTCTTTAACCCTAGAAATGCCGTTTATTGATAACCTTAACTTACCCGATGCCACTTACGGTTGGTCGGCTCAGCGAAGTAGTGATATGGGCGCTGCGTTATTGCCCGCCATGCTTGCTGTGATCGATGAGCTAAGATAAAACCATGGAATTACGTTGGTTGGATGACTTTTGCGCATTAGCACGGACACGGCATTTTTCCCGTGCGGCCGACGAACGCCATGTGAGCCAGCCGACGTATCAAACTATTGGATAGGAAGCGAATACAGCCAAGCCATCAGTAGCAAAGCACTGATCCAGCAAGGATTTGGATTAGGCTGGTTACCCCGCAGTTTAGCGCAAGAAGAGTTGCAGCAAGGTAAGTTACACATTGCCGGGGGCACCCAATGGCATATTGGCCTCTACCGACGCCACAACGACGCCAATACAAAGCTACAAAACTTATGACAGATGCTCATCAAGACTGTGTCATAGGTAACGCGTAGGTGCCCATCACATGGGCCACCGGCCGATCGTCTCCATCGGAATACAGTACCACCTCGCCAACCACTAACGAGCGACCCACCTTAATCAATTTGCACTGACCAATAATGTCTTTATCGGCGGCGGGTTTTCTCAGAAAGTTAATGGATAAGTTTGACGTCACCGCCAGCGCCACCAAACCAACCTCTCCCAACACGGCAACGTATAACGCCACATCGGCCACGGTCATCATTACTGGCCCAGAAACGGTGCCCCCAGGGCGTAGCTCATCAAACCCAACGGCATGCCTAATGGTCGCGGTACGATCGCCTACGGCCTCTACCACACACTTAGACTGTGGAAACTCCTTAGCTAAAAACTTAGCAATAACGTCTTTACTTACCACAATTACTCCTTCATATATTAGCTACCCTGCCATGACTATAAGTAAGGCCTCACTATCGATCAACTACGCTCAACTGTGGTTTCCTTTTCCCCCACCGAAGCCACGTAGTGAATGGCAGACTCAGCCTCTACTTCTAACTTTGCTCGCTCGGCCTTACTAATGTATTTAGGTTTAGTTTTGCTAGCCAATTTGGCGTTGGCCCGCTTAGCTTGGGCCTTTAATATTTGAATACCTTTTTTACGACGATTCATGTGTATCTACTCATCTGAAAACAGTGACATAGTACCAGTTTAGGTTCGATAACCAAACCGCATCAATCATCATTCACCCTCCACCACCTAAATCTGAGTCCCGCATTACGTTAGACAAGTGCTATTTATAGAAATTATGCAACAGCGGATTTTAGAAACTAAATAACTATCTTAAAAAACAAATTAACCAATAAAAACAACTATATAAATGAAAAAATATTGCCATGTGAGTCGCTTGATTCGATACCTAAACCGACCCATAATGGCATCACAACACACCTTGCTTGGATCACCTTAGATGCCGTCTCAATTTGCCAGCCTGTACCCCCGCCACTTGCAGCGTTTGACTGACTCTACCGACCAAGCCTTAGTAGCTGAATCTTTCGATAGCCTGTTTATTCACAGCGGCGCGCCAAAACTGGCATTTTTGGATGATCATCACGGCCCTTATAAAGCGAGCCCTCACTTTTTGTGGTGGTTGCCTTTAACTCAAAGCCCGCACTGTTATTTATTAATTCAAACAGGCAAGAAGCCGGTTTTGTTTTACCATTTAACCGATGACTTTTGGCATGTGCCACCGGTTGCGCCCAGTGAGTTTTGGTGTGAGCATTTTGACATTCATTTGTGTGCCGACCTTGCTGCTGTTAAGCAAGCACTTAAAGCTTACCCAAGCAGTCAACAGCGTCGCGCTTGGGTTGGCGAAAATACCGAGCTAGGCCGCGACCTAGGTATAGAAAATGTAAACCCACAAGGTCTTATACACCGTTTACACTTTGCTCGTGCGGTAAAGAGTGACTATGAAATAGCCTGCTTACGCCAAGCCAACATGATTGCGCTCGATGGCCACGCCGCAGCTAAAGCAGCCTTTATGGCAGGCAAAAGTGAGTTTGAAACCCATCTAGCGTATCTAGCCGCTGTACAACAAGACCAAACCGAAATGCCTTACCGCAACATTATTGGTTTTGGCGGACACAGCGCTGTATTGCACTACCAGCATTATCAATATCAAGCGCAAAATATGAGCAAAGCACAGAGCTTTTTGATTGATGCTGGCGCCCAATGCCATGGGTATGCATCGGACATTACCCGTTGCCATAGCCGTGATAGCGAACTGTATCAAAACTTAATTGACGCCATGACTGCGGCACAGTTGCTGGTGTGTACGCAGGTCAAACCCGGCACCCTATTTACTGACTTACATATGCGCATGCATCGCTTAGTGCTCGACATGTTAGTGCAATTTAATTTAGTTAATGGCTCACGGGACGAGCTAGAGAGCAGCCACATCAGTAGCGCTTTTTTCCCTCACGGGCTCGGTCATTTACTGGGATTGCAGGTGCATGATATTGGCGGCTGGCAGCAAGATGAAGTAGGCACGATGCAATCACCACCTAAACAACACCCATTTTTGCGCTGCACTCGCAGTTTGGAAAAAGACATGGTGGTGACGATTGAGCCTGGACTGTATGTCATCGACAGTCTATTACAACAATGGCGCGACAAGGGTAGCGGGCACTTACTTAACGAAGCGGCCATAGACCAGTTACGCCCTTTAGGTGGGGTGCGAATTGAAGACAATATTGTGGTGGCACAAGTGCCGGTTAACCTAAGCGCTGTCTAATTTTGTCTAGCATTTGTGGTAGATTAGTAACGGTATAGGGCTTGCTTGGCAAGTTGCCCCACACAGGGTTGGGCCATGCAGGATCATTGTGAAAACGACCAATCACGTGGATATGCAGCTGACTCACCACATTGCCCAAGGCACCAATATTCAGCTTTTGAGGCTGATATAGCTGCTCTAACAGTTGCGTAACTTGGTTCACTTCTGCCAGCAATTGGTGTTGTACGGGCATGGCTAAGTGGGTCATCTCGGTTGCCTCGTCTACACGTGGCACCAAAACAAACCAAGGCACACTGGCGTTATTCATTAACAACAACCGGCTAATGGGCAAATCAACTACAAATTCGCAATCTGCCTCTAAACGCGGGTCGAGGTGAAAATCTGTGGGCTGAGCTAGCATTAACGGTTACCTGTGGGTTTGCCGCCCATGGGTAATTGGCTCACGACACTGCCACCCTTAGTGACCTTGGCCACGCCTTCTTTTTCTACTTCGTCAATACGAATGACGCTATGCATAGGAATATAGCTGCGTTTTACTTGCGCAAATTCAGCTTTGAGCTTTTCTTCGCCTGGGTCTACCAGCAACTGGCTGCGTTCGCCAAATACAAACTCTTCTACTTCTACAAAACCATACATCTCACTTGGATAAACGTGGCGGGCAAATATTTCGTAGGTTTCTTCTTGGTTTACAAACATCACTTTATAAACCGTTTTGTTATCTTTCATAGTATTTTCTTAAGGCTGTTATCACAAAGGGCATTACATCTTCTAGCAGCTTATATTAGGGCCAAAAGAACTAATTTCAAGCTAGGTTTAACAGCCGCCTTAACTGTATAATGTGTGCTTCAATATTGCAGGTGTTTACCATGACCAAAAAGCTATTTATTAAAACCCACGGTTGCCAGATGAACGAATACGATTCGTCGCGCATGGCCGACCTGCTGGGCGATAGCCATGCCATGGAAATAACCGACAACGAAGCCGAAGCCGACGTGTTGTTACTCAACACCTGTTCCATTCGTGAAAAAGCCCAAGATAAGGTTTATCACCAATTGGGGCGCTGGCGCAAATTAAAAGAAGCCAAACCAGACCTTAAAATTGGCGTGGGCGGATGTGTAGCGAGCCAAGAAGGCGAAGCCATTTCTAAACGTGCGCCGTTTGTAGATATGATTTTTGGCCCACAAACCTTGCACCGCTTACCGGATATGATCGACGCAACCGATGCGGGCGCCAAAGGTGTGGTGGACGTTAGCTTCCCAGAAATAGAAAAGTTCGACAACCTGCCAGCGCCTAAAGTTGATGGCGCCGAAGCCTTTGTCTCCATCATGGAAGGCTGCAGCAAGTACTGTACCTTCTGCGTGGTGCCTTACACCCGTGGCGAGGAAGTAAGTCGGCCGTTAAACGACGTACTTAAAGAAGTTGAGCAACTGGCCGAACAAGGCGTGCGCGAAGTCAACTTATTGGGTCAAAACGTGAACGCATACCAAGGCGACACCGAAGACGGTGAGGTGGTTGATCTAGCCGAGCTTATCGCCCTAGTAGCTAACATAGATGGCATCGATCGTATTCGTTTTACCACCAGCCACCCGGTTGAATTTTCCGACAGTCTTATTGATGCATTTGGCCAGATCCCTGAACTAGTAAGCCATTTACATTTGCCAGTTCAATCGGGTTCAGACAAAATTTTGATGGCCATGAAGCGTGGTCACACGGCGTTAGAATATAAGTCTAAAATGCGTCGCATCCGCAAACAGCGGCCCGACATTAGCTTTTCGTCAGACTTTATCATTGGTTTTCCGGGTGAGTCTGATGCCGACTTTGAAGCCACTATGGACCTCATTGCCGACATTGGTTTTGATTTGTCGTTTAGCTTTATTTACAGTCAACGTCCGGGTACACCCGCCACCGATCTGCCCGACCATACCGATATCGCCACCAAAAAACAGCGCCTATCCTTATTGCAGCGACGCATTGATAGTCAATCGTTTGATATCAGCAAAGCCATGATCGGTAGTTTGCAGCGTGTACTGGTGAACGGTTACTCAAAAAAAGATCCAGGTAAATTCACCGGCCGTAGCGAAAACAATCGCTCGGTTAATTTCCCGTGCAGCAATGCCGATTTGATTGGCAAGTTCGCTCAAATTCGCATTTTAGACGCCGGCCCTCACTCGTTACGAGGCGAACTTGTTGCCTCAGAATTAGACGGACTTGCGCCCGTTGGCCCAATCGTGCTGCAATAGACTGACATGACGCAACCAACACACGTATCCAAGAGCGATTCAAGCGGCACCATTTTTAGCTTGTTGCCAGACAACACCCAGCACCTAGCCAGCCTGCAAGGCCATCTAGATGGCAACTTACGTATTATCGAACAACGCCTACAACTGAGCATCAGTAATCGTGGTAACCGTTTTCACTTAGACGGTACACCTGCAGCCTGCTTGGCTGGAGAGAAGGTATTACAACAGCTTTATCGCGAAGCCCAACAAACCAGTGAAGTGACACCCGACATGGTGCACCTCGCGTTAGTGGAAGCCCTGCACACCATGACCGAAACCAGTGCCAGCACCCCCATTCAAAAAGCCAATCAGCCTCAAGACACCGGGTTAACCATTCGCACCAAACGCGCCAATATTAAACCCCGTGGCGAAACCCAACAGAGTTATATCCGATCCATTCGTCAGCACGACATTAACTTTGGTATTGGGCCTGCTGGGACCGGCAAAACCTACCTAGCCGTAGCTTGTGCAGTTGAAGCCCTAGAGCGCGAAGAAGTGCGACGTATTTTATTAGTCCGCCCTGCGGTAGAAGCCGGTGAAAAACTAGGTTTTTTACCGGGCGACCTGGCGCAAAAAATAGACCCTTACCTGCGCCCACTTTACGACGCCCTGTATGAAATGCTTGGTTTTGAAACTGTGGCACGCATGATAGAAAAGAATATTATTGAAATTGCGCCGCTGGCCTATATGCGCGGCCGCACGCTTAATGGTAGTTTTGTTATTTTGGACGAAAGCCAAAATACCACGCGCGAACAAATGAAGATGTTTTTGACGCGTATTGGGTTTGGCTCCACCGCTGTGATTACCGGCGACGTCACCCAAATCGACTTACCCAAAGGCACTCCCTCGGGCCTAAAGCACGCCATTGAAGTACTCGATGGCGTCAACGACATTGGTTTTACCCACTTTTTATCCAGCGACATCGTGCGCCACCCCTTGGTACAGCGTATTGTTGATGCCTACGATGTGTTTGAAAAGAAAAACCCATGAACCTTGACTTGCAAGTGGCCTGTGAAAACTCAAACCTACCCAGCTTAGCGCAGTTTGAACAATGGGCCCAATTGGCTGTTGAAAACTATTCTGCAGCCACAGAAATCACCATTCGTGTAGTTGAGCCAGCCGAGAGCCAAGCGTTAAATTTACAGTATCGCGGCAAAGACAAACCCACTAACGTGTTGTCTTTCCCGTTTGAAGAACCCGAATTTGAAGACCCAGAAATAGCTGCAGCCATGGCCCAAGAGCTAGGCGATGCCGATTATTTGGGTGACCTAGTGATTAATGCCAGTTTAGTTGCGGAAGAAGCCGCACAACAAGGCAAAGCCACACAACATCATTGGGCTCACTTGGTTATTCACGGCACCTTGCATTTGCAAGGCTATGACCACATTGATGACGACGAGGCTGAATTGATGGAAAGCCTCGAAACCCAACTATTAGCACAGCTTAACATTGCTAATCCATACGTTGCCAAAACGCACGACTAAGCGTATAAATTGGCTAACTAAACTATTTAGGATTTAACCCCCCTCATGAACGACGACGCGTCGACCAACAGTCAGGACAAACGCTCCTGGCTGGATAGACTTTCCTTTTTCCTTAGCGACCGCCCCAGCACTAAAGAAGAGCTGCTAGAGCAAATTCGTCAAGCGGAAGAAGACCAAATACTTGACCGCGAAGCCCTCGACACCATCGAAGGCGCGTTACAAATGTCACACATGCAAGTGCGTGACATCATGGTGCCTAGGCCTCAAATGGCCGTAGTTAAAGCCGACCAAAGCACCACAGAGTTCATGCAAACCATTACCGAAACGTCCCACTCACGCTTCCCTGTGATCGGCGAGTCGCCAGATGAAGTGTTAGGCATACTGCTAGCCAAAGACTTATTGCCCCTAGCCTTTGCTAAACAGATGGATGACTTTGACCTTAACGCCATGTTGCGCAAACCCATTTTTGTGCCAGAAAGTAAGCGCTTGTCCATCTTGCTTAATGAGTTTCGTACCAACCGTTATCACATGGCCATTGTGCTCGACGAATACGGTGGCGTAGCGGGCTTAGTGACCATTGAAGACGTATTAGAACAAATCGTGGGCGAAATAGAAGATGAAACTGACGCCGAAGAAGATGACAGCAACATCCGCCCCTTTGCCGACAATGGCTTTTTAGTTAAAGCCCTCACCACCATCGAAGATTTTAACGATCATTTTGGCACTTACTACGACGATAGCGAGTTCGACACCATTGGTGGCATCGTCACCCAACAATTTGGCCACTTACCCGCTAAAGATGAAGACACCGAAATCGGCTCGTTGAGCTTCCGTATTCTAGCCGCAGATAATCGCCGCATTCGCCTCATGCAAGTGACGCCGATTGTCAAGGAAAGCGATGAGACTAACGCGCAAGACTAACCTAGCCTTAAGCACCTTCGCTGGTGCATTAGCTCCCTTGGCGCTGGCTCCAGTTTCTCTCTGGCCGCTCGCGCCGCTAAGCATCATCCTGTTTTGGCTCAGCCTACAAAGCTGCACCTCCACCCGCCAGGCCAGCCTTGCCGGGTTTGCTTATGGCTTAGGCTATTTTGGCGTTGGGGTGAGCTGGGTGTTTGTGAGCATGGTGGATCACAGCAACACTCATTGGGCACTAGCAGGCCTGCTTACCTTATTATTCTGCGCGGGTTTAGGGTTATTCTACGGCCTATTTGCCGGCCTATTTCATGGCTTTAAAACCCACCACCGCTGCCCTAGTCTACTATTTTTAGGTTTGTGGGTGAGTCTGGACTTGATTCGCGGTTGGCTGCTGACGGGGTTCCCTTGGTTATACCTTGGCTACGCTGGCATAGAAACGAGCCTTGTTGGCTACGCACCCTTAATAGGTATACACGGTGTCAGTTTGTTATTGGCGGCTAGCGGCCTATTGGTCTACGGCGTATCTATAGCCAAACCATGCCGCTTGTTACTCTTAGCCGCGATGTGGTTGGTCGGATTTGGCCTAAACCTAATCCATTGGACTCAGCCGAGTACACCCACGCCGATAAAAGTGACCCTATTACAAGGCAACATTGCGTTGCAAAATAAATGGTTGCCTCAGCACTTAACACCCACCCTTAACTATTATTTAGGGCAAAGCTACCAGCATTTAGACAGCGATCTGATCGTCTGGCCTGAAACTGCAATCCCCACCTATTGGGACTATATCCAGCCTTCAATGCAGGCCATTAGCCTCACTGCCACTGCACACAATAGCAAAATCATCAGCGGCACGGTAATGCGAGAAAGCCAAAACCAAGGGGCAAATTATTTTAATTCGTTAGTTGTATTGGGGCCGCAGGATGGCTCTTCAGAACCACCCGCTCAAGGTTATTATCACAAACAGCGGCTGGTGCCATTTGGCGAATATATACCGCTAGAACAGTGGTTTAGAGGGGCTATCGATTTTTTTGATTTACCCATGTCGGCCTTTAAAATACCCACAGAAGAGCAAGGCCTATTAACACACAGCCCCGTGCCTATTGCTGGCAATATTTGTTACGAGATTGCTTATCCACAACTCGTGGCTAAACAAGCAGCAGCCGCGCAGATGATCGTTACCGTGAGTAATGACACATGGTTTGAACATTCACTGGCGCCATGGCAGCATCTCCAAATTGCTCAGATGCGCGCTATAGAAAACGCCAAACCTGTGGCTAGAGCCACCAACAGTGGTGTGTCTGCGCTGATTGACGCCAAGGGTCACATTACTGCCTTAGCGCCCATGTACCAGCCCGCGCAACTGACGGGTTTAGTTGAGCCTAAACAAGGCACAACGCCCTATAATTGGGGCCTCAACTGGCCCATTACCTTATTGAGCTTAGGTTTGGTTTTGTTCGGGTTCTGCCGCAACTTTACGGGCTTTTTCCCACATCGGCTCAAACCCTAAAATTACATGGGGCTGGGGCTGTTTGTGGTTAAAGTGGAAGTTGTGAAGTTGTGTGAATTGGGCACGCACATCGTCTACAGGTAACTGCGACACTTTGGCAGGCACTAGGTAGCCATCACCGCGGGCGCGAAACACCATACGGCACTCACCCTCGGTCAATAGTTTCTGAGCATAAGGCGCTTCCACGGGGCACAGGGCCGTCATGGTCGATTGAAAACTCTCGGCCTTTTGATAGTAATCAGAGGACAGCTGTTTTACGATCCACTCAAACCGCTCAATCGGGTCACGGGTCTTTTTAGCGTTGTGCTTATACTGCGCTACCAAGTGATCCAACTCTCGCTTAAGAATCAAAATAGTCAGCTCAATACCTGTGTCACCATCGGCGCCATAACACACTAACGGCTTAGCTTCGTCTAACGGATAACCTGCAGCCTGACGCGCGCCAAACAATCGGCTCAAACACTGCCAGTGCATAAAATCGTGTTCTAATGTTTTGTCGCTTGCAATCACTTTGTATTCCTCATGTCATGCGTAACCAAATTGCTTAGGCGACATTATGCAGGATGCGTGAGCGCAACAACAGCCAGCAACCGCCTTAATGTGCAACTGGAGCGACAGTCTCTCCCAGTTTTGGGTGGCACTAAAGGATACTCATTAACAATTTGAGCGAAACTACAGGCTTAAACCTGCACCTGATCAACCAACTTCAAACGCTGTACCTTGCCAGAAGGACCTTTGGGTAGATCATGAAAAAAATGAATTTGTTTAGGCGTTTTCACCTGACCTAACCTGGATTTACAAAAGTTAATAATGTCCAGCTCCGAGGCATGTTTGCCTTCCGCTAACACCACACAAGCCACAACCTCCTGGCCATAATGCACATCTTCAATGCCTATCGCTGCTGCTTCTATGACTGCAGGGTGGGTATAGAGAACATCGTCAATTTCTCTTGGGGCAATATTCTCTCCGCCTTTAATGATGAGTTCTTTTATACGACCCGTGATAAAACAAAAACCTTCTTCATCCATAATGGCCAGGTCGCCTGTTCGTAGCCAACCCTGGGGGTCAATGGCATCAGCTGTGGCCTGCGGATTCTTATAATAACAGCGCATAACGCACTTACCCTGCACCAACAACTCGCCTTCGACGCCTCGGGCTACTTCATTACCCGCATCATCTGCAATTTTAATATGGGTACCAAAAGCCACGCCAGGGGAGCCATATTTATTCGATTTTGGTGGCAACGGATTCGACAAAATTTGTGCTGCTGTCTCAGTTAAACCCATGGTCTCCACTATCGGCACTAAAAACTGCTCCTCAAACCCTGCATGTAGTGCGGGTGGTAAGGCGGCGGACGCAGAACGACCAAATCTTACTTTGACTGGGGCTGATTCAATCAGCTCTTTCTGACCTTCCATAGGCTGATGCATAAGGTAGGAAATAATGGTCGGCACCACACTAAACCAACTGCACTGCGACTCGGTCACCCAATGCCAAAAACGCGTGGCGCTAAAACCGTGGGGTAACACTAAGCTACCACCACTTACGAGGGGCGCCATCACTGTTACACACTGGGCATTTATGTGGCACAAAGGCAGTACACACAAGGCTCTGTCGGATTTGGTCAACTCATGCGCGACCGCAGTATTCATACCTCCAGCTAGCAAATTTTCGTGAGTTAATACCACGCCTTTAGGGCGTCCGGTTGTGCCCGAAGTATACATAAGCAAACCATCGCTATTAGGGGCAATCGGCGCTAACTTAATCGCGCTGACCGACGTTTCGACCCAAATTGGCCCATCGTCCTCATCACAATCAACGGTGGGTATAGGCGTGGCAACAGCACCTTGCGCCTCATCAACCACCGCTTTAAAAGCGGGCGAAACAAACACCAGCTTGGTGTCTGAGTGCTGTAATACATAAGTAATTTGCTCGGGCCCTGCAGCAGGATTCAACGGGGATACAATGAGACCCGCATAGAGGGCACTTAAAAAAAGTACCAAGGCCGAACGGCCATTACCCACCATATAAGACACTGTGTCGCCTTGCACTAAACCCAAGCCATAAAATTGTGCAGCATACTGTTGAACGTCTTGCTCTAAGTCCTTATAGGTCAATACAACCTGAGTTTCGGGAAATATAGCAAACACGGCATCGGGCTGATGTCGTGCGTGTTGGGCAATTACCGCGCGCACCGTCGTTGCTGGTGGCACATACTTAGGAAAATTCATCACCGGCGGGTTCATGACAAATGCCTGCGTTGGTAGTCACCAAACATATCTTCTACGGTGACTTCTCGTGAGGCAATGGTACGCACCACCTTAGTTACATTCATAAAATGACGGTAATGCACATTTTGGTCGGTTACATTGCCACCCCAGGTGCCACAGCCCATAGATAAGGAAAACGGTAAGCCATTATCAAAACTGCCCCCTGTAGCAAAGCAGTGGGCTTGATTGACGATAACCCGACACACGGGCATTTCAAGGCCCAATATCTCAGCACGATCACTAGCTTGACTATGTAGGCTTAAAGAGTGACCTTTGCCCTGGTAGTCTAAAATATTGCGTGCCACTTGTTTGGCATGATCAAAGTCATGGGCTCGATAAAGCGTAAGGACTAAGGCCATTTTTTCGCCTGAGAAGGGAAATCCTGTCCCCGCTCCGGTTTCCTCAACCATTAAAAAGTCGGCCTCGCAGGCGGCTTTTCGGGTAATTCCCGCCACTTCGCACATAACGGCTACGGGTTTAGCCAACATGGCAGCATTAAGATGGCCGTTATGCCACAAGGCAGCTTGTAAATCTGCCGCTTCTTCGGCTGTTAATAAACACGCGTTCTCCTCCGCTAATGCTTGTAACATATCGTTATAGATTGATTCAACCATCACTAAATTGTTTTCCGATGAGCAACTGGTGGCGTTATCAAAGGTTTTAGAGGCTTTTATTTTGGTGGCAGCGGCGACTAAATCGGCCGTTTCATCGACTAGGCTTGTCACGTTACCAGCGCCCACACCAAAGGCAGGTGTACCACAGGTATAGGCTGCTCTAACGTTATTCTGTGATCCGGTTACAACCACTAGATCTACTTGCTTGAGCATTTCCATACTCAGATCTTTACTGACTGGTGTTGGTAAGGCTTGCACTAAATTGCGTGGTGCTCCAATACGGTCCAACTCCAGATAAATAAGTTCAATCAGCCGAGTACAGCTGGGCTGACCTTTAGGTGAAGGCGACAAGATAATAGCATTACGGCACTTGAGCGCATTCAAAATCATATTCATGGGGGTCGCCACAGGATTAGTTGAGGGCACGATGGCGCCTACAATCCCTACGGGGCGAGCTATTTCAACAATACCCAATTGTGGGTCTCGGTTAATTACACCTACGGTCTTGGCGTCTCGTAGATCACGCAGCAGGCCGAGTGTTTTACGGTGGTTTTTAGTGATCTTATCGGCCACCTTACCTAAGCCCGTTTCTGCTACAGCAAGTTCCGACAATCTTTGGTTATTCACTGGGTTCACCAAAGCCCAAGCTGTGGCAATGACCAACTCATCTACTGCAGTTTGATCATAGGTTTCCAGCTGTGCTTGAGCTTCACGCGCCTGTTGGATTAACTGGGCAACTTGGCTATGAGGGTCCATCTGGGCCATTTAAATCTCCGCATCAAACCGCTATTAGCAATTTGCTTTTTAGTTGGGGCAAAAAAAGGGCCAACCGCTAGACACAGTCTAGCGGTTGGACCAAGCACTACAAGAATACAACTAGGTTACTGCAAATTTACTATAGGTCAGACAACAGCTCAGTAAGGTACGCCTGACGCTCTACCCACATCTGCTTCACTTCGGCACGTGTCATGATGCGCATAGGTGAACCACCCGCCTTCATCTTGCCTGCCACTTTAGCGTCTTGGAACATTAAATGAACACGCTCCGCCAAGAACTCGATAACTTCAGGTGAAGTGCCTTTACGGGCCATGATGCCGCGGAAGTTCACACTAGAATCATCAATTTCAATGCCTTGTTCTTTAAAGGTAGGCACGTCTGGCAAAAAGCTTTCTTCACGTTGGTTGTCGGCTACAGCGAGGATCTTAATACGATCACCTTGACGGTAAGCATCACTTAAGTTGTTGAAACCAGCCATCACTTGACTACCCAGCACCATCTTCATAGCGGCTACACCACCACCGGCTGGAATGTAACTAGTGCTAATGTCAGCGGCTTTATCAAGCTGCAAGCTAGCAATATGATGGCCTACATAGAGCCCAGCGCCACTCACGGTTAATTTACCTGGGTTGGCTTTCGACCAAGCCACAAGATCCGTTGCCGAGTTAAATGGGCTATCTGCAGGCACAATAAGTACCGCTGGATCAGCACCCCAGTTGGCAATGGGTTCTAAATTGTTGGTGTTATACGAAGTATCAAACTTCAGCGATTGGGCAATAAAATGCGGAACGTTGTAGGCCGCCAATTGATGGCCGTCTTTGCTGGCGTCGCTGGCGTACCAGTTCCAACCTTTTTGACCACCTGCGCCTGGCTTGTTAAAGATCACCATCGGCATGTTAAGGTATTTTTCTTTACCGGCCATCATAGTCACAATACGTGCTTGGAAGTCCGTGGCGCCACCCGGTCCATAGGCTACTGCCACTTGGATAGGTGCACTTGGGTAGTCAGCAGCCAGCACCGTGGTGCTTGGAATTAACAGCAGAGAGGTCACTGCGGCTGTAACTAGTGACGATTTTATTTTTTTAAATATCATAGGTATTACCTTCTTCATTAGTGGCCAACTCAACGTATCTGAGCGGCGTTTTATCCGCACTAATTGGACCACCCAATTAACGCTAATTTGTTATAACAAGCCCGGGGTGACCACCCTCAAAGCTAAGTTAAAGAGCCCGTAAATGGCCGCCATAAAACCTATGGAAACCCACAATATGCGTGTTAGGTGCTGGCGATTTTTGGTGGCACTGTAAAACACCACGATGGCTGTAAATGCTAACCAAGAGGCCAAATAGAATCCCGCAGTTTGTAGTAACAGCAGGTAGCCCACAATAATAGCGATACCGGCGCCAAGGTCAGACCATTCAACTAAACCAGAGCCCGATTTTTCTCGTTTCCACATACGCAACACGTCAGTCAACAACATCCCGGCGAACACCATCATCAGTACCGCTAGCAAGAACGGGAAGTCGTAGGCCTGACTGCCGTCGGCAGACATGACCATCGTCATTACTACAACAGCTGCAGCCACAGCACCGATGGCAGCCACACGAGTACCTGGGGCCGAACGTTTTTGATCGTGCGCAACTTGTCGGCGTTGTTTCACCTCCACCCACACGCTATAACCGATGGACACGACACACACAAAGATAAGCACAAGGTTAATTGAGCCGGTCATAAAGTAAGGAATAGCACCCTCTCCCACATCGGCAATCATCTTACCCATGGAGAAGTTGTCTTCGGCAATGGGCCCTAAAATAATACCCAATACAATAGGTGCCGCACTAAAACCGTATTTGTTCAGCAGATACATCAAACTGCCCAAAACCAACATAAGCACCACATCTGAATAGCTGTTCTGGATACTGTAAGTGCCAAACACGGCAAGTATAGTCACAGCCGCCGCCATATATTGAGACGGCACCCGCATCACCCAATAACTACTGCTGCGGCTCAGGGTTAAACCAATAATGAGCATAAATACTTGAGCTAACAACAAGGAGCCAATAAAGGTCCAAGTCACTTCCGCATGGACTGTAAATAGATCTGGCCCCGGGAACAAACCATTAATTAACAAACCACCTAACAATACCGCCGCTGTTGGGCTGCCAGGAATACCTAAGGTGAGTAATGGCACTAAAGATGGGCCCACCATGGCATTGTTGGCCGACTCTGCAGCGATGACACCATCTGGCTCGCCCTTGCCAAATTTACTGGCATCGGGGCTGAACTTACGTACTTGGTCATAAGCCACAAGGCCAGCGATTTGGCCGCCAGCACCTGGGATAATCCCCACAACAACACCCGATATGGTGCCAATCATGAGGGCTTTAACACGGCTTAAGTTATATTTAATGGAAGACCATAAGGGGCTATTTTCCATGGCGAATAATCCACCACTCGAGGTTTGCCGGCTGGTCACTAACAATTGGTAAATTTGAGGTACTGCAAACAAGCCAATCAAGGCCACCACAATGTGCACACCGCCGGTGAGGTGATCGCTAAATACAAAGCGTGATTCGCCAAATATGGGGCTGATACCGATGGTGGAAATCCATAATCCTAAAACGCCAGAAAACAGCCCTTTAATCACCGATTTAGAACCTAAGGTGCCGATCACTGTGACACCGACAATTGCCATCCAAAACATTTCAGACGGGCCAAATTTGAGTGCTAATTGAGCCAAGGGTGGGGTAAAGAAGATCAACACCAGCACCCCAATGATGCCGCCCACAAACGAACTGATAAAACAAAAGTGAAGCGCTTGAGTCGCCTTGCCTTGTTTAGCCATGGGGTGGCCATCTAGTACCGTGGCAATATTCGCCGGCGCACCTGGAATATTGACTAAAATACCACTAATAGCTCCACCAGCAACTGTAGCGGTATACACAGCACCAAGCAATACCAATCCCGTTGCCGCATCCATTTGAAAGGTAAATGGAATCAACAAAGCCACTGCCATGGTGGGGCTTAAACCTGGCAATGCCCCCAAAATTAATCCTGCCGCTGTAGCGAGAATTAGCACCGTAAGGTTGCTAACACTGAATATGGAACCCATGTAATCTAATATTTCCACGAACTTTAGCCTCTCAAGATGTGCTGCTTACACACCTAAACCGTAATATTTTTTATTGATCTGCTCAGCAAGACGCTCTCGCCAAGTTACATAGATAATATAACTCATATACATGAGTCAAGCTTTTATGTTATTATTATTTTTATCAAAAGGCTAGAATCTGTTACTATTTGACTTACTTAGTTAAATACTGACTATTAAATAAAACATAGGTTTTCAAACAGTTAATGACACAATGGTCCACAAAAAACACCCCTGGCACGCCGTTATATAAGGCCGTAGAAAATTTCTTGCAAGATCAAATAGCAGCCGGCGAATTGGCACCTGGTGATTTAATTCCCTCCGAGCCTCAGCTGGCAGAAAGCCTTTCCGTGAGCACTGGCACCGTCAAAAAAGCCATTGAAAACTTAGTTCACCAAAGCCTTTTATATCGTCACCAAGGCAAAGGCACCTATGTCTCGCGCATAGATTTTAATAACAGCTTATTTCGCTTTTTCTCTTACGGTACCCATTCGGGAAACCCTGTGCGTATACGTAAACACACACCCGTAAGGGAGCTACGAAAAGGCAGTGATAAAATTTGCCAGCGCCTAAAAGTAGAACCCAATACCGATATGGTTTATATCGAACGAGTGGGTTTTCGCGAAGACAAAGCTGTATTGGTGGAAAAGTGCTGGTGGGTTGCAGATTTGGTGCGTGGCCTAGAAAAAGAAGAAGTGCACATTCCTGACTTGCTGTACGCGGTAGTGGTTGATCAATTTAACTTGCCAATTATTCGTTCTGAAGAGTCGCTTACGGCAGAAATAGCCGACCAAGCTACAGCGTCTCGCCTAGGTATCAAGGTTGGTGACCCTTTGGTGGTATTGCACCGCCTCACCTATAGCAAAAACAATCAGCCGGTTGAATTTCGTATAACCAGAGGCCGAGCCGACAGCTTCAGCTACCGCACCGAAATCCGCTAGCCGTCAATCGGCACGACTGTGGTTTGTTTGATGGCCCGTAAACTAAAGTTAGACTTCACTTGTGACACACTGGGCAAGGTGAATATTTTTTCCGTTAAAAATCGATCGTAGGATGCCATATTGGGCATCAATACTCGTAACATATAGTCGGCATCGCCCGTGACCGCATAAAACTGCAACACTTGTGGGTAAGAACCCACAGCATCTTCAAAGGCCTGCGTGGTTTGACCACTGTGCCGCGCTAGGCTCACCATCAAAAACACACACAGCTGGTAACCCACGGCTTCTGGCTGAACTTGGCTATAAGTGCCTTGCAATACGCCATTCTCGGTTAACGCTTTAACCCGTCGCCAACAGGCCGCCGCCGACAAACCCACCAATTCTGCCAACGCCTGATTGGCCATCCTCCCGTCGTTTTGAAGCAGCACTAACAGCTGCCTATCAAATTTATCTAATTCCATAATTACCCAAAAAACGATATTTTATTTTAAAATACAATAATAACAAGAAACATCCTTTCTTATTATCTGTTATTTAAGGCATTAACGAAAGCACCTTTCGTGCCTTAGTGGTTACAATAAAAGCTATTAACACATCATCATTGGCCACCTTATGACACCCACTAACATTGCTTACAGCCTCACCGATCGCTACCTAAAACCAACTGGGCGAGTGTTTTTGACTGGCACTCAAACACTGGTTAAGTTGCCGTTGATGCAGCGCCAAATGGACCAACGAGATGGCATTAACAGTGCCGGCTTCATCAGTGGTTATCGCGGCTCGCCGTTAGGTGGTTATGACCAAGCCCTTTGGCAGGCTAAAGACGTGTTACAAACTGCACAGATCGACTTTCAGGCCGCCATCAACGAGGACTTGGCCGCCACCATGATCCTCGGCACGCAACAAGTTGAAGTGGATGACGACAAAAACGTCGACGGTGTGTTTGGCCTTTGGTATGGCAAAGGCCCAGGCGTAGACCGCGCAGGCGATGCCATTAAACATGGTGCGACCTACGGCAGTTCACCCAATGGTGGTGTGCTGGTCATTGCCGGTGACGACCATGGCTGCGTGTCTTCTAGCATGCCCCATCAATCGGACGTGGCCTTTATGGCGTGGTTCATGCCCACCATTAACCCCGCGACTCTGCAGGAATATTTAGAGTTTGGGTTGTGGGGCATTGCCTTGTCTCGGTACGCCGGTGTATGGACAGGTTTCAAAGCCATTTCTGAAACCGTAGAAAGCGCAGCTTCAGTGGAATTACCTGAGCTACCCGAGTTCAAACAACCCACAGATTACACCCCACCGGCTGGTGGCTTACATTACCGCTGGCCCGACTTGCCGGGCCCGCAGCTAGAAACCCGCATTGAGCACAAGCTAGAGGCAGTGGCCGCTTTTGCTAGAGCCAATCCCATCGACAAACGTATTTATAACCTCAAAGACGCCCGTTTTGGTATCGTCACCACCGGCAAAGCCTATTTAGATTTGTTAGAAGCGTTACGTTTGCTCGACATTGATGAAACCAAAGCCAAACAATTGGGCATTGATATCTATAAAGTGGGTATGGTCTGGCCATTAGAACGCCAAGGTGCCATGGCCTTTGTGCACAACAAACAAGAAGTGTTGGTGGTAGAAGAAAAACGCGGCATTATTGAAAGCCAAATTAAAGAACACATGGCCGAGCCAGACCACCCTGGACGAGTGCTCATCACCGGTAAACAAGATGAAAATGGCGCCCCGCTCATCCCCTATGTGGGCGAACTGACACCGTTAATGCTGGCACAGTTTATTGCCCAGCGCCTCAACCGATTATGGGGCAACTCGGCTGCTGACGGCCTAGATTTTGCACCTCTATTACAGCAGTTAAGTGGTCAATGTAGCCTTGCTAAAGACCCAGGTGGCGTGCGCCGTATGCCTTACTTTTGTTCTGGCTGCCCACACAATTCATCCACCAAGGTACCCGAAGGCAGCCGTGCACAAGCCGGTATAGGCTGTCATTTTATGGCCTCTTGGATGGGTCGCAATACCGAATCACTCATGCAAATGGGTGGCGAAGGGGTTAACTGGATCGCTAAGTCTCGTTATGTTGAGCGTGCGCATGTATTTCAAAACCTCGGCGAAGGCACCTATTTTCACTCTGGGTCGTTGGCGATACGCCAAGCCATCGCTGCCGGCACTAACATCACCTATAAGATTCTCTATAACGATGCCGTCGCCATGACCGGTGGGCAGCCCGTAGACGGCGTGATCAGTGTCAGTGCGATTGCCCAACAGATGCGCGCAGAAGGTGTGCAGCGCATCGCCTTAGTCACCGACAACACCGACGCCTACAAAGACCTTTCTGCTTTTCCAAAAGGCATAAGCCTCCACCACCGCGACGAAATGGACCCACTACAGCGAGAATTACGTGAAGTGGATGGTGTTAGCGTGCTGATTTATGAACAAACCTGCGCCGCCGAAAAACGCCGCCGACGTAAGCGTGGCCTAATGATCGAGCCAACACGGCGCGTCATTATCAACCCTCAGGTGTGCGAAGGCTGTGGTGACTGTTCCACACAATCCAACTGTTTATCGGTCACACCCAAAGCCACCAGCCTAGGTAATAAACGCCAAATCGAGCAATCTAGCTGCAATAAAGATTACTCCTGTGTGGGTGGCTTCTGCCCTAGCTTCGTAAGCATTGTCGGTGGCCAACTGCGTCGTGGCCAAGGGGTGGTTAGCAATGACCAGTGGCGTGCGCAAGTCGCAGCCTTACCCACTGCAAAATTCGCCAGTTTAGAGCAAGTGTATAACCTACTGATTGTGGGTGTAGGGGGTACCGGTGTAGTGACTATTGGCGCCATTGTAACCATGGCTGCCCACATCGAAAACAAAGGCGCTAGCGTTTTGGACTTTATGGGTTTTGCGCAAAAAGGTGGCAGTGTATTGAGCTACCTACGTCTAGCCAATAAACCCAGCGACATTCATCAAGTTAGGATTGATGCAGGCCAGACCGACGCCCTGATTGCCGGTGATTTGATTGTTGCCAGTGCCGAAAAAACACTGACCACACTCAGGCCCAACCATACCCGCGCAGTATTGAACACGGCCCCCATGGTAACGGCTGACGAAGTGCTATACCGCGACGCAGACCCCAAATCCCAACAACGCCAACAGCTACTAGCCGACACCTTGGGCGCCGGCAACCTAGATAGCTTAGACGCCAACCAATTGGCCCGTAACCTATTAGGCGATACGGTATTTTCTAACATGATCATGTTAGGTATGGCGTGGCAAAAAGGCTTAGTGCCAGTCTCGCTAAAGGCTTTATTACAGGCGATCAATCTTAATGGAGTGGCCATAGAGAAAAACCTCGAAGCGTTTAATTGGGGCCGGTTGGCGGGTCACGATATGGATCAAGTGACTGCCTACTTTGAACCCAAATCTAGCCCCCAAGTCAGCTTGAAAGAGCGCATACAAGACTACTCCAAACAGCTTACAGATTATCAAAACCAAGCCTATGCAGACGCCTACTTAGAGCAAGTCAAACGCATTCAACAGGCCGAAAGCAACGTGTCTGTGGCCCAACTACCTCTCACCCAAGCCGTGGCCACTCAGTTATTCCGCCTCATGGCCTATAAAGACGAATACGAAGTTGCGCGTTTATATTCTAACGGTGATTTTGCACAACAAGTAAACGACACTTTTACAGGTGACTATAAGCTTCAATTCCACTTAGCACCGCCCTTGTTAGCGTTCAGAAAAGACGCCCAAGGCCGACCCAAAAAGATTACCTTTGGTTCTTGGATGCTGCCCGTATTTAAGCAATTGGCCAAGTTTAAATTTTTACGTACCACACCATGGGACTTATTTGGGTATCATCCAGACCGCAAACTAGAGCGCCGCTTACTGCAGGATTATCAACAAGCCTTGCCAGCCATCGCAGCCGAGTTAACCAGCGCTAACTACCCCGGTGCTATTAAGTGGGCCAAAGCACCAGATCAAGTCCGTGGATACGGACCTGTGAAAGCTGCGGCCGCTCAGGCGGCAAGTGTGTAGAGCCTGATACCAAAGATGGGCGATCACTATTTCTCTCAAACTGAAAATAAGGTAGTCTCGCTGACTACCAAGGTTACTCAGCTAGATAGGGGTTTTGGCTATGCCACACAGTTTTGAAATCAACCGTTACTGGCAGCAGTTTATTGAATTGGCCTGCACTCGATTCGCTGCCAGCGGCACTAACATTGGTATGGACGTTGCCCCGCTGCTACGCCCCCTTGCCCAAAGTAAAGTTAGCTGGAATCAAACACCCAATACACTGCCATTGAGCAACAGCCTTAATACCATGACCGACGCGAACCTAAGTAGGTCGATGGCAGCGATTGTGCCATGGTTAACGTGGGTGGAACGTGGGGTATTCAGCAATAGCTACGACATTAACCGTGCCTATATAGAGTTGGTAGGACCGCAAGGTGTATTGATACATGACCAATTTCGCTTTGGTATATACTGGCAGCAAGCCCACACACTTTACCCCAAACACCGCCACGATGCCCTTGAGCTGTACCATATTGTGAGTGGTACGGCACTTTGGCAAGCGGGTGAGCAGGCCTTTGAAGCACGACCACCCGGGGCGAGTTTTGAACACTTAGACCGCATCGACCACGCCACACAAACCGTAGGCGAAGACCTCTTGGCGCTTTGGGCTTGGTGTGGCGATTTGAGCTTTGACAACTATTCCATGGATACTTAAGCGTCCAAACGTGCACCACTAAAGGCATCAAACAACACAGCTTTGCTAGTATCTACCTGCAGGCTGATACTGCCTTTAGTTTGTGCATCCACCCCTGCTTCTGGGCTTAGCCTAGCTTGCACTTCCACGCCATTCCACTGGCCAAAAGCAATGGTGTCTGGCCCCATAGGCTCAATCACATCAATCTGCATAGGGAGGCTATGCACCAAGGCCCCCATTACGTGAGGTTTAGGCTCGGTCATCATCTCGGGTCGAATACCAAGAATAACCGTCTCTAAACCGGCATGCCTGAGGATCTCTCCATGGGCAACCTGAAGTTCAAATTTCTCACCTTGACTTTCAATCACGAGTTTGTCATCCAGCACGACACACTCAATGAAATTCATCGGTGGCGATCCCATAAAATCAGCCACAAAACGATTGGCTGGATTATTGTAAATTTCATAAGGAGTACCAAATTGCTGCACTTGCCCATCCTTCATCACGGCAATACGGTCTGCCAAGGTCATAGCCTCTACTTGATCGTGGGTCACATAAACAATAGTGGTGCCCAAGCGTTTATGCAGCTTCTTAATTTCTGTACGCATTTCTACCCGTAACTTAGCATCTAAGTTAGACAGGGGTTCATCAAACAAAAATACTCTTGGGTTGCGCGCTAAAGCCCTGCCCATGGCAACACGTTGGCGCTGCCCGCCTGAAAGGGCACTCGGTTTGCGGTCTAACAAATGTTCAATTTGTAATAGCTGTGACACATCGGCTACGGTTTTCTCTATTTCAGCTTTGGGAACCTTGCGCATTTCGAGGCCAAAGCTGATGTTGCGCGACACGCTCATGGTGGGATAGAGCGCATAGGACTGGAACACCATCGCGATGTCACGTTCCTTGGGGCTTAAGTCTGTGACATTGACACCATCAATAAGAATGTCACCACTGCTCACATCCTCTAACCCAGCAATGCTGTTCATGAGGGTAGATTTACCACAACCAGAGGGCCCCACTAAGATGAGAAACTCACCATCTTTTATGTCTAGATCAATGCCTTTGAGTACTTGAGTATCACCAAAAGATTTAGTGAGTTGTTGTATTTGTATAGAACCCATAGCGGTTTCTTTTCCTTTGTCTTAATCTTTTTATTAGCCTTTTACGGCACCCGCGGTTAAGCCGCGTACAAAATATTTACCGGCAACTAGATACACCACTAGGGTGGGCAAGGCGGCGATCACAGCAGCAGCCATGTCAACGTTATATTCTTTGCCACCCATGGTGGTATTGACTAGGTTATTAAGTGCCACAGTAATGGGCTGCGTGCCCGGCCCCGAATAAACCACCCCAAACAAAAAGTCGTTCCAAATTTGAGTGAATTGCCAAATCACACTCACCACAATGATGGGGGTGGAAAGAGGCAAAAAAACGTGCCTGAAAATTGCAAAAAAACCAGCGCCATCTAATCGAGCTGCGCGCACTAACTCGGTAGGTATGCCCACATAGTAGTTACGGAAGAACAAGGTGGTGAATGCCACACCGTAAATCACATGCACTAGTACCAAACCAGGCACGGTATTCGCCAAACCCAACCAGGCCAATAACATAGCCATGGGTAATAAAATCACCTGAAAGGGAATGAAACAGCCAAACAGTAACGCCCCAAACAGGAAGTTGCTGCCCTTAAAGCGCCATTGAGATAACACATAACCATTAAGTGCTCCAATCACCGTAGAAATAAACACCGCAGGTAAGACAATGCGTATGCTATTCCAAAAATACGGTGCGAGGCCATAGCAGTCACCACCGGTGCAGGCACTGCTCCAGGCTTTAGTCCATGCACTGACATTCAGTGTTTCGGGTAAGGCCAAGATGTTGCCACTGCGAATTTCTTCAATGCCTTTAAACGACGTAGTGAGCATGACATACAAGGGAGCTAAGTAGACCAGTGCAAACAGCACTAAAATAGTAATAAATAGGGCTTTGTAGTGCCGCTGTGAAGTGGATAACGATTTCATGATTTGTTACCTCGCAATTCAGAGTAGAGATAAGGCACAATAATAGCCATCACACCCGCCAGCATCACCATCGCACTGGCCGCACCTAGGCCCATTTGCGCGCGGCTAAAGGCATGGGTATACATAAAGGTGGCAGGGAGATCGGAAGAATAACCAGGGCCTCCACCTGTGAGCGACTGCACTAGGTCAAAGCTCTTAATGGCAATATGGCTAAGGATCACGACCGCACCAAAGAACACAGGTCGCATAACCGGTAAAATAACATGCCAATAGGTACGGAAGGTTGAGGCGCCATCTATTTGCGCAGCTTTGATCAAACTATCGTCAACACCCCGCAAACCGGCCAAGAACATGGCCATAACAAAACCACTGGACTGCCAGACTGCAGCAATAACAATAGTGTAGATAGCCATATCGGGATCTACTAACCAACGAAATTCAAAATCAGTAAAGCCTAGGTCTCGCACCATTTTTTCGATGCCTAAGCCAGGGTTTAAAATCCATTTCCATGCTGTGCCTGTAACAATAAAAGACACCGCCATAGGATAAAGATAGATCGTGCGTAAGGCACCATCATTACGAATATTGCGATCTAATAAAATCGCCAACATGAGGCCCAATAACAAGGCAATAATAATAAACAACAGGGTAAATACAAGTAGGTTATCTAATGCAACGTGCCAGCGTGGGTTAGCAAATAACCGCTCGTACTGTTGCCAACCAACAAAGTCCCACTGGGGTAACATGCGGCTTTTGGTAAAGGACAAGACCGCAGTCCAGCCGATAAACCCATACATACACACCAACATAGCAATGGCGGTGGGAGCCATAATCAGTTTGGGTAATTGTTTTTCGAGATAATCGAACATGAGTTAGCTCAATAAAAATTTAGAAATAGGTCATCGCAAATGTTAACGGCCTGCAGTAATCCATAACCCGTGGTGTAGGATGACTGCAGGCCGTTGGCAATGACAACAAAAGTTGCTTTTACTTAGCAGCAGCAACCGCGGCTACAAGCTGAGCTACACCTTGTTCGGCACTGTCATCGGAGTTAAAGAACTGCGTTGCAGAGTCATAAATGGCACCAGAAATGGCTTCTGAAACGGCCATACCATGGGCGAAACTAGGTACTAGGCTGCCAGAAGCAGAGCTAGAAACAAAGGCGTCCATAGAGTCATGAGCACAAGTGTCAAACTCTGTACGCGCCATGCCTAAACGTGCTGGTATTGAACCTTTGTTAAGGTTAAATACACGTTGGAAATCAGTACTTAAGATTTCTTTCGCCATCACTTTTTGAGCTTTAGTACTTTCGGCATCGCTTTGATTAAAGAAAGCAAATGAGTCTACGTTAAAGGTATATGCGCCAGAAGTGCCTGGTGCTGCTACACAAACATAGTCTGTTCCTGGGTTCATACCAGCAACCTTGAATTCGCCTTTAGCCCAGTCGCCCATAATCTGCATACCGGCTTCACCCTTAATGACCATAGAGGTCGCTAAGTTCCAGTCACGGCCTGGAGAGTTGATGTCAACAAATTGGCGTAATTGACCAAAGGTTTCAAATACTTTTTTGGTGGTTGCGCTGTTAAGGGCATCCATATCTGCTTGAACAAAAGCCTTGTTGTAGTAGTCAGCCCCGCCAACACCTAGAACGACAGCTTCAAATACGGTGGCATCCTGCCATGCTTGACCACCATGGGCTAACGCAATGTAACCCGCGTCCTTTACCTTCTGAGCTTGCACCATAAAGTCATCCCATGTAGTCGGGATAGTGGCTCCAGCTTTGCGGAATACTTCTGGGTTGGCCCACAACCAGTTAACACGATGCACGTTTACTGGTGCAGCTACGTATTCACCTTGGTACTTCATTACGTCGGAAACTACGCCTGGTAAAATCTCATCCCAGTTATTAGCTTGTGCAACGTCATCTATGCTAGACAAGAAACCTAGCTCACCCCATTCTTGAATGGATGGGCCTTTGATTTGGGCTGCTGTAGGTGAATTCCCAGAAATAGCACGGGATTTTAATACCGTCATGGCACTTTCGCCACCACCACCAGCAACGGCAAAATCAACCCAATCAACACCAGATTCAGCCAATTGCTTCTTTAAAAAGGCTACACTAGTGGCTTCACCACCACTGGTCCACCAATGTAAGACTTCTACTTCGCCTGCCTGCGCACTTGGCGCCATAGCCATCATCGTGGCTAGGGCTAGGCCTGTTAATTTAGTTTTCATGTGAGATCCTCGTTAGTTTTATTATCCGGCAGTCACACTCCGGTGTATGGCAGTGTAAGCGCGATAAAGTGTCATAACGTGGAGAAGTGTGACGAAGTGTTACGAAGGGAAATAAACTTCAACCATTAGGCCTCCACCGGCTCGATCTTTCAGCTCTAGCTCGCCGCCATGTAGGTTAGCAATACTACGCGCAATACCCAATCCCAAACCCACGTGGTCACCATTGGGTTTTTGAGTAAGGCGATAGTAAGGTTCAAACACGCGGGCTTTATCGGCGTCGTTTAACCCCGGGCCTGGATCCATAATACGAATCACCGTGCCCTGAGGGTTGCCTTTGGCAACCACGGTTACTGCACGACCGTAGGTAAGTGCATTATCCATGAGGTTGCTAAACATCCGCTGTAAAGCCATGTTGCGGCCATCAACGACCAAACCGGGTTGGATGTCCAATTCAATCGGCAAACCATAAATTTGGTTTTTAGACGCTAAATCCAACAATAGCTGACTCAAATCAATATGCTGAGTATTTTCATGAATGGCATCGTCCTTCATCATCTGCAAGCTGCCCTTGACCATGGTTTCTAGGTTTTCTAAATCACCAATTAGGGCCTCTTTTTGATCGGTATCGGAGATCATTTCTGCACGTAAACGCGCCCGAGTGAGGGGTGTTTTTAAGTCATGAGAAATAGCCGCAAACAGGCGTTCTCGATCACCCATAAATTTTTGAATGCGCCCTACCATGGAATTAAATGCGCGTATGGTGGCAATCATTTCGCTGGAACCTTGCTCGAGCATATGGCGTGGATTGCGGCCCTTGCCAATGGCTTCGGCTTGTCTGGCCAGCAAGCGTAATGGCCGCACCACCCAACGAACCAGCAGCAAGGTTAACAACAATACTGTTAAAGACACCAAGCCAATACTCAACAAACGTTCGGTATTGAGCCAAGTGACACCGGTGAGCATGTGGCCTTCGGGAATCACTGCCGCCAAATAGATCCACTCATTTTCCACCGGCAATTGCACCACTGCCACCGGGCTAGAATCACTAGGCTCCAGTAAGGCAAAGCGCTTCCATTTAGGTGGCAAGTCCACCATTAAATTAGATCCGGAGAGAATCTTTAAATTATCAAAGTCTACAAATTGAATATCCAGCCCTCGGGCTTGTCCCATTTGCGCAACAATACTGCTGCTAAGTTGCTGCCGAACCAATTGAGAAAATTCTGTCTTGGGAATAGTATGTAAAGCGATGTGTTGTTTGTTAACCGAAACAAAAAAACGCGTGCCACCCATGTCGCGTAATTGATCTAGTACGATGTGGCGGTATTGGTCGGGTAGTTTTTTAAAAAACTGAACGGTTTGCCCAATACGCGAGCCCATGGTTTGCGACACTTCAATTAAACGGTTATGTTCGCTGGCTTTGAGTTGCGAAATCCACAACCAAGTTCCAAACACCTGAGCGATAAGAATGCCTACAAATAACACTATGGTGACCCGCGCCATAATGGACTGAGGAATCAGTTTGTATATAAGGTGCTTGGCTAAGCTCATGCCAGCACCAGCACATAACCTTTGCCGCGCACACTTTGTATGCTGTCTTGCGCCACTATATTAAGCTTATTACGCAAGCGACTAATGCTGGTATCGATTGAGCGATCAAACGGCTGTGCATTACGCCCGTGAAGCACCTGACAAATGGCATCACGGCTGAGCACCTCGCCATGGTGTTGATACAGCAAATTTAGTAAATTGAACTCTGCTCCCGTCAACGCTAAGGGCGTGCCCGCAAAACTCACACTACGGGTAAGGGTATCAATCTGTAGTTTTGGGGCATCCTCGCTAGCTGGAGCCACCATGACCTGCACCCGCCGCAACAGCGCTTTAATACGGGCTAGAAGTTCACGGGGATTAAAGGGTTTGCCCATATAATCATCGGCACCGAGTTCCAAACCCAAAATACGGTCCAAATCGTCACTGGCGGCCGTAAGCATAATAACCGGCAAACTGGATGTTTGGCGCAAATTTCGGCACACGTCTAAACCGTCCATGCCGGGTAAACCAATGTCGAGCACCGCAAGTTCAAAGCGGCTCATATCAGCCTGTAAGAAACTCTCGCCGTCGGCAAAGGTTTGCACCTCAAAACCTTGCTGGTTTAGGTATTGGCTGAGCAATTGGAGAATTTCAACGTCGTCGTCAATGAGGGCTAGGGTTTGCATAATGCGATATCGTCTAACTAAGACCTTTGTTTAATAACAGAAGCCGCATTAATATCACGAGAGCAAGGTAATAGGCAAACCTTTAGGCTCTGAGGTGTGTTAGTAATTGCCCTCAATGGGTTCCAACTGTGGCTCCGCACGACCTAAACTTTGTTTACGATTAGCCACATAGGCCTCGAGTTCTTCTCGTCGTTCTGGCGCGATCGGAGGCGGTTCGAACTCTGCCAATATTTTCTGCCAAATTGCTGTGGCTCGCATGGTGGCGTCTTTGGACCCGGCCTCAACCCAGTTTTCATAGTTTTTCCAGTCGCTTAAAAAGGGTTGGTAAAAGGCGCTTTGGTATCGTTCCATGGTATGACTACAACCAAAAAAGTGCCCCCCTGGGCCCACTTCTTCCATGGCTTCAAGACCAATTTCAATTCGGTCAATTTTAAGCGGCTTTAGAATGGCCGTCATGTGTTGCAGCATTTCACAATCCATAATGATTTTTTCGAATGAAGCCACCAAGCCCCCTTCCAACCAACCGGCGGCATGATAAATCAAGTTGCCATGGCCCAAAATGGAGCCCCACAGAGCCATTTGGGTTTCGTACACTGCCTGGCCATCGACGGCATTGGAGGCGTTACACGCACTGGTGCGATATGGCAAGTTGTAGCGCCGCGCCATTTGCCCACTAGCCATGTTGGCCAGACAATTTTCTGGGGTGCCAAAGGCTGGGGCCCCAGAGCGCATGTCCACGTTGGAGGTAAACCCGCCGTAAACCACAGGCGCACCGGCCTTGGTTAACTGCACTAACGCAATACCTAACAAGGCTTCAGCATTTTGTTGGGCTAAAGCGGCAGCCATGGTAGTCGGAGTCATAGCTCCCATTAAGGTAAACGGAGTCACGGTAACGGCCTGGCCCATCTTGGCCATTTGCATGGCCCCATAAGCCATACTGTCGTCCAATTTGCGGGGTGAATTAATGTTGATATTAGTCATGGTGGCGGGAGTCTGGGCCACTTCTTGTAAGCTCATGCCGTTGGCAATGGCATTCATGGCCACGGCGTCTTTTACCCGCCCAGCACCAATGCCTTGGGCAAAAAATACCTTATCGGCTAAAGTCAGGGTGGCGAAGGTGGTGTCTAAGTGTCGTGAATTGGGTGGTAGGTCTGTGGGGGCAACCGCCTGATTGCCAAAAAAATCAATAACGTTGAAATACTGACCAAAACGGATCATGTGCTCATAGTCAGCAAAGTTACCAATGCGGCGACCGTTAACGCAGTCATGCACGTTGGGTGGGCCCGAGGTTAAACCAAATTGAATGATATTGGACCCCACTTGCAACGCATTGGCTGAGTTGCGTGGTGTTAAGGCAAATTGCGCAGGCGCTGTGCTAATGATGTCCATCACCAAAGCTCGGTCCATACGGACAACGCCACCCTCATCAACGTCGGCACCGGCTTGTTTAAACAGGTCTAATGCTTGTTGGCCCATCACCTCAACACCCAACTGTTCTAGGATGTCCATAGAGGCATCATGAATCAACTCAACCTGCTCTGGCTCCAAGGCTGCAATGGGCGCAAAACGGTTGCGTTTAACCTGCCGCTCAAGCTGTGGAATAGCACATGGGTTGAGCGTTTCTGGTGTAACTCTACGGCGGCGGCCAGCGGAACGGCTCATTAATTTTACCTGTGGCCTCGCACTTAGACCGTGATTTTAGGGTTGGTGAACGGCAGGTTAACATCACACTCAGGTCAACAAAGATACTAACTCGACACAAAGCGGACTATACTAACTAAGACAAAGGATTAACTATGCCGCCAAAACACCCAAGCCAGCCAACACGAATTGGGTTTTTCTTAATCGCTCAGTTTTCTATGCTGTCTATGTCGGCGGCCGTTGAACCCTTAAGAATTGCTAACCGATTAAGTAAACAACCCCTGTACGAATGGTTTTTTTACAGTAAAGAGTCACAGCCTGTGCCGGCCAGCAACGGGGTAGAAGTTGCGGCTACTCGCGACATGGCGAACACAGCCGATTTAGATGCCCTCATCGTCGTGGCCGGCATCGACGTACAAAATCACGACGACCCAAGCCTCAACCAATGGCTTAGGCACTTGTCACGCAAGTCCATTACGCTAGGATCTACCTCTACAGGCAGCTTGTTACTGGCGCGGGCTAAATTATTACAACACAGCCCCTGCACCATTCACTGGGAGAACATCGATAGCTTTAGGGAAGAATTCCCCCTACTGGATGTTAGCGGTGAGTTGTTTGAAATGGATGACTGGTTTATGACCTGTTCTGGGGGTTTGTCGGGTCTGGACATGATGCTCCAACTCATCACGCAACAACACGGCCTACAATTAGCCAAGGATGTGGCCGAACAATGTATCCACCCGAGTATTAGAGACGCTCATGCGCACCAGCGCATGGCCACCCAAGGTCGGCTCAGCATCCATCACCCAAACTTAATTAGCGCTGTTGAGTTGATGCAAAGCCACACGGAGGAACCACTGCCATTAGCTCAATTAGCCACACAGGCTGGGTTGTCATTGCGGCAAATGGAGCGTTTATTTAAACACCACTTTGGCCAAAGGCCAGCGCTATATTACCTCGATATACGGCTTAACAAAGCCCAAAGCCTGCTGCAGCAAACCAGCCTTTCCACCTTTGAAATTGCCACCGCGTGTGGCTTCAACTCCACCTCATATTTGGCTAAACGTTACCATTTGAAGTTTGCCATTACGCCCCGCCAAGAACGCCTGAAAATTTCTACAACAACTGATCGAGGCCCTCAATAAGGCGATCCACATCGTCTAAGGTGTTATAATGCACCATGGAAAAACGCGACACTCCAGTATCTAAATCGATACCCAGGGCGTCCAGTAAGCGGGCAGAGTAGAAATGCCCCGAGCCAGCCATAATGCCCATACCACCCAAATCCTGCACCAGCTTTTGCGGTGACTGCCTCTGGGGGAGAATCGATATTGTGGGCGCACGATTGCTTGGCTCAGTGGGCCCGATGATACGCACTTTGGTATGTTGGTGTAGATAACTAAGCAATTTAGCAAGTGTTGTTTGCTCGGCTTGATGTAGCAGATTTCGCACCGCTTGGGCTTGGTAAATAGCGCCTCTGTCACCAACATCGTCGTCAAAATGGTGCTGATACAGTGCATCGAAGTATTGACTCACACCTTTGGCAGCAGCAATTTGGGCATGGTCTGGCCCCGCTGGAGACAAGCGTTTCTCCCGCGCACCGTGATTGAAATAATGGCCCTGGTTAGTCAATAGCGCAGCCATGGCACTACGCACCACCATCAGGCCTTGGTGAGGGCCGTAAACCTTATACAACGACAGCAGATAAACATCTGCGCCCAAGGCGGCAACATCGGGCAGGCCATGGCCGGCATACGAGACGCCATCAACCACTGTTTTCACGCCAGCCTGGCGAGCGAGCTGACAGATTTCTTGCACCGGATTAATTTCACCTAATATATTGGAACAGTGGGGAAATACCAGCAGCTTGGTTTTATCACTAAGCAACGCCTGCAACTTAGACAAGCACAATGAACCGGTTTCTCCTTCGACGGCCCATTCACGCACCACAATGCCATGGGCCTGCAACTTACGCCAAACACCAGAGTTGGCTTCGTGATCTTGGTTGGTGACGATAATCTCGTCACCCGCTTGCAGGAAACCCAAAACGGCATTGGCAAGCACATAAGTATTTTGTGAGGTAGATGGGCCAAAGTAAATTTCCTGCGGCGTAACATTTAAGTAAGGCGCTAAGCCATGATAGCTAGCATCCATCTGCGCACCGGCTTCCTGCGCTGGTGCATGTAAATGATAGGGTTGCACCTTACACCGCTGGTAATATCCATTCATCAGGTCGATGGTCTGGCGACTCACATAGGAGCCACCGGCATTTTCAAACATCACCTGTTGCTGTAGCGATGGCTCAGCAAAGGCCGGAAACTGTTTACGCACAAAATTTATATCAAGTTTCAAGCTAAAACTCCTCGTTTAGGGATAAGGGGTAAGGAATAGACTTATGCTACTTTACTGCTGGCGAAAAGCTTTCGGCGTGACTCCCGTCCATTGAAGGAAGGCGCGCAAAAAAGAATTGGTGTCATCAAACCCTAGTAACAGGGATATCTCTCCATTAGACAGGTTTGACCTGCTTAAATAGTGTCGTGCCAAACCTTCTCTAGTTTGGTTGAGTATTAACTGGAAGCTGGTGGCTTCTGTTGTTAAGCGACGTTGCAGCGTGCGCTTACTAACGGATAGGCTCTTAGCAACTTGGTGCGCCGCGCTTTGGCCCGTTGGAAGCATCTCCAGCAGCACACTTTTGACTCGGTTGGTGAAACTGGCATCCATTTCCAAATCGGTTAAACGGTGGCATAGCTCTGGTTCAAAGAAGCGCCACATACTCTCGCTGGCCGTTAAAAATGGCATGTCCATGCTGGGCGCATCGAAGCTAATGCGATTGCTGGCTCCTTGCCGCAATGAACAACCAAAAAAGTCTTCATAGTCTGCCGCTGGCTGCAGCTCGAACGCTGTTTCCACCAGCACCGGAGTGAGCTGCGTGCGGGTTGCAAGTCGCGCCAGACTAATCAGAAATACCATTTCACCGATTATCATGGACGCAGGCATGACTAGGCCATCCACCTGCTGGACGAAGGTAACACTGGTCTTGTTACTGCCCACATTAACCTGCAATACCAAAGGCCCTACTAGGCACTTGAACTTAGCTAGTCGCGGCAGGGCTATGTGTAGATTGGGGCTGCACAGCGCCGCAAAAAACGGCGCGCTAAACTCCTCCACCGATACCGTTTGACCCAGTTTCATAGCCGCTAGCGGATCATCGGCAAGGGTAATCAAAGCATTCCAGAACCGCAGATACTCCTGCACACTCAGATAAACTGCCGGCTGGTTTAATAGGTTTTCAGGTAATTGTGCCAAGGAGAGTACATCAGTGGTTTGTACACCAAAGTCACTGAGGGTGATACTCCAACCGGCTTCCATTCGGATCTGCGCCATCGTATGGCCTCAGTAATTGATATTCAAAACGCCAACATGAGTTGGCCGCAAGTGGCACCATTAGCATGTATATTGGCGTAATCTGCTAGTGTTAGGCAATAGCGAAGGTGCTAACATATGGCCCAATATCCATATATACAATTTTAGGAGATTGATTATGTCTATGGCAAGCCCGTTAAGCTTTCCTACAGCTGCACCTGAAGGTTATCCGTCATTAACAACCGAGCCGGTATTTGACCCAGGCAAGCATTTAGCTCTGGAAAAACCCGAACAGGTGATTAGCCTAGACCAATTGGGTTATACCCAGGCCGAAATCGACACTTGCCCCACTAGCCTAGGTGTCACCTCCTGCTTTCGCATTCTCAGCCCAGAAGGCGTCGCCTGTTTTCAAGAGGTGGCTAAAGGCCTAGAGCCTTATGCCAAAAGTATAGAACGTATTCCCCGTATGGTACGAGGTGGTGCCTATCAGTCAAAATTTCTACGCGACTTGTGTATGTCGGTGGACGTGACAGATTTTTTATCTGGAATTTGTGACCTACCCCTACTGCCTCATACTATTCCCCACCAGCTGGGGCATTTAAACTACAACCCCACAACCCTAGGCCAGAATATAGACAAGTGGCATGTGGATACGCTGCGCATCGACTATGTGTTGTTCGTTACTGATCAAAATTTGGTTAAAGGTGGAGAGTTTCAATATTTCCAGGGCACCAAACATCAAATGGCCGACCTAGTTGCCGCAGGTCAATCGTTACCTGCTAAACGCATCATTACCCCATCTGTGCCAGGGGCTGGCTACGCAGTACTGCAACAAGGCAACATGGTAGTGCACCGGGCCACAGGCCTAGAAGAAATTGGCAGACGCATCACCATGGTCAATGGCTATGTAAACCGTGATGTTGATGTCCCTGATTACACCCGTTTTGACCAGCTTTACCTGGCCGATCCAAAACACGTTTCAACCAGTGAGTTTGCACGCCACGTGGCGTGGCTAGGCAGCGAAAAACTGAAGGCTCAAATCGACCGAACTGGCTACAGCGAGGACAGAGAAAAGTACGCCCAAGAGCTAGACGCCATTGGTCGTGTATTGTGCAATGCTGCGACAGAAATTCGTAATGCAGGTGCTGATAAAATGGCACACTTTGGCGATGGCTAAGTTGCCCGCTAAAAACGACACAGTCGTACTTGTATAGTTGTAGGCTATTAGCACTTTTCATCACCCAACATTGACAGGCTTCCAAAGGATCTGTTAAAACTTAAAAGGACTTGGAGTAAGCGATTAACTCTGAGTAATTTTTAGTGTGTATTAATCGGCCTGCGACGGTTCACTTCTGGCTATTTAAAATAGTCTAAGCCGTTGTGTTTTGGTGTGAAAAGAGGCCTAGTGTCAGGTCTGTTATTGTGCCTTGTCGATCATAAAAATCATCACCGGAGAATAATAATGATTAAGTCCACTATTGCAGGTCAAGGGATACATCCCGTCGTTGAAATGTATAAAAATGAATATTTGCAAGGCCAACTTTCGCGCCGCGAATTTTTAGTTCGTGCCTCTGCCCTAGGTGCCAGCACCGTTGCAGCATATGGCATGATGGGGTTGGTTGCACCCATGGCGATGGCAGCCACGCCTAGTTCGGGCGGTACCTTGCGCATTCAGCAAGAAGTAAGAGCCATGAAGGATCCTCGTACTTATGATTGGAGCCAAATAGCTAACTTCAGCCGTGGCTGGCTGGAATACCTTGTACGTATAAATCGTGATGGAAGTTTTGAAGGTCAATTACTCGAAAGCTGGTCTGCTAACAATGATGCCACTGTGTATACCCTTAATGTGCGTAAAGGCGTCACTTGGAACAATGGCGAAGCTTTCACTGCCGAAGACGTAGCCCGTAATATAACCGGTTGGTGTGATAAGAGTGTGGAAGGTAATTCCATGGCAGGTCGTATGAACTCATTAATCGATGCCGATACAGGCCAGGCTCGTGCCGGCGCTATTAAAGTCGTAGATAGCCATACCGTAAATTTAACCCTGCTTACACCCGACATTTCAATCATCCCAGGTATGACGGATTACCCCGCAGCCATTGTGCATGCAAGCCATGACAGCGACAAGATGATTAGCAATCCTGTCGGCACGGGACCCTATTTACCAGAAAGCTTAGAAGTCGGTGTTAAAGCCGTGCTCGTACGTAACGAAGCTCACGCTTGGTGGGGCCAAGGCGCTTACGTTGATCGTATTGAATACTTAGACTATGGCACTGACTATGGCTCTATTGTGGCGGGTGCGGAAGCCGACGAATTTGATATGACCTATGATGTGTCTGGTGAGTTCATCGAGATTTTTGACAGTTTAGATTGGACTCAATCAGCAGCTGTGACGGCGGCTACTATTGTTATTCGCCCTAACCAAGAAGCCGAAGTAGATGGCATTAAGCCTTATGCTGACAAACGAGTGCGTCAGGCCTTGGCGATGGCTGTCGACAACAGCATATGTCTAGAGTTAGGTTACTCAAGTCGTGGTACCCCTGCAGAAAACCACCATGTTTGCCCTATTCACCCTGAATATGCCGCTTTACCGGCACAGAAAGTGGACGGTGCCGCAGCTAAGGCCTTGATGGAAGAAGCGGGCATGGGTGACTATGAACATGAGCTCATTTCTATTGACGATGATTGGCGCCGTAATACCACCGATGCTGTAGCTGCGCAATTGCGTGAAGCAGGCATTAAGGTTAAACGCACCATCTTACCGGGCTCTACCTTTTGGAATGACTGGGCTAAATACCCATTCTCGTCTACCAACTGGAATCAACGTCCTTTGGGAGTGCAGGTGTTAGCATTAGCCTACCGCAGTGGTGAGGCATGGAACGAAGCAGGCTTCTCTAATGAAGAGTTTGATAGCTTATTATCCCAAGCTATGGCGATTCCTGACGCCGATGAACGCCGTAAAATCATGGCCAAACTCGAAGCCATTATGCAGGATGAAGGTGTTATTATTCAGCCTTATTGGCGTTCTTTGTATCGTCACAACAAACCAGGCTTATTGAATGCCGAAATGCACCCAGGTTTTGAAATTCACCTGGATAAAATAGGCTGGTCTTAGCCTTTATAAGGGCCACAGACGTGGCCCTCTAAATTCTCTACAGGGCAGGTGTAGCCTGCTCTGTGTTTGTACTTCTCTTCCTTAGTCATGGCAGGACTGCGCATGTGGATATTTATTGTTAAGCGCACCGGCGTAATGGCGTTAACCGCGTTATGCCTCACCTTTTTGGTATTTTTCTTAACCAACTTGCAGCCCAATTTAGAAAAACTAGCCAAGACTCAGGGCACCATGCGCATGTCCGACGAAGCGGTTGATCGTTGGCTGGAACAGCGGGGTTACAAACAGCCACTGTTAGTACGTTATGGTGAATGGCTGGGTGTGCGCCCTGGCTTCTTATTAGTCAAAGACAACGGTAAAGCCTTAGGCCGATGTGTTAAACCAGGCGCCGACCATATCCCCAATTATTGTGGCGTATTACAAGGCGATATGGGTTGGTCGACGGTATTTAAAGACCATGTCTCTAGCATCGTTAGTAAACGCTTGGGTTTAACCGGCTGGCTGATGTTATTTGTAATGCTGGTGATGGTGCCCATGGCGCTCATCATTGGTGTACTGGCGGGTATGCGCGAAGGCTCCCGCACCGACCGCAGTTTATCCACCTTTGCCATTATCACTACCGCCACTCCTGAGTACGTTTCGGGCGTGGTGTTTGTGGTGGTATTCGCTAGCTCAGCGGTGGGATTACGTTGGTTTAAAGGCTCTTCGGCTTCGGCCATGGATGACATTACTATTGCCAACTTTACGCTACCGGTGATCACGATGGCCTTTTATGGCATGGGCTACATTGCCCGTATGACAAGGGCCTCAATGGCCGAAGTGATGACAGCACAATACATTCGAACCGCCCGTTTAAAAGGCGTGAGCTTTGCCAACATTGTACTTAAACACGCGTTACGCAATGCCCTCATCGCACCGTTTACGGTGATTATGCTGCAAATTCCTTGGCTGCTCACAGGTGTTGTGATTGTAGAAACCTTATTTAACTATAAGGGTTTTGGTTGGTTACTTGTGCAAGCCGCGTCGAACAACGACATCGACCTGCTGTTAGCATGCTCCATGGTTGCTGTATTCGTGGTGCTAGTGACACAGCTGATATCTGATATCGGCTATGTTTTCCTTAACCCACGTATTCGCATTAGTTAAGGGGCCGACCATGGAATCGTTATCTTCACTTCAAATAGCCCTCGGCGTCCTGGCTCAACTGCTACCGGTATGGGTGGGCTTAGGAATTACTCTAAGCCTCTCTATGTATTACCGCCCACGCCTTGGTCTATATGGCCACCTATTTGATAGCCGGGTGGGCACTATCGGCTTGATACTAGTGCTGTTTTGGGTGTTAACCGCCCTGTTTGCCGACCTTATTATCACCCACGACCCATTAGCCCAAATTTCGGGCATGAAAAATAAACGCCCAGGTTTCCCGGTGCGCGGGATGGAGGGTGCCTTTTACCTATTGGGCGGCGACAACCTAGCCCGCGACATATTTTCACGGGTGATTATGGGCAGCCGTACGGTGTTATCCATTGCACCTGCAGCCACTATATTTGCCTTTATGGTAGGTATCACCTTGGGTTTACCGGCCGGTTATCGTTCTGGAAGACTCGACACCATCCTGTCTTTCTTGTCTAATTTAGTATTGGCTTTCCCAGTTATTTTGTTGTTTTTCTTATTGGTTACGCCAGAGATTCGCTCGACGGGCGTCCCTATTTACTTGGCTGCGGTGTTGTTTTTATTCCCCATTATTTTGTTTGTGGTGTTGGTTCAATCTCGCTTTTACACCCAGCCCACCAAACGCAACATTTATGTATCCTTGGTATTAGTTATTGGTTTTTGGGCCTATTCTGGCCTCGCGTTTAACATGGATCCGTTGGGTGTGTTTTATATGGAACCCAACTTGCTAAACATCTTTGTGTCGGTGGTATTTGTGAATGCGCCTACGGTATTCCGTATTGTTAGGGGCCTGACGTTAGACATTAAAACCCGTGATTATGTGGCCGCTGCAGAAACCCGTGGCGAAGGCCCTTGGTACATTATGTTGTGGGAAATTCTACCCAACGCACGGGGACCTTTGATTGTTGATTTTTGTTTGCGTATTGGTTACATCACCATATTACTAGGCACCTTAGGTTTCTTTGGCCTTGGCGTAAGCCCAGAAAGTCCGGATTGGGGCATGACCATTAACGAGGGTCGTAAGCTCTTGTCAATATACCCCCATCTCGCCATTCCTCCTGCCCTAGCGTTAATGTCGCTTGTGCTGGGCCTCAACCTGCTGGCCGACGGCCTGCGTGAACAGTCACTTAAAGACTAAGGGAGCAGGATTATGCAACAGTGGGATTACGATGGCCCGATTTTAGAAATAGACAACCTGTCCATTAGCTTTTTTACCCGCCTCGGTGAGATACCCGCAGTGATGGATTTTTCGTGCGTGGTAGAGCAAGGTAAAGCCGTCGGTTTAGTGGGCGAGTCTGGGTGTGGCAAGTCCACCGTAGCCCTTGGGGTCATGCAAGACCTTGGGGTCAACGGTAAGATCGTGGGCGGCAGCATCAAGTTTAAAGGCCGTGAGCTGAACACCATGACCGATGAAGAACTGCGACATTTGCGAGGCTCTGAAATCGCCATGATTTACCAAGAACCCATGGCGTCTCTTAATCCGGCGATGAAAATTGGTAAACAGTTGATGGAAGTGCCCATGATCCATCAACAAAGCTCTGCAGAAGAAGCATGGGAGCTAGCTAGACAAGTGGTCGAAGATGTGCGCTTGCCCGATGCCAAGCGCATCTTAAACAGCTACCCACACCAACTATCCGGCGGCCAACAGCAACGTATTGTTATTGCTATGGCGCTGATGTCCAAACCAGCACTGCTTATTCTTGACGAACCCACCACCGCATTAGACGTCACCGTTGAAGCGGGTATCGTTGATCTAGTCAAAGGTTTAGGTGAAAAATACGGCACCTCCATGCTGTTTATTTCCCATAACTTAGGCTTGATACTAGAAACCTGTGACGACATTTGTGTCATGTACTCCGGTGAGGCGGTAGAGGTTGGGCCCATCGAAAACGTGTTTGACCGCATGCGCCACCCCTATACTCAGGCCTTGTTCCGCTCCATCCCATTACCCGGTGCCGACAAACAAAGCCGGCCCTTAGTCTCCATCCCTGGTAATTTTCCATTGCCCCACGAACGGCCTAGCGGATGTAATTTTGGCCCTCGCTGTAATTATTACGAACAGGGTCGCTGCAACCAGGGCGACATTACCATGCCGGCGTTGGCAGATGATCCAAACCATGCCTCACGTTGCTTAAAAGTCAGTGAAATCGATTGGGGCCACCCGCCGGCCGCTGCGGTCCAAACCCAGTCTAATAAAATCGGCAAACTGGTGCTGAAAGTAGACAACCTTCGTAAGTATTACGAAGTCGCGGCCAGCGCACTATTTGGTGGTGGCGATACCCGTGTGGTCAAAGCCAATGAAAGTATTAGCTTTGAAGCCCATGAGTCTGAAACCTTAGCCATTGTAGGTGAGTCTGGCTGTGGCAAATCCACACTCGCCAAAGTGCTACTAGGCCTAGAAACGGCCTCGGAGGGTAGTGTTAACTTGTTGGGCAAAGACATTCAAAAAACCCTCATTCAGGACCGTGATGTGGATACCGTATCGTCAATTCAAATGGTATTCCAGAATCCATTTGATACCCTTAATCCGTCCATGACCGTAGGCCGCCAAATTGTTCGGGCGTTAGAAGTATTTGGCATTGGTGCCAGTGAAAACGAACGTAATAACAGAATGTTAGAGCTACTTGACCTGGTTAAGTTACCCCGCGAATTTGCCGCCCGTAAACCCCGTCAATTGTCTGGCGGCCAAAAACAACGGGTGGGTATTGCAAGGGCCTTTGCGGGCAACACGCAAGTGATGGTGGCAGATGAGCCGGTGTCGGCGTTGGATGTTTCAGTACAAGCCGCGGTTACCGATTTGTTAATGGAATTGCAACGCGACAACAAAACCACCATGCTGTTTATCAGCCATGACTTATCCATAGTGCGTTATATTGCTGACCGCGTGATGGTGATGTATTTAGGCCATGTGGTGGAAATGGGCACCACCGATCAGGTGTTTAGCCCACCGTACCACCCCTACACCGAAGCCTTGTTATCGGCAGTACCGATTGCCGACACCAGCGTGGAACGTAAACACATTGTCTTGGATGGCGACATTCCATCAGCCATGGACCCGCCTCCAGGTTGCCCTTTCCAAAGCCGTTGTCAGCACAAACAGCAAGTACCCGACAACTTGTGCGAGCGGGAGCTTCCGCCCATGAAGCACATGGCCGAACATCATGATCTTAGGTGTCACCTCAGCGATGACTTTTTGGCCAGCATGATTCCAGTGATTCAGCTCGCAAACTAACGAGTCTTTGCGTCCCAAAACAATCGCTTCGCTCCTCGCAGAGACGGGGCGTGCCGTTCCTAATCGCGAATTAGTGCTAATAAGTCAGCCAGGTTACCCTTCTCCAACTGTTCAATGTAGTCCAGTACCCGTTGGGCTTTGTTTGCACCCCAAACGGGCTCACACAGGCTCATGTATTTGTCGCGGAATTGAGTAGGGCTCATGGGTTTATGGGGGTCGCCCAAGGCCTCGTGGGGCTCAGAACTTATTTGTGTGCCGTTATCCATACGTATGTTCACGTGGGCCCAGCGTTCAGCCGGAAATACAGCGTTATAACCCGCGTCTTCCACTAACCTGACTTTTGAAATCATGGTCTGTACCTGAGCATCCTCAAAGCCGCTATAAACATCATCTGCACTAATAACACCATTGAGCACCGCCATTGCTACTGGAAAACTAATGGCGTACTGGGCTTGCTCGGTATCACTTGGCACATCACTAAATAACCTAACCCCTTCATGAAAAGTAGACACGGTAATTTGTTGTACCTGAGACGGATCAAATTGGTGTTGTTGGCGCAAACTCAAACATGCGGCTACGGCGGGTTGCGCCCAGCGACACACCGGGTAAGGTTTAAAATACTGATTAAGAATCTGCCAGTGTTGCCCCAAGTCTTGCCAATAACCCATGGCGTCATCACCGGTAATAGTGATCGCAGGTGCGCCGGTAAACCCTTCGGCGGCCAAATAAGCCGCCGAAGTACCGGCCATGGCGCCCCAGCCGGAACCATCTTTGAGCATGGTGGGATGGTCGATGTTACGCATCATCTGGCTACGTGGGCCATGATATTCAGCGATGCCAACGGCATGGTCAAACTGTACTGCATCAAGACCCAATACATGGGCCGCCAAGGCCGCACAATTGACAACGCCCCAAGCGCCCGAGGTGTGATAATCAGACACCGTGCCGTGTAACGCCATACCCGCCCTCGTGCCTATTTCATAACCGGCAACCATCAAACTAATCAACTCTCGCCCTGTCACCGGTTGGCCTTTGGATTCGAGTACGGCAATCAGGCTAGGCAATAAACTACAGCCCACATGCCCTTTGGTATCTCGCTGGCCATCGTGGCAATCTAAGGCGTCGATCATGGTTGCACCTACCAGCGCCGCGCCCACAGGGCTCATCGTTGGGCCACCCAATAACGGTTGCACGGCGGTGATATTGAGCCCCGCCGCAAAGTGATCTTGCGCATGCCGGGTGATGATTGATGCAGTAACCGAACGGGCGCCGCCTACCGCCGTGCCTAATAAGTCATAACAACACACTTTTGCTTGGGCTATGACAGCGGGTGGTAATTGGTCAAATTCAAGGGTTTGTAAAAACTGTCGCAGTGGGTGCCTGTTAACCATAGTATTGCCTATTAGCGAAAAAAGTCCTTATCGACTCTACCACTTGTTGTAGAGCCTCATCATCAACCTGCATATGTATGACAATTCGAGCATTTTGACCAATGGCCGTTATCGCAATGCCACATTGCGCTAGGTAGTCGGCTAAGGCGGGCATTTGTGCCGATTGTAAGAACAACATATTGGTTTGTACACGAGCCATGTCAAAATTCAAACCGTCTACGCCTTCCAGCGCCACCGCAAGCTCTTTGGTGCGACGATGATCCTGCGCCAAGCGCTCTATGTTGTTGTCCAATGCATAACGACCTGCCGCGGCAATAATGCCGGCTTGGCGCATGCCGCCGCCTAACATTTTACGCAACCTGCGGGCCCGCTCTATCACATCAGAAGGACCCACTAACACCGACCCCAGCGGCACACCCAAACCTTTAGATAAACATAAAGATACCGTGTCGATGGACTGCACTAAACGAGCAGGGGGTGAATTTTGGGCAACCGCGGCATTGAGCAACCGAGCGCCGTCCATATGCGTCGCCAAGCCGTGTTGTTGGGCGCACGCAACCAAGGCATCAATGTGGCTTTGCTCTTGAATACAGCCCGATACCGTGTTTTCTAGACATAATAGCCGTGTCATGGGGCAATGATAGTCGTTAGGTTTTATGGCCGCAGTCATTTGCTCCACTTCAAAACGTCCAAACACGTCGGTGCTTAACGCATGTATCGCCACACTGCCCAGCACTGCCACACCTGCCGCTTCATCGCAGCTAATATGGTATTGCTCACCCACCAATACTTCTTCTCCACGCTGGCAATGGGCCAATACGCTTGCTAAGTTACTCATGGTACCGCTAGGCAAAAATAAACCCATTTGTTTGCCTAACAACTGCGCCGTTTGCTGCTCTAGGGCATTAACATTGGGATCATCACCATAAACATCGTCGCCTACTTGCGCTTCTGCCATCACTTGGCGCATGGCGGCGCTAGGTTGAGTCACCGTGTCGCTACGCAGGTCAATACTAACCGCAACCTGAGTTTGACCTCGATCTTCTGCTAAGGGGTAGTGAGATGCCATAGCTTAGTCCTTGTTTGCTAGTGCTTGAGCGTCGCTGACCTGTTGCCCAGCGTATGGAAGGGCTGCCACAATGTGTACACGAGAATCTTCGCCACCATTAAGGGCCGTGTGATAACCCCGAGTATCTGTGAAATACACCGACCCGTCCGCGGGTAGATGGGTGCAATGGTGATTCACGATAAACAAAGAACCGGGATTAGTAAAAATAGGAATGTGTAGGCGCGGCTCGGGATCTCGGTGCCAAGAGTTGCAGTTGTAGGGGTCTTTGCCCAACACCCGCATACGGCCGATAGGAAAGCGAGCAATGAGCTGCGTGTAAACCTCTGCTAAATAGGTGTCTGCAAACAGTGGGTTAAATTCACTGTAAGCCGATTCGTCCACCATCACATCGCGCGGGACTTCAGTGTAGCTATCATCTACCCGGGTCCAAAAACGGCCGCAGTTATCCTCTGGTGTAGCTTTCTCCACGCCCGGGCGACGAGTCAGCGCCATCACATGAAAACCCGAACCTAGGTCTTCTAGCTGGTGCTGCAGATCACGGTAACATTGTTGCAGCTTATCGATATCAAACTTAAGCTGTAGCTTTTGAATACCGGGACCGGCTTTAAAACTAGCCACCGACTCAGTGTCGTATGGGCTTTGGAGCCAAGTTTGCATTTGCTCGGCATCAATTTTAGTAGAGCCAATGGGCGACATAAAACCTCCTAAAACTGTCTATCTAAGACCATAAGTAAACTACCTCGCGCGATAATGATCCACTAATTAGCAAATTGCAATTAGCCTCCCATCAAACGGAAATTATTAATCACTTCGTAACAAGCCCCCATGGTGTGGTAGTCGGTTTTGCCAGCGGGGCTTTTGAGATCGTCATACTTAGCATTATTGCGATTGAGGATGCGATACCAGGCGCCGTATTGATGATCTACAAAGTGCTCCCATACGTAGGCCCAGAATTTTTCATACCAGTCCCAGTAGCGCTGTTCGCCGGTTTTTTCTGCCAACAGCGCGGCGGCGGCCATGGACTCCGCCTGTACCCAAAAATATTTATCGTCGTCGCAGATTTCACCGTCTGGCGCAAAGCCATAACAAATGCCACCTTGATCATGGTCCCATGCTTTTTCTAGGGCTTGATCAAACAGTGATTGAGCCGTTTCCACTAACCATATTTGTGGTTTATACCGGTCTAATATGAGCAATAATTTGGCCCACTCAGTGAAATGCCCAGGCTGGTAACCCCAAGGCCGAAACAGGTTTTTGGGGTCATCTTTGTTGTACTGCCAATCCACCTGCCAAGCAAGGTCGTAGTGCTCCCAAATTTGGCCTTGGGTGGTTTGAGTCTGGCGCACACAGATATTGTGGGCCAGCAATAATGCGCGCTCCAAGTAGCGTTTTTCTGCCGTGGCTTGATAAGCAGCGATAAGGGCTTCACAGCTGTGCATATTGGCGTTTTGCCCGCGATAAGGTGACACGGTTTTCCAATCGGCACTGGCCTCGTCGGCATACAGGCCATCTGACGCCGACCAAAAGTGTTGCTCCATTAACTCAAAGGTTTGCTGCAACCAAGGTAGCGCTTCGGTAATGCCGGCTTTTACGGCAGACGAGTAGGCCAATAAAACAAACGCTAAACCGTAGCAATGGTTGGTTTGATCAATCGGCTCACCTGCTTCGATTAACCAGGCATAGCCGCCGGTGGTTGGATTCAAATGGGTTGAGCGTAAATAATCTAAGCCATGGCGGGCGGCAGCAAGGTATTGTTCATTATCAAACTGACGAGAGGCTTCGCAATAGTTAAAAATAAACCGTGTACTACTCACCAAATGGCGAGTTTTGGCGTCATAGACAGTGCCATCATCACGATAAAAATGGAAAAACCCACCCTGCGGGTCGATAGCCTGCGGGTGGTAAAAATCCATGGTGGTTTGAATATGCTGGCTGAGAAAGCCAGCGTTTCTGAATTCTGGGGTCGGCGCCTCACTCATTAGATGACATCCTCTAATCGCGGCAGCGAAGTGATGGCGCCGCGCTGTTGCACCGCATGGGCACCGCAAGCACTGGCAAAGTGGATGCTGGTTTCCAGTTGGGCTGTATTAGTTATAAAGCTTTCAAAATCGGCTGGTGTAATCATTTGTTCAGCAAGGGGAAAAAGCAACCCGCCGACAAAGGCATCACCGGCCGCAGTGGCATCCACCATCTGTACCTGTGCAGGACTCATTTCACCCTTAGCCTGATTACTGAAATACCGCAAAGGCTTACCGCCATCGGTAATGATGATGAGTTTTACACCGGCTGCCATAATTTTATCTAACGTGTTGGCGTGAGTCTCACCACCGGCAACATAGTCTAATTCTTCTAAGCTCATTTTCACTAGATCGGTATGCTCAAAACACTGCCAAATGGCGGGCATGGCGTGATCAATATTAGCCCATAGATTAAGCCGCAAGTTAACATCAAAGCTGCACAACCATTGAGCCTCTTGAGCCCGCTTTAAACCGGCCAAGGTGGCGTCATGCAACCTGTCACAGGTGAGGGTGTTGGAACAAAAATGGAATACCCCTTGGCCGTCAAAACAGTGCTGTGGAAAATGGCTTGCGGTGAATAACATGTCGGCTGATGGGTGCCTATAAAATTCGAAACTCCGTTCTCGCTCGGCATCCAATGAAACGAAGGCCAAACCCGTTTTAGCCTTTGTTGTGCGGCTTAAAAAGTCCAGTTTGACGCCTTCTTGTTGGAGGCAGTTGGCAATAAAATCGCCAAACATGTCATCGCCCAACATACCCGCAAAATACGCGTCTCCACCTAAACGCGCTACTGCTGCCGCAACATTGGCAGGGGCACCGCCGGGAAACTTGGTAAACGACTCATCCTCATTATTGGAGTTGTTGGCCTGATCGTTGCTAATTTTATTGGACAATAAATCGACCAACGCTTCTCCAAACGAGATGACTTTAAACATAGGTTGTTCCTAACGGCAATTCGAGCTTAAACATTAACTTACCAAGGGTATAAAAAACAACTACTTAGCCCTAGCCTAGGTAATATTGGTCGTGTAAATAGGCTTATTCATGCTAAGGTTTAACGTCATCATTTGATCCTGTGTTCATTCGCTTCATTAAAGAGCCATGCATGTTAACGTTAATTGCTAATGCCAATGTTTTTGCCCCCGAACCTATGGGTTTGTGCCACTTACTCATTGCTGGGGAAAAAATTATTTATATAGGCGCAGAAGAGCCCAGCGTTGATGCCAAACTGAATTGCCAAATTGTGGACTTGAACGGTGCCTTATTGGTGCCTGGCTTTATTGATGGCCATGCCCATATTACCGGTGGTGGTGGTGAAACCGGCCCAGCTAGCCGTGTACCTCCAGTATTCCTGTCGCAGTTCACCCAGTCTGGCGTAACCAGCGTGGTGGGTGTTTTAGGCACCGATGATCTAACACGCAATACTCAAACCTTAGTCACTCAAGCTTATGGCTTGCGAGCAGAAGGCATGTCGGCTTGGTGCCACACCGGCGGCTACCATTTGCCACTTACCACCCTGACCGGCAGCGCCCGTGGCGACATTACTTTTATCGACCCAGTGATTGGTGTGGGCGAACTCGCTATCAGTGATCACCGCTCTAGCCAACCCAACTTGGACGAATTTTTAAGGGTAGCAAGCGAAGCTCATGTAGCGGGTTTGATGACGGGTAAAGCGGGCATTTTGCATATTCATATGGGCGACGGCAAACGCGGCTTACAACTCGTACGCGAGGCATTAGATCAATCTGAAATTCCGGCCCGAGTATTTAATCCCACCCATATCAACCGCAACAAAAGCCTGTTTGAAGAAGCCCTACCCTTAGCTAACCTCGGCGTCCGATTAGATGTAACAGCCTTTCCAGCAGGCCATAGCGAACCAGGCTACTCGGCAGCAGAGGCCTTTTTACGCTACCGCGAAGCGGGCTATCCTGCCGGTCGCTTAACCATTAGTTCTGACGGCGGCGGCTGCTTACCCCACTTTAACGACGAGGGTGAACCGGTACGTATGGGTGTGGGCTGCGCGTCTACTTTGCCAGAAACATTGCAAGACATCTTACAAGCGGGTGTACCTATGAATGAAGCTCTTGCGCCGTTGACGGCCAATGTGGCCGATTTACTCAAGTTTTCTCACAAAGGCCGCTTGCAAGAGGGCAAGGACGCAGACATGGTGGTGTTAGATAAACAGCACCAGGTCACCGACGTGATGGCCTTAGGTCGTTGGCACAAGCGCCACGGCACAACCCAAATCTACGGCACTTATGAGCAGCCCTAACCAGCGCTCGGATGGTCGCCCATGCAACACGGCTCGTTTAGTCTATAATTCAAGAAATTTGAAACAATGGGAAAAGGTATGAAAGCGATATTAAAACAATACTGTGTAGCTTTGTTAGCCTTAACAACGTGTTTATCACCTGCATGGGTCGCTGCGGAAGGCGGCCCGGATCTATTGGGTAATGACTTGATGAATACCGGTGACCAAGTTTCCATGGCACAGCATGGGGTGGATGATGTGTTTGCCCTAGGCCGCACCTTTGACCTCAACGCTGCCATCACCGGCAGCGCCCATGTTATTGCCTCTGATGTGACTATTAAGGCAAGCGTTGGTAACAGCCTCTATGCCGCAGGTGATCATGTAGCGGTTGCCGCAAGCGTTGGCACCGACGCATTAATTGTGGGGCAAACCATTGTTATAGACGCCGCCATCGGTGGCGATCTAAGGGGGGCAGCATCGGTGATTGATATTAATGGCCCGGTGGCTGGTGACATGCAATACGCTGGTGAACGTATCAACTTCAATGGTCCTGTTGCAGGCACCGTGGCATTGTCTGCAGAACATTTAACCTTTGGCCCTGATGCACGTATTGATGGCGACTTAATATTGTATGGCGCCCACAGCGCCAATATTGACATTCCTGCCAGCGTCATCAGCCCAGACCGCGTTATTTACCGCGCCAGCAGCCAACTTGTAGACCAAGAATTTGTGGAACCTGTGGGCGAACACATGGGCACCATGGGCTTAGGTATTTTTTACGAACTGCTTGTGGCGGTGGTACTGACTAGTTTAATTGTCATCATTGCCAAAAACTTCACGAGCAGTGCATACGCGCGTGCTTGGCAATCAGTACTGGCCTCTATCGGCTATGGCTTCTTTGGGTTATCACTATTGAGCGGCAGCGTTATTGTCACTGCCCTCACCTTTATTGGTATTCCTATGTCCATTTTATTGGTGGTGGTTACCATCGTAGTGGTGTTTTTGGGTTACTGGATGGGAAGTTATTTTATAGGCGCGCGTATTTGGTTGGCCGCCCGCGGTGAATTACCCGGCTCTTTGTTATCGGTACTGTTAGCCGTGACTTTAGGGGTGGTGTGTGCCGCATTAATGACCAGCGTGCCAATATTGGGTTGGTGGCTGGCAATGGCCATAACCTTGTTTGGTGTCGGTGCCATAAGCCCATGGCGCGGCCGTCGCGTAAACAGTTAGCCTATCACCAGCTAAGTTCCCGCGTGGCCATGCGGGAACTTAGCTAGCGGACACTTCTGGGTCTAGCTGCAGGGCCACTGGCACGCCCTCTTGCTGCCAATAACCAATCAATATGCCAACCTTGCCTGCAGCACCACTGGCACGGTGATTAAACGTCTCCTGACTCACGGTCACACGGTTCTTAAGGCCCGCACTCCAGTCCAACATTTGTTCAGTTAATTGCGACCTAACCGTGCCGTAACCTGCATCCCTGCCAAGATCTATATGTTCATTGGGGTCTTCTTGCAAATCAAATAACATGGGCTTAAAACCCAAACAATGAACGTATTTATAGCGCCCATCAAACAACATGGTCATACGTGCATTGTAACTAGTACGGCCTAAATCCTTAGCAAACCTCATCACCCCATAATCACATTCAGACACCACACAATCGCGGTCAAAATCGACCTTTTGGCCGTCTAATGAAGCGTGCAATACAGGCACTAACGAACGCCCCTCTAACCATTGCCACTGTGGCTTCCCGCCGGCCCACTCTACAAAGGTAGGGATCAAATCTATGGCACATACCAACTCATCGCACTGCGTGCCACGACTAGCATTGGCCGCCGGAGTAGGGTCCATAATGAGCAAGGGCACCCTTGTAACGACGTCATGGAACAAGTCTTTCTCTGCTAACCAATGATCACCAAAAAAGTCTCCGTGGTCGGTGGTAAAAACAATCATAGTGTTCTGGCTTTGCCGTTGTTGTTCAAGGCTTGCAAACAAACGGCCTAGGTTGTCGTCAATTTCTTTGACTAAGCCGTAATACGTGGGTAAAGCATGCTCGCGGTACTGATCGTTGCTATAGGTTTGGCTTTGAGGCAAGTCCATAAATGCCTGGTATATAGGGTGCGCATTTTGTTTTTGGGCGACGCATTTATTAGCCTTCAGTAACTCCACACCACGGTACATTTGATGATAAGGCGCAGGCGCCGCCAAGGGCCAGTGCGGTTTAATATAAGACAAACTTAAACACCAGTTTTGCGTCCCCATTTGCGTAATCATCTCAATCGCACGGTCTGTGGTATAGGCAGTTTCTGAATGGGCTTTATCGACGCGGGCTGGTAAATGGCCGTGCTTTAAGTACATACCATTGCGCAATTTGCCGTTTTCATCTTCCACGGCGTTAGCCCAGGTAGCCCAAGGGTTATTGGCGTTATAACCATTTTTTCGCAGATAGTCGAAATAAGCCGGATCTGCACCTCCGCCCTTGCCTCCATATCCGCCAGCCACACCCACGGTATGTAAACCGTCGTCATGCTCGCCTTGACTAAATCCGGCATTACTAACAAAGCGGCCTAACTCAGATTGCGGCTCCACTCCCAAACGCGCCATGCCGGCCACATCGGGTTTCATATGGGTTTTACCCATCAAGTAGGTATTCATGCCGCAGGGGTTTAAATGGTCGGCCAGCGTCAGCTCGTCTACTCGGTTAGGCCATCCGTTCCAACTCGCCCCATGGGAGCGCACATGACGGCCAGTGTAATAGGATGCACGGGAATTACCGCAACTAGTGCCTTGAATATAACACTGATTAAACTGCACACCGTCGCGGGCTAAGCGATCGATATTAGGCGTATCGACCACCGTATTGCCATAACAGGACAGAGCATCTGCTCGAAGCTGATCCAGCATGATAAAGAGTATGTTTTTCTGCGTCACAAGCAAGTCCTTAACAAGTTAATTATATCTAGATTAGCTTGGTTATTAGCCTATATCAAGCACACTAAGCTAACTTCGGCAAAGACCTAGGCCGGCCTTCACTATCAACGGCAACGAAAGTAAAGTTACCTTCGGTGACTTTAACAATGGTGTCGCTATGGTTACGTCTGACCCACGCCTCAACATGCACGGTGATAGAGGTATTACCGCGCCGCTCTTCACTGCAAAAACAGCTCACGTCATCACCCACATACACGGGTTTGTGAAAGGTCATGGCATCCACCGCCACGGTCACCACCCGTCCTTTAGCAACATGAGCCGCATACACACCGCTAGACATATCCATTTGAGACATGATCCAGCCACCAAAAATATCGCCGGCTGGGTTAGTATCAGCAGGCATGGCAATGGTGCGCAAGGAAGGCGTACCTTCTGGCATGGGTGAGAGTTGAGTTGGCTGGTTCATAAATGGCTACATTGGCTAAGGCTTGTTGGATATCAGCTATGATATCACTCTGATGCTCAATACCCATAAACATACCGACTAAATTTGTACTGCAGTAACGTGCACGCACTGATTCTTCAACAATTGGCCTGCTTTTCCACTGAGTTCGATGGCATATGATTATTCATTTATGGTGATGATAATTGACCTTGTGGTAAGCTGGCTAAATGTATCAAATTGTCATTAAAGCCTTGTGGCTACTATGGGCCTTCACCTTTGCGTTGCCATCTATGGCTAACGCTGTGTGTGCCCCGTGGTTAGATCATGAACTCAAACAGTTGCACAGTGGTAAGCCCCTAAACCTTTGTGAAGCCACCCATGGTAAACCTTTATTGTTGGTTAATACCGCGAGCCACTGTGGTTTTACTGATCAGTTTGAAGGCTTACAGGAGCTACACGAGGAATATGCCGATCAAGGTTTGGTCATCATCGGCTTCCCGTCGAACGCCTTTGACCAAGCCGCAGCCAATGAAGAAGAAGCGGCTAAGGTTTGCTTTTTTAATTTTGGTGTCACATTTTTGATGAGCGAAACCATCGAAGTGACGGGCGCCAACGCCCATCCCGTGTTCCAGCATTTAGCCCAACAACAAGGCGAACCCAGCTGGAATTTTAATAAATATTTGGTGGATAGACATGGCAGGGTCGTCGACCGTTACCGTCAATGGACATCACCTACCTCTTGGTTTTTAACACGTGCAATCGATAACTTGTTACTGTAAATCTGACTTATTATTTGCCAACTGTTGTCAGCCTTTCATCGAAGGCCGCCAAATGACAGCAACGGCAGAACAATTGATGCGTTCGCGGTACAGCGCCTTTTGTTTACACAACGAGCCCTACCTCAAACTCACTTGGCACCCCGCCACACGCCCAGACACGATCGATTTCGATGGGCAGCAACACTGGTTAGGGCTCAAAATAATCTCTAGTCACGATGGGAGTGTTGGGGACTCAGTGGGTCAAGTTGAGTTTGTTGCGCGTTATAAAATTCATGGCAGAGCATACCGGTTACATGAAAACAGCGACTTCGTAAAACAAAATGGGTGCTGGCAGTACACACAAGGCACGCTGCAGTAGACTCAATCAAGGAGGTGCTGATACGAGTTCAGCATGACGTGTTTCTGGGGGGGGGTAATGAATGCGCCTTTTATGACGTGCAACGTCATGCATGAAGAACGGCTAAAATCTGTGATTTTAGACCGGTTGGTCCATAGAAACGCTATTTTGGAAGAAAATGGCGCGCCCGAGAGGATTCGAACCTCTGACCGCTCGGTTCGTAGCCGAGTACTCTATCCAGCTGAGCTACGGGCGCATAAAAAATGGCGGAGAGGGAGGGATTCGAACCCTCGGTACCAGTATATAGGTACGGTTCCTTAGCAGGGAACTGGTTTCAGCCACTCACCCACCTCTCCGCAGAGAGCGCGTATATTACCCTAACCTTTTGGGAAATAAAAGCCTTAAGTTTCAATTAATTTGAATGATTTTATTAGCGGTGTTATTTCTTTCCAAAGGGGAAACCGCCGCCTAATCCTGGCATGCCACCAGGCATTCCGGGAGGCATACTGCCACCCATTCCACTGCCCATGCCCGGAGGCATTTGGCCTTGCATGCCACGCATCATTTTTTGCATGCCGCCTTTTCCTGACATTTTTTTCATCATTTTAGACATTTGTTTGTGCTGCTTAATTAAACGGTTAATGTCTTGAATCTGGGTACCCGATCCTGCTGCAATACGGCGCTTACGTGAGCCGTTCAGGGTGTCTGGAACAGCCCGTTCTTTGGCGGTCATGGAGTTAATGATAGACTCCATTTGATTAAAATTCTTTTCTGCGCCTGCACTTTGTGCGGCTTGGGCCATGCCACCCATGCCCGGCATTTTGTCCAATAGGCCAGCCATGCCACCCATATTTTTCATTTGCTGCAGCTGGTCGCGAAAGTCTTCTAAGTCGAAGCCTTTGCCCTTCTTGATTTTTTTGGCTAGTTTCTCTGCCTTAACCTTGTCGACCTTCTGTTCGACTTCTTCGATCAAGGAAAGCACGTCACCCATGCCTAAAATGCGTGACGCAACACGATCTGGATGGAAAGGCTCTAATGCGTCTACCTTTTCGCCTACACCTAAAAACTTAATCGGTTTACCGGTAATGTGACGTACAGAAAGGGCGGCACCGCCACGGGCGTCGCCGTCTGTTTTACTTAACACCACACCAGTAAGTGGCAAGGCTTCATTAAAGGCTTTAGCCGTATTAGCCGCGTCTTGACCGGTCATGGCATCTACCACGAATAATGTCTCTACCGGTTGCACCGTAGCATGCAGCGCTATCACTTCGTCCATCATGTCGGTATCGACATGCAGGCGGCCTGCCGTATCTACTATGACTACGTCATGGTGCTGCTGGCGCGCATGATTAATGGCTTTTTCTGCAATGGCTACGGGCTTTTCCATTACCGTACTAGGGAAAAAGTGAGCACCTACTTCTTCGGAAAGTGTTTGCAGCTGTTTGATTGCTGCTGGCCGATAGATGTCGACACTGACCAACATAACCGATTTTTTCTTCTTTTCGATCAAAAACTTAGCTAACTTCGCCGCCGAGGTGGTTTTACCTGCGCCCTGCAAACCCGCCATTAGAATTACGGCAGGCGGTTGCACCGCAAGATTTAGATCTTCATTGGAACTGCCCATGATCGCTTCCAGCTCTTGCTGGACAATTTTCACAAACACTTGGCCTGGGCTTAAACTACGGCTAACTTCTGTGCCTACGGCGCGAGTTCTGACTTGTTCTATAAAGGTTTTAACCACCGACAAGGCAACGTCGGCTTCCAATAAAGCCATACGTACTTCACGTAGGGTGCCTTTAATATTGTCTTCTGTGAGGCGTGCCTGGCCACGAATGTGTTGTAGGGTTTTGCCTAAGCGATCGGTTAAATTATCAAACATGTAAATCTCTATGCTGCACCAAATAATAAGCGGCTAGTATACCCGATGCTGCAGCAATCAACATCACATCAACCGGTGCCATTTAACCTTGATATTGCCTTTTTTAAGGCCAGCTCTAGGCATTAGCGGCTAGCTTGACTATGATGGCTGTAATTATTTTACAGAACAAATTCTAATGATTGCATTAATCACCGGTATTGGCGCCCTATTGTTGTATTTAGCGAGTGCCTGGAGCCAAAACAAAGCCAGTGCAAACCATCTCTCCAGGCATGGGTATTTGTTTAGCTTGCTGGGTTGGGGCTTACATGGTGCCAACCTGTATTTGCATTTATTCACCCAAGCTGGCTTGTTGTTAGATTTAGGCGCTGCGCTATCGCTGACCGCATGGGCTGTTATTGGTGTTATTTTAATCAGCAGTTTGCGTAACCCTGTGGCCAACTTGCTCATTTTTGCGGCGCCTATTGCTGCCCTAGCAATTGCAGTGGATACCGTCAGTGTGCCTAGCATCATAGGCCGCCAATACAGCCACGGGATATTGGTGCATATCATCGCTTCTATTTTGGGATATGCCCTGTTTGCTGTAGCTGCTTGCCAAGCAGTATTACTCATTTACCAAAACCGCCACCTTAAACATCACCAAGCCTCTCGTTTCATCACTAGTTTGCCGCCCTTGCAAACCATGGAAAGTCTGTTGTTTGAAGTACTGGCTGCCGGTCAGATATTTCTAACCTTGGCGCTCGTCACGGGTTTTGTGTATGTAGATGATCTATTTGCTCAACAATTGGCCCACAAGACCATTTTGAGCCTTGTAGCTTGGGTTATATTTAGTATTCTTTTGTGGGGGCACTATCGTTTAGGTTGGCGTGGCCGCACAGCGATTCGTTGGACTCTGTGGGGTTTTGCCAACCTGGCTTTGGCCTTTTTTGGCACTAAGTTGGTCATGGAGTTCGTTTTATAACAGCTGACCACTTGACAGTGACACGCTCAAGCATAAGAATTGAGAGCCATAACTGATACGAGGTTACACCCGCCTTGAGCGAAATCCCCATAAGCTATTTATTTGCTAGCTTAGCTTTCCTTATTTTATTGTCGGCATTCTTCTCCAGTTCCGAAACTGGCATGATGTCTCTCAACCGCTATCGCCTGCGCCACTTAGTTAAACAAAAACACCGTGGTGCTATTCGCGCCAGCAAACTACTGGATCGGCCTGATCGCTTGATTGGTGTCATTCTTATTGGCAACAACTTTGTTAACATTTTAGCGGCAGCCATTGCGACCATGATTGCTTTACGTCTCATGGGCGATGCGGGTGTGGCAGTGGCCACAGCCATTTTGACTTTAGTGATCTTGATATTTGCCGAAGTCACTCCAAAAACGGTGGCAGCTATCAAACCTGAGCAAGTGGCCTTTCCTGCGTCCTTGATTTTATCGCCACTGCTCAAACTGCTGTATCCTTTTGTGTGGGTGGTTAATACTATTTGTAATGGCCTATTACGCTTACTCGGCTTTAACGCCGCTGCCAAAGCTAACGACCACTTAAGTGCCGAAGAACTACGCACCATTGTGCATGAAGCGGGCGCGCTCATTCCACGACGTAACCAATCCATGTTGTTAAGCATTTTGGACTTAGACACGGTGACTGTGGAAGATATTATGATTCCGCGTAACGAAATTGTGGGCATCGATATTGACGATGACATTGGGGTCATACTCACGACCATTAGCCAAAGCCCACACACGCGCCTGCCGTTATACCAGGAAGAATTGAATAATGTAGTGGGCATTGTGCATGTGCGCCAAATACTACCGCTAATGCATGCCGAAAACCCGAGTAAAGAAGACTTTTTAGCGTTGACTAGAGAACCCTACTTTATCCCGGAAAGCACACCACTGAATACTCAATTGCTTAATTTCCAGAAGCGTAAACAGTGGGTGGGTCTGGTGGTAGACGAATATGGCGACATCCAAGGCTTAACCACCTTAGAAGACATATTGGAAGAAATTGTGGGTGACATGGCCGAAGAACAAGACCATGAGAATGAGGACATTCACCCGCAGGAAGATGGTTCGTTCTTTATCGATGGCACCACTACGGTGAGAGACATCAACAAAGCCCTGAAATGGACTTTGCCGATTGATGGGCCCAAAACCTTGAATGGTTTAATTACGGAACGTTTGGAAGAAATTCCGCAGTTTAACGTCTGTTTGCGGTTAGGTGAGTATTATTTAGAAACCGTACAAATCCGTGACAATTTCATTAAAACTGTGCGATTACGTAGGATCGAAGCGCCCAAAGACGAAGTCCATTAAGCCTTAACGATGGTCACAAACGGGCTAGCCAATTCGCGTTGACGCACATTGGCAATTATTTGCTTACGGCCGTCATTGTCTAAACGCATCCATGCTGTTATCTCTTCACCAGAACGATAACAGCCTTGGCAAATATCATGATCATCTAAGTAACATACGTTAACACAGGGTGATGGCACTGGGCCTTCATGCGTCATCAAAACCCTCCAGTACGTTGACGACGTTAACACCAATTTCTTCCACCGCGTAACCGCCTTCCATAACAAAAAGAGTGGGTATATTTAGCGCCGCAATTTTGGCGCCGTAATCAGTAAAGTCATCACATTTCAGCTTGAAAAAGGAGATTGGATCATGTTCAAAAGTATCAACACCCAAAGACACAATAAGCGCATCTGTGCCAAAGTCAGTAATCTTTTTAAGGGCATCATCTAACGCACACGACCATACATCGTATGTGGTGCCGGGAGGCAGTGAATAATTGCGATTATAACCATGTCCCTGACCTTCGCCTAATTCATCGTCGCCACCCAGATAGTATGGAAATGAGTCCATTGGGTCACCGTGAAGCGAACAAAACAATACATCACTGCGATCATAAAAAATCGATTGTGTACCATTCCCATGATGAAAATCGACATCCAAAATAGCCACTCTGGTGGCGCCATCATCTAGCATTGCCTGAGCCGCAACCGCTGCATTATTAATAAAACAATAGCCGCCAAACATGTCTGTTGCTGCATGGTGTCCAGGTGGCCTACACAGTGAAAAGGCTGATTTATTTCCAGCGCTGATTAAATCAGCTCCGTTTAAAGCCACATCGGCGGCCAAATATGCAGCCTCCCATGTGCCGCCGTTAATCGAGGTTTCGGCAGCAAGGCAATAGTAGCCAATGCGTCCATCTATCTCTCTGGGTGGTACATCCCGTGTCATACGTCGTGATGGTGCACAACTGGCAATAGCTTCACCTTTATACCCAGCGGCCTGCCAATCAAGCCAGCAGGTTTCCAAAAACTGCAAATAATCTGCATCGTGAACTCGCAACATGCGCGACTTATCAAACCGCTGTGGCAGGATAATATCTCCTACTTGTCGGCGCTTGAGTTCGTCGACTACATATTCAGCCCGTACAGGACATTCAAAAGGGGGCACCAACTGACCTCCAGAAAGCTCGGTTTTTGAGTCTCGTAACTTATGCTCTTCGCTGTAAATTATTTTCACTTCAATACCTTAATTCGCTTAAGAATAGCCGATTTAAGCCGGGCTGTTCTCTACATATAGATCAATACGGCCGTCAAAGACTAGGTTGACAAACTCAGCCAAAATAAACGCCGTCATGCCCCATATTCGATACTCCTCATAATAGAAACTTGGCACCTGCTTAACCCCTGCAGCTATTGGCAGTGGGTCCATGACCGGCTTACTATCAATCAAAAAACGCACGGGCACGGTAAATATTCTATCCAGTTCACCTAAATTGGGCGTCAATTGGCTGACGACTGAAGCAGGCACTACCCCAACAATAGGGGTCACCACAAACCCTTGTCTTGATAACACTTGCCCCATTGGCCCCACAACCTGCACCACCTCTGGGTTAAGTGCGACTTCTTCAAAGGCTTCCCTCAGCGCTGTAGCCACCAGATCTACATCTTCTGGTTCCGCTTTACCGCCAGGAAAGGCAATCTGGCCTTTATGGGTTGGCAAGTGTTCTGCACGCCGCGTTAATACCACCACGGGATTATCTACATCGTCGGTGATTGCCACTAACACTGCCGCTGATGTTTGCAACTCAGCATTCACGGTTCTAGGTTGGTATTGAACAAACTTTTGGGTAATAAAATCATGCATTGGGTTGGATCTACAACTCCTTGTTTATAGTGACGTGAGTTTATCTTACAATAAACTAACCATTTAAGTGAGGTGTCCAACAAATATCATGAAATTCTGTGGCCATTGTAGTGCTCCAGTGAGCTTAGTTATTCCTCAAGGTGATAACCGCCACCGCTACGTCTGTGACAAATGCGACTTCATTTTTTATGAAAACCCTCGCATTATCGCCGGCACCATCCCCGTTTTTGACTCCAAGGTACTCTTGTGTAAACGAGCCATAGAACCACGTTTAGGTTACTGGACTTTGCCCGCTGGCTTCATGGAAAACGGTGAAACTACACAACAGGCAGCCCTTCGAGAAACCTACGAAGAGGCTTATGCAAAACCAGAACTAGGCCCATTATTTAGTGTGTGCAACCTACCTAAAGGTAACCAAGTCCACTTGTTTTACCTGGCTCAAATGACCGTCGCCGAGTATGGCTCTGGCCCCGAGAGCTTAGAAGTAGAACTCTATACAGAAGCCGATATCCCTTGGGATGATATTGCCTTTGGCACCGTCATCCAAACCCTCAAACGCTTCTTTGCAGACCGCAAACAAGGCGTGAAGCAATTGCACCATATTGACTTTTAACCCTGTAAAAAGGGATTACTGTAGCGCTCTGCACCTATGGTAGACATAGGGCCGTGGCCCGGCACAAATTCTACGGGATCTTCCAATACCAATAGTTTGCTCTTAATGGCATCAATTAAAGTTGCGTGATCACCCTGTGGAAAATCCGTTCGTCCAATGGAGCCTTGAAACAACACATCGCCCACAAACAACAAACCTTGGGCTTGATGGTGAAACACTACGTGACCAGGTGTATGGCCAGGACAATGAAGCACATCTAATGTTTGCTTGCCTACGGTAACTTGGTCACCTTGGTGCAGCCAACGTGTGGGCACAAATGTCTTAGCTTCTGGAAACTGGAACATCCGGCTTTGGTCAGCCAAGCCATCTATCCAAAACTGGTCGCCCTCGTGGGGCCCAATAATAGGTAGGTTTTTGTCTTCAGACAACTGGCCCGCTGCACCCGCATGGTCTATGTGGGCGTGGGTGAGCAATATCTGAGTGAGGTTCAAACCATGAGCCTCAACACGCTCTAGCAAACGCGGCAACTCACCACCTGGGTCAACTAGCGAGGCTTCTTTAGTTTCGTCACACCACACCAAACTACAGTTTTGCTGAAATGGCGTGACCGGAATAATTTCAAATTGTAATGCCATAACTCATATCCAAAAACATGCTCTCAATCGTCGTTGCGAGGAGCCAAGCGATGCGGCAACCCATAGGCCGCGGCCTTAGATTGCTTCGCTACGCTCGCAATGACCTGTAGCTAAGCTCGCCGTGTAGCCAAGCGCAGTAGCCGCCCTACCCCACCCATACACGGGCATTGCGGAACATGCGCATCCAAGGCCCATCTTCACCCCAAACACCATCTACCCACGAGTTAGTGCAACTACGGTACACACGTTCTGGGTGTGGCATCATAATAGTCACTCGGCCGTTGGCTGCGGTTAAACCGGTAATGCCGTTAACAGAGCCATTAGGGTTGGCTGGGTAATCTTGGGTGACTTCACCGTACCCATCTACATACCTTAGGGCCACTTGCGCTTCACATGCTTCACGCTGTGCGTCGCTGGCAAATTCAGCATGACCTTCACCATGAGCAATAGCAATAGGCATGTGTGAGCCGGCCATACCTTGTAAGAACACCGAGTCATTTTCTTGTACCTGCACTAATGCTGTACGGCCTTCGAATTGCTCCGACTGGTTACGTACAAAGTGAGGCCAATGATCACTACCTGGAATCAGCTCATGCAAATTAGACAACATTTGGCAACCGTTACATACACCTAGAGCAAAACTGTCTTCACGGGCAAAAAAGTCGCTAAACTGCTGACGCGCAATGGGGTTAAACAAAATAGACTTAGCCCAGCCTTCGCCGGCGCCTAATACGTCACCGTAAGAGAAACCACCACAAGCAACCAACCCTTTAAATTCACTGAGTTGGCGACGGCCTTCTAAAATATCGCTCATGTGCACGTCAACACAGTCAAACCCAGCGTTCATAAACGCAGCTGCCATTTCTAACTGACCGTTTACTCCTTGCTCTCGCAATATAGCCACCTGTGGTCGTTCGCCACTGGCAATAAGTTCTGCCGCAATGTCGTCTTCACTGTTAAAGGTTAAAGAAGAATTAAGCCCGGGATTACTTGCATCTAAAAGCAAGTCGTATTCTTGTTGTGCGCAAGCGGCATTGTCTCGCATGGCCTGTAAGCGATAACTCGTTTGTGCCCACATGCGATGGATTTGAGTACGCGAATCGACCAACAATTCTTCGCCTTCTAGGGTGATGCGAACTTGGTCGTCGTCGTTAAGATTACCTATAACGCGGCTTTGCTCTGCCAAACCACAGGAGCTTAACTGGCGTAATACTTCGGCGCTATTTTTGGTCTCTACTTGCAACACCACACCTAGTTCTTCGTTAAACAGCCATGCTAATAGATCATCTGCGTCGCTGATCATTTGTGCGCATTCAATATCAATACCCACATGCCCGGCCAAGGCCATTTCCACTAAGGTGGTGTACAAACCGCCGTCTGAACGGTCATGATATGCCAATAATAAACCATCATCATTAAGGCCCTGCACGGCACTAAACAAACCTAATAGGTCTTCGGCGTCGTCTAGATCCGGCGCGATGTCACCCAGCTGGCCAAACACCTGTGCCAAGCAAGAGCCACCTAAGCGGTTTTCGCCATTGCCTAGGTCTACCAATATCAGTGACGTATCACCATGGTCTGTGACTAGCTGCGGCGTAAGGGTTTTGCGTACATCGGCCACGGGTGAAAAACCAGAAATCACCAAAGAAACTGGCGAGGTCACACTTTTATCTTCATCGCCATCTTGCCAAACAGTACGCATCGACATGGAGTCTTTACCTACGGGAATAGAGATGCCTAACTCTGGACATAGCTCCATGCCCACGGCTTTGACTGTGTCATATAGCTTGGCGTCTTCGCCAGCGTAACCTGCTGGTGACATCCAGTTAGCCGACAAACGAATGTCGCTGATTTTATCTATTTGAGCACAGGCCATGTTGGTGATGGTTTCACCAATCGCCATTCGACCGGAGGCTGGCGCATCAATCAACGCTAACGGCGTGCGCTCGCCCATGGCCATCACTTCACCGGTGGTGCTGTCTAATGAGGTGGTGGTAATTGCGCAGTTGGCTACGGGCACTTGCCACGGGCCTACCATTTGTTCACGTGCAACCATGCCGGTGATAGAACGGTCACCAATGGTAATTAAAAACCCCTTACTGGCAACGGTAGGCAAGCTTAATACTCGTTGCGCTGCTTCTGCTAATTCCACCTTGCTTAAGTCGAGTGCCGGCAATGCAACGTCTTGACGTTGTACGTCGCGGTGCATTTTAGGTGGTTTGCCAAACAACACAGACATAGGCAAATCGACGGGCTGATTGTCAAAATGGGTGTCACCTAGAGTTAGGTGATGCTCTTCTGTGGCTTCGCCTACAACGGCATATGGGCAACGTTCGCGAGCACACAAAGCTTCAAAGGTAGCCATATTTTCTGGTGGCACTGCCAATACATAGCGTTCTTGGGCTTCGTTACACCAAATGGCAAGCGGCGACATACCTGGCTCGTCGTTATTGATGCCGCGAATTTGGAAAGCGCCACCGCGGCCGCCGTCTTTAACTAATTCTGGAAAGGCGTTAGACAGTCCGCCAGCGCCTACATCGTGAATAAAGCTAATCGGATTGTGATCACCCATTTGCCAACAGCGGTCAATCACTTCTTGGCAGCGGCGTTCTAGTTCTGGGTTGTCTCTCTGTACCGAGGCAAAGTCTAAGTTTTCTGCACTGGCTCCTGAGTCCATAGAGGACGCTGCGCCGCCACCCAAACCTATTTGCATGGCGGGGCCACCTAAACAAATGAGCTTATCGCCGATACCTACTTCGCCTTTGTCCACATGGTCGGCGCGGATATTACCTAAGCCGCCCGCGATCATAATAGGTTTATGGTAACCACGTACTTCGGGGCCGTTTACGCCAGCGACTGTGGCTTCGTAGGTTCTAAAATAACCGTTAAGCGCTGGACGACCAAATTCGTTGTTAAACGAAGCGCCGCCAATGGGGCCTTCAAGCATAATATCTAAGGCTGACACAATGCGGCTAGGTTTGCCGTAGTCCACTTCCCATGCTTGTTCAAAGCCTGGAATACGTAAGTTAGAAACACTATACCCGGTAAGACCCGCTTTTGGCTTAGAGCCTTTACCCGTAGCGCCTTCGTCTCGAATTTCACCACCAGACCCGGTAGCAGCGCCGGCAAAGGGTGCAATCGCTGTGGGGTGGTTATGGGTTTCTACCTTCATTAAAATATGAATATCTTCTTGATGGTAAGCGTACTGTTGGTCTGAAGACTGGGGAAAGAAACGGCCTGCTTTGTGGCCTGCAATCACCGAGGCGTTATCTACATAAGCCGACAACACACCTTCGCCATTAAGTGCATTGGTGTTTTTAATCATTTTAAACAATGATAAGTTTTGATCTTCGCCGTCGATAGACCAGCTGGCGTTAAAGATTTTATGGCGGCAATGCTCTGAGTTTGCTTGAGCAAACATCATCAACTCTACGTCGGTAGGGTTACGGCCTAGCTCTTCGAACGAGGTGACGAGGTAATCAATTTCATCTTCGGCTAATGCCAAACCCAAATTAGTATTGGCTTCAGCAAGAGCGGCGCGGCCACCTTGGAGAATATCAACTCGCTCCAAAGGTGCTGGCTCGGTCTGCACGAACAGCCCATCGGCTTGCTCAAGGCAAGCTAGCGTCTGCTCTACCATACGGTCATGCAACACGACTGCAGCTAGGGCGTGATCTTGGACTGACAGTGCAGCAGAGGCACTGAGGTAATACGCAGTACCACGCTCAATGCGTTTTACCTGCTGTAAACCACAGTTATGAGCGATGTCTGTGGCCTTGCTGGACCAAGGTGAGATAGTGCCCAAGCGCGGCACCACCAATATTAGGTTGTCGCTCATGTTTTGTACGGCAACCTTGGGGCCATAACGTAGAATTTTATTGAGTTTATCGCCGTCGGTTTGAGTCAGTTCACCCTCAACCAAAGCAAAATGCATAAACTCCGCGTATAGAGCAGTGATACTAGGCACGGCTTGTTGCAAACGGGCTAGCAAGCGTTGGTTACGGAAGTCTGACAGGGCTGGTGCACCGCGTAAAATTAACATGATAAGCCTTTAAAGAGGAATATTTTGTAGTGCTTTGGCGGCTTTATGAGCCATCCGTCGCTGCTTAAAAAAACTGCTCAACATCGTGCTCGCTTCGTCTGCCATAAGGCCAGACTCAACTTGCACAACGTGATTAAAATGGGGCAAAGAAAATAACTGTAACTGGCTAGCTACTGCGCCAGCTTTGGGTTCGGTGGCTGCATACACAAGGCGCTTAATACGAGCGTGGATAATGGCACCCACACACATGGTGCAAGGCTCTAGTGTAACGTAGAGGTCGCAGCCACTAAGACGATAATTACCTATGTTTTGAGCTGCTTGGCGCAAGGCCATAATTTCGGCATGGGCGCAGGGGTCGTGGGCGCTTATGGTTTGATTGTAACCTTGACCGATAATTTGGCCATCACACACCACCAACGCACCCACAGGCACTTCACCAATCTCCGCAGCCTGAGTCGCCAAGTCCATGGCTTGCGCCATAAAGTTTTGGTCTGTGAAGGCTGCTTGAAAGGTGTTTGCCTGCATTGTCTAATCTCTAGGGTGTAAAGTGAGCCTTATTCCCACTCAATGGTGGCTGGCGGCTTGCTAGAAACGTCGTAGGCGACGCGGGAAATACCTGAGATTTCATTAATGATTCTGCCAGACACTTTTTCTAATAGCTCATACGGTAAATGGGCCCAGCGAGCGGTCATAAAGTCGATAGTCTCTACAGCGCGCAGACTCACTACCCATTCGTAACGGCGGCCGTCACCCACAACACCTACAGACTTAACCGGTAGGAAAACCACAAAGGCTTGGCTGGTTTTATGGTACCAACCCGATGCGTGTAGTTCTTCCATAAAGATGGCGTCGGCTAAACGCAGGATGTCAGCGTACTCTTCTTTAACTTCACCTAAAATACGTACACCAAGGCCTGGGCCTGGGAACGGATGACGGTACACCATGTCGTAAGGCAAACCTAGCTCTAGGCCGATTTTACGCACTTCGTCTTTAAATAATTCACGTAGCGGTTCAACTAGTTTAAACGCCATATCGTCTGGCAAACCACCCACATTGTGGTGTGATTTAATGACATGGGCCTTGCCCGTTTCTGCAGCTGCAGATTCAATCACGTCTGGGTAGATAGTCCCCTGTGCTAACCACTTCACGTTGTTTAGCTTGGTGGCTTCTTTATCAAATACGTCGATGAAGGTATTGCCAATGACTTTACGTTTGGCTTCTGGGTCAGATACGCCCTTAAGATTACCCAAGAATAGTTCTTGTGCATCAGAACGAATCACCCGTACGCCCATGTTATCGGCGAACATTTTCATCACTTGGTCGCCTTCATTAAGACGCAACAAGCCGTTATCTACAAATACACATACGAGCTGGTCGCCAATAGCCTTGTGTAACAATGCTGCTACAACGGAGGAATCTACGCCGCCAGAAAGCCCAAGTAACACAGTGTCCGTGCCTACTTTTTCGCGTACCGTAGCAATGGCATCATCAATGATATTACTCGCAGTCCACAACCCTTCGCAGTCACAAATGTCGCTAACGAAGCGTTCTAAAATAGCACCGCCTTGTTTGGTGTGGGTCACTTCTGGGTGAAACTGCAAGCCGTACAAACGTTTTGCTTCATGGCTCATGCCAGCAATTGGCGCGCTGTTGGTAGACGCCATGCAGGTAAAGTCTTCAGGCATGGTAGTGACTTTATCACCGTGACTCATCCATACTTTAAGACTGCAAGCATCGCCTTCTACTTCGTCATGGATATCTTTGAGCAAAGCACCTGCGGTTTCTACTTGCACTCCGGCATAGCCAAACTCACGCTCGTCAGATGCGCTCACTTTGCCACCCAACTGCTCCGCCATGGTTTGCATGCCATAACAGATGCCCAATACTGGCACACCCATATTAAATACAATTTCTGGTGCCCGAGGACTGCCAGCTTCGGTCACAGACTCTGGACCGCCAGCAAGGATAATACCCTTAGGAGCGAACTCACGGATCGCTTCTTCTTTCATGTCATAGGCGCGAATTTCGCAATAAACGCCAATTTCACGAACACGACGAGCAATAAGCTGTGTGTATTGTGAACCAAAATCCAAGATGAGAATCCGTTGTGCGTGGATATCCTGCATCATGTGCAACTCCGTGAGTGGGTTGCCACTGCCCTTGAGCGGTAACAACCAAGTTAATTAAACTGTTAAACCGTCAACCTAGTGGGCTTTACTTGGCGCGGTAATTGGGTGCTTCTTTAGTAATGGTCACGTCATGTACATGGCTTTCGCTCATACCGGCGCTGGTAATACGGGTAAAGGTTGGAATGGTGCGCATTTGCTCCATATCCCCACAGCCTGTGTAGCCCATACTGGCGCGTAGTCCACCCATCATCTGATGCACGATGGCAGCCATTGGACCTTTACAAGCCACACGGCCTTCAATCCCTTCTGGTACTAGTTTTTCTACGCCGGCATCAGTGCTTTGGAAGTAACGGTCGCTAGAACCTTGGCTCTGGCCCATAGCGCCAATTGAACCCATGCCACGGTAGGCTTTGTAGGCACGGCCTTGGTATAGCTCTACTTCACCTGGCGCCTCGTCTGTACCCGCCAGTAAACTACCCGCCATAACCACACTAGCGCCTGCGGCTACGGCTTTTGCCAAGTCGCCAGAATAACGTACACCGCCGTCCGCGATCACTGGAATGCCGCGCGGCATCATGACTGCTGCCACATTAGCCACGGCTGTAATTTGTGGCACACCAATTCCCGCAACAATACGTGTGGTACAAATGGAGCCTGGGCCAATGCCGACTTTAACGCCATCAGCGCCTGCATCGGCTAAAGCTTCAGCAGCAGCAGCAGTAGCAATATTGCCACCAACCACTTGCACTTGCGGGAAGTTAGTTTTAACCCAACGCACGCGTTCGATAACACCTGCCGAATGGCCATGGGCGGTATCGACAATAATCAAGTCAACGCCGGCCTCAACCAAGGCTTTAACACGATCTTCGGTTTCGGCGCCAGTACCTACTGCAGCACCTACACGTAAGCTACCCGCGTCATCTTTACAGGCATTGGGGTACGCCTTAGCACGGTACATGTCTTTGACGGTCATCATGCCTTGCAAAGTAAAATCTATACCTACCACCAAAACACGCTCAATACGGTGTTTGCGAAGCAAGTTGCGCACTGTGTCTTGGTCTACACCTGGCTCTACAGTTACCAAGTTTTCCTTGGTGGTCATAATGGTATCAACGCGGGCATCAACATGATTTTCAAAACGCATGTCACGGCTCGTAACTATGCCGACAAGATGGCCGTTATCGACCACTGGGAAACCAGAAAACCCTGTTTGTGCCGCTAGGCTTTGTAAGTCACCAACGGTCATATTAGAAGAGCAGGTGACTGGGTCTTGGACCACACCACTTTCGTGTCTTTTAACTTGGCGAACTTGTTCAGCTTGCTGCTCAATGGTGAGGTTTTTATGAACAATACCAATGCCGCCTTCTTGCGCCATAGCAATGGCCAAGCGAGCTTCAGTAACGGTATCCATAGCGGCAGAAACGAGGGGTATATTTAGGGGTAAATCGCGTGCAATACGGGTTTGCAGCTTAACGTCTTTCGGCAGCACCTCCGAATAGCCAGGCACTAAGAGAACATCATCAAATGTGAGGGCTTCTTCGGCAAGTCGTAACATGGTGCGCGTCCTTTTTAGGTGTGAAAGGAAACGCCATATTATACCGGAAACTAAGTCTCTTTGACCACTATCATTAAGCCTTTTTAGACATGGATTTGGTGTATGATAAATACCAACAATTAGCCCTTAGATCTTAGGCCAATAATGACCGCCAACACCCAAGACAATGCCCGCATTTGGCAAGTCAGCGAACTCAATCACGCTGCTCGTAACTTGCTTGAAACTCGATTTGGCCTAGTCACCGTAAGTGGCGAAATTTCGGGCTTTACGCGAGCTCGTTCTGGGCATTGGTATTTTCGCCTAAAGGATATGGATGGCCAAGTAAGTTGTGCCATGTTTCGCAACAAAAATTTATATTGCCAGTTCGAGCCACAAGAAGGCGACTTAGTTCATTTTAAGGCCAAAGTTAGCATTTATCCAGGTCGGGGTGACTATCAACTCATTGGCGAAAAAATGCAGGCCGCTGGTAGTGGCGACCTACAGCAAGCGTTTTTAGCGCTCAAACAAAAGCTGCTTGATGAAGGTTTGTTTGAGGAACAGCATAAACGACCCATACCCTCCCATTGCCAACGCATTGCCGTAATTAGCTCCGCTGACGGGGCTGCTATTCATGATTTTCTTAAAGTTTTACAACAGCGAATGCCAGGCCTTGCCATCGACTTGTTGCCGGTTACAGTGCAGGGCCCCAATGCGGCCAGCGAAACCGCCAAGGCCATTGAGTTATGTAACCTAATGGGCCAGCATGATGTGATCGTGCTAACCCGCGGTGGCGGCTCTGTGGAAGATTTGTGGAGCTATAACGATGAGCATTTAGCACGCACCATTTATTCAAGTCGTATTCCTACTGTGAGCGCGGTTGGCCATGAGACAGACTTCACTATTGCCGACTTTGTTGTAGACTGCCGCATGCCAACACCTTCTGCGGCTGCCGAATTGGTCAGCCAAGATCAGTCTGAAGTTCTGCACCGCATAAGCCAGCTTGAGCGTCACTTGACGCAACTGTGGCGTAACCAGCTACAGCATCAGCGACTTAATTTATCTCGCTTAGAAGCACTATTACAACATCCGGGGCAAAAGCTGGAAGATCAAAGCCAGCGCCTAGATCACCTCCAAGTGCGATTAGAACAAGCTGTATCCAAACAGTTTAGCACTAAACAAACATTACTAACGCTGCAAACAGTAAAGCTCGAAAAGCATAGCCCAGCCAATAAAATCAACGAAAAAATAAGCCATGTTGTAAGCTGCATTCAACGCATAGCTAGTGCCCAAACATCACAGATGCGATACCGCCAACAACAACATGTAAGTTTGGCCGCACAGCTAAACCAACTCAGCCCCTTACAAACTCTATCCCGCGGGTACAGCGTTACTCAAAATTCGCAAGGCAACGTAATTACCCGAGCATCCCAAGTGGTATTAGACCAAGAACTAAATATAACGCTATCTAATGGACACATCACAGCCAACATAACGGAAATTAGATCGCGCTAGTAGCACACGGCGCCTTGGTGCACCTTAGCGGAACTACAAAACACTGCCGAGTAAGAATCACCACCGCCACCACAGGAGATATCATTCCACCATCCATTGGCATGCCAACCTCTAGCAAGCTCAATGTCAGCGTCGGTTAAGGTAATCATCCCTCCAGGATATGTATTCCTAGGGAATACAGTGTTTTGCAATCACTCAATGGCTCGCTGGTTACGTTCATAGGTGTCTATGACCGCTATTTCGGCTCCCGCATTTTTGCATAGACTGGTTGCCGTTGGGTAATTGAGGTTTTCGAAAAACACTAAAAGCTCCAACTCCTGCATTTGGTATTCTACAATATGACACTGCGCCACTGTAGCTGGGTTTATGTGGCCAGTACCGCAGCTTGCCACTAAAAACAATATGGCCCCACACCTGACTAGCACTTTGATAAGTGTGTTCATCTATCCAACCCTACGGTAAACATTGGACTAAAGTGTAGTTCATAATTGTAGTTATATGGCGGCCGTAGGCTGCGCCTTGAACATTGAGACCATACCTTGATCTGAACCGACTCCGGCCTTGCATCATAGATGCAAGTCGTTCAGACGCCATGGCGCTGTGCGCCATATGAAACGGGGTCTTCACCCTACTCCCACAGAGTGGGGCGGCAGCGTTGCTGCGCTTTTTATGCCCACCTGAAAGCCAATCATCAGCACTAAATCTAATCCAATAAAAAAGCCCCAATGCGTGAGCATTGAGGCTTTCTTATTAAATGAGGTGCTTGGCGATGACCTACTCTCACATGGGGAAACCCCACACTACCATCGGCGCTAAAACGTTTCACTTCTGAGTTCGGAATGGGGTCAGGTGGTTCCATCTCGCTATGGTCGCCAAGCAA